>Ga0207675_100006886_pt1 | contig 10767 bp, 12 predicted proteins | sample KBSSwiS42_FD_184305 | JGI IMG/M metagenome (GOLD analysis project Ga0207675, IMG submission 184305) | Switchgrass rhizosphere microbial communities from Kellogg Biological Station, Michigan, USA - KBS Switchgrass S4-2 (SPAdes) (version 2) | ecosystem: Host-associated > Plants > Roots >...
GTCCACCCCGCGCAACGTCTCGCGCTCGGCGCCCGGGTAGCGGAACCGGACGCCCTCGAGGACGAGCTCGCCGCGCACCGCCCCCAGCGCCACCGGCCGCGGCGGGTCGGTGATCGCGGGCGGGATGTCGCGCACCTCGAAGAAGCGCACGGTGGCGCCCGCCGCGTTGCTCGCCTCGGCCAGCAGCCAGCCGAGCGACTCGACCGGCCAGTACAGGTAGGTGACGACGGTGGCCGCGGCCACCAGCGTGCCGAGCGTGAGCGTGCCGTCGGCGACGCCGTAGGCGCCCAGCCCGAGGATGACCGCGATCGCGCCCTCCGGCACCAGCACCACGACCGTCCACAGCGCCGCGAGCAGCCGCACCTTCGTGAGCTCCGTGCCGCGCAGGCCGCGGGCGTCGGCGACGAACCGGGCCGTGAGGCGCCGCCCGCGGCCCAGCGACTTCAGCACCCGGACGCCGAGCACCGACTCCTCGACGACGGTGGCGAGGTCGCCCACCTGGTCCTGGGACCGGCGGGCGGCGCGCGAGTAGCGGCGCTCCAGCGCCAGCGTGGTGACCGTGAGCGGGCCCGCCATGACCGCGATCACCAGCCCGAGCCACGGCGAGAGCCACACCAGCACCCCCACGCCGACGACCACCGTGAGCGCGTTCACCACCAGGAAGATCCCCGAGAACATCACGAACCAACGGATCGTCGTGAGGTCCGAGGTCGCCCGCGACAGCAGCTGGCCGGACGCCCAGCGGTCGTGGAACGCCACCGGCAGCCGCTGCAGGTGCGCGCACAGGTCGGCGCGCATGGTGGCCTCGACCTGGTTGGCGGCGCCCGCGACGAGCAGCCTCCGCAGCAGGATCAGCCCGGCTTCGAGTGCACCGAACGCCAGCACGCCGAGCACGAGCCAGGGGAGGGTGTCGAGCTCCCCGCGCGCGACCGGGCCGTCGACGATCGCGCGGGTGACGAGCGGGATCGCCAGCCCCGCGAGGGTGGCGGTGAGCGCGGCGACACCGCTGCCGATCAGGGCGGCGCGGTGCGGACGGACGTAGGGCAGCAGACGACGCAGCTCGCGCAGGGGTGGGGCGGAGGGCGGATCGCCTGCCGTGAGGGCTTCGCTCATGGCGTCGAGAACGGTAAGCCGACGGCGTGGCGGGGGCATCCGAGTTTCGTCCGGACCGGAATCGGGGCAGGCTGGTGCCCATGACGTTGCGGATCGGATACAAGGCCTCGGCGGAGCAGTTCGGGCCGCGTGAACTGGTCGAGTACGCCGTGCGCGCCGAGGAGGTGGGGCTCGACAGCGCGGTGGTGTCCGACCACTTCCTGCCGTGGCGGCACGAGGGCGGGCACGCCCCCTCGGCGATGGCGTGGATCACGGCGGTGGGGGAGCGCACGTCGCGGATCCAGCTCGGCACCTCCGTGCTGACCCCGACGTTCCGCTACAACCCCGCGGTGCTGGCGCAGACGTGGGCCAGCCTGGGGCTGCTCTACCCCGGACGGGTGATGCTCGGCGTCGGCACCGGCGAGGCGCTCAACGAGATCGCCGTGTCCGGGCGGGAGTGGCCGGAGTTCAAGGAGCGCTTCGCCCGGCTCCGGGAGGCCGTGCGGCTGATGCGCGAGCTGTGGACGGGCGAGGACGTGTCGTTCGAAGGCGAGTACTACCGCACGGTCGGCGCGACCATCTACGACAAGCCCGAGCAGCCGATCCCCGTGTACGTCGCCGCGGGCGGCCCCGTCGTCGCCAAGTACGCGGGCCGCGCGGGCGACGGCTTCATCTGCACCTCCGGCAAGGGCATGGACCTCTACACGGAGAAGCTCATGCCCGCCGTCGCGGAGGGCGCGCAGGCCGCGGGCCGCGACCCCGCCGAGATCGACAACCTCATCGAGATCAAGATGTCCTACGACCGCGACCCGGACGCGGCGCTGGAGAACTGCCGCTTCTGGGCGCCGCTGTCGCTCACCGTCGAGCAGAAGCACAGCGTCGACTCCGCGCTCGAGATGGAGCGCCTCGCCGACGAGCTGCCGATCGAGCAGGTCGCGAAGCGGTGGATCGTGGCGTCCGACCCGGACGAGGCCGTCGCGCAGATCAAGCCCTACGTGGACGCGGGCCTCAACCACCTGGTGTTCCACGGTCCCGGCCACGACCAGGAGCGCTTCCTCACCCAGTTCGCCGAGGACGTGCTGCCGAAGCTGCGGGCTCTGGCGTGAGTGACGCGGTCGTCCGCGAGGGGCGGGTGCTGCGGCTGCGCGTCGCGCGGGGTCGCCACGGCACCCTCGACGGCGACGCGCTGCCGCTCATCGCCGAGGCGCTGAACAGCGCCGATCCGGCCGAGGTCGGCGCCGCGCTGGTGGTCAGCGAGGGCGCGAGCTTCTGCACGGGCGGCGACGTGAAGGCGTTCGCGGCCGCCGAGGACCGGGGCGCGTACGTCGGCGACCTCGCCGAGGCGTTCCACGGCATGGTGACGGCCTTCGCGACGTGCGCGGTGCCGGTCGTCGCCGCCGTCCCGGGCTGGGCGGCGGGCGCGGGGATGTCCGTGGTGTGCGCGGTGGACATCGCCGTGGCGGGCCGCTCCACCCGGCTGCGCCCCGCCTACCCGGGCATCGGGTTCTCGCCGGACGGCGGCATGAGCTGGACCCTGCCCCGGCTGGTGGGATCGGGCAACGCGCGCCGGATCCTGCTCACCGACGAGGTGCTCGACGCGGAGACGGCGGCCGCGCTCGGGATCGTCGGGATGGTGGTCGACGACGACGCCGTGCTCGCGGAGGCCGAGCGGCTGGCGGCCCGGCTCGCGGACGGCCCGACGGTCGCGTTCGGGCGCATCAAGGCGCTGCTGGCCGCCTCGCTCGACTGCACGCTCTCGGAGCAGCTCGTCGCGGAGGAACGGGCGATCGCGGCGAGCGCCGCGGGCCCGGAAGGCGCGGAAGGGCTGGCGGCGTTCGTGGAGAAGCGGCCGCCGAAGTTCCGTTAGCTGGTACGGCTCAGCGCGGGTAGCCGGGGGCGGCGCCGCCCGCCACGAGCCGCCTACCGCTGCGCACGGCACGCACGCCACCGGGCAGCTGCACGGCCGAGCGGGGCATCATGCTGCGAGCGCGCAGCACGGGCCACGCGGGGGCGGTGGGGAAGAGGCCGTCCAGCCCGTGCCCGACCGGTCCGCCGACGCTGGAGCGCAGCAGCTCCTGGTACTCGTCGTACGCGTTGACGGCGGCGGCGAGATCGCCCTGCGCCACGTAGGCCTCGATGAGGGCGCGCCGGGCGCTCTCCCGGCTCGGTGCCGTGCGCACGGCGACCTTGGCCATCGCCACGGCGTGGTCGAAGCGGCCTGCCGTGATGAGGCGCTGGCTGCGCTCCTCGATGGCGTACAGCCGCAGCTGGCGGAACCGCTCGCGCTCGATCTCGATCCAGGCGGCGCTCCAGCCGGGCAGGATGTCGGCGGTGAGCACCGTGGTGTCGACGGGCGTGTCCGCGGGCATCGTCGGGAGGCCGCGGATCAGGCGCATCGCCTCGGCCAGGTCGACCTCGACGTCGGCACCGAGCGAGAGCACGCCCGGATCGGTCTCGTCGAGCAGGCCCGGTACGTCGACGGCCGCGACGGCATCGGCGAGGAGCCGCTCGGCGGCCACCGCGGGCCAGAGATCGGCGGCGAGCGCCGCGCGGGCCTGCGGGCGTGGGTGCACCGCCAGGTAGGCGACCAGCCTGCGGGCATCAACGCTCAACGCGACGGGTGCCCCCTCCACGGTCAGGGTGAAAGCGCCGAGCACCGTGATGCGGTGCGGAAGCGCCTGAGCCGCGCGAGATCGTCGCTGATCGTCAGACATGGTCGTCCCGTGGAAGAGTTGTGCTCATCAATTTCGGCCCGCGTGTGTGATCCGCCGAGTCCGTCGAAGAGTGTTCTCCGGTGGACTCCGCTTGGGAAGGGCCTGTTACGTCACACTTGGCGGATTCTTACGGCCTAACCGGTGACGCTCCGTAACCCTTCAACCCTGACCCGGATCCTACCGTAGGTCAGGGCGCTGCGCGCAGCCGGACGTGCGTGCCCTCGGCGTTGGCCCACACGTGCAGCGAGTCGCAGAGCTGCCGCGCGATCCAGACGCCCCGTCCGCGGGGCTCCGCCGGGTGCGGCGCCATGAGCCCCAGCAACGGGTTGCCCAGCACGCCCCGGTCGTGCACCTCGGCCACGAAGCCGTCGGCGTCGAGCCACAGGTAGACCTCGGCGTCGCCCGGCCCGTGCTCGACGGCGTTGGTGGCGATCTCGTTGACGGCGAGCACGACGTCGTCGGCGCGGTCGCGGCCGAACCCGGCCGCGAGGAGCATCGTGGCGACGCTCGCCCGCACCTCGTTGAGCGCCCACGCGCCGAAGGTGCGGCGCTCGTCGGGCGGCCCGAGGACCATCGGTGCAGGCGCGGGGGAGGCGCGCAGCACCTCCTGCGGCGAGAGGTAGTCGGCGTTGTCGGCGATCCGGCCGCTGCGCAGCACGGTGCGGTGGTTGCGGCGCGCGCCCGACAGGACGGCCTCGTGAAGGGGGTAGGCGGGGTAGAAGCAGGTCATCGCGACGGGGAGGTCGGAGAGCGCGACGTTGGCCGCGGCGTCGAGCTCGGTCCAGAAGCCGCCGTCGGAGCCGTCGAAGGCGTCCCAGTGCTCGATGACCACGCAGACGTCCTGCCGCCCCGCCGCCGTGAGCGTGCGGAGCTCGCGGGCCCACCGCGCGGCGAGCGTCTGGCCGGAGGGGCCGTCCGGGCCGTCCGGGCGGGTCAGCGCCACCGCATCGGCGAGGTCGCACGTGGGCTGTCCGCGCAACGCGGCCTCGGTGGTGGGCCGCAGCGCGAGCGCGATCGGCCTGCCCGCCGCGAGCGCGGCCTCGACCACCGGTACGAGCTGGGCCAGCAGGTCGACCTCGGTGTCGTAGAACGCGACGCCGTGCCGGAGGCGGGTGGCCTCCGGCGTGCTGGTGATCCTCACTCGCCCTCCTCGCGGGGGACGACCTCGAGCTGCGGGGCGAACGGCGCGCCGCACCGGTCGAGGACCCGGTGCACGCCGGGCCGGGCGCCGACGAGCACCAGCCGGTGCGTGTCGGGGAAGGTCTCCGCGGCGTGGACGAGCTCGACCGCGCCCGCGACGTCGATGAACCGCAGCGACGCCAGGTCGATCGTGATGTCGGTGGTGGCGTAGGGGGAGCGGAGCGCGGCGTCGAGCGCGGTCTCCAGCACGCGCCGGACCTGCGGCCGGTTGGACAGGTCGATCTCACCCGCGAACCGCAGCGCGGTGGCCGCCGATCCGGTGACCCGCAGCAGCGTGTCGTCGTACAGCGCGGGTGTGACCAGCTCGGTGGGGTGGATCTCGCGCATGGCGGCCACGGCCTCATCGTCAAAGAAGCGCCGATCGAACCGGCAGAGCATACCGGCGCTCGGATGCTGGGCCAGCAGGCCGTCGACGGCCGTCTCGTAAGCGACGAGCTTGCGCAGCCCACCGATCGGCAGCAGCTCGCGGGACTCACCCGCGAGCCGGATGCCCGGCCACCCCTCGCTCTCGGATTCGCAGATCGTCTGGCGCATGAGTTCGACGATGTCGGGTACGGGGAAGGCGCAGAGCTGGCGCGTGCGCTCCGTGGGGACGATGAGCAGGCCGCCGTCGGCGAGGGCTCCCGACACCGGCACGCGGTCGTCGGCGAGCCTGCCGAGCAGGTCGTCGGCGGTGTCGTTCTCGAAGTAGACGACGCGCTCGCCCACCGCGAGACCATCCGCCACGAAGGCGGCCGTGGCCTCCCACAGGTGGTCCTCGCTGTCGGGGATGAGACAGGCGTGCCCGACGCGACCCTCGTCGATCGTGCCGATCCCCGTCATACGCACTCTCTCGGCGTGTGTTTGTAGGGCTTCCGTACGCCCTACCTGCCGCTCCCCACCGGAAAGGGTACGTCGCGCGTCCAATCGAACGATCGGGTCGCACGGGGAGGCGCGCGCCGAGCCGTCGCCCGCCCGCGACGAGCGGGCGATCCACAGCGACGAACGTTCGCTCCGCAAGCTCCGCTCAGCGGACGACGTTCGCTACGCAAGCTCCGCTCAGCGGACGACGTTCGCTACGCAAGCTCCGCTCAGCGGACGGCTGGTGGCACCACCGCCTCGACGAGGTGCGGCCCGTCCTCGGCCGCGGCCCGCCGGAGCGCGTCGGCCAGGCCCTCCGCGGTGTCCACCGAGGTGGCGGGCACGCCCATGCCGCGCGCCAGTGCGACGAAGTCGAGCCGGGGCCGGGTGAGGTCCAGCAGCGAGCGGGCGCGCGCCCCGTCGCCGACGACGAAGCCCGCCGCGCCGACCTGCTGCAGCTCGGCGCGCAGGATGGCGTAGGCGCCGTTGTTGTAGACGACGGTCGTCACGTCGAGCCCCTCCCGGGCGTGCGACCACAGCGCGGAGATCGTGTACATCGCGCTGCCGTCGGCCTGCAGGCACCAGACGGGCCGCTCCGGGCAGGCCACCGCGGCGCCCGTCGCGGCGGGCAGGCCGTAGCCGATCGCGCCGCCGGTGAGGGTGAGCCAGTCGTGGCGGGGTGCGCCCGCCGTCGCCGCGGGCAGCCCGATCCCGGACGTGTTGGCCTCGTCGACGACCACCGCGCCCTCCGGCAGCAGCGCCCCGACCACGGCGGCGGCGTTCGCGAGCGTGAGCGGCCCGGTGGGGAGCTCGGGCCGCGCGGCGGGCGCGACGACGGGCGCCGCATCGGCGGCGACGAGGTCGGCGAGCTCCACGGCCGCGGCCGCCGCCTCGCCGAACTGCGGCGCCACCGCGTGCACCGTGGCGCCGTCGGGGACGAGGGAGCCGGGCTTTCCGGGGTAGGCGAAGAAGGCGACCGGGGCACGGGCGCCGAGCAGGACCAGGTGGCGCACCCCCGCGAGCTGGTGCTGGGCCTGCTCGACCACGTAGCCCAGCCGCCCCACGGCGGGGAGGCCCGCACCGCGCTCCAGCCGGGCCGGGAACGTCTCGGTGAGCATCCGCGCTCCGGTGGCGGCCGCGATCCGGCTCGCGGCGGCGAGGCCGTCGGACCGGCACGCGTCGCCGCCGAGGAGCAGCAGCGCGGGCTCGCCGGAGCGCAGCGCGTCGGCGGCCGACCGCAGCGCGGCCGGGTCGCCCGCGGGCCGGGCGGGCACCGGCGCGGGGTCGGCGGCCTTCCCGCCCTCGGACCAGCTCGCGTCGGCAGGCAGGACCAGCGTCGCGACCTGGCCCGCCCGGGCCGCGGCGACGGCGTCGGCGGCGTCGCGGCCGACGTCGGCGGCCGCGGCGCTGGTGCGCAGCCACGCCGACACCGAGCCCGCGACGGCGGCGATGTCGGACTGCAGCGGGGCGTCGTGGCGCTGGTGGCCCGTGGCGTGCTCGCCGACGACCGTCACGATGCCCGAGCCCGCCCGGCGGGCGTTGTGCAGGTTGGCGAGGCCGTTGCCGAGGCCCGGGCCGAGGTGCAGCAGCACGGCGGCGGGCCTGCCCGCCATCCGCGCGTACCCGTCGGCCGCGCCCGTCGCCACGCCTTCGAACAGGGTGAGCACCGGCCGCAGCGCGGGCACGCCGTCGAGCGCGGCGACGAAGTGCATCTCGGACGTGCCCGGGTTGGCGAAGCACACGTCCACCCCCGCGTCGACGAGCGTGGCCAGCAGCGAATGCGCGCCGTTCACGTCGTCACGTGCACCGAGGTCGTGGGCGACTGGCGGATGGTCTGCAGGACGACGCAGTACCGCTCGGTCAGCTTGATGAGGCCTGCCAGCTGGTCGGCGTCGGCGTCGGTGGTGAGGTCGAACGTGAGCCGGATGTCGCGGAAGCCGACCGGGGCCTGCTTGTCGACGCCGAGCGTGCCGCGGAAGTCCAGGTCGCCCTCGGCGTGCACGGTGCCGGTGACGTCGAGCCGCATCGAGGTGGCCACGGCGCGCAGGGTGACGCCCGCGCACGCCACCAGCGCCTCCAGGAGCATGTCGCCGGAGCACAGCTGGGTGCCGTCGCCGCCGGTCGCCGGGTGCAGGCCCGCCTCGGCGAGGGCGGAGGCCGTGCGCACGCGGCAGGCCACGCCCGTGCCGTCGAGCTCACCGTCGGCGACGAGGGTGACCACCGCGCTCCGGGGGTCGTCGCGGTACTGCTGCTTCAACGGCGCCTGCTTCTCTCGGAGGAGGGCGGCGGGATCGGAGGTCATGACGGGATCGTGCCACCACCTCCAGGTCGCGTGCCGTGGATCGCGGGCGATGGGCTTCGTGATCCACGTGGTTCCTGAGGGCGGCTCTCGTACCGGGCCGTACTCGGGTCGCCCGACAACGCGGCCAGGGGCCACGCGGGCGCGAAGACCGCGGCCGCGAGCCACCGGACGTGGCCTAGTGTCGCGACGTGGTCGAACGGGCGGAATGGCGGGTGCTGACCCTCCCCAACCTGCTGTCCGTGCTGCGCCTGCTCGGCGTGCCGCTGTTCCTGTGGCTGCTGCTGGCGGGGGGTGGCACGCCCACCACCGACGTCTGGGCGATCATCGTGCTGGCGCTCGGCGGCATCAGCGACTGGGCCGACGGCAAGCTCGCCCGCCTGTTGGACCAGTACAGCAGGCTGGGGGAGCTGCTCGACCCCGCCGTCGACCGGCTCTACATCCTCGCCGCGCTGCTCGGGCTCGGCCTGCGCGGCGTCGTGCCCTGGTGGGCGGTCGGCGTGCTGATCGGGCGGGACCTGGTGCTCGCGGCGTGCCTGCCGCTGCTGCGCCGCCGCGGCTACGGGCCCCCGCCGGTGGTCTACCTGGGCAAGGCGGCCACGTTCCTCCTGCTGTGGACGTTCCCCCTCCTGCTGGGTGGGCTGCAGACGGGCTGGTTCGCCGACCTGTGCCGCCCGACCGGCTACGCGTTCGCCGTCTGGGGGAGCGCGCTCTACCTCTACACCGGAGCGCTCTACCTCGCCCAGATCGTGCGCGCGTTGCGAGCGCCCCGCGCGCAGCCGGTCGAACCGCCTCACTAGGACATACCCCGCGCACCGACGCCCGCGCTCTTCGCGCCCAGGCGGCCGCAGGCGGCGTTGTCGGCCTGCCCGAGTACGCGACTACGCCCGGTACGAGGGCACGCCTCCGTCTTGCCCGCGGCCGCCTGGATCACGAAGCCCATCGGCCGCGGTCCGCGGGGCATGTCCTAGGCTCCCGCCCCGTGATCCCCGATGACCTGCGCTACACCGACGCCCACGAGTGGGTCCGTGATCTCGGCGACGGCAAGGTCCGGGTCGGCATCACCGACTACGCGCAGAACCAGCTGGGCGATGTGGTGTTCGTCCAGCTGCCCGACGAGGGCTCCGACGTGCAGGCGGGCGCGGCCGTCGGCGAGGTGGAGTCCACCAAGTCCGTTTCGGAGCTTTTCGCGCCGGTCAGCGGTACTGTCGTGGCGGTCAACGCCGCGCTGGCCGACACGCCCGAGGTGATCAATTCCGCCCCGTACGAGGACGGCTGGATGTTCGACGTCCAGGCGAGCGACACCCCCGAGGGGCTGCTCGACGCCGACGCGTACCGCGAGCTCGTCGGGGAGTGACCGGGCCCGGTGCCCGTCACACCCGCGCGGTAGGTTTGTCCGGCACTGCCCCAGACCCCGCGATCGGACCCATCCGCAGGAGGAGACCCCGAGGTGACCATGAATGACGGGCCCGGCGTGCCGCCGGAGCGCGCCCCGGAGACCACATCGGTCTTCCGCGCGGACTTCCTCTCCGAGGCGGAGCCCCCCGCACAGGATCCGGCCGTTTCGGGCGTCGATGCCCTCCCGGAGGGTGCGGCGCTGCTGGTCGTCAAACGGGGCCCCAACGCCGGGTCGCGGTTCCTCCTCGACCGCGCCGTCACCAGCGCGGGCCGCCACCCCGACAGCGACATCTTCCTCGACGACGTCACCGTCTCCCGCCGCCACGCGGAGTTCCGCAGCGACGCGGGGGAGTTCGTGGTGGTCGACGTCGGGAGCCTCAACGGCACCTACGTCAACCGCGAGCCGGTGGACACGGCGGTGCTCGTCGACGGCGACGAGGTGCAGATCGGCAAGTTCCGGCTGGTCTTCATCACGGGTCCGCGAGGCTGACGCCGGGACGCCGGATGGGCCGTCGGTGACACGCCGTGGCCGCCCGTCCGGAGTCGCGCGCGGGCGGAGTGTGCCGTGTAGCGTCGAAGGGCAGCAGGGACCGTCAGGAGGAGGAACCGCATGAGCGAGATGCGTGTGGTGGGCGTCCGGGTCGAACTCCCCGCGAACCAGCCGATCCTCCTGTTGCGGGAGACCAGCGGCGATCGTTATCTCCCGATATGGATCGGCTCGGTCGAGGCCACGGCGATCGCGCTGGAGCAGCAGGGTGTGAAGCCCGCGCGGCCGCTGACCCACGACCTGTTGAAGGACGTGATCGCGGGCCTCGGGCGGCGCCTGGAGCAGGTCCGGATCACCGATCTCCAGGAAGGCACGTTCTACGCCGAGCTGGTGTTCGACGGCGGCGTGAAGGTGTCCGCCCGCCCGAGTGACTCCGTGGCGCTCGCGCTCCGCACGGGCGTGCCGATCCACGCGGAGGAGCGGGTCCTCGCCGAAGCCGGGCTCATCATCCCGGACGAGCAGGAGGACGAGGTCGAGAAGTTCCGCGAGTTCCTCGACAGCATCTCTCCCGAGGACTTCCGCGGGGCCCAGCCGTAGGCCCCTACCCGGGCGAGCGTGTTGCGTTGACCCTGCGCGTCCGCGCGCCTACGGTCGAAGAACCAGCATGTGATTCGGCAGAAGGGGGCGCGGTGGACGAGCCGCCGTCCTCGCCCGAGCAGGGCGAGCTCTTCCCGGAC
>Ga0207675_100006888_pt1 | contig 10765 bp, 13 predicted proteins | sample KBSSwiS42_FD_184305 | JGI IMG/M metagenome (GOLD analysis project Ga0207675, IMG submission 184305) | Switchgrass rhizosphere microbial communities from Kellogg Biological Station, Michigan, USA - KBS Switchgrass S4-2 (SPAdes) (version 2) | ecosystem: Host-associated > Plants > Roots >...
AGGGCCGAGACACCCGTAGGGTGGCTCGGTGAGGAGCGAAGCGACGAGTAGAGCGCGGGCCGAAGGCATCGCCCGTATGCCATCAGCACGTTAATATCGCACTCCTCCGCGAACTCTTGCCGCGTGAGCGAGGGTCTTGCCGTAGCAACCCGAAAGTCTTAGCGTCATGATCGTGCTGCAGCGTTTCGAATGCAAACCGAATGTCCGTCACGGTGCGCCCGTCTGCTCAACAAACAGGGGGGCCTCCCGCCAAAGGAGTGCACGCCTGCCGTCAGCTGCGGCATGTTCACCCTGCTCGTTGTCGAGCAATGGTGTGACCACCGCGACGTAGGCCGTAGTTTCGGGTGGAAGCGGCGCTCTTGTTACGAGGTGCTGTTGATATCGCCACGGACCTGCATGGTAGGCCGCAAGAAAGCCTGCCGAGCCGAAACGATCGTGCATCTCTTTAAGATATGCAGTGCCCGCCAGTATGTTGTCACGAGCGTCAAACGGATCGAGACCGAGACCATAGCAAGCGCTGAGCTCCACCCAAGTGCCGGGCATGAGTTGCATCAGGCCTAGTGCGCCGCGAGGCGACGTCGCACGTTGTTCGCCTCGGCTCTCAATCTTCATCACGGCGCGGATCCAACTTGCCGGGATGGAGAAGCAAGCGGAGTCTTCTGCAATGAGACTAGCTAGCAAACCGGTCGATGGTCCTGGAATGAACGACAGGTTGTGCGCGGGCGGTTGACTCAAGGCCCGTGGAGGCGGCCGTCGGGCACACAAATGGCACGATGGCCGTGACAAGGCGTGCAATGATTTGACGCGAACCACTGCTCTCGTTGTTCTGCCAATTGCGCGCTGAAGCATACCATTGCTCGCCAACCTCCGCGCCTGGTCATCGCAATGCTCCCGAATCCGATCGAGCCACAAACAGGCCAGTAGCCATGGCCATGCAAGAAAAATCGCGCGACGAAATTGCAGTCGTTGTGCCGGTCGGAAGCACGAAAGCCGGCATCCGATCGCCCACTTTGATCAGGTCAGCTCGCTCGACGAACAGCGTCGCAGCTGCTGACGACTGCTGCCTCGCCATCCGTATCCGTGGCAGTTCGAGGGCAAGCAGATTAGCAAGCCTTGCGCCATGGGCTCGCGTCTTGTGTGGGCAAGGCGACCTGCGAATGCTCTTCGTAGCAAGATGGTCCCGCGTTGGACGCTGCAAACACGCGGGCGACCCATGGCGGATCGAACACATCGTTGCCTAGGTCACAGCGCAAGCGAATTTCGGCCCAGGTCGCCGGCATGATTTGCATCAGGCCCGTCGCACCTTTGGGCGATCTGATGTGCACTTGCCCGCGCTCTCGATGTTGATAGCCAAAGTCGATCCAGTTCACGGGAATTGCGAAGCGCTTGATGCTTCGTCGACGAAAGCTGCAAACCGGTTGCCCGCCTGAGAGACCGCACGCGGTGTGCAACCGATCCGTTCTGACCACAGCAGCACCGTGCGACGCGGTCAGAACGAGTAGCAGCGTTATGACTGCCCAGACACGCACGCCCCCGACTGAGCCAAGCATGCCGTCGCGCTCGCGTCCGTCCGGGTAAAGCTGCTTCGCGGCGGGTCTTTCGGCCGCCCTGGACCGGCGCGGTGCAGGCCAGCGCTGCGAACATTGGTCAGGACGGAGGAATGGTCCGCAATCGATCGACAGAGCAATAGCGAGGTGAACACGCCAAACGCGCACGATTAGGCCTCCCACGTCCACACCGGGAGGGCACGGCCGATCACGGCCGACACTGGCAGCATTCCAAGGTAGCGGCCATCCAGCGAATCGCTCGATTGCCAGTTCATGAGAAAGATCTCGCCATCGCCAACGACGCGGCAACCTTGCCATTTCGGCAGCGGCCGGCCCCGAGCGTCGCGATCCCGCGCCTCGCCCACTGGAATATCATCGACCGAAATTGTCAGCCCTCTTCTGCAGACGTTCTGCCCCGGCAGCGCCAGTACTTGCTTGAGCATGGGGACACCGATGGGCAGATAGCCGTTCAGGTCGAGAAAGGTCGCGAGCGGCTCCGGCGGCTCGACGGCGAGCAGGTCGGTGACGTGGAAGTTCTCGGCCGGTCGTAAGCGATAGAGACCAATTGGTACGCTCGCCGATGCATTCCAGATGAAGAGCGGAAGCGGCTCCAGAGCGGTTGTCGCGACGAGCGCAGCAGCGGCTCCAAACGTCACAGTCAGGGTCTTCAGGCAGCTGGTCATCGCATCACCCTCCGACGGTGAAGCCAAGTCTGATGGCGTGCCTTGGTGTAGGGACGCGGGTTTTCGTTGACGGACAGACGATTATGGACGTGATGCCAATAATCTGGCGCGACGTCGGCGGGATCGATGCCGATTGCCTCAACGGCATCGGTCATCTGCAGCACGCGCTCGACCTTCGGCCAACCTGACAGGCGCAACAGAATTTCACCGCCGGGTGTCACATAGGGGACGGTCGAGCAGCGCTGTCCCGGCGCGACGGCGCGCAAAATATCGATCCGCGAAATGATTGTCCCAAAGTCGTTGGAGGTCCAACGGACGAAAGCGAAGATGCTGCCAGGCGCGAATGACAGGACACGCCGGTGGCGATCGAGCTTTCGTTCGTTGACGATACGACCGAACCGAATGCGGTTTTCGATAAGCTTCTCGAGCCACAGCACTTCCACTTCGGTGATATCGCTCATGCTGCCGCTCCGTGTTCCCCTACGGTTTCGACCCGAATTGCGATCGCTCCCGCGCGGAAATTGATCGACGCAATGCGCTTTGTTTTTGCGAGCGAGAAGAAGGGATAAGCCACCAGATCCTCCGCATCGTAGGGTGCAAGATCGCCGGGCAGTGCCCGAAACAGTTCAAGCTGGTCGCGCCCAGAATCTTTTTTGCACCGCATGCTCACTGCACTCGCGCGGCGATTAGCGACGTTCCTGACCCGCGTACGGGCGCAGCACCGGGTGCTTCTTGGCCGGCAGCACCGTCCCCTTCCCGGGGTCAGACGTCGACGTCTTGACGCCGAGGTCGGCCCAAGCTTTCAAGTCATCTACGGCGTAGACGACACGTCCGCCTATCTTCCGATAAGTCGGTCCGGTACCGTACGTGCGGTGCTTCTCCAGCGTGCGGCCCGAGAGGCCAAGATAACGCGCGGCCTCCGGTGTACGCAGGAAGCGCGGGGGTAGGCCGGCCATCGGATCGGGCATTTGAGAACTCCTAGGTGACAGCGCACCGCGCGTGACGGTGCCGGGGCATGTGCGGTCATCATGGAGAAGCGCAATGTCGGAGGGGGATGCCGAATCTTGAGAGTCGATTTTCGATACCCCAAGCGGAGGGCTATTACTCCCTTTGCCGCGGCCTCGGGAGTTTGCGAAAGCCCTCCGCGCACCAAAGGCCCGCCGCCTTGCACCAGGCAGACCGTTCGATTACGCAGTTCGTGAGTCTGGAGCAGATGCGGTGTTCAATCGGACCGATGCGAAGCACCGAAGCTGCGTCGGAAATGCCACAATTTACAAGAGACGCAGGAGGAACTGGCCAAGCGCGCGGGCTTAAGCGCCCGTTACGTCGGCGGCATCGAGCGCAGCGACGTAACAGCAATCGTCACCGTGCTCGGACAGATTACGGAAACATTGGGAATCGAACCGGAGCCCTGCTCAACGGGCTGCGCGGCTTAGCACATCGTAAGCCGCCTGATGCCAGCCGCGAGGCGCCCCGCCCGGGAGAACCGGGCGGGGCTTGGGGGCGATGTTACTCGCCGTTCTTGCGGGGCCGCGACCAGAGCAAGGTGTAGCCTTCGCCATCTTCATCGTCGAACAAGTTCGCGTAGATCGGCGCGTTGAAGGAGGGATCGTCGAGCTTGATCGAGAGGTAATCGCGGCCCTCCTCGGAGCATTTCGACCAGGCGGCCCCGATTTCCGCTCGACCCACGTAGATGCGGTGGCTGGGCGCGTTCTCGTTGGAGCGATTGGTCTCGGCGAAGATACGGACGCCCTTGACCTGCAAACTCAGGGTGATGATCTCGCCTTGGAAATCGTTGCCGACCTTCTTGAAAGAACCGATGTTAGCCATGTCACTTCTCCTGTTGTGTTTCGAGCCCGCGACCACCGCGGCCTCGATGGCGATGGACAGGCCGTGGGCGATCGGCGACGCACCTGCCCCGCGGGCCGGAGCGCAGTGGAGGACGCCGTTGTGGCGACTTTCTTGCCTCGCGAGGAATGGGCGCAAGCCCAGGGGAAGAAAGTCGCACCGACGGCGTTGCGGCTCAGACGATCGAGGCGCAGCCGCTCTTCGGCCAGATCAAGCCATCAAAGAGGCCACGTGCGTCCGCGTGCTGAACCACAATTCAGGCAGAAGACTTGGCTGATCTCGGTTTAGCTGCGCAAGAGGTCGGAACGGTTCGGCGCAGAAACAGAAACAATCTGCCGGAAAGGGCGGTATCGTCCCCGAAAAAGATCGATCAAGAGAGCGCGTCGTGCCCCCGCAGCTATGTGGGCGGACTGAAATTTGCGCTGCTGGTTCAAAGCATTCCAACGGGGACAGCCCTTCCCCGCTCAGGTAAGGTCATCCATCTTCAACATGCCACTCTATGCGATCCTATTCGACGAGGACGGCGCTGAAGCACACCCGTTGCGTGTGGCCACCGACAGAATTGGTAGAGATGGATTCTCCACCACCCCAGCCTGCTCAGACGGGCTGATCCCGGCAAGATCAGCCGGGCGCGCCCAAGCCGTGCCGTCCACGCAGACGGCGCCCAGGCAGCCAAGACCTCAGCCAAGCCCGCGACGGCACCCCGATCTGCGACAGGGCGAACACCACATGATACCCAGCAACCGCCGCGGGAACAGACAAATGCAGCTCCGGTCGCGATGCAGAAGCTCAAGCACCGACTAATGGCAACCGCGCCCCGAGCGATGACAAGCGTGAGGGCGCTAGAAGCCATTCCTGCGAACAGTGCGCCGGCAACGCCGGCACCACCACGGAACGCCATCATCCCGATACTTACTGCGACGAAAACAGCAACGCATATACCGCCAGCTCAAACATCAGCCAGCAGAACAGGCCATGCCGAGTGGGTTGAGGACACGCCCAAGGGCGAGCATGGTGGTGGCTCCGATACAATAGATGTTGCGGTCGCGCCTTCCACGACGGCGGTGGCGCAACGCTGCATCGATTGTCCAAAACGAGGCGGAGTCGCGGTGTGCAACTCCACCTTGGTCGTTGTCGAGGCGAGAACGACGGCGCTCACGCGCCGCCGAACTTCCAGACCGAGATACCGAGCCGCTTCGCCTTGTCGGCGAGGTTGTCCTGGATTCCCGTGCCCGGAAAGTGCATAACGCCGATCGGCAGGAGTTCGAGCATGGCGTCGTTGCGCTTGAATGGGGCCGCCTTGGCGTGTCTCGTCCAGTCGGGCTTGAAGGCGATCTGTGGCACCTTGCGGTTGGTCGCCCATTTGGAGGCGATCAGTTCGGCGCCTTTCGGCGAGCCGCCATGGAGCAGGACCATGTCGGGATGCTTGGCATGAACCTTGTCGAGCCGATCCCAGATGATGTGGTGGTCATTGAAGTCGAGCCCTCCGGTGAGTGCGATCTTCGGTCCTGATGGCAACATGACCTCGGTCTCGGCCCGGCGTTTCGCGGCGATGTAGTCACGGGAGTCGATCATCGCTGCGGTCAACGAGCGGTGGTTGACCAACGATCCCGAGCGCGGACGCCAGGACGAGCCGGTGTGGACCTCGAAGCCCTCGATCGCCTGATCGCGGAAGAGCTCCAAGCAATTGCGGCGCTCGATGAGCGTGATGCCCTCGGCTGTCAGACGCTCAAGTTCGACGGATCGCACCTCTGAACCGTTCTGCTCGCGCTGGTTCTTCTGCTGCGCCTGTTCATTGGCGTCGAGTTCGCGTTCAATGCGGTCGGCGGCGCGGTGGAATAGATTGACGGTCGACCAGAGCAGATCGTCGAGATCCGGTTCAAGCCGTGTGTCGCTCAAGGTCGCAACAAGGGCGTCGAAGATCTCAGCGACGGCGCCGGCGATCATCTTGCCCTCTGGGAGCGGCCTTGGATCGGGCTCTTCGTCAAAGAGACGATAGCCGAAGAGCTGCAATTCGCTAATGACGTGGTCAGTTGGAGATGAGGCGTGCGGCGGTTCGATGTCGTCATGGTCGGTCATGGGAGGATGGCCTTTGCCGGATCGGCCGCGCCCATCGCGGCCTTCGTGGCGATCACTTAGACGGCGGGCGGAACGGGCCAGAACCCGAAAGGGCCGAAGCGGCAGCGGAGGATGGCGGAGGCCGGCTATTTTGTTTCGCGATGCAAAGCGCGCTGGCCAACCGCATTATGCGTGTTCACATCGCCGGCGCGCGGCGGAAAATAGCCGGCCGCAGCCATTGCCGGCCCGGGCCGCTTGCCGTCCCGATCGCCCTCTAGAAGGCCGAGGTCGCGTCCTCTTCCGCCATTGGCCTCGTCTATGACCGGCCCATCACGATCGATCGAGCCACGGTAGCTTATTCCGCGGCCACAGTTGGCGCATGCAGGAAACGGGCGACGTCCTCCGGCGCAAGCTGAATCCGCAAGGCTGTTCGGAGAGCATCGACACCAAAGATGTGCAGATCTTCGTTGAAGTCGCCCAGCCGAGGCGACAGCGCGATCGCTTCAATACCGGCGGCGGCTGCGCGCTGTGTCAAGACGGCGTGCACCCTATCCCCAGCGGCATCGGCATCGCGGGCGATGTAGAGCCGACGCAAGCCCGGAGGAAGCAACATAGCTGAGAGGTGATTGGCTGAAAGTGCCGCGGCCATTGGCATGGTCGGCAGCACGCAGCGGAGCGACAGCATGGTCTCGACACCCTCGCCGGCCGCGAGCACGTCGTCTACCACGCCGAAGCGAGCGGCGTTGCCGAGAAGATCGCCCATCGCCCGTCGAGGCGTATCGATTGGAGCCTTGCCGAGCCGAACGCGATCAAAGCCGCCTGGATTGAGCCAGGTGCGGTGTACGCCGGTGATCCTGCCATCAAGATCCGTGACGCAAGCGATCATCGCCGGCCAGATCTCGGTCGGCAGGTGCTCGTCCGGGCGATAGTAGCAGCGTGGATGAAAGCGCAGGCTGCCGCCATGGTGCACATGGGTTATTCCGCGGCGCTGCAGATATGTCTCGACCACGGTCCCCTCGATTGGACTGGATATCGCAAAGAGCCGACGGGCGGCTTCCGGCGATCCGCCTAGGACCGCCGGACGATCGGGTTTCGATGCGAAATCCTGCTCAGTGCGAGGCAACTTGAGAAAGCGTCTCGCCTCTTCGGCGACCGCGCGGAAATCCCGCAGACCAAGGCTTTCGCGGATGACGTCGAGGAGATCGCCGTGTTCCCCGGTCGCGGCATCGTTCCACTTGCCGGCGGGTCCCTTCGACGATTCCTGGAGCCGCACGAACAACGAGCGGCCCGGCCTGTTGTGGACGTCGCCGACAAGCCAGTATCGCCCTTCCCTCTTGCCGTTGGACAGATAATGTCGGCACACCGCCTCGGCCTCGCGCGCGAGGCGGCGTGCCAGTTCGGAGGCGTCGCGTCGCATCACGCGGCCCCCCGCTCGACGATGCGCTCGACCGGATACCGATCGAGTACCCTCGACAGCAGTCCGACGCCGCTTGCATCTGTCGGGACGAACGTTCCCGGCTTCCAGGAGATGATCTCCCCGCAAAGGCCGTAGATGCGCAGGCAATCGCGCATCGTGTCGTTAAATCCCGACAGCTCGATACGATATACGCTCATCACCTGGACACGCCGAAGCTGGAGCCCCTCCGCAAGCTCAAGCACGGAGCGTCCTTCCATCAGCGCGGCAAAGGCCGCGTCCAGCGTCAGCGAGGGCGCGTCCGCCGCAAGGACGTTCGCCACCCGGGCTGCTGAAACCTTGCAGCCGATGATCCGCTCACCCCCGGTGGTCTGGAGCCGATAGACCTGCGTCGATTCGTTCGGCAGCCGCATCCAAACGGGTAGCAGCAAGCCCGCCTCGACGTGGATCGTGCTTTTCGTGAACTCGGGGACCTCCGCCACCCAGGCTGCAGCAAAGCGTTCACGGTCCGCCTCGGCCCAATGGCTCTCCGCCATTATGGTCAGGCGGACCTTGTGCTGCTCCATCGGCCGGATCAGTCGAACGCGCCGTTCGATCTCACCATCGTCGAGCACGACGACAAAACACTCAGCGCGGAGTGTTTCCAGTCCGACAGCGTAGGTGCCCGATGCGACGGCGCCCTCGATGCGAGCGCTCAAGAGCTGCTCGAAGGCGAAGAGGATATTCTGCAGGTCGATGGTAAGCGCCAACAACCTGTTCCGGAAAGTCGTGATCGGCGGCAAGCCGAACTTGCGAAAGAATAGAACGGTTGCCGCCTCGCAGGCCTCATAGGCGGTCTTCCAGTTCCCGACGCCGGCCGCGTCCGAGGCGCCGAAGGCAGCCTCCATGGCGCTACGCAGGATCTTGGTATCGATGCGACGGCCGCGTTCGAGATCGGTCAGGAGCTGTCGGGCGGCCCTGACGGCGGCATAACTGAGACTTGCAGCGGCACGCATCGAGAGCGGCGCGGCGGCGGCGCTGCCGGCGAGAGATTCGGTCATGGCAGGGTTTCTCGGGAGAGCGGGAACGGGTCGAATCGCCCGGCGCTCTCCTTAAGACCGCAGCGATTCAAACCCCTCCCGGCCCGCCTCTACCTCTCAAGCCTCGCCAACAAAAAGGTACCGGAGCTGTGCACCGGTCCCCCAACGTTGCAGGACGGCTGGAGCCATTCCAATCTGGGTTGTTACTAAGCCGCGTCGAGCTGTTGCGGATCTCGTCGCTTGCGTTCTCCCGATCCTCGTCGCCGGCAAGGAATTCAGGCAGTGGACCCGCTTGAGCAAACGGCGTAGGAACGGCCTGCGTCTTCGCCATGCGTTTTTGCTTCACGAGCAGTTCAAGGGCCGCCTGCAGGCATTTCGAACATGCCGGTCTCGTTCCCCTCGAGATCTCTTGGACAGCCTTCGTCATATTGATTCTCCGCGACGGGCGGCCGGAGCCTCTCTCTCAGCCTCCAACCTGTCGCTGAAAATCACCCTCTCAGTCTCTTACTAGCGGTTGCGGAGAAGAAGCACACACCACTTCCTGCTTCGCCCTCTCCGTCTTCATGTCGACAATGGGCTCCGCCAAGAATCCGAGGAGATAATCCGCAACCTTGCTGGCCTGCGAAGCCGCCCGCACAATCGAGCGATTGTCTTCTCGCAGCACTTCCAGTAATCAGCAGCAGATGTGAAGGAGCGCCACGTTTCCGGTGTTATGCGGGGATGGTGTGCGATCTCCTCCACATTATTTCCTTGCCGCTAAGGGGTATCGAGCCAGGCGAGAACGCTCTGGTCCTGTTTCCACGATGGTCGCTTTGCCGATCGTGACGGGCTTTCGAGGCGTTCCAACGCCAGGCGCTTTGTTTCCAGATTTGCCTGAGCGTAGCGGTTTGTGGTGTCGAGGCTGACATGGCCGAGCCAGCTTCGGATCACCGTGACGTCAACACCTGCTGCAACCAGATGCACCGCCGTCGCATGACGGAAGCTATGAGGTGTTACGTGCTTCGAAGTCAGGCTCGGCGTGATCTTCGCTGCCGCTTCGACGTATTGCGCCAGTTTGAAGCGGACACCCGATGCGCCGAGCGGGATCGAGCGCCTCCTGGATGCGCGCGCCGGTATTGTAGAGGAAGGAGAAGAGCGCGTGGTCGCGTTGCCCCTCGATCGTCGAGCGATCGGGCTGCGCCAGAATGGCCTTCACCTCCTCGGGCTCCAGATAGCACGGCGCATGGATCGGCGCTTTCTTCATGGGCACGTGCAGAATCTGAGTGCATTGCTCGATAGCCGTCGGTTCGCGGTCAGCAACGAAGCTGAAGAGGCTACGCAATGCGGACAGGCGACAGTTGCGCGTGCCAATCGTATCTCCGCGTTCCTGCTCGGTGTATTGCAGGAAGGTCTTGACCTCGGAGGCCGTCAGGTCGCTCAGTGTGAGCTGGGCTATCGGCCGGCGTCGGCGTTGAGCCACGAACCTGAGGAACAGGCGCCATGTGTCACGGTAGGACCGAACGGTGTGCGCAGAGGCATTTCGCTGCTGAACCATCCACTCGTAAAAGAAGGCATGAAGCAGCCTCGGGAACGGGTCGACCGGTTTCATGGCTGCACCCCCTCTGACGCGTGCAGGCAATGTGACGCGAATGTCCGGAAGCGTTCGTTTGCTTGCTGAAGGAGTTCCTGGGTGACCGTGATGTAAACCAGCGTCGAGTGGATATCGCGGTGCCCCAGATATGTCGCGAGGAATGGAAGCTTGTCCTGTGGATTGATGCCGGCGCGGTACCATTCGAGAATGCGGTTCACCACGAATGAATGCCGCAGATCGTGGATACGAGGCCCGCTCTTGCCTTTCGGCGGTTTAATTCCGGCGCGCCGCAGGATGTCGACAAGGCAGCCTGCGACGGTATGAGACGTGTAACGCACGTTGCCCTGATCGTGCCAGAACAGGCCAGATTCGGGGCTCTGCGGCATCTTCGTGGTGGAGAAGCTCTTGGGGAACCCGAACGACTCGCGCCCGTTGGCCACGAAGGCCACCCAGCCGACCTTCACGGAGTGGATCACGTTCACCGAGCAGTGGGATCCAAAGTCGCCGTGGTTCGACAGGCGCGTGCGGCTGGCCGCGAACCTGGCCATCGATCGCAAGGCGCTCAACGAGGCGGAGTATCTCGGCTACGCCAAGATCAGCTCGAGCATCGTGCCCCACGCCTTCCA
>Ga0207675_100006889_pt1 | contig 10763 bp, 8 predicted proteins | sample KBSSwiS42_FD_184305 | JGI IMG/M metagenome (GOLD analysis project Ga0207675, IMG submission 184305) | Switchgrass rhizosphere microbial communities from Kellogg Biological Station, Michigan, USA - KBS Switchgrass S4-2 (SPAdes) (version 2) | ecosystem: Host-associated > Plants > Roots >...
ACGCGGCGGCCGTCATCGCGAATACCATCGCGACCCGCACGGGCGCGGCACCTGCCTCGGTTCTCGCCGAGCTCGAGCGCGCCGCCCACGACCTCGGCGCGAAGGACTTCGACAGCGTGTTCGGCTTCGGCCTCATCGCGCCGCTCACGCCGGTTACAGCTTCGCGCTGAACGCAACCGACGCGACCGTCTCCGCGAAGCTCACGCTGGGAAGATTCGACTCGTTGTCGGCGCGCCGGATGGCGACGCGCGTGACGACGCGCTGCCCGACGGGGATCTCCGCGACTACCCCAAGCTCGAGCCGGTCGTCGCGCCGGAGCTCGCCGATCGACGGCGTCACCGCGCGATAGTCGCGGCTCTCGGCGCGCACGTGGGTCTTCAGCGTGATCTCGCGAGCGCCCACCGTGAACCGTTGCGAGAGCTGGACTCCGAAACGCTGGCCCGTGTAGTCGAGCTCGTCGAAACCCGCGTCCTCGTCGTCGTAACGGTGCCCGAAGACGAGATAGGTCTTCAGGCCGTTGATGAACACGTAAGCATCGCTCGAGAACGAGCCCGTCGCCGCGTCGCGCGCCGGGTTGTCGGCGAAGTCCTTGTCGGAGTCGAGGTACGCGAACCGCAGGAATAGGCGCCGGCCGACGAGCCCCGACAGATACGGCGAGAGCTGAGTCAGGGAGAGGAACTCGGTGCCGTCGAGCTCCGCATCGGCGTACTGCAACGTGGCCCCGATGTCGAAGCGCCCGAGGTCGTAGCTCATGTTCGCCGAGCCCCGGTGAATGCGCACGTCGAACGCCTTGAAGTCCTCGTGTGCAGTCTCGGAGAAGTTGTAGCCGGCGCCGAAGTCGAGCTTCGCGTTGCCCGGCCGATCGTAGGCGACGCCGAAATCGAGCAGCGCGGCGGCGTCGCCTGCGCCCGTCGACGCATCGAGCTCGAGCACGGCGACGTTGCTGTCGTATTCGAGCCCGGCGCCGACCTCGAACGAAACGGCATCAGCCGAATCGCCCGAGGCGGCGCCGCTCGCGGGCGAGGGGGGTCGCCCGGCGGCCGCTTCGCTCGCACCGCCGCCATCGCCGATGACCTCCCCTTGCGCGGAGCCGACGGCGGGAACGGCGCAGAGCGAAGCGGCCACAACGAGAATCGCGAGTGGTTTCGTCATCTATTTGCGCCTCGCAGCCATTGTCCGGAATTTGCGCCGGCGAGCGACCTGTCGTCGAACAGAGTCACCGTTTCCAAAGATGAGAAAAAAAACCGGGCCGGCGATCGGTCGACCGCCGGCCCGGAGCGCATCATGGGCCGCCCACGAGCGCCGCGACTGTAGACTCGATCTCGTTTTCCACGGCGGCGTCCACCTCGGACTCCACCGCCGAGTCGACAGCGCTCTCGACGTCCGCCTCGACGGCGGCCTGGACCTCGGCCTCGACGGACTCCTCGATGACCGCGTCGACGGCCGCCTCGACCTCGTCGGCGACTGCGGTTGCTACTCCCAAGTCGACTCCGACGTCGATTTGCGCTTCGACGTCCGCTTCGGTCTCAGTTTCGATCCCTGCGTCAGTGTCGTTCTTCAGCTGCGCGTCGACGTCGCCGTCGACCTCGACCTCGGCGCCCACACGCGCGTCGAAGTCGGAGCGCGCACGGCCGCGCAAACGCGCGCCGCGCAGCTCGAGCACGGTTTGCTCGCGCACGCTCGCCTCCGTAGTCGAGCGCAACTTCGCGTCGACCCCGCTCGCTTTGTCTTCCGCGCTGGCGTCGCAAACGACGCCGAGCGCGAAGACGACGGCGGCTGCCACCAATGTCACGTGAGTACGCATTTTCAAGTCCTCCCTGGGGGTGATCCCGTATGGAGAACGCTTGGGAACGCGCCTCTATTCCCGCCGCCGTGCCGCGTTATGTCACCAAGCGAGGATCGCCGCGGCAGTCCAAGCGCCGGGAATAAGCCCACGGCTCGGCCGTTATCTCAGTGTCCACGCGCGTTGAGCGCGCGATCACCGGCGCGAAGGGATGCGTCGAACTGATAGAGGAGGAACCGCAATGAAAGCTCAAGCTCTAGCTCTGATCATCACCGCTTCGCTCAGCGTCGGCTCGGCCGCGCTCGCGCAGCAAACGACGGTCCGCGGCGACGCGTCCGCCGATTCTCAGACCTCGGTCTCTGCCGACAGGCAGGGCGCGAACGTCGCGAGCGACAACCGCGCGCAAGGCGGCGTCGCCGCCGAGCACGCGCACGATGACGGCTCGCGCCGGCAGGCGACGGCCGACACCGCGGCCGCTTCGGAGATGAACGCGACCCTCGAGCGTTCCGTCGACGCGCGGCGCGCGAAGCCGGGCGACGAGGTGACGGCCAAGACGAACGAGAGCTACACGACCGCCGGCGGCATGACGATTCCGCGCGGGTCGCGGCTCGTCGGCCGCGTGACCGACGCGCGCGCGCATGCGCGCGGCGAAGGCGAAGCGGCCTCGCAGCTCGGCATTGCGTTCGAGAAGGCCGAGCTTCCGGACGGGCGCGTGGTGCCGATGCAGGCGACCATCCAGGCCATCGCGGCGGGTCGGTCGCAGGCGCAAAGCGAGCTAGGCTCCGCGTCGCACGGCGCGGAGGCGTTCGGGTCGTCGCACGCTGCGGGCGGCGGCTTCGCCGGCGCCGGCGGCTTGGGCGGCGGCCTCGGCGGCAGCGCGATCGGCGGGGTCGGCGCCGCGGGCGGCGGAGTGTTCGGCAGCGCGGCCGGTCAAGCCGGCGGCGCGGTCGCCGGCGCGACGCGCCTGCCGCGCGCAGGTGCCGGCGCTGCCTCGAGCGGCGCCGGTGCGGCGACGGCCGGCGGCGGTGCGCTGCTCGGCTCGTCGGCGGGCGCCGTGGGCGGCTTGAGCGCCTCGGGTCAGTGGCTCGCGGGCAGCCGCGGCGTGTTCGGCCTCGGCGATATGAGTATCGCGTCGGCCGCGGCCGGCGCCGCGCAAGGCTCGCTGATCACGTCGCCGACACGCAACGTCAAGCTCGACGGCGGCACGCAGCTCTTGGTCGTGGGTAGCGCGGCGAGCCGCTGATCTTGCTCCGCTCGCGCGATGCGGGGGGTTGCCGGCAACGGCAACCCCTCTTTCGTTCGCCTAGCCGGCCGCCGGTAGAATGCCGCGTGGACCGACTCGACCGCTTCGCAACCCGCTCCGTCGTCATGGCTCGCCACGGCATGGTCGCGACGAGCCAGCCGCTCGCGACGGAGATCGGCGTGGCGACGCTGCGCCGCGGCGGCAGCGCCGTCGATGCCGCGATCGCCGCGAATGCGGCGCTGGGGCTCACGGAGCCGACGAGCTGCGGCATCGGCGGCGACCTGTTCGCGATCATCTGGGAAGCGGCGAAGGAACGGCTGCACGGGCTCAACGCGAGCGGCCGCTCGCCGCTGTCGTTGACGCTCGCGCACCTCGCGAGCTTGGGTAGCTTCATTCCACAGCACGGCCCGTTGTCCGTGAGTGTGCCGGGTGCCGTCGACGGTTGGTTCGAGCTGCACGCGCGCTTTGGCCGGCTCCCGCTGCGCGAGCTGCTCGCGCCATCGATCGACCTCGCGCGCAACGGCTTCCTCGTCACGCCCGTCATCGGCGCAGCCTGGGCGGCCGGCGCCGATTTCCTGCATGCCGCGCCGGGGTTCGCTGACGTGTTCATGCCGGACGGCCGCGCACCGGCCGTCGGCGAACCTTTCGTGAATCCGGCACTCGCGCGCGCCTACGATCTCATCGCACGCGACGGGCGCACCGCGTTTTACGACGGGCCAATCGCCTCCGGTATTCAGGAAGCCGTGCGCGGTAACGGCGGATTCCTCGGCACGGAGGATCTCGCGGCGCATCGGTCGGAATGGGTCGAACCCGTTGCGACAACTTACCGCGGCTGGCGCGTCTTCGAGCTGCCGCCGAACGGCCAGGGCATCGCCGTGCTGCAGATGTTGAACATGCTCGAAGGTTTCGACTTGGGCTCCATGGCGTGGGGCAGCGCGGAACACCTACATCTGCTCGTGGAGACGAAGAAGCTCGCGTTCGAGGACCGAGCGAAATTCTACGCGGATCCCAAATTTGGAGCGGTGCCCGTCGAACGGCTCGTCTCGAAGGACTACGCGGCCGCGCGCCGAGCGCTGATCGACTTGAAGCGCGCGGCGCCATCGCCGACGCACGGCGATCTAGGAGTAGGCGCCGGCGACACCGTCTATCTCGCGACGGCCGATGCCGACGGCAACATGGTGTCGCTGATCCAGAGCAACTACATGGGCTTCGGCTCCGGCGTGACGCTCGTGCCGTTCGGCTTCGGGCTACAGAATCGCGGCTCGCAGTTCGCGCTCGATGCCAAGCACGCGAACGCGTACGCGCCAGGCAAGCGCCCGTTCCACACGATCATCCCGGCGTTTGCGATTCGCGAAGGCGATGCGCTACTCGCGTTCGGCGTGATGGGCGCGGCGATGCAGCCTCAGGGACAGGTGCAAGTGCTCACGAACATGCTCGACTTCGGCATGGGACTCCAGGCCGCCGGCGACGCGCCGCGCGTGCGGCACGAGGGCTCGACGGAGCCGACCGGCGAGCCGCCGTTTCCGGGCGGTGGCTGGTTGCATCTCGAGCCTGGCTTCGACGAGGCGGCCGTGGAGGGCCTCCGACAGCGGGGCCACCGCATCGAGCCGCACGGCGGCAGCGCCGCGTTCGGCGGCTACCAGGCGATCAAGCGCGATCTTCGCAGTGGCGTCTATCTCGGGGCATCGGAATCGCGCAAAGACGGCCATGCCGCGGGTCATTGAAAGAAGGGTAGTGGGCAGAAGCGGTCGCGGTGCAGTGAAATCGATGGGGGGATGCGATTCAGGTGACTACCGCGACCGGCCCTGCCCGCTTGATATAGAGCAAGTGGCGTGCCAACTCGGTTTGCGAGCAAATTCGCGGGTCGTGCGTAGCATGCCACGCACTCGTGCACTTCTTTGGAGCAGTCGCGGGAAGCGATTGCTCGATGTTGGCCACTTCAGGTCCCCGGCGTCGCATCGAGCGACAACAACGTCGCGTTGCCGCCGACGGCGGCCGTGTTCGTCGTGACGGTGCGCTCGGTCGCGAACCGCGGCAGGTAGTGGGGCCCGCCTGCCTTCGGCCCCGTGCCCGACAGACCCATGCCGCCGAAAGGCTGCACGCCGACGACCGCGCCGATCATGTTGCGGTTGACGTAGACGTTGCCGACGCGCGCCCGCGCGGCGACCGAGTCCGCCGTGGAATCGATACGCGTGTGCACGCCCAGCGTGAGGCCGTAGCCGAGCCCGTTGATCTCGTCGACGAGTGCATCGAGCCGCCTCGGGTCGTAGCGCACGACGTGTAGAACGGGGCCGAACACTTCGCGTGTCAGCTGCGACGCGCGCTTCAGCTCGATGACGGTCGGCGCGACGAACAGGCCGTGCTCGTGCGCCGCGCCGAGCACGTGGCGATGCACGACCCCGCGTTCGTGCTCGGCGACGTAGGCCGTCAGCGCGCGATGCGCGTCCGCGTCGATGACGGGCCCGACGTCCGTCGCGAGAAGCTGCGGGTCGCCGACGACGAGCTCGTCCATCGCACCGTATGTCATGCGGAGGATCTCGTCCGCCGTGTGCTCGGGCAAGCAGAGCAGGCGCAACGCCGAGCACCGCTGACCCGCGCTGTTGAACGCCGACGCCAGCGCATCGCGGACGACTTGCTCGGGCAGCGCCGAGCTGTCGACGATCATCGCGTTGACGCCGCCGGTCTCCGCGATCAGCGTCGCGAGCGGCCCTTCGCGGGCGGCGAGCGCCGAGTTGATCGCGCGCGCGGTATCGACGGAGCCCGTGAACGCGACGCCGGCGACGCGCGGATCGGCCAGCACCACCTCGCCGAGGGCGCGGCCGTCGCCCGGCAAAAACTGTAGCGCACCGCCGGGGATGCCGGCGCGCTCGAGCAGCGCGACGGCACGAGCCGCGACGAGCGTGCCCTGCTCGGCCGGCTTCGCGATGACGGTATTGCCCGCCGCGAGCGCCGCCGCGATCTGACCGGTGAAGATCGCGAGCGGAAAATTCCACGGGCTCACGCAGAAGAACACGCCGCGCCCGATCAGCTCGAGCTCGTTGCGCTCGCCCGTCGGTCCCGGCAAGCGCGTCGGACGCGCGAGCACGCGCTCGCATTCGGCGGCGTAGTAGCGCAACAGATCGACGGCCTCGCGAACCTCCGAGAGGCCGTCGGGCACGGTCTTGCCCGTTTCGGCGACGCAGCGCGCGACGAGCTCGGCACGATCGGCCTCGAAGAGGTCGGCGGCGCGTTTCAGCAGCGCCGCGCGCTCCGTTGCCGGCGTCGCGCTCCAGCGAGGCGCGAATGCGCTCGCCGCGTCGAGCGCCCTGCGCGCCGTGCGGCCGTCGGCGAGCTCGGCGATGCCGACGAGACGCCGACGGTCGGCAGGGTCGCGGCACTCCTGCGGCTCTCCCGCGACGTCCTTGCCGTCGACGCGCGGCCGCGCGCGCCAACCGCCCGCTTCGGTGGCCGCGAGCGCCGCGGCGAGCCCCGTGAGATCGCGGCTCGACGCGAGGTTCGTGCCGCGCGAGTTCTCGCGCTCCGGCGCGAACAAAGCGCGCGGCAGCGGAATGCGCGGATGCCGTACCGAGGCACCGAGCGCGCGAACGGCGTCGACGGGATCCGCGACGATGCCGTCGACGTTCGCCTCGGCCTGCACGAGCCGGTTCACGAACGAGGTGTTGGCGCCGTTCTCGAGCAGCCGCCGCACGAGGTACGGCAAGAGATGCTCGTGGCTGCCGACGGGCGCGTAGACGCGGGCTCGGTGCGCGACCGCCATGGACCGCGGGAGTGCCGAAATTGCAGGGAGCAATTCTCGGCCTGGCCCCGGCCGCGCGTTTAGCTCGCCGTACAGCTCCTCGCCCATGCCGTGCAGCCGCTGCAGCTCGAATGGTCGGTCGGCGCCGACCTCGAGAAGCCAGGCGACCGTGTGCGCGTTATGCGTCGCGAACTGCGGATACAGCGAATCGTGCTGCGTCAGCAGCGCTTTCGCGCACGCGAGATACGAGACGTCGGTGTTGCACTTGCGCGTGAACACCGGGTAGTCGTCGAGCCCCTGCTCCTGCGCGCGCTTGACCTCGCTGTCCCAATAGGCGCCCTTGACTAGGCGAACCGGGATCGTGCGGCCTGCGCCGCGCGCGAGCGCCGCGAGCCATTCGAGCACGCGCAGCGCGCGCTTCTGATACCCCTGCACGGCACAACCCAAGCCCGCGTAGTCTTCGAGGCGCTCGTCGCCGAACACTTCCGCGAAGATCGCGAGCGTGAGCTCGAGGCGGTCGGCCTCCTCGGCGTCGACGGTGAGACCGATGCTCGATTCGCGCGCGCCGAGCGCGAGCGCGGTGAGCCTGTCGACGAGCTCGCGCGCCGCGCGCGCGCTCTGCGCCACCTCGAAGCGCGGGGTGAGCGCCGACAGCTTCACCGACACGCTGGGCGCGTCGAGCAGCGATTCCAAGCGCCCGCCGCCGCGGCCGACGGCCGCGATCGCGGCGCGGTAAGCCTCGAAATAGCGCTGCGCGTCGGCTGCCGTCAGCGCCGCCTCGCCGAGCATGTCGAACGAGTAGTTGAATTCCGGATGCTCCGCCGCGCGGCGCAGAGCGCCGTCGATCGTCTCCCCCATGACGAACTGGGAGCCCAAGATCCGCATCGCTTGGCGCAGCGCCGCGCGCACGACGGGCTCGCCGACGCGCTCGACGAGCCGCGAGAAGAACGACGCGGGCGCCTCGTCGAGCTCGGCCGGGCGCACGATGCGGCCCGTCAGCAGCAGCGCCCACGTGGAGGCGTTGACGAACAGCGACTCGCTCTTGCCGAGGTGCGCCTGCCAATCCGCGGAGCCGAGCTTGTCGGCGATGAGCCGGTCGGCCGTGTCGGCGTCGGGAATGCGCAGCAGCGCCTCGGCAAGGCACATGAGCACGATGCCTTCGCCGGACGACAAGTCGTACGCGCGCAGCAACGCGTCGACGCCGCCTGCATCCTGCTGCCGGCGGCGGATCGCTTCGACGAGCGCGGCGGCTTCGCGTCGCACGCGGGCGGACTGCGCGGGAGGCAGCGCCGCGAGCTCGGCGAGCTCCGCGACGACGGTGGCTTCATCTGCGAGGTAACGATCCGTAATCGCGGCGCTGACGATGGGCGGCGCGGGACGAGTCGCGTCGAACAGCCAGCGGCGTGCCGAAGGGTCGTCGGGGGCGGCCATGCCGCCTAGTCTAGTACGTAGTCGAGGCCGTCAACCGCGCGGGCGCGCGTAGATCCCGACGTTGCCCGGCTGCCCCGCGACGCGGACGAGCCACGAGCGCACGTTCGCGTACGGCGTGAGATCGTGACCGCCTTCGTGCGCGACGTGCGTGTACGCGTAGAGCGCAATGTCCGCAATCGTGTAGCGCTCGGCGACGAAGAAGCTCCGCGACTTCAGATGCTGCTCCATGACGGCGAGCGCAGCGCGGCCCTTCGCGAGCCGGTCGGGCAGCTCGGCCCGCCGCGCGTGGTCGGCCGGGAAGTGCTTGACGATGTAGCGCGGCGTCGCGACATACGGCTCGTGGCTGTACTGCTCGAAGAACATCCACTGCAGCGCTTGCGCGCGCCCGAGCCGGTCGCCGGGCACGAACGGCGTGCCCTCCGCGAGATACCAGAGAATCGCATTCGACTCCGCGAGGTTCGTACCGTCGTCGAGCTCGAGCGTGGGGATCCTCCCGTTCAAATTGCGCTTCAAGAACTCCGGCGTGCGCGTCTTGCCGGCGTCGATGTCGACCTCGGTCCAGCCGTAGGCGAGGCCAAGCTGTGCTAGCAGCAAGCGGACCTTGTAGCCGTTCCCCGAATCCAGATAGTCGAAGAGATGCATGCCGGTCTCCCACCCAACGAGGGCGCCAAGTTTGCGGCCGGACCGCGGCGGAAGCGATCGAGAAGGCTTGGGGCTCAGGCTAAGCTATTCTTAGCCATGCCCCGACGCTTGCCGCCGCTGAACGCACTGCGAGCCTTCGAAGCTTCCGCTCGGCTCGGCAGCTTCGTGGCCGCCGCGGCCGAGATGCACGTCAGCGCGGCCGCCGTCAGCCAACAGGTTCGACGGCTCGAGCGCTATCTCGACACGAGCTTGTTCAAGCGCCTCGCCCGCGGCCTCGTGTTGACCGAAGAAGGCCGCGACTACTTGCCGGAGCTGACCGCCGGCTTCGCGCTGCTCGGCGAATCGACGGCACGGCTCCGCTCGCAGCGGACAGGTGGCGTCCTGACGCTGACGACGCTCGCGGCGTTCGCGAACGGCTGGCTGCTGCCGCGCCTCGCGCGTTTCCGCGAGCGTGCTCCGCGCATCGAGGTCGTGCTGCGCACGAGCCGCTCGCTCGCCGACTTCAAGCGCGAGGACATCGACCTCGCGATTCGCTTCGCGCCGGCGCCGGCGCGCGGGTTGCACGGCGAGCTTCTGTGCGGCGAAGAGCTGTTCCCCGTCGCGAGCCCCGCGTTGTTCGGCGGCGGGCGCATGCCCGCGACGCTCGCGGCGGTCGCTGCGTATCCGTTGCTGCACGACGTCGACGCGCACCCCGAGCAGCCGTGGATGAGCTGGCGTGCGTGGCTCAGCGCGCGGGCCTCGACACCGCTGCGGCGCAACGCGGCCCGCAATTCACGGACTCCGTCGTCTTGATCGGCGCCGCGGTCGCGGGGCTCGGGGTCGCGCTAGGCCGCGGGCCGCACGTCGCGCCGCTGCTCGCGCGCGGCCAGCTCGTGCGCGTGACGCGCGAGAGCTGGCGCGCGCCGTGGAGCTACTTTCTCGTCGCGCCGCCGGCGCACTTCCGGCGGCCCGTCGTGCGCGCGTTCGTCGACTGGGCGCTCGCGGAGGCGCGCGACGACAGCGCCGCGGCGTAGCCGCTCGCTTACTGGCTGCGGGCGCCCCCCGGACGGAACTCCGGCGCGAGCTCGGCGCAGCGCTGAGCGACGTACGGCACGTCGGAGACGAGCACCTGGTCGGAGCCCTTGTACTGATCCGTGAAATACACCGGATCCTCGGCCACGAACTCACGCTTCAACACCCACTTGTCGGTATCGAGCGAGAAGCGCTCGACGACGTGGAGCTGATCGCTGTGCTTGACGGGCGCCGCGATGACGCCGGGCTCGAAGCCGACGGTGTCGACGACGAGAACGTCACCGTCCCAGCGACCGATCGAGTGCCCGGCGTAGCTCGGCGTAATGCCGGCCGGATGCTGCGCCATGTTCATGTGAATGACGCGCTCGAAGCTGTAGAGACCGTAGTTGATGACGATGCGGTCGCGCTCTTGCGTGATGCGATTGACGGCGCCGTCGAAGACCCAATCGAAGATGATGCTCGTCGGCCGGCACCGAAGGCGCGGGTTATCCGCGGGCGACCACGTCTGGAACGCATCGGCCTCGGCTTTGCCGCGCGCCGTGTAGGTGACGGGCCGCGGACCCCAGCCCGAAGGAGGCACGTCCTTCATCGCGAGCCGGCCCGATTCGACGTCCGCGATCAAGCTCTTCGGCACCAGGTTGCCTCCGCCGCTGGGCGGCACGGCGATCACGTATTGCTCCTGCGCCCAATCGCCCGTGATGTTCGGCTCACCGGTCGGCAGCCGCTTCGGCCGCGTCGACAAGTCGATCGACGTCGTGTGCTCGATCTGATCGTTGCGGTTGCGCTTCGGCGCGTCGCCGATCGTGATGTCCTCGAGATAGCAAGCCGCCGGATCGTCGCGATGTCCGAAGCCGAAGATGGTGGCTTGCGCGCCCACGACGAACATCTCCTGCGACCACCCCGAGCGGCGCAGCAGC
>Ga0207675_100006891_pt1 | contig 10763 bp, 7 predicted proteins | sample KBSSwiS42_FD_184305 | JGI IMG/M metagenome (GOLD analysis project Ga0207675, IMG submission 184305) | Switchgrass rhizosphere microbial communities from Kellogg Biological Station, Michigan, USA - KBS Switchgrass S4-2 (SPAdes) (version 2) | ecosystem: Host-associated > Plants > Roots >...
GCCTTCTTTGCTGACCGCAAGCGAACCGCGACAGTCACGGCCTTACGCGACTCGATCGTCTTCAAGCTTTCGCACGCCGACTTTATCGCGCTTGCCGACCGTCATCCCGGCATTCTGAAACCGATCGCGGTCACGCTGGCGCGCCGTCTTGCTGACACGCTCGCGACCGACGGAGAACCGCATCTCTCTCATCCGCGGACCATCGCACTGGTCGCTGCCGGAAATGCGCAACTTCATGAGACGTTTCGCGACGAGATCACCAAGGCGCTGTCCGGCTTCGGACAGATCGCGATCGTCGATTCCGCAATGCTGGGCGCAAACTTTCCCGATGACTCCGAGTTTGCCTCCGAGGCCGTCACCAGTTGGCTCAACCGGCAGGAAGCGCGCTACCATTTCGTGCTTTATTTCACCGATCCGGATCTGACAGCCTTCAACCGCAAGGCCATCCGCCAAGCCGATCAGATCTTGCTGGTCGGACTGCATCGGGAATGCGTCGACGGCGCGCCGCAACTAAATCCTTCCGAACGCTTTGCCTTCGAAATTCATCCAGCTTCGGCGTTCAGGCTCGTTCTGCTGCACGAGACCAGAGCTCCCATGTCAGGCACGTCTCGCTGGCTCGAACAGAGGCCGGTCGCGCATCATCACGTTGTTATCGGCGACAGGGCCGACTACGACCGCACCGCGCGCTTCCTCACCGGCCATGCGTTAGGGTTCGTCGCGGCGGGCGGAGGCGCGCTCTGCGCCGCTCATATCGGCGTCTATAAAGCGCTCCTCGAGGCCGGCCTTTCCTTCGATCTTGTCGGTGGCACCAGCGGCGGCGGCGCGATGACGGCCGCCTTCGCCATGGGCGCCTCACCGGACGATGTCAGCGCCCGCACCGCAGACATTTTTCTCACCTCGCGCGCCCTGAAGCGCTTGACCTGGCCGCGCTACAGCCTGCTCGATCACACTGTGTTCGACCGCGCGCTGAAGACCCATTACGGCGAGACCGATATCGAGGACCTCTGGACCAGCTATTTCTCGGTCGCAACCTGCCTCGCCACCAATTCGCTCCGGCTGATCACGCGCGGGCCGGTGTGGAAGGCGGTGCGCGCGACAAGCTCGATTCCTGGCCTCTTGCCGCCGGTCTACGAGAACGGGTCGATGCTCGTCGACGGCTCGCTGCTCGACAACGTTCCGGTCAAATCCATGCGCATGCTGAAGAGTGGCCCTAACATCGTCGTCAATCTTAGGGCCGAGGGCATTAAAAGTGGCAGCGTTGACTATGCGTCGCTGCCGTCGCGGGGCCAGCTCATGCTGCAACTCCTCAATCCGTTCGGCCGGCGGAATCTGCCGAAGGCGCCCAGCGTCGCCACTGTGTTGCTGCGGAGCTTGATGGTGCGCCGCGAGCGCCTGGCCGATGGTCTACGGAGTGAGGATCTTCTGCTGTCACCGCCGCTACCCGAGGACGTCGGCGTCATGGACTGGCATCGCCACGCCGAGCTCACCTCCCGCGCCTACGACTACACTGCCAAGCTGATCGAGGGGTTACGCGCCAGCGGCCACCCCCTATTTCGCTGAATTTGACCGCAAGGATCGGAGTGCAGGACGCCCCGCAACGTCCTATGTTTCAGACATGGGCAAGAGCACAACAAAACGCGCGGAGCCGCGCCTCAGTGACGACGCCAGATGGGCAGCCGTCCTGGCCCGCAATCCCGAATTCGACGATGCCTTTGTCTATTCGGTGGCGACGACCGGCGTCTTTTGCCGGCCGTCCTGCCCGGCGCGCCGGGCGAACCGCGTTAATGTGGAGTTCCATGCAAGCCCAGCCGAGGCTGAGCGCGCCGGCTTCCGCCCTTGCAAGCGCTGCAAGCCGGACCAGCCGTCGCTGAAGGCCGAGCACACCGCCAAGGTCGCGCAAGCCTGCCGCCTCATTGAGCAGGCGGACGAAGAGCCGAAGCTTGACGAGATCGCGGCGGCGGCTGGCTTAAGCCCTTACCACTTCCACCGTATCTTCAAATCCATCGCCGGGTTGACGCCGAAAGCCTACGCGACCGCGCACCGCAACAAACAACTCCGCGACAAGCTTCCAGGGAGCAAAACCGTGACCGACGCCATCTTCAACTCCGGCTATAATTCCAACGGCCAGTTCTACGCGACCGCGACCGATGTCTTGGGCATGACGCCTTCCGCCTATCGCTCCGGTGGCGCCAGCGCCGAAATCAAATTCGCAATCGGCGAATGCTCGCTCGGCGGAATCCTCGTCGCGAGCACCGAGAAAGGTATTTGCGCCATCTTCTTTGGTGAGCCCGCCACCCTAAGGCGCGATCTCCAGAAGCAATTTCCCCACGCGCGATTGGTGCCTGCGGATCGGAACTTCGCGCAAATAACCGCCAAGGTCATTGCCTTCGTCGAAGAGCCCCGTGCCGGTCTTGACCTTCCGCTCGACGTCCGCGGTACCGCCTTCCAACATCGCGTTTGGGAGCAATTGCGGCGCATCCCGGTCGGCTCGACGGCGAGCTATGCCGAGATCGCCAAACGGATTGGCGAGCCCCAATCCGCGCGCGCCGTGGCCAGAGCTTGCGCCTCGAACCCCGTGGCCGTAGCGATCCCCTGCCACCGCGTGGTGAAAAGCGACGGATCGCTATCAGGCTATCGCGGCGGCGTGCACCGTAAGCGCGCCTTGCTCGACAGAGAGGCCGGCGCGTGGTTTGCCGAACCTCGGAAGGCCTCCCGCAAGCGCTAAGCCCGCGCGCCTAACCGCGTAAAACGACTCATCGATCCGAAGCCGTTCAACGCCCGCCGCGCTTCATCGAGTCTTTGAGCGCCTTCTCGGCCATGCGCGTCGCCGCGGGCACCACCGCCCTGATGACCTGTTTGCCGAACGTGCTCCAGAATCCGTCGGTGCGGGTGCTGCCGCCGGATTTTGCCCCTTTCTCGTCTTTCGCCTCGGTGTCAGCGTCGGCATGCTCTGCGCCGCGCTTCTCGAGGATCTCCGATGCCGACTCGCGGTCGACAGTTTCGTCATAGACGCCCGCCACCGGACTTGCTCGCATCGCCGCCTTGAGCTCGGCGTCGGTGATCGGCCCGACCCGTGAATTCGGCGGCCTGACCAAGGTTCTCTGCACGATGGTCGGCTGACCCCTATCGTCCAGCGTCGAGACCAGAGCCTCGCCGGTGCCGAGTTCCATGATCGCCTTCTCGGTGTCGAAAGCGGGATTGGCGCGGAAGGTTGTCGCCGCAGCCTTCACCGCCTTCTGCTCCAGCGGCGAGAAGGCACGAAGCGCATGCTGGATGCGGTTGCCGAGCTGCCGCGACACTGTATCGGGAATATCGAGCGGGTTCTGCGTGACGAAATAGACGCCGACGCCCTTGGACCTGATCAGCCGCACCACTTGCTCGACCTTCTCGAGCAGCGCCTTGGGCGCATCCTTGAACAGCAGATGCGCTTCGTCGAAGAAGAACACCAGCTTCGGCTTATCGGGATCGCCGACCTCGGGCAGCTCTTCAAAGAGCTGCGACATCAGGAACAGCAGGAACGTCGCATAGAGCCGCGGGCTTTGCATCAGCTTCTCGGCCGAGAGCACGCTGATATAGCCGCGCCCATCGCGCGCGACGCGCATCAGATCGGAAATCTTGAGCGCCGGCTCGCCGAAGAAATGCTCGGCACCCTGCTGTTGGAGCACGAGCAGGGAGCGCTGGATCGAGCCGACCGAAGCCTTGGTAATGTTGCCGTATCTGGTGGTGAGATCGCCTGCACGGTCAGCCAGATTCTGCAACAGGTCCTGCAGGTCCTTTAGATTGATGAGCGGCAGCTTCTCATCGTCGGCGATCTTGAAGGCAATGTTCAGCACGCCTTCCTGTGCCTCGCTCAGATCCATCAGGCGCGACAGCAGCAACGCCCCAAGCGATGCGACCGTTGCGCGGATCGGATGGCCCTTGTCGCCGAACAAATCCCAGAAGATCACGGGATAGGCCTGGAAGTCCTGGGTGAAGCCGATCGCCTTGTCGCGCGCCTCGATCCAGGGCTTCATGTCACCTTCTTCGGCGATGCCGGAGAGATCGCCTTTCACGTCGGCGCAGAAGACCGGCACGCCCTGATCGGAAAACCCTTCAGCCAAGCCTTGCAGGGTGACGGTCTTGCCCGTGCCGGTGGCGCCAGTGATCAGCCCGTGCCGGTTGGCGAGGCGAAGCAGAATAAATTCCGGATTGACGCTCTGGCCGATATAGACGCTGTCCTTTGGCGGCTTGCCACCACCGACGACGACGTCGCTCACTTTCGCTACCGCTGGCTTCTTCTTCGCCGCCATCGCTTCCTCCTGTGGTCCGCTTTACCCGGACTCTAGCGTTTACCGAGCGTGAGCGTAAAGGTGCCAACAAGAGGCCCCAATACCAATTCGCGCCCCCCTTTCGTCGCATGGCTTTCTTGGGCCGAAGTCTTCGTGCTAGGAGGAACTAACAACGCTTAAGGCTAGGACAAAATGGCTGAATTGGTTTTAGCGAAGGACTTTCCACGAGCGGAAGAGGCTGATTGGCGGAAACTGGTCGAGGAGGCCCTGAAGGGCGCGCCTTTCGCCTCGCTCCGCTCCCAGACCTATGACGGCATTCCTCTCGAGCCGCTCTATCCCCGCGCAAGCGACGCGAGCCTGATCCCCGGTCGTGCCGCCGGCGTACCGTGGACCGTCATGCAGCGGGCCGACATCGCCGACGCGGAAGCCGCCAACAAGCAAATTCTCGCCGACCTGAATAACGGCACGACGGGACTCGCTCTCGTCTTCGAGGGCGCCATTGGCGACTACGGCTACGCGATGGAAGCGACCGGGGCCGCTCTCTCTCAAGCGCTCGACGGCGTTTTTCTCGACGCCGGCATCGCCATAGAGCTCAATCTCGGCCGCCCATCGAGGCACGCGGCGGGACTTCTCGCCACTTTGGTCAAGGCGCGAGGACTCGACCCCCGAACCCTGAACATTCGATTCGGTTTCAATCCTTTGGGCGCGATTGCTACCACCGGGGAGAGTCCGAAGCCCTGGCCGGAGATCGCCGGGAATTTCGCCAACTACGTTGCGGAAATCGCGACCCAAGGCTTTACCGGACCCTTCGCTGTTGCCGACGGGCGACCGATCCATGCCGCCGGAGGCTCGGAGGCGCAGGAGCTTGCTTTCACGCTAGCCTGCGCCGTGTCTTATCTCCGCGCCTTGGAAGCGCATGGAATTCCTCTGGACGACGCGCGCAACCATATTTTCTTCCGCCTTGCCGCAGATCAGGACCAATTCCTCACCACCGCGAAGTTCCGCGCCATCCGCAAGCTCTGGGTCCGCATCGATGAGGCATGTGGCTTGAGCCCGAAGCCGGTTTTCGTCAGCGCCGAGACGGCGTGGCGCATGATGACCAAGCGCGATCCGCACGGCAACATCGTACGCGGCGCCATCGCCGCCCTTGCCGCCGCCGTCGGTGGCGCCGACGCCATCACCGTGCTCCCCTATAGCGCGGCACTCGGGCTTCCCGACGCGCATGCCCGCCGCATCGCCCGGAACACGCAGACCATCCTCATTGAAGAGTCCAACCTCTATCGCGTCGCCGACCCTGCTGCAGGGTCAGGCGCGATCGAGACGTTGACCGACGCGCTTTGTGCGAAAGCTTGGACTTTGTTTCAGGACATCGAGCGTGAGGGCGGCGTAGCCGAAGCGCTGGCGAAAGGCTCGATTCAATCTGCAGTCGCCAAAATTCGCGACGACCGCGAGAAGAATATCGCCAAGCGCAACGACACGTTGATCGGCACCAGCGACTTTCCCTTTCTCGACGAGGATAGAGTCCCGGTCTTGGGTGCGCTTCGACCGCATGTCGTCGAGTCTCCATCGAACGCCCTTCCCCGCATCCGTCTCGCCGAGAGCTTCGAGCGCTTGCGCGACCGAAGCGATGCCTATCTTGCGAAAACTGGCGCGCGGCCGAAAGTCTTTCTCGCCACGCTTGGCCGTGCCGCCGATTTCAACGCGCGCGCAAGCTTCGCCAAGAGCTTCTTCGAGGCCGGCGGCATCGAGGCGGTCGAAGTGAGTGGCGATAACCTCGCCGAACGATTCAAGAAATCGGGCGCCAAACTTGCCTGCCTCTGCTCCTCTGATAAGGTCTATGCCAAGGAGGCCAAAGCGGCTGCGGCCGCGCTAACCAAAGCCGGCGCCAAGCATCTCTATCTCGCCGGCAAGCCGGGCGAGAGTAAGCAGGCGCTTGAGGACGCGGGGATCAGTCAATTTGTTTTCGCCGGATCTGACGCTATCGATCTCCTCGCAAAAATGCAGACGGATCTGGAAGTCCATTCAAAATGACTACTTCTTCAGACGCAAGCCGGGGTACTCAGGCCTTTGTAGGCGCAGGGGTTGGCGCTGCCACGATTCTGGGCCTGGGCGTTCTATGCTTAGTGGCTATGACCCCAAGGGTAGTCTCAAACCCGGAGATGATGATCGGGGTGATCCCGGCGATGTTGACCATGGGCCTCCTAATTGCGATTCCCTCCTTGTTAATTGCGGCGGCGGGAGGTGCCATGTGCGGGCCTCTGGTCGCGCGGTTGGCTTTCCCAATAATCCTCGCGATCCTTGTGTCCCCGTTCGCTCTACTGCCAGTGATCCAACATGTTCTCTGGCTGCATGACACGGTGCGCGGTGTCTATTCCGGAGGTTTCCGAACAGTTTTTGAAAGCCAGCCATGGCGTCAGTTCTGGCCATTGGCACCCATCGCTTTTTGCCTAAGCCTGATCGCGGGCATTGGGCTAACCTCGCGTGCCTTGTCGATTCCGATCACCGCCGTGTCGCGTTGGTGGCAGCCGTTAGATCAAGAAGCCTGGAGCCGTGCATGACTCGCATTCCGGCCTTCGCCGACATTGAATTCGACACTGGCAGCGTCGCCGCGTCGCCCCCCATCAAGGGCGAAGCCTGGCAGACGCCAGAAGGCGTCGCGGTGAAGCCTGCTTACGGCGCCGACGATCTGGCAAAGCTCGATTTCCTCGATACCATGCCGGGCGCGGCGCCTTTCGTGCGCGGTCCCTACCCCACAATGTATGTGCAACGGCCCTGGACGGTTCGCCAATATGCCGGCTTCTCCACGGCCGAGGATTCCAACGCCTTCTATCGCCGCAACCTCGCCGCGGGTCAGCAAGGTGTTTCCGTCGCCTTCGATCTCGCGACTCACAGAGGCTACGATTCCGATCATCCGCGTGTGACCGGCGATGTCGGCATGGCCGGCGTCGCCATCGATTCCATCTATGACATGCGGACGCTGTTCGATCACATCCCACTCGACAAGGTCTCGGTCTCGATGACCATGAACGGCGCCGTGCTGCCCGTGCTGGCGCTGTTCATTGTCGCCGGCGAAGAGCAAGGCGTGCCGCCCGAGCAACTCTCCGGCACCATCCAGAACGACATCCTCAAAGAGTTCATGGTGCGGAACACTTATATCTATCCGCCCGCGCCCTCGATGCGCATCGTCTCCGACATCTTCGCCTACACCTCGAAGAAGATGCCGAAGTTCAACTCTATCTCGATCTCCGGCTATCACATGCAGGAAGCAGGTGCCACCGCCGACCTCGAACTCGCTTACACCCTTGCTGACGGCGTCGAATATGTGCGTGCCGGCATCAAGGCCGGTCTGGACATCGACAGCTTCGCACCGCGCCTCTCTTTCTTCTGGGCCATCGGCATGAACTTCTTCATGGAGATCGCCAAGATGCGCGCCGCGCGTCTGCTCTGGGCGAAGCTCATCAAAGACGAGTTCAAGCCGAAGGATCCGCGCAGCCTCGCGCTTCGCACCCACTGCCAGACATCCGGCTGGAGTCTTGCTGCGCAAGATGTGTTCAACAACGTGGTCCGCACCTGCGTCGAAGCCATGGCGGCAACGCAGGGCCATACCCAGTCGCTGCATACCAATGCGCTTGACGAGGCGCTGGCGCTGCCGACCGATTTCTCCGCGCGCATCGCCCGCAACACGCAATTGATGCTTCAGTCAGAATCTGGCACCACTCGCATCATCGATCTCTGGGGCGGCAGCTTCTATGTCGAGCGCCTGACCTACGACCTCGCCGCTCGCGCGATGAAGCACATCGATGAAGTCGAGAAGTTCGGCGGCATGACCAAGGCCATCGCCGCTGGCATTCCGAAGCGCATGATCGAGCAGGCCGCGACGGCAACCCAGGGTCGGATCGACTCGGGCCGCCAGACCATTGTCGGCGTCAATAAATATCGCCCGGACAGCGACGCGGACATCGCCGTTCTCAAGGTCGACAACCGGTCGGTGCGCCGCCAGCAGCTGGACAAGCTCGAGCGCTTGAAGGCCGAGCGCGACGAGGCCAAGGTCCAGGCCGCCCTTGACCTGCTGACAGGTTACGCCGAGACAGGAGCCGGAAATCTGCTGGAAGGCGCCGTCGAGGCCGCCCGCGTTAAGGCAACGGTCGGAGAAATCTCCTATGCTCTGGAGAAGGTCTATGGCCGCCACCGTGCCGATGTCTCGGCCGTCACGGGCGTCTATAAGGCGGAGATGGGACGCATGGAAGGAAGCATGAGCCGCATCAAGGAGCTGATCGACGGCTTCGAGACCGAGCATGGGCGCAGGCCCCGTATCCTCGTTGCCAAGATGGGGCAGGACGGGCACGACCGCGGGCAGAAGGTCATCGCCTCCGCCTTTGCCGATCTCGGCTTCGATGTGGATATCGGGCCGCTGTTCCAGACACCTGAGGAAGCCGCGCGCCAGGCCATCGAGAACGACGTGCATATTGTCGGCGTGTCCTCCCTCGCTGCCGGTCATCTCACTCTGGTGCCCGCTTTGCGCGAGGCGCTCGAAGACCAGGGCCGCGGCGATATCATGATCGTGGTCGGTGGTGTGATCCCACCTCAGGATTACCCCGCACTCACCGAAGCGGGCGCCAAGGCCATCTTCGGCCCCGGCACGCCCATCTCCGAGGCCGCTATCGATGTCCTGAAGAAGCTCGGCGCGTCATCGGGAGCCAAGCAAGCGGCCGAGTAAGCGCTCGAGATCGATCTTGCGCTTCGGCGCGTTTCCCCCTAACCCGCAAGGCCATGGGCCAAAGCAAACCATCGAAGGCCAAGCCGGGCGTGGCCGACGCCATCCGCTCAGGCGACCGCGTAGCGCTCGCCCGCGCCATCACCCTCGTCGAGAGCGCCAAGCCCGAAGATCAGCTCGCAGCGCAAGCCCTGATCGAAACCCTCCTGCCCTATACCGGCAAGTCGATCCGCGTCGGCATTAGCGGCGTGCCAGGCGCCGGCAAGTCGACGCTGATTGATCAACTCGGCCTCAATCTCGTGGGCCAAGGCCACAAGGTCGCGGTGCTTGCCGTCGATCCAACCTCGTCGCGTTCGGGCGGCTCGATCCTCGGCGACAAGACGCGGATGGGGCGGCTCGCGACCGAACCTAGCGCTTTCATCCGCCCCTCGCCCGCTGGCGACAGTCTCGGCGGCGTCACCAAGACCACACGCGAGACCATCAATCTCGCCGAGGCTGCGGGCTACGATGTCGTGCTGGTCGAGACCGTCGGCGTTGGCCAATCCGAGACCGCAGTTTCCAACATGGTCGACATTTTCGTCGTGGTGGCGCTGCCCGGCGCCGGCGACGAATTGCAAGGCATCAAGCGCGGCCTGTTGGAGCTCGCCGACATCATCGCCGTGAACAAGACCGACGGCGACAATATCGAGCGCGCGCTTCGCGCCGCCGTCGAATACAAGACCGGATTGCACATTCTCGCTGCCGGCAATCCTGGCTGGTCGCCGTCTGTGCTCACCGTGTCGGCGAAGGAGAATACCGGGCTCGACGAACTTTGGAACAAAATCAAGGAGCGCCATGCCGAAATTGCCGGCTGCGGCGATCTCGCTAGGCGCCGTGCGGAGCAGGCCGTGCAGTGGATGCGAGAAATCTTCGAGCAGCGCCTGCTCACCAATTTCAAGGGCAGCCGCCAAGCCGCCCGCCAGTGGCATGAGATGGAAGAGAAGGTTCGCGCCGGAGAGCTATCGCCTGGAGCAGCGGCCGAACAGCTTTCGCGCCTCACTACCGGCGACCCCAAGAAGAGTTAGCCAAGATCCCGAATCCGCTTCCCTCTCAATCTTCTAGCGGTAACAATGCGGATCATGTCTCATACGCGGATCCTTCTCACCGGCTTCGGTCCCTTTCCCGGAATCGCCGACAATCCCTCGGCTCGGCTGGTCGAAACGCTTGCTGGCGCCGGGAACTTTGCGCCTCGGGACTGTGAACTCCACACTGAGATACTACCGACCGAATGGGGTGCCGTCGGGACGTTCATTCCGCAACTGCTGAATTCGCTGCAACCCCATGTAACGATTCATTTTGGCGTGAGCCGGCAGGCGCGTTCGTTGCGTATCGAGCGGTGCGCCCATAACAACATCCTGCCTCGCGTGGACGCCGCCGGCGTACTGCCGGCGCGACGTAGGATTCATCTCGCTGGCCCCACCCGCCTCGATAGCACTATAGCTGTTCCTCGCCTCGCCGCGACGCTTCGGGAGAATGGGGTGCCGGCGAACAGTTCGGCCCATGCCGGCTCCTATCTTTGCAACTTCCTCTACTACCACTCGCTCTCCTGGGCGATGTCGCGGGACGAAGCTGCCCCCGTGCTGTTCGTGCACATTCCGGTGGCGCGAGCCGACGGCGGTCCGATTGACCACGCCGATCTCTTGCGCGGCGCACAGACGATTCTGAACTTCATGCTCAGCGCGGCGCGCCAAGATCAAATCTCAGCCGAGAGCGTCCGCACCGCATCGAGGGGACGATGGTGA
>Ga0207675_100006893_pt1 | contig 10761 bp, 11 predicted proteins | sample KBSSwiS42_FD_184305 | JGI IMG/M metagenome (GOLD analysis project Ga0207675, IMG submission 184305) | Switchgrass rhizosphere microbial communities from Kellogg Biological Station, Michigan, USA - KBS Switchgrass S4-2 (SPAdes) (version 2) | ecosystem: Host-associated > Plants > Roots >...
AGTCCGCCCACATTCGCACCGTTGCCGGAGCCGGCGCTGGTGACGAAAAAGCTCATCTGATTCTGCTGGGCAGACACCCGGAACGACACCGTCGCCGCCATCACCATCACGGCGACCGCGACCGAAATCCATTTCACCATCGCCATCTCCTCTGCAATCGCAATCGGCCCATGGGGCCCCGAGCCGGCAATCATAGCTTAGGCACGCGGCGACGGCGCTAATTTGCGACAACGGTGTAGTAGAGGAAGTCGGACGCCCGCGACTTCGCCAGCACCTTTCGCATGTCGAGGTGATTCGTGGGTTTGCCGTCGAGGAGCTCGCCCATATGAACGAAAAAGCCGAGCACGTCCTGCAGCGGATTTCCAAGATCGATGTCGAACTCGGCGTAGGTGTGCGGCAAATCCGGTGGCGGAACTGCCACGACCGTCTGCATCGACGGACGCCCTTCTCCACGAAAGCTCAAAAGCTCCTTGAATTGCGTTTTGATGTCCACCTGCTCCGGAATGCTGCTCAGGAGCCGCCCATGGACAGTGGCCTTCGGCGAGCCTTCCGCGTAGAACGGCTTCGTCGGGTCGTTGGACAAGGTCTGCAGCGTGTCAACGAGGGCGCGATCGACCTTCGCGTACAAGCGATCGTTGCCGACGTAGTAGATGTCGTGCACCAGTTCCACGAGCGGCGCGCGCGTCGTCGGACGACTGCGCAGGCTGGCGAGCAGATTCAACAGGCACGCCTGACGCGTCGGACGCCGGCTGGTATCTTCCAGCCAATCCACACCCGACACAGCGTCGATCACCGAACGATCGAGAACCTGCTGGATGTCTGAATCGCAGCCATCGAGATCAACACGCACGCCACGCTCGTCCATCCGCACATCAATAGTGACGACGGCGTGGCTGTCGTGCCCGACGTCGGCAACTGTGAACTTGCGCGGCGTCCGTGCCTCCTCGATCTCCACCTTGAGCTTGTAGAGACCTTCGGGCAGCGCGTGCGGGTTGACGCCCCGCAGGATGAGCGCGCCATCTTCAACGGCGACATCGAGCTTGAACTGGCCCGGGTCCCAGCCTTGGATCCGGCGAATGCTGTTCATGCGCTCGCGTGTCGCAGGGCTCGCGGCGTCGAACGTGATGCCCACCGTGCGCTCGATAGGATCGGCCTCGTCGAACTCGACGCCACCAGTCAGCTGACGCTTGAGCGGAAACGGCCTGCCGTTCCGCCGGAATCGAACCTCGATGTATTCGTTCATGACGGCCTCGAATGAGTGCTGTGCTGCACGCAGCGATCCCTGCGTTTAGAAAAACTCCGCGCACTCCGCTCCTCTCCGCGTCTCCGCGTTCCCGACACGTGAACAGCGCAAGAACTCTGCTACAGTCTCACATCTCGTCAGACAGAACTATTTTGAAGGCAGGTCTGAATTGCCGCCCTACCTGGAAGAAACGCACGCCACGCGAAAGGAGCACATCGATGTCGAGTGACGCGACCCTGGCCATGCAGAAAGAGATCATCGCGAACCAGAAGAAGATCCTCGCCAACCAGCAGCGCATTCAGCGCAACCAGGCAAAGTTGGACAAGATCGTCACGAACCAGCGAAAGCTGGATCAGATCCTGGCCAACCAGAAGGCCATCCTCGCCAGGCTTCGCTAACGCGTGCGAGCACGCGCAACTGCGCGACGACGACGGACGAGCAGCGTCGTCCACAGGAAACCAGCCAGCAGAAACGGAAGCAAGTAGATCGCAAGCATGAAGCGCGACGGGCGCAGGTCGTAGGTCGCCTGCACTTCCGAGTCCACGCTCACGCGACCGGACTCGCTTTCCACATCCACGTGCACCGCAAAGCGCCCTTCGTGATCCATCGTCACAGTGGCGAACTGACGCGATGGATCCTGATTGACGAAACCGGCGCGAGCCATCACCGGCAAGCCCTGTCGATCGAGAGGCCGGATCGTCACGACGGCTTGCACATCGGACGGCACAACATCCCCAGCCCGAGCCGGGTCGATCATCACCCAGAACTGCCCGCGCGCCGACCCATCGTCAGTCGTATCAGGATCGGTCCACACCGAAATGCGATAGCGGCCAAGCAGTTGGTTCGAAACGATTGGATACGGAGGGCCATCGTGCGCCGAAGCCACGCTGGCGACGACCAGGAAGCTGCATGTCAGCGAGAGCAGAGCCATGGAGCGGCGTGCGCTCGTCATCCGGGGAAAGCGACTGCTCGCATATCCATCGGCTGCGACGTGATCCACAGCGCCGCGACAGTAATCGCGATCGTGACGACGGCCCATGGGATCGTCGCGATCACTCGCCTCTCGAGATAGTCGCGCTCGGAGATCAGATACGCCAGCACGAGCGAGCCGCCCGCGCCCATCACAATCACGCCGACCTCAATCGGGAAGACGAGTCCCGGTCTCATTCCCGTCAACTGCCACAGAGGCGTCCCCAGTGCTGGCCAACCGATCAGATCCAGCACAGCAGACTGCGTCACCGGTATGAGCGTGAGAACACCAGTGAGCAGGTGAAACCCGTAGTGTGCCAGCCACACACCAAAGCCAAGCGGCACGAGCGCGTACGAGTAGCGAGTGACGACGTCGAGCCACGATGACAGCCCGCGGCGCGTGAGGGTCGCTGTCAGCATCCCCGCGATGCCGAGCAGCGAAATCGGAATGGCGATGAGAACGATGGCAAAAAGCGCTGCCAGCACCGGACCCTCGGACCGTACGCCCAGAAGGTTCACGAGGCTCTGCTCCATCGCGCGAGCGGAAGCCGTCATTCCGAGCGCATTGATGAGACCTCCGAAGACGAAAAGGACGGCGAGGGCTGCGACGTCGCGCCGGCGCGCCAACCAGCCGATGCCAGACCGGCGGCGCGGATCGACGAGCTCGAGTCCGGGGACGCGTGTTGCAACCGCGATGTTGTCGTGCGGGCAGGCCTGCACACAGTCCATGCAGAACGTGCAATCGAGATTGCCGACCTTCGACGGGAGAAACAACGCCAGCTCGCATCCACGGCGCAGCACTCGAGACGGAACGGCTTCGTCTCGTCGCCCCTTGATGCAATCAACCGTTCGACACGTCCTGCAGGTCTCCGGCTGCCGCACCTGCAGCTCGAGCGGTGACATCGTCGACGCGACGAAGCTGAACTGGCCGATGGGACAGAGATACTTGCAGAAGGTCGCGCCTGTGAACCGCAGATCGATCGCCAGTGCTGCGGCGAAGTAGCCGAGGACGAGCCACGCTGTTGCGCGAGGCAATGCCCACAGATCGAACAGCTCGTACGCGAAGAGCACGCCGATAAAGAGCGCGATGCCGATCCACTTCACGCGGAGCCACCGCGGCCACTTACGCGATGGCGCTGTCAGCCGGCGGCCTTGATCTCGAACGAGGACGAACGGGCAGGCGGTGCAGAAGAAGTTGCCAGCGACGAGCAGCGCGAGGATAAGCCATCCGCGGTACTGCACCCATGACAGAACGGTAGCGAGATTAGCGGGGGCAACCTGAGGTCCGAAGAGGCCGTGCAGGATGAGCACGGCGGCAACGAGAAGCAGGACGAACTGCAGTGATGTGCGCGCATGCCGCCACCGGAGAAAAGGTCCGACGAGGGGCCACCGCAGGACGTCCGATGGCGTGACGCTGGTCACACGGAGGCAGTCACCCCGTGCTCCCAATTACAGGTGCAGCGCTGCGACCTCGCGTCGGAGGTGGTCGGAAACATGTGGTAATACATCGCAACGACCATCGGAATGAACACGATCGTGTTGTAGAAGAGGTGCAGTTCGACGCGCGGCACCCACATCTGCACGATGCTCGTTGGCACGGGTCGTCCGCCGAGGTTATAGCCAGTGGTGGCTTGTGCGATCAGCAGGAAATGTTCGAAGTGGTGGAAGAACTGGATCGCGAGCGCGATTGTCCACCATCGGCGATCGATCCCCGTGAAACCGCTGCGCAACGTCCACAACCCGATCAACATCACGAGCGCGTAGCCGTAGTGCAGCGTTTCCGACTGAATGACCCAGGGAAAGAAGTAGCCCACCAGTCCGCGCGCTTCGGGCACGGGCCATCCCAGAGCGTAGATCTGCAATCCCTGAAGCAGGTGCTCGCCCCAATGCGCGAGCACGATCGCCATGAATGCGCGCAACGCGAGCTCGTGCTGAGAGCTATTCAAGCGCTCGATCAAAGACGCATCGGCACGGACGCTCGCGGCATGGGCTACGCTCATATGGTCTCCGATGTGTGAATGAGTTGTAGAAGTATAGAAGGGCGCGGTCGGACGCCCCATCCTATAAAAGCACTATGGTGACCCTTCAGGCACACCGACAGAATCGACCGTCGTGACCGCGATCCGCCTCACTGCGTCAATTTTCATCCTGATCCTCATCGGTCTTACCGCTATGGGCTGGGCCTGGACCGGAACGCACCAGCCTCCGGCACAGGCCATGGCGGCCCGCATCGTGCTGGCACTCTCAGCACTGGCGGGCGTGGTGGGCCTGGTCGCCTTGTGGCGGTGGCCGAGGCGCGCCTGATGGCACGGAAACAGGCCGCAGGGTTGTTGTTATTCAGGAGAGCTCTCGGGGCGCTCGAGGTGTTGCTCGTCCATCCTGGCGGGCCGCTGTGGGCACGGAAGGACGAAGGAGCCTGGTCGATTCCGAAGGGTGAGGTCGAGCCAGACGAAGAAGCACTGGCTGCGGCCCGACGCGAGGTCGAGGAAGAAACGGGGGCGCGCCCGTCCGGCACGTTCATCGCGCTCTCGCCGGTTCGTCAGACCGGCGGAAAGATCGTTCACGTGTGGGCGATCGAGAGCGACTTCGATCCCGCGTCGCTCAAAAGCAATCTCTTCGAGATGGAATGGCCTCCAAAATCCGGCAACCGCAGGTCATTCCCCGAAGTAGATCGCGCAGCGTGGTTCGATCTCGAGACCGCCGGGAGAAAAATTCTCCCGAGTCAGGCGGTCGTGCTGCAACATCTACAGGAACGGCTTACAGAAACTGGCGTGCCGCAGCGGGTTCGCGAAAGCTGACGACCGCGCGATACCCGAGCACCACGAACATCACCAGCACGATCAGTTGCGAGATGGCAAATGGCGGCTCCGACTGCGTCGGGGCCAGCTCTCTCAGCGCAGGCACCTTCTGGAACGTCTGCACGATCAGCACGAACACATTGAGATAGAGCGACAACACGGCAGTCACGACGAATGTCTTACGCCACCCCTGCGCGAGGCGATAGCGGTAACGAGCTACGCATGCGATTGCGAGCGCGACCAGCGAAATCGCTCCGACGATGTGGGATGGCAACACGCGGTCGACCGGAAAGCCGTACCCGGTGACGCTCGTCACGATCGTCGTCAACAGAAAGAGACCCGTCCAGCCATCAAGTCGCTTGCCGCTCAGCAAGCCTCCGAGTACGACCAACCCGGTGATAATCCCGATCAAGCTGATCACTACGTGGACCAATGTAAAAAGCGCCATTGAAACAACTCCGTTGGCGGCGAGCGTAGCACAGCCTTAGGCGACGAAGTTGTCGTGCAGAACTGCAGGCACCCTGCTTGCAGGATGAGATGCCTGCATGCCGCGCAATGCTCAGCCTGACGGCGACGCACCCTCGACGACAACAACGATCCGCAAGCCTGTGCGCATCGCGGCGCTCGGCGATCTGCACTGCACGCGTTCGTCGGCGGGAAAATTTCAAACGCTCTTTGCACAGATCTCCGAATCGGCCGACATGGTCCTGCTCGCCGGAGATCTGACGGACACAGGACAACCCGAAGAAGCACGTATCCTCGCGCGCGAACTGTCCGCGCTGCGCATCCCCGGTGCGGCGGTTCTCGGCAACCACGACTACGAGTGCGGTCATCAGGAAGAGGTCTCGCACATCCTCGCGGATACGGGACTGAAGGTGCTCGACGGCGAGGCGTGCGAGATCAACGGGATCGGCGTGGCGGGCGTGAAGGGCTTTTGCGGCGGTTTCGGCACCGCGGCGTTGGGGCCGTGGGGCGAGCCGACGATCAAGCAATTCGTGCACGAGGCGGTAAACGAAGCGCTCAAGCTCGAAGCGTCGCTCGCGCGATTGCGCTCGAAGCGGCAGGTAGTTTTGCTGCACTACTCCCCCATCCGTGAAACGGTGGAAGGGGAGCCGCTCGAGATCTATCCGTTCGTTGGATCGAGCCGGCTCGAGGAGCCGATCGGCCGCTTCCCCGTTTCGATCGTCGTTCATGGACATGCGCATCGCGGCCGCCACGAAGGACGCACAAAGAACGACGTCCCTGTCTACAACGTCTCGCTGCCGCTGTTGAAGCGGGTGTTCCCAGGCAGGCCGCCGTTCCTGGTGCTCGAGGTCACCGTCGATGCGTAACGCTCGTCGTGCCGTCGCGCCCATGAACACCGCATCGGTCCCGATGCCGGGCGATCCGTTGTTGGCGTTCTATGTCGACTCGCTGCACCTGCTCGAAGCGACTGGCCTGCCGTTCGTCGTTGGCGGTGCGTTCGCGCACTCGCGATACACAGGGCGCGACCGCGACACGAAGGACCTCGACGTGATGCTCAAACGTGAGGATGTGCCGCGCGCGCTAGCTGCGTTCGAAGAGGCCGGGTACAAAGTCGAAGTGCCCTTCCCTCACTGGTTGGGCAAGGTGCATCGGGACGGCCGGTACATCGACGTCGTATTCAGCTCGGGAAACGGCATCATCCGAGTGGATGACTGCTGGTTCGCGAACGCGGTTCCGAGCGAGGTGCTTGGTATCCCTGTCGGCCTGTGTCCGGCCGAGGAACTCCTGTGGTCGAGCGCCTTCGTCCAGGAGCGCGAGCGCTACGACGGCGCCGCGGTGCTGCATCTGTTGCACGCGCGTGCCCTCTTCATGGACTGGCCGCGACTGATCGGGCGATTTGGCGAGAACTGGCCCGTGCTTTTCAGTTTTCTCGTGCTCTTCCGGTTTGCCTATCCCGATCGTCGGAGCGATATTCCGGACGAGGTGGTGAACGAGTTGACGGCACGCCTTGCGGCGCAGAAACCCGAACCCGCGAACCTCATGTGCCTGGGGACGCTGCTCTCACGCGAGCAGTATCTGTTCGACATCGATCAGCTCGGCTACACTGACGCACGCCTTCGACCGCACGGCGAGATGACACCGGAGCAAGCCGAGATCTGGACGAGGGCGATTGGAACCAGACGCTGATCGCAATTCCGCAACTGCGCCTTCACAATCAGTGCATCACACGCACGACACACCGTCGTCCAGCCGATGTGGTGACGTGGCTCGGCGCGGTGCAGGCGCAGGAGTTCGGGCACGCGAAGTGGGGACTCGGCCTCAGACTGCCTGAAAGCACGAAGGACGAGTCGATCGACAAAGCTTTCGACGCCGGTCGAATCCTCCGCACGCACGTGATGCGACCGACGTGGCACTTCGTAACCTCGACGGACATCCGCTGGATACTGGAGTTAACCGCGCCGCGAGTGCATCGGACGATCTCGCACTACTGTCGCAGGCTCGGATTGGACAGGACGGCGTGCACACGCGCGGCGAACATCTTCGAGCGCGCGCTGGATGGACAGGCGCTCACGCGCGGCGAACTCGCCGCACGCCTCGAACGCGCGGGCCTGCGCGCGAAGGGAATCCCGCTCGCGATGCTCACGATCTTCGCCGAGCTCGAAGCCGTGATTTGCAGTGGACCCCGTCGCGGCAAAGATCAGACCTACGCCCAACTCGCCGCGCGCGCACCGATCGCGAAGCGGCTGCCACGCGACGAGGCGCTTGCCGAGCTCACCCGTCGATTTTTCCGCAGCCATGGCCCAGCGACGATGCGCGACTTCGTGTGGTGGTCGGGCCTGACCATGGTCGACACGAAGCGTGCTCTCGAGATGAATCGCGCGAACTCTGTCGTTGTCGATGGATGCACCTATTGGACCGTGGGTGACACTCCCCGTCCAGCCAAGAGCGGAGCGAGCGCTCACCTGCTGCCCATCTACGACGAGTACCTCGTGTCGTATCGAGATCGCTATGCCGTCCCACATGGACCGACGGTCGTGAACTCGCGTTCGCGCGGGTCGGTGACGTTCCAGCACGCGCTGGTGATTGCGGGCCAGGTTGCGGGCACATGGCGAATGCCGAAGACGGCCGACGGTGTCGCAATCGACGTCGTTCCTTTGAGAACGCTGTCGAAGATGGAGCGGGGTCAGGTGAAGGAAGCCGGCGAACGCTACGGCCGATTCATTGGTGCGCCCGTGACCGTCTCGATCGCCGGTTGACAGCCTCATATCAGGTGGTCCGCCTCCGGTTGCGCTAAGATGGGTTTCGTCTTCATGCGCAGTCGAGGCTGGCGTTCGCAGGCGGTTGCCGTGGCCCTTCTGGCTATTCAACTCGGCGTGTCGGCGCTTGGCGTGATCGACATGTGCGTGGACCGGCCGCACACGCACGGCGGCATCCCGGCACCCGACTGTTTGATGCACATGTCTCAGCCAGCCACCACCGCGCCTGAGACGTCGAACCACAGCCATCATCACCACGACGGCGGCACGCCAACCAACACGGCTCAACTGGCGTGCAGTTGTTCATCCGATCCGCTGACACTGCTGACGACTGAGATCGCGGTGATACCGATCGGCGTCTCGGTCGACCTGCCGAATCTCATCGCTCTGTCGTCGCCCGAACGCGCGCAGTCAGCCCCGGAAGGCCGGCCCACTCCGCTCTCTCCACCTCCGCGACCCTCGCTTTCCTGACAACCAGGCGAATGTCCGGGCGGGGCTTGAAGCCCCGCTTCTACACGCGTCCGTAGCGGCGGGTCTTGGACCCGCCGGAAGCGGCGTCTCCGGATCCAGGTTGTAACGGTGTAGCGGCAGGTCCTCAAGCCCGCCGCGGTGGGGAGTCATGAAAACTGGTTTGTGGGGCTGCCTCGTTTTGGCGGCCTGCTGCGCCGCCGCATCCGTTCGCACGGTGCACGCGCAGGAAACGATCAATTTTGCGAGCGTGAGCGGTGGTGTCACCGATCCGCAGGGCGCAGTCGTGCCCGGCGCTCACGTGAGCGCGCGGCAGACGGAGACGAACGTCCTCGCTGAAACGACCACGAACTCCGAGGGTCGCTTCCGCTTTCCGTATCTCAAAGTCGGCACGTACGAATTGAAAGTTCACGTAGACGGATTTGCCGACAGTACGCGGATGCTGAAAGCCTCACTGGGCGCTGCCTTTGACATCCCCGTGGTCCTGGCGCTTGCAGGGCTCGACACCAGCGTCACGGTCTCGGGCGACACGACATTGCTCGAAGCAGCGAGGAGCCAGATTGCGGGCACCGTGCCGCAATCCGAGGTGCAGAGCCTGCCGATGAACGGCCGCAATTTCCTGGATCTCGCACTGCTTATTCCCGGAGTCTCGCCGACCAACATCGGTAGCACTCAGCTCTTTGCCGAGACGTCCGCGGTGCCGGGCCAGGGCATTTCGATCGCCAGCCAGCGCAACCTCTCCAACAACTTCATCGTCGATGGGCTGTCTGCGAACGATGACGCGGCGGGACTCAGCGGGATTCCGTACGGCGTCGATGCCGTCGAACAACTGCAGGTTGTCACGTCCGGCGGACAAGCGGAACTCGGACGCGCCCTCGGCGGCTACATCAACGTGGTGACCAAGAGCGGCACGAACGCATTTCGAGGGACGGTGTACGACTTCATCCGCAACGACAGTCTCAACGCGACCAATGCGCTCTCCGGTACCACGCTGCCAATGGACCAGCAGCAGTACGGCGGAAGCCTTGGCGGGCCGCTCGTGCGGAACCGGACGTTCTTCTTCGGGAACTTCGAGCAGCGCCTGCTCGATCAAACCGGGCTCGTGACGATCCTCCCTGAGAACGTGCCCGTGATCAATGCAAAGCTCCTGACGACTGCTTATCCGGGCTCACCAGTCACTACCGGCATCTATCCGAATCCGGTTCATAACGCGAATGTCCTCGCGAAGCTCGATCATCACGTCAACGGTTCGGATCACCTCACGGCTCGATACGCCCTGTATCACGTCACATCAGACAACTCACGCGGCGCCGGCGCGCTGAATGCGCCGAGCGCGTCGGCCGGGCTCGACAACGTGGACCACTCGCTGGGGTTTGGCAATACGTGGACGATCTCGCCACAGATGGTCAACGAGACGCGGGCGCAAGTCGTCCACAGCGATCTGAACGCACCACCGACCGATCTGATCGGGCCCGCGGTCAGTATCGCAGGCGTCGCATCGTTCGGCACGCTGTCCACGAGCCCGACCAGACGTCTGAACAGGCTGTATCAGGTCGTAAACACCCTCTCGCGCCAGGCAGGCGCGCACGCGCTGCGGGTAGGAGTCGATGTCGTGGTCAACGAGGACACCATCACGTACCCGCGCTCGTTCCGGGGCAACTATGCGTTCTCGTCGATGGCGAACTTCCTGGTTGGCGACTACAGCGGCTTCACGCAGACGTTCGGCGATCCGGTCGTCTCGCAGGCGAACCCGAACGTCGGCATGTACGCGCAGGACGAATGGCGTGTCGCGTCGGGCCTGACGCTCAATGTCGGCCTGCGCTACGATCTTCAGTTCCTGGATACCGTCAACACCGACACCAACAACGTGTCGCCCCGAGTGGGATTCGCGTGGTCGCCGGCGAACTCGCAGGATCTCGTCGTCCGCGGGAGCGCGGGACTCTTCTTCGATCGCGTACCGCTCCGGGCTGTGGCGAACGCCATCCTGTCTGCCGGCAACACAACGGAATTTGCGAACCTGCACCAGCCGAGCGTCTCCAGCATCATCCCGACGCAGGCGGGG
>Ga0207675_100006898_pt1 | contig 10756 bp, 7 predicted proteins | sample KBSSwiS42_FD_184305 | JGI IMG/M metagenome (GOLD analysis project Ga0207675, IMG submission 184305) | Switchgrass rhizosphere microbial communities from Kellogg Biological Station, Michigan, USA - KBS Switchgrass S4-2 (SPAdes) (version 2) | ecosystem: Host-associated > Plants > Roots >...
GCAAGCGTCGATCACCGGATGCGCGACGGCGCCGCAGGCAAACGGCTTGTAGCTGTTCGCCAGAATTTCGTATGTCGTGCCGAGGCCGGCGGTGAGCACGGCGAGGTCGCGCTCGGGCGCTAGCACGTGGGCGAAACCATGCGGACCGTCGAGGCTCGATTCAGCTGACGTAAAACCTTGGTGGGCTAGCAACGCGGCAAGCAGTCCATTTTGCGCGGCGCGGCCATGGATGAAGGCTTTGGTCATAGTGCCGGCCATTTCGCGCGTGCCTGCCGACTGAGCGCCCGCAATGCCGAGCGCGTGCGTGGTCTGGTTTTCGTTAAGGCGGAGCACGCGCGCGCTCGCTGCCGCCGCGCCGAACACGCCGGCCGTGCCGGTAATATACCAATGCGAATTGTGCGCAAACCAGATCGCGTTGGCGATCCGGCACTCGATTTCGACACCGACGATGAAGGCAAGCAGGAAATCACGCCCGCTGATCGGTTGGTGTTCGCCGAGCGCCAGCAGTGCGGACGCGACCGGCACGCTCGGATGCAGGAGCGTGCGCAAATGTGTGTCGTCGAAATCGAGCACGTGCGCGGAGAGGCCGTTGATGAGCGCCGCGTGCAGCGCATCCGTGCGCTCGCGCCGGCCGAGAATGGTGCATTGCCCGCCGGCGGCGAAGGGGAGCAGCGCGGCGAGCGCCTTGTCGACCGCGGGGTGGCGCGAGCCGCCGACGGCGCAACCGATCCAGTTCAGCAGCGAGCGCGCTGCTTCGTGGCGCGCCGCTGCGGGAATATCCGCGTACGCGGCGGTGACGGCATAACGCGCCAGCGTGCGCGCTGCCGTCGCTGCATCAGTCGGCACGGATGCCTGTGGCCTTGACGACCTTACCCCACTTGGCGATTTCGGCTTTGATGTAAGCGGCAAATTCCTGCGGCGTCGTAGTCGATGCTTCGTAGCCGAGCACCGCGATGCGCTCGAGGATATCTGCCGACTGCATGATCTTGATAAATTCCGCGTGCAGCCGCGTCACGATCGGCGCTGCCGTTTTGGCGGGTGCGAGCGCGCCGTACCAGGTGTTCGCGTCGTAATTCGGTACGCCGCTTTCGGCGATCGTTGGCAATTCCGGCGCGGCGGCCGTGCGCTTTAACGTGGTGACCGCGAGCCCGCGCAGCCGGTTGGACTTAATCTGCTGCAGCACCGATGGCGCGGTTGCGAAGCCGACGACCGTTTCGCCGCCGACGAGGCTAGTCACCGCCGGGCCGCCGCCCTTGTATGGAACGTGCGTGAGATTTACGCCGGCCATACTCTTGAAAAGTTCCGCCGCAAGGTGCGCCGAACTGCCGCTGCCCGACGATGCGTAGTTGAGCTGGCCCGGCTTGGCTTTGGCGAGCGCGATCAATTCCTGCACCGATTTCGCCGCGACCGATGGATGCACGACCAGGATGTTCGGGGTCGACGCGAGCAGCGTGATCGGCGCGAAATCCCGCGCGAGATCGTAGCCGGGTTTCGCGTACAGCGTCATGTTGATCGCATGCGCGACGTTGCCCATCGTGAGCGTGTAACCGTCAGGCACCGAATGAGCGCCGATTTCCGCGCCGATGTTGGCGCCGGCGCCGGGCCGGTTGTCGAGCACCATGGTCTGGCCGAGATTCTCGCCGAGCCGCTGGCCCACGATGCGCGCGAGCGTATCGGTGCCGCCGCCGGGTGGAAACGGCAGGATGAAGCGGATCGGTTTGGACGGATAGTTCTGCGCCCCCGCGGCGGCGCCGCCGAGCAGCAGCGCCATACCTCCGACCAACAGGAGAGCGCGCATCGCGGCTGCTTAACCCGCGGCCCGCGCGCGCGGACGTGAAGTGAAATCAAAGACCGCGTCGGGACGCTTTTCGAGCGCCCACAAGGCGGCCAGCAACTCAGGCGCTGCGGGGTCGCCGATCACGGGCATCGCGAGTTCGAGAAACTTGTCGTTCACTTCGTCGTCGGTCAGCGGCATTTCCGGGTCGCCTTTGCGGAACGGTTGGAAGTGCTGATGGATCTTGCCGTCATTGAGTTCCACTTCGATCTGCGCGGCGCGCTGGTTCGGATAGCCTTTTGACAAGATCGGATCGGCGATCACTTCGACTCTCGCGAGCACCGCGCGCACGTTCGGGTCGAGCAGGCGCTCTGGCGCAAACGCGACGAGCCGCACGCTGCCATGCACGAGCGCGTGCGCGATCACGTACTGGAGGCTGAACTTGGCCTGGTATTCGCCTTCAGGGTCCGGATTGTTCGTGATGTCGGTGCCGGCCTTGTAGGTCGCGACACTGACGCGCTTTACGTCGCGCCAGGTGAAGCCGTGCGTTTTCTGCAAGTGCAGCACGCCGTCGATCGGCGCGAACGTGTGGCCGCAGCAACCATGGTTTTTGAACGTCACGCGCGTGATGTGGTAATCGACGCCGAGATCCTTGACCGCTTTGGTCCAGTCGGGATTCACGCTCATCGCGGCGCCGAACCCCACTTCGCCTTCGAGCATGTCGAGCGCGCCGGTGAGTCCCTTGGCCGCGCCCATCGCCGCGAGCGCGCCGACTTCCGCCGCATGCCCGCCGTGCAGCGGCTTGGTCATGCATTGCGAGCGAAACGCCTGCTGCAGTCCCGATGCGAACGAGCCCACCGTGCCCAGCGCATGCGCGATCTGGTCGCGGTTGCAGCCGAGGACAGTCGCGACCGCGGCAGCGGCGCCGAACGCGCCGACGGTGCCGGTGGTGTGCCAGTACTTGTAATGCGACGGCATGACCGCTTCGCCGATGCGCGTCGAGGTTTCATAGCCGACGATCACGCCGCGCAAAAATGTTTCGCCGGATGCGCCGGTCGACTGCGCGGCGGCGAGCGCGGCGGAAATGACCGGGCTGCCCGGGTGGTAACCCGCATCGCGGTAGATATCGTCGAACTCGACGGAGTGTGACGCCGCGCCATTGATCAAAGCCGCCGTGCGCAGCGTTGCGCGTCGTCCCGTGGCGAGGCGCGCATTGCCGCGGTCGAGATCGTCGGCGAGCGCCTGTTCGAGCACGGTGGCCGGTGCGACCAGGCTGCCCGGCAGCAGCGCCGCGTACCAATCGATTACCGCGCGCTTGGCGTGATGCAGCACATGGTCAGTGAGTTTGGATTTCTGTTCCTTGACGGCGTAATCGGCGAGTTGTTGGGTCAGCATGGCGCTCCTCCTTGCTATTGCTAATAGGGTACGAACGGGGTCGTCAATTGTCGCGGAACACGATGAGGCCGTCCACCGCGACCACACCCTGCCCTTCGGCCTTCACGATCAGCGGATTGATTTCGGCTTCTTCAACTGCGCGGCCTACGAGCGCAGCGAGTTGCGACATCGCAACCACCGCCTGCGCGAGCGCTTCGCAGTCGCCGCGCGGCAACCCGCGATAGCCGCGGATCAATGCCAACCCGCGGACTTCCTCGACGATCGCGCGCGCGGTTTCGATTCCGACGGGCGCGATGCGCAAGGCGATGTCCTTGTAAATTTCCGCCAGCACGCCGCCGGCGCCGAGCATTACGACCGGGCCGACCTGCGGATCGCGCCGAAAGCCGAGGATCACTTCGGCCAGACCTTTTTCCATGCGCTGCACGAGGATGCCGTTGATTTTCGCCGCGGGATGTTCGGCTTTGACCCGCGCGAGGATTTCTTTAGCCGCCGTCTGCAACGCAGACCCATCGGCGATATTGAGCACAACGCCCCCGGCATCCGTCTTGTGCAGAATATCCGGTGACAGAATCTTCGCGACCACGGGAAAGCCGACGCCGGCCGCTTGTTCGGGCTTCGCGATGACGGCGGTCTCGGCATGCGCGATACCCAGGCTCGCAAAAACCTTGCAGGCGTCGAATTCGTTGATCTGCTTGCCGGGCATCGTCTTCAGCAGCGTGCCGGCAGTCGCGAGCCTTTTCGCATCGGCAGCGGGCACTTCGACGGGCGGGGTCCAGTCACGCCATGCACGGATTGCATCTGCGCACGATTCCGGCGTGCGGAAACCGGCGACTCCCGCGGTGGTCAGGAGGCCCAGCGACGTTTCGGCGTGCGGTGCGAGAAACGCCGCGAGCGGTTTGCCGCCGCGCTGTGCCTCGGCGATCGGCTCGATCGCGATTTGCGGATGCAGCGCGGCGGAACTGCCGACCACCGCAAGCACGAGATCCGCATGATCGGACGCCAGAAGCTCACCCAGCACCGCGCTGTAGATTTCCTTCTTCGCGCCTGCGAGCGTCAAGTCGGTGAGGCGCGTGCGCGGAATCGTGATTTTTTTCTGCGCGAGTTGATCGACCACGCGATCGGAAGGCGGCACGACTTCCACGCCGAACGTGCCGAGGCGATCGACGACTGCCGCTGCGCCGCCGCCCGTCGTGGTCATCACGGCGACCCGATGGCGCTTGACCGGTTTTTGTCCCGCGATCAGCGCCGGCAGCTCGAACAAGGTTTCAAGCATTTCGACGCGCAGCATGCCGTGCGCACGGAAATAGGCATCGGCGACTTCGTCCGCGCCCGCGAGCGCGCCGGTATGCGATGCGGCGAGGTCCTGGCCGATGTCGGAGCGCCCGAGCTTATAGACGATGATGGGTTTGTTGGCCGCGTACGCGCGCCGCGCTGCATACGCGAGGCGATCGGCGTCGCGCAGCGTTTCGAGAAACAGCAGGATCGCGCCGGTATGCGGATCGTCGACCAGCATGTCGGTCAATTCACCGACGCCGATGTCGGCTTCGTTGCCGACCGAAATGAGCTTGGAAAACCCGGCGCCGCGGCCGAGCCCGCGCGACAGGAGTCCGCCGGTCATGCTGCCCGACTGCGAGACGATCGCGAACGGGCCGGGTTTGATGTGATCCATTTCGAGCACTGCGTTCACCGACAGCGCGAACGACGGCCGGATGGAGAGGATGCCGATGCAATTCGGGCCAAGCACGCGTACGCCGCCCGCGCGCGCGATGGCCATCACTTCTTCCTGCATGCGGCGGCCTTCTTCGCCGGTTTCGGCGAAACCGTCGCTATAGATGGTCGCGGTAAGCACTTTCTTCTCAACGCATTGCTCGATCGCCGCGGCGACCGCATCCTTGGGCACCATGATGAACGCGTGCTCGACCACCTCAGGCACCGCCATCAGGCTCGGATACGCTTTTTCGCCGAAAATCTCGTCGCGCCCGGGATTGACCGGCACGATGCGGCCGGTATAACCGTGCTTGCGTAAAAAGCGTTGCGGGCGCGAGGTGTTCTTCTTGGGATCGCCGGACGCGCCGATCAGCGCGACGGTTTTCGGCTCGAACAGCGCCTGCGCGAGCGCGGCCTGGATTTTTTGCGCATCATTTTTCACGCCGCACTCCTCACGCTTTGCCGGTTTTCGGCGGGCGCTGCGAGAACGAGCGCTCGAAAATGCTTTCGGCGATGCGGTTCTTCAAAATCTCGATCGAGCCGCCGGCGATCATCCAGCCGCGGCATTTGCGGAAGCAGTATTCGACCAGCGTCTCTTGCGTGTAACCCATGCCGCCCATGACCTGCATCGCTTCGTTGCAGATATCGAAGCCCGCCTGGTTACAGAAAGCCTTCGCGATTGCGGTGTCTTCGGCCGTCGGTATGCCGTCGACCGCGTTGGCGACGGCGCGGTAGATCAGCAGCTGCCCGGCGTCGAGCTTGATTTTCATGTCGGCGAATTTCCATTGCAGCCCCTGGAAATCGCACAACGGACGTCCGAACTGCTTGCGCTGCATCGCCCATTGCCGCGCCTGCTCGTACGCGTAGCGACCGAACGCGAGCGAGCGCGCGGTGTTGCCGATGCGCTCGACGTTGAAGCCGGCAATCTGCTTCTTGAAGCCGCCTTCCTTGAGCATCACGTTTTCGGGCCCGACGTACACGTTGTCGAGATAGGTCTGCACCCAATCCTCGCCGTTCAGGAATTTCGACGGCGCGCCCTGCTTGAAACCGTCGGCGTCGCGCGGGATCAGCACCGAGCCGATCCCGCCGACGCCGGGGCCGAAGCGCACGTAGGTGAGCATCACTTCGGCGTACGACGCGTGCGTCTGAAATACTTTCACGCCGTTGATGCGGTAACCGGAGCCATCGGGTTTTGCGGAAGTCGTAAGATCGGTCACCGCGCTGCCGGCTTCGGGTTCCGTCATGCCGACCGTGATCACCGATTCGCCGGCGAGAATCTTCTTGAGGTAGCGGTCCTTCTGGTCGCGCGTGCCGTACTCAGCGAGCACGCGTACCGGGCCGAAATTGCCGGCCTGGATCACGTCGGCGCTGCGCGGGCACACCTGTGCGACGGTTTCGATTGCGAGAATGGCGTCCATCAGCGTGCCGCCCTGGCCGCCGTCCTCTTCTTTCATCGCGATCCCCATCAGGCCCTGCTCGGCGATCAGTTTGGAGACATCCCACGGATGTTCTTCCTGGTGCGCGCGCGCGAGCGCGCCGGCGGCGAGATGCTTTTCGGCAAAACCGCGCACCGAGTCGCGAAACATTTGCTGCTCCGGGCTTAAGGAAAAATCCATGGCGGGCGCCTTTCCGGTTGTCGGGTTAATCCGCGCGCATGCCGGTCGCTTTGACGACTTGGGCGAAACGCGCGATCTGTGCCTTGATGTAGGCGGTGAATTCCTGCGGGGTGTCGCTGATGAGCTCCGCGCCCTGGCTCGACGCGTGCTCTTTGGTGACGGGATCGGTGGTCATCTTGACGATCGCCGCGTTGAGCTTCGCGATCAATGCCGGCGGCGTGCCCGCAGGCGCGAGCAGCCCGTTCCACGCGCCGATGTCGAAACCGGGCAGCCCCGATTCCGCAACGGTGGGCAGGTCGGGCAGAGTCGGCGAACGCCGCGGGCTGCCTATCGCAAGTGCGCGCAAGCGGCCCGCATTCACATGCGGCAACGCCGATGGCATGGTTACGAAACTCATTTGCACCTCATTTGCGATCAGCGCGGTCAACTGGCCTGCGGTGCCCTTGTACGGGACCTGCACGATGTTGACCTTGGCCATCAGCTTCAGCAACTCGGCGCCGAAATGGGCGGACGCGCCGGTGGTGCCCGACGCGTAATTCAGTTTGCCTGGCTGCGCGCGCGCGAGATCGATCAGCTCTTTGACGTTCTTGACGGGCAACTGCGGATTGACGAGCAAGAGGCTGTGCGTGAGCGCGACCAGGCTCACCGGCGCGAAGTCCTTGATCGGATCGTACGGGAGTTTCGCGTGCAGGCTTGGCAGCACCGAATGGCTCGTGTTCGACATCAGTATCGTATAGCCGTCAGGCGGCGCCTTGGCCGTGGTTTCCGTCGCAATAATGCCGCCACCGCCCGGCTTGTTGTCGAGCACGATGGTTTGGCCGAGCGTCTCGGTCATCGATTTGCCGACCGCGCGCGACAGGATGTCGGTGCTGCCGCCGGGCGCCGATATCACGATCATGCGAATGGGCTTGCTGGGATACGGCTGCGCTAACGCGGCCAAGCCGAAGAAAAACATGAGGCCGCAGATAAACGCAGGTAAACGCTGATGAAGGGCAAACCCAACGCGCGGAAATTTACCTATTTGCATGATGTCAGGATCGCCAGCGCTGAAATTCATGCGTGAACTATCTGCGTTCATCCGCGTTTATCTGCGGCAACGAGATTTAGGCCTGCAGCAGCGTACGCAGCTTGCGCGCATCGGTGAGCTTCTCGATGTTCCACACGGCGTCGCACAATTTGCGTGCGCGCGCCTTGCCGATGACCGGGGCGAGCAGATCGTAACTTTTTTCGTCGACTTCCCGGCGCGACATCGGGCTGTCGCTGGTGCCGCGCACGGCTTTGATATGCAGCTTCAGGTCGCGTCCGTCCCTCAGTTTCAATTCGACGATGCCTTGCCGGCTCGGCATCACTCGCGTGAGCTCGTCGTCGCCGAAGAGCTCGATGCGGCTTCTCAAGTCGAGCACTTTCTTGTCGCGCATGCGTTTTTCGTCGTGCGACGACTTGAACGTGACGAAGCTGTCGAGCAGCATGACCGCGCACATGTGCTGCATGCAGATGTCCGGCATGTGGCGATTGTTGACCGTATTGGCGCCCTGGTGCGAGACGCGCACCACGAGTTTTTCGACGTTGTCCGCCTTGATCTGGTGCTCGCGGATCAAATCGAGCAATCCGTCGAGCGGCGCCTGGATCGGCGAGCCGACCGACCAGCGCTTGATATTCGTGTTCATGATTTCGTACGTGGAGCCGAGCCCCCGCGCCAGCACCTCGGGTTTCGGCGCGCGGCCGTAGGCGACGAAGAAATTGCGCTCGCCCGCAAACACGTCTTCGACCGCTGAAAATCCGTGCGCGACCATCGCTGCCGCCGCAGTACCGTTGCGCGCGGGCATGCCGCCGAAATCGAACGCTTTCTCGATGTGCTCCTCGTCGCGCATCCAGCACGACACGCCCGAGGCCTGCTGCGCAGTGTACGAGAGCAGATGGCGGGCCTGGCGCGCATCGAAACCGCACAACGAGCCGGTCGCCGCCGCCGCGCCGAACATCGGCCCGAAGCTGTGGGTCGAGTGGCCGTCTTCGCGGAATTCGTACGCATTGAGCGAAAGATTGATGCGGCAGCCGATGTCGTACCCGAGCGCTACCGCGCGCAGCACCGCGGTGCCGTTGCGCCGTTCGCGTTCGGCCATCGCGAGCGCCGCCGGCACGATCGCGCAGCCGGGGTGGCACAGCGAGGGCGCGTGTGAATCGTCGGTTTCATCGGCGTGGCCCAGCATGCCGTTGGCGAGCGCGGCGTTGATCGCCGTCGTCACGAACCGGCTGCCGATCACGGTCGCTTCCTTTGCGCCGCCGAGCGTCTTGATGTACGAAATCGCTTTCTTGCCGGGCAGCAGGCGCGAACCCGACACCATCGCCGCGATGGTATCGAGCACGTGGTGTTTGGTCTTTTCGGCCACCTCTTTGGGCAGCGTTTTTTTCGGCGCCGTGGCGATATAAGCGCTGACTTCCTGCATGACGGGGGAGATTTGCGGAGCGGTTTTGGTTTTCATGGCATCACTTCGTCAGGCGGCGGGGACGGCTGCGCGGACGATGGCGCCGGCATCGGGCAGCGCGGCTATCGACCAGCACAGGCGGATCAATTCGTCGGTTTGGGAGGGACTGATTATACCGTCAGTCAAGCCGCGGCATTTGGCTTCGAGGTCGGCATCGCTCATGGGCCGCGCGAGGGTGCCGAGCGCGTCTGCGACGTGCTTGGCGTGAGTGCGCCCATCGTGCATGCGGACGTTTACGCGCGCGGCGATTTTGCGCAATTGCGGATCCGGCACCGCGGTGATGCGCTGGCGCAGCGCGACCACGCGCGAATCGCGCACGGCCGCGTCGCTGAACTGCGCTTCGCCACCCGCGCCGAAAACGATCGCCGCGGCCGCGGCGTGGAAAATGCTGAATTTGCCTTCGAGCCCGGTTTGCGGATCGGTGATCGCAGTGAGTTCCATCACGATCGGACAGACGACGAGCTCGACACTGGCGATTGCGTCGGGCTCGAGCTGGTGTTCGTTGCGCAACTGAATGCACGCGTCGATCGTCGCGTGCACCACGAGCCCGCACGCGAACGGCTTGTACATGTTCGACATCAGTTCGAACCGCTGGCCGAGTTCCGCGGTGATTTTCGTGGGATCGAATTTCGTCGACAGCACGTGCCCCCACCCGCGCGGCGCTTCGATACCGCGTTCCGAGCTCGTGAAATTGCGCGCCGCGAGCAGCGCGGCGGTGAGGCCGTCGTGCGCAGCGTGGCCCGGGTGGTAGCTTTTGCACATCGAGCCGAACATTTCCCGCAAGCCGGACGACTGCGTGGCCGCGATGCCCAGCGCCCACGTCATTTGCTGCTCGTTGAGATTCAAAAGTTTGCCGGCCGCGGCCGCGGCGCCAAACACGCCCGCCGTCCCTGTGATGTGCCAGCCGCGCTCGTAATGCTCGGGAAACACGGCGAGCCCGACCCGGCATTCGGCTTCGACGCCCAGCACAAATGCGTGCACCAGGTCTTCGCCGCTGAAACGCCGCCACTCGGCGAGCGCGAGGATGGCCGGCAGTACCGGCGCGCTCGGGTGGACGGCGCGCGCGTGCGTATCGTCAAAATCCAGCACGTGCGAGCTGATGCCGTTGAGCAGCGCGGCGTGCAGTATGTCCATGCGTTCGCGGCGCCCCAGGAGGCCAGCCTGCGGCGGACCGGAAAAATTGGCGAGCGCCGCCAGCGCGCACTCGACCGTCTCGTGGTGCGAGCTGCCGATTGCGCAGCCAGCCCAATTCAAAAGCGCGCGCGCCGCTTCGTGCTTCACGGCCTGCGGAATATCGGTGAATCTCGAGCCGACGAGGTAGCGGGCGAGCGTGCGCGTGACTTCGCTCATTCGGCCTTGACTCCCGCCGCCTTGATCGTGCGCGACCATTTGTCGATGTCTGCCTTGATCCTCGCCTGAAATTCTTCGGCGGTGCTGCCGATCGGGTCCGACCCCTGCGCGAGCAGAGCATCGGCCACCGCCTTGTTCTGCACGAGCTTTCTGATTTCGCTCGTCAGGCGCGCGACGATTTCTTTCGGGGTGCCGGTCGGCGCGAGCATGCCGAACCACGTGCTCGCTTCGAAGCCCGGCATGCCGGTCTCGGCGATGGTCGGCAATGACGGTGCGGCCGCGCTGCGTTTCGCGCTGCTGATCGCGAGCGCGTGGAGCCGTCCCGAGTTCACGTACGGCAGCACCGACAGCGTATTGGCGAACATCATCGAGACCTGGCCGGCGATCAAATCGGTGACTGCAGGCGGCGTGCCTTTATACGGGATATGCCC
>Ga0207675_100006900_pt1 | contig 10753 bp, 7 predicted proteins | sample KBSSwiS42_FD_184305 | JGI IMG/M metagenome (GOLD analysis project Ga0207675, IMG submission 184305) | Switchgrass rhizosphere microbial communities from Kellogg Biological Station, Michigan, USA - KBS Switchgrass S4-2 (SPAdes) (version 2) | ecosystem: Host-associated > Plants > Roots >...
TTTGAGCGAAATAAATTACCGGATATAACAGTATTATAACTGTATCCGCCCCAAATACCATGATCACATTCAATGATCCTGTTATCCTTAATTGTATTTCTGCTAAATGTTACTTCGATACCATTCGTTGGTGCAAATGAAAAATCATTTTTCACCAGTTTGTTGTCATTACAACCACCTTTACCCGTATCCATTGTTGTTTGTCCCGCCCAAAGAAAAAAACCATCGCCACTATGTGTAACCGAATTTTTATAGAAGTAGTTGCTGTTGCTTTGTTCATAAATTAAGATACCGGCACTATCCTGTCCACGATTATATACACCATGACTGTAACCACGAACATTAAAATTGATCTTGTTATAAGCAATCGTATTGAAGCTGCTGCGATACATTCCGATACCTAATCCTGAATTAAAAGAAAAATCGTTGTTATAGATTTTTCCATAATTGCAGTTGGTTATCATCAATGCATTTTGGCCGCCGTTGACTTTTGTATTCTTAATTGTCATCGAATCGCAGTCACGTAAATATATAGCTGATCCATATCGCAGCCATTCATCTTTTTCATTCTGATGATGACTAAGCCAATCGGATATATCTTCTTTTTCTTGCGTACTATTTAAATGCTGGCGATAATTATAACTGAAGTCGCAATTATCAATAGTAAGATTTGTAACATTTTTTGCCAACAAAGCAATTTTATATCCTTTCGCTTTCAGATTTTTGATCGTGATATTTTTACCCCCTTTTACAAATATTGCTACGCCAAAGAATTGATCCGGATATTTTTTCGAGTTGCTTCCTTTTAAAGTCGAATTATTAAAATCAACAATTATATTATTGCCTTCAATAACTATTATTGGTTTATTTAAAGATGTATCTGCATCGAGCTTGTATGTTTGCTTCTGAAATTTTACAGACTTTGAAATTTTCAAGCCTTTCGAGATCGGTTTTTCCTGGCTATAACTGATGTTGAAAATGGTTATCACAACGGATAAAAGGATAATTTTTTTTGTCATCATTTTGATTTTACTTGCACCCGGTTTTAGAAGCCGGGCTTAAAATTATCCATCCTTTTTTGAAACAGGAAAAGAAATGACAGACGAAGCGGTTATTAAGAAAGAATCACAAACAATGAAGGTGCTCAAACTGCTGTTGAAGATCGCAGTTACTATTGTTTGCTTCTGGTACATTTCAAAAAAGATAGATTTTACAAAAGCGAAAGATGCCGTGATGCAGGCCGATTGGTGGTGGTTATTTTTTTCTGTTCTTTCTTTTGCATTCTCAAAATTTCTCGCTTCATTCCGGTTAAATATTTACTTCAAAAACATTGGCATCAATCTTTCTCAAAAACAAAACTTGAAATTGTATTGGCTGGGGATGTTCTATAATTTATTTCTTCCCGGTGCTATCAGCGGCGATGCTTACAAAGTTGTTTTACTAACAAGAAAATATGATGTCAGTTATAAAAAAACAACTGCTGCTGTTTTGCTTGATCGTTTTAGTGGTTTGCTTGCTTTAGGTCTAATATTATCGGTTTATGGAGTGATCGTATTGAACAAGCCGTTATACGATGCAGTATTAATTATTGGTTCAGTCTTGGCAGTTGTGGGTTTATATGTTGTTATACGTTTCTTTCTCAAAGAATTTTTACCGGGCTTCTGGCCAACATTTCTTTGGGGCATAGCTGTGCAGGTTTTCCAGGTGGTTTGTGTGTACTGTATCTTGATCGCTTTGCATCAACCTCTTCATCAAAGCGAATGGATATTCATATTTCTTGTTGCTGCTGTTGTTTCGGTCATCCCTATAGGCTTAGGCGGTGGTTTAGGAACAAGAGAAGTAGTGTTTAGAGAAGGCGCTGTGTATTTCGGTCTCGATCCCGATCTTGCTGTAGTGATAAGTTTGTTGTTTTATCTTTCCAACCTTTTATCTTCAGTCTGGGGCGTTTATTTTATTTATCATGATCCTTTAAAAGAAGATTGATCAGATATTAACTTTGCCGCAATTCAAAATTCTTGCAACAAGATCAACGAAAATATCTCTGGCTTCTTCTAGGTTTATCAATTGTCTTATTATTTCCAGGTTTAGGCAAAACTCAACTTTGGATCTATGATGAAGTTCGCAATGCAGAATGTGCAAGAGAAATGTATGAACGTGGCGATTGGATCATTCCCACATTTAATGGAGGTCTAAGAACATTAAAACCACCATTGCATTATTATTTCATGTTCGGTGGTTTTAAAATTTTTGGAGTTAATGAATGGGGGGCAAGATTTTTTTCAGCTGTATTTGGTGTTCTGACCATTTTCATCACCTATTTTTTTGTAAAAAAATATTCAACACAAAGACAAGGATTCATTACTTCACTTGTGCTGCTGGCATCAACTCATTTTCTTTTTGAATTCAGAATGTCTGTACCCGATCCTTATCTTATTTTTTTAAATGCCGCTTCTGTATTTACTGCTTATTTATTTTTTACTGAGAAAAAAATTTACTGGCTATGGCTTTGCGCAATTGCGATGGGATTAGGCACATTGGCAAAAGGGCCTGTTGCTATTGCATTACCTGGCGCTGCAATTTTTATTTGGCTGATATGGGAAAAAAGATTGAAAGAAATTTTATCATGGAAAATCTTAGTGGCAGGCATTATAATGTTTGCAGTTGCTCTTCCCTGGTATTTATTGGTACATAAAGAAACCAATGGCGAGTGGACAAAAGGTTTTTTTCTTCAACATAATCTTGGAAGATTTTCAGAACCGATGGAAGGCCATGGCGGGCTGTTCATTATCGTTCCCATAATTATTTTATTAGGATTATTACCGTCTTCAATTTTTATTGGAGAATCATTCAGAAAATTCAAAGCTCGTTTTAATGATCCATTTTTAAGAATAGCATTTTGTGTTGTCGCAATATTTGTTGTGTTCTACAGTATCAGCAGCACCAAACTTCCTAATTATGCAATGCCGTGTTATCCATTTGTGGCAATTCTTCTTGGCAGCTTTATAAACAAAGCATGGGAAGAAAATAAAGCAAGGACCTATCCTTTCATAGTTCTTCTTCTCATTAATATTGCTTTGCCAATTGTTGCTTATATCGGGATAAAAAAAGAAGTGAATACAAAAGGGATGGAAAACATTGCCTTTTTTCTTGTAATGCTCACGATGGCAGCGATTATTGCAATTTATTTTATACTAAAAAAGAATTTCAGGAAAGCGGCTATAGGGGCTTTTGTTCTTTACTCGTTGTTTCATATCGTCATGTTCAATTGGCTGTATCCTTCTATCTACAAACAAAATCCCATGTCAAAAACAATTGACACAGTAAAAAAATATGATAAGATCGTAAGCTACCAGATATTTCATCCTTCTTATACTTTTTACTTACCCAATAGAGTTCCTGTTTTTAAAAATCTGGACTCATTAAAAATTTATCTGGAAACAAATGATGCAGCCGTCATTAGTCGTAAAAATTTTGCTGATGAATTAAAGTCTATTGGTCTTAAAGAAAAAGTCTCTGTTCACGATCTCTTTGAAGGAAACACCACCATCATTTATTCAAATAAAGATTAATCTGACTTGTTAAATTTTCTAAAATGAGAAAATAAATTTGCTTTTCTACGAAATTTTCGTAGGTTTACGGAAATTTCGTAGAAAATGGAACCGCTTACACATGTTGAAGAAGAAACTATGCAAGCCGTTTGGCGTACAGGTGAAGGAAATGTAAAATCCTTTATGGAGCATTTAGATGAAAACATTCCCTACACAACTGTTGCTTCCACAATTAAAAATTTAGAAAAGAAAGGGTATCTCACCAGCAGGCTTGTTGGCAATGCATATTTATATAGGCCAACAGTCAGTGAAGAAGATTACAAAAAGAAATTCATGGGTAAAGTAGTGAAAGAATATTTTGATAACTCCTATAAAGAACTGGTGAACTTTTTTGTGGAGCAGAAAAAATTATCCGCAAAAGAATTAAAAGAGATTATCAATATGATCGAAAAAGGACAATAATCTTCAAAAAAAATTATGTCATTACTCATTCAATACGTGATAAAGTTGACGATAAGTCTTGCAGTTGTTTGGTTGTTTTACCAATTCGTTTTAAGAAGACTTACATTTTACAATTCCAATCGTTGGTACCTTTTAGCCTATACATTATTATCCTTCTTTATTCCCTTCATAAACATTTCATCGATAGTTGAAAACAAGTCAAACGATATTCTTCAAATTGTTCCGTCGGTGCATCAATATACCACCGAACTGGAAGAAGCATCGCAATGTCCTGCTCCTATTTGGTCAAGTTACGATAAATGGGATCTTATTGCTTTTGGTCTAATGATAGTAGCTGGCATATTACTTCTACGTTTCGTGATCAGCTACTTTTCCTTTCTCAAAATTCAACGAAAGGCAAAACTCATTTCAACAGACGGTGTCAACATTTACCAGGTCGATGAAAATATTATTCCGTTTTCTTTTGGCAATTCCATTTTTATTAACTCAAAACTTCACACAGAATTAGAGTTGGAAGAAATAGTCCGACATGAGTTTGTACACGTAAGACAAAACCATACTATCGATATTATATGGGCAGAACTTCTTTGCATCATCAACTGGTATAATCCTTTTGCATGGCTCTTAAAAAGATCGATGCGGCAAAATCTTGAGTTCATTGCGGATAATAAAGTGATCCGGGACGGTATCAATAAGAAAGAATATCAATACCTGTTGCTGAAAGTGATCGGCAACAACCAATTCAGTATAGCAACACAATTCAATTTTTCTTCATTAAAAAAACGTATAGCCATGATGAACAAATCAAAAAGCGCCAAACGTCAACTAGGCAGGTTCTTCCTTCTCCTTCCTGTATTTGCAATAATTCTTTTGTCTTTCAGACAATCTTTAAAACAATTGCCAATTGAAAAAAGAATTCAACAAACTGTGATTTCAGATACAATACCTGATGTAAAAGAAGCAAATAATAAAGGGTATTATATAGATATCAAAGACAATAAAGGGAATTGCACAGTTGTGGTCAAAGACAAGAACAAGAAAGAAGTTAAAAGGCTTTTGCTAACAGATTGGAATGCAAAGAAAGACCACTATACAAATTTGTATGGCGAGATACTAACTCCTGTAAAAGAAGAGATTTTTATTGAAGCACCCCTTACAAAATTAGAAGAAGCAACTGTAGTTGAAGCGCCAATTGCAACTACCAAACCTGATCTTGCTGAAGTGGTCGTAGATGGAAAACCATTAATAAGATCAGTGACAACAACAGGAGCAAAAGCAGTTACAGTTATTGAAAAACCAATTGCAACAACTATAACTACAAAACCTGAGCTAAAAGAAATAGTTGTGGCAGGACAACCTTTGACAGTAACAACTAATAGCAATGTCGCATCAACTGTTCAAAGTAATGTGAATGTCGTTTCAGAAGCAAGAACATCCATTGCTCCAACAGCAGTAGTTGAAGAGCCTATCCGTGGTGAAGTTGATATAACGATCACTATTAAGAAAACTATAAAGCCAGAAGATCTTGAATCTTTGATAACCAAATTCAAAGAAAAAGGATACGAGCTGAAATTCACTGATAAAAACTATGATAACGGTATTTTAACTGAACTGAATGGAACTGTAAAATATAAGGGTAGCAGTTGCACTTTCTCATTTTCTGATTTTAACCAGGCAACGATTGCAGTATATCGTAATGGTGATGATGTATTTTTCAGAGTATATACAGGCAAAAAAAGAACAGCAAGCTGAATAGTTGAACATACAGATTAAAACCGGGCTGCAGCCCGGTTTTTTTATTTTAAGAATCTAAGATCAGCTAAAGATAATACCATGGGTTTCTCTTCGCCGCCCAGATATATTTCCTGATATTTCTCCAGAAAGCCAACACCAGGTAAATAATGACTGGCGAACCCATCGTAAGTATTGAAGTATAGATAAAATACTGGCGAATTTTGCTGCTGGCAATCCCTAACCTATCGCCAATTGCGGTGCAAACGCCAAAGGCGTTCCACTCGATAAAGTTTTTAAATCGGTTCATGGTACTGCAAATTTATTTTTTCTGGTCAAATCATCCAAAAGCGTAATATCAACATAGCTTGATTTCCGTAAATTCGCAGCCTCTTCGAATCATAAAAATTCTTTGTCATGGTATTTGATCTAGATCTTATTAAGAAACTCTACTCCGGACTTCCTTCAAAAGTTGAAGCAGCAAGAAAACTGGTTGGCCGTTCTTTAACTTTTTCTGAAAAAATATTGTATGCCCATCTATCTGGTGCATTACCATCTTCTCCTTACAGTCGGGGAAAAGATTATGTTGATTTTGCCCCGGATCGTGTTGCAATGCAAGATGCGACTGCGCAAATGGCTTTGTTACAATTTATGACCTGTGGCCGCAACCAGGTTGCCGTTCCATCAACCGTACATTGTGATCACCTGATACAAGCAAAAATTGGAGCCAAGCAGGATCTTCAATTAGCTATAGAGACAAATCGTGAGGTTTATGATTTCCTTTCTTCTATTTCTAATAAATACGGCATAGGTTTCTGGAAACCGGGTGCAGGGATCATTCACCAGGTTGTTTTAGAAAATTATGCATTTCCTGGTGGTATGATGATCGGAACTGATAGTCATACACCAAATGCAGGTGGTCTTGGTATGATCGCTATTGGTGTTGGCGGCGCTGATGCAGTGGATGTAATGGCAGGTTTACCATGGGAACTAAAAATGCCAAAGCTTATTGGTGTAAAACTTACTGGTAAAATGAGCGGTTGGACATCTGCAAAAGATGTGATCCTCTGGGTTGCTGGTCAATTGACAGTGAAAGGTGGAACTGGAGCTATTGTTGAATATTTCGGTCCGGGTGCTGATAGCATGAGTGCAACAGGTAAAGGAACAGTTTGTAATATGGGTGCTGAGATCGGTGCTACATGTTCTTTGTTTGCTTATGATGAAAAGATGAGTGCTTATCTTAAATCAACAGGTCGTGAAGAAGTAGCTGCATTAGCAGATGGCATAAGGGATCATTTGAGACCTGATGAAGATGTGATCGCAAATCCTAAAAAATATTATGACCAGGTTCTTGAATTGAATCTTGATGAACTGGAGCCTTATGTAAATGGTCCTTTTACTCCGGATATTGCTACACCAATTTCAAAAATGAAAGAGGCTGTTGAAAAAAATGGATGGCCTGCGAAACTTGAAGTTGCATTGATCGGAAGCTGTACCAATTCTTCTTATGAAGATATTAGCCGCAGCGCTTCAATAGTAAGAGACGCCGTGATGAAAGGAATAAAAACAAAATCTGAATTCACAATCACTCCGGGAAGTGAACAAGTTCGCTATACAATCGAGAGAGATGGATTCATAAAAGAATTTGAAGATGCAGGTGGTATTGTTTTAGCAAATGCTTGCGGACCTTGCATTGGTCAATGGGCAAGGCATATTGATGATCCGAACAGGAAGAATACCATCATCACTTCTTTCAATAGAAATTTTGCAAAAAGAAATGATGGCCTTGCATCAACACATGCTTTTGTTGCTTCACCTGAAATTGTAACAGCAATGGCAATGGCGGGAACAATAGCATTTAATCCTTTAACTGATGCAATTAAAAGTGAGAGTGGGCAGGAGTTTTTATTAAAAGAGCCATCTGGCTATGAACTTCCTCCAAAAGGTTTTGCTGTAGATGATGCAGGGTTTCAGGCGCCTGCTGCTGATGGCAGTGGAATTGTTGTAAAAGTTTCTCCTGATTCAAAACGTTTGCAACTGCTTGAGGCATTTATAGCTTGGGAAGGTATTGATCTCAGGGGATTAAAACTTTTGATCAAAGCAAAAGGAAAATGTACTACCGATCATATCAGCATGGCCGGACCATGGTTGAAGTTCCGTGGACATCTTGATAACATTTCAAACAACATGCTGATCGGCGCTATCAATTTCTTTAATGACAAAACTGATTCAGTAAAAAATGAATTGACTGGTGAATATGGTCCTGTTCCCTCCGTACAAAGAGCATATAAAGCTGCAGGAATTGGAACTGTTGTAGTTGGTGATGAGAACTATGGTGAAGGCTCTTCGAGAGAGCATGCTGCAATGGAGCCTCGTCATCTTGGTGTTCGTGCAATTTTGGTAAGAAGCTTTGCAAGAATTCACGAAACTAATTTGAAAAAACAGGGAATGCTTGCATTGACATTTGCCAACAAAGAAGATTACGATAAAGTACAGGAAGATGATACTATTGATGTTCTTGGCTTAACAAGCTTTGCACCCGGTGTTCCGTTAACTGTTGTGCTAAATCATAAAGATGGAAGCTCAGATGAAATAACGGTCAACCATACTTATAATGAGCAGCAGATCGAATGGTTCAAAGCCGGTGGGGCATTGAATGTGATCAGGTCACAATTTGCAAAAGTGTAAACTTAAAAAATTGTTTTAAATAGAAAAAACCTTCCAAACCGGAAGGTTTTTTTATGACCGTTGATGTAAGATCATAGGTTAGCAGCAACAAATTATGACGATTATTTTATTCATCTTCTTTGATTAGATTATTTATTTTATCGGAGTAATCTTTCTTTACCTCACTTACCACAATAAAATCTGCCGGTGAACCATGCTGACTGATCTCCTCTTTATACTTGATCTTAAGATTTCTTTTGAAAGTTCCGAGATAACCTGGCTTGGAAACTCTGTCAGGGTCCAATTTCACAGATTCAATAAAATCATTTCCTATGTACATCATTAACTGCATGGTGGTGGCGATATTCTAATGACAAAACAAATCCATTTTACAATCTATTGCAATACCAACTAGTACTCGATTTTGCAAAGTATGTTTACGAATAAAATTGCGGATTGTCGGTTTTCGTGAATTACGAAAAGTAGTGGGCCTCTTTCTAATTAGCTTAAAACCAAAAAGATTCATCTTACTAAACTTCGTAAATTGGAAGTCATAAATAACTAGCCATGAAAGATCTAAACAGGAGAAATTTTATCAAAGCAACTGGATTAACGCTGATACCGGCTGCGTTGCCAACAATATCATCTTTTGGAAATATTTCGTCACACGACTCAGCTCCCGCAAACGAACCTATTGTAAAATTTTTTGGTGACGGAGAGTTTTATGACGGTTTACCCTATTTAGAAATGTTACAAGCCGCAAATAGTAAGCAGCCACTGAAAGTAGATCGATATGGTTCTGGTGGGGCTATTGAAGAATTAGAAAAAAAGTTTGAAGCGATCACTGGAAAAGAAAAAGCCATCTATATGCCAACTGGTACAATGGCAAATCAACTTGCTATTGCTATGCTAAGTGGCGAGAATACAAAAGTATTTGTACAGGATACTAGTCATGTGTATCGTGATGAGGCGGATGCGGCACAATCTGTATTCAATAAACGATTGATGCCATTGGCAAAAGATCAAACTTACTTTACAGCAGATGAGTTAAAGAAAGCAATAGAAAATTTAGATAGCCTGGAAGTTTTTAAAAGTGGCCTTGGTTGCGTTTCCATTGAAAATCCTGTTCGACGCACAGATGGCAGAATGATACCTATTGAAGAAATAAAAAAAATAAGTGAGTATTGCCGTAGTAAAAATCTTAAACTTCATTTGGATGGTGCAAGAATTTATATGGCATCTGCATGGTCAGGTGTTTCAGTAAAAGAATATGCAAGCTATTTTGATACCGTTTATATTTCATTATACAAATATCTCGGAGCAAGCGGCGGCGCCATTTTATGTGGCGAAAAATCTTTGATCGAAAAAATGCCACATATGATAAAGATCCATGGCGGCAATATGTTTGGTAATTGGTTGAGTGCGGCAATGGCTTCTTACAAATTAGATACGATCGAGGAAAAATTACAGGAAGCGATAAAAAGATCAAAAGAGATCTTTAACGGATTTGATAAATTAGGGATAAAAGTTTCTGCCCTGGATGGTGGAACTAATATTTACAATGTAAAATTTCCTGCCGGGATCAATGGCCAGAAATTTGGTGAAACACTTAATAGTTATTTTATACGCATACCAAGACCAGACGCCAATGGGGATGGTAAAATATCGGTAAATGAAACATTACTTTACCGTGAACCGAAATATATTATTGATGCGATCAAGGACGCATTGAATAAAGCAAAAGCATGAAACATTATCTTTTCAAAAAATCAGAATAAACTTTTTGCATCAATGCCTTTGCAATTTTTTCCTGTTGTGGGTTTGCTTTTCCTTCTTCAAACACAACTCTTTTCCCTGCATTATCAAATAATAAACGGCTACTATCAGTTACAAACCCAATACCGTCATTGTATGTAAAAAATGCCCAATGTTGTGATGTGGAATCAAAAACATTTTTACTGAACCGAAATAGATCATTAAGAAGCTTCAATTGATGAACCAGGCTACCAGCCATATCAAGCTGATCAACTGTTTTGTCTATAACAACATTTTGTTTTTTCAATGCCCCACCTAACCATAAGATGGGAATTCGATAATCATCAGCCCGTTTGCCGGTTATTGGCAAATAATGTCCATGATCCGCTGAAATGATCACTATCGTGTTTTGCCATGATGGTAACTTCTTTAACTGATTTATGAAGGCGTAAACGATCGAATCAGTATAATGAAGTGAATTCAAAAATTTTGTCTCCTTATCATTTGCACTAAAAACTTTCGCTACTGGTGTTTCAAAAGGTTCATGACTGCTTAAGGTGAGCCATGTTTTAAAAAAAGGCTCTTTGGCT
>Ga0207675_100006901_pt1 | contig 10753 bp, 7 predicted proteins | sample KBSSwiS42_FD_184305 | JGI IMG/M metagenome (GOLD analysis project Ga0207675, IMG submission 184305) | Switchgrass rhizosphere microbial communities from Kellogg Biological Station, Michigan, USA - KBS Switchgrass S4-2 (SPAdes) (version 2) | ecosystem: Host-associated > Plants > Roots >...
GAGCTGGACGCGCCCGCCGAGGCCGAGCCCGAGCCCGAGTCGGCCCTGACCGTGCTCTACATCGAGGACAACCTGTCCAACCTCCAGCTGGTCGAGCGGGTCCTGAGCCGCCGGCCCGGGGTCCGGCTCATCTCGGCCATGCGGCCCCAGCTCGGCCTGGAGCTGGCCGCCGAGCACGACCCGGACTTGATCCTGCTGGACCTGCACCTACCCGACATGCCCGGCCAGGAGGTGTTCCGGCGGCTCCAGGCCGAGCCCCGGACCGCCCACGTGCCGGTGGTCGTGCTCAGCGCCGACGCCCGCCCGACGCTGATCAAGGAGCTCCTGGGCCAGGGGATCCGCGCCTTCCTGACCAAGCCCCTTGACGTCAAGGAGCTGCTGGAGCTGCTCAACACCATCGCCACCGAACGAGCGCCGGCCGGCTAAAGGAGGAGGTGCTGTGAGGCGACGGCATCCGCAGACCGGTTCCCAAGCGCGGGCCAGACGCCTGATCGCCGCACTCGTCGTGCTCTGCCTGGCCCCGCTGGGGCTGCTCACCTGGTTCAGCCTGTCGCTGTCGGCCGAGGCCGTCCGCGGCCAGGTCGACGCCCGGGTCCAGAACACCGCCAGCGCCAGCGCCGTCTACGTCAAGGAGCAGATGGACGGGCTGGCCGAGCTGGTCGACTCCTACGCCCGGCGGCCGTCCATGATCCGGGCCATGCGCCAGCCAGGCACCCGCCGCAACGGCGCCATCATCGCCTTCCACCTCCAAGAGCTGCAGCGGGCCCGCAAGGGGATCGCCGTCACCTTCGCCACCGTCCCCGGCGGCCGGCTGCTCGACATCGTCCCCCACACCCCCTCCATCGTCGGGCGGGACTTCAGCTTCCGCGACTGGTACAAGGGCGTGACCGCCAGCGGCCGGCCCTATGTCTCAGAGGCCTATGAGACGGCCGCGACCGGTCACGCCCGGGTCGTCGGGGCGGCGGTGCAGATCCGCGACCCGGCTGGCGGCCAGGGACGCGTCCTCGGGATCGTGGTCGCGGCCTACGGGCTCGACACCATCCAGCACTTCGTCGACGACTACGCCGCCGCCCAGGGTGTCCGCCTGACCGTGACCGACCAGCGCGGCGTGGTCCTGGCCGCGCCGGGGGCGTCGCGGGTCGGGCTCCAGTCCCGCCGCGGCGACCCGCTGGTCGACGCCGCCCTCCAGCGGCGGTCCGGGGTCGGCGAGCGCACCACGGCCGCGGGCCGGGTCGTCTCCGCCTACGAGCCGGTCCCCAGCCTCGGCTGGACGGTCACCGCCGACGTGGCCACCGGCACCGCCTTCGCCCCCATCGCCGAGCTGCGGCGGACTGTGCTGACTATCGGGGCCGTCCTCGGCCTGGTCCTGCTGGCCGGGCTGGTCCTGCTGGCCCGGGCCCTGCGCGAGCGCACCCGGGCCGAGCAGCGGGTGGTCGATGGCGAGGAGCGGACCCGGGAGATCCTGGAGGCGACCGCCGAGGCCTTCATCTCGATCGACGCCGCCGGGGTCGTCACCATCTGGAACCCACGGGCCACCGAGACCTTCGGCTGGGGCCGGGACGAGGCGGTCGGGCGGCCGCTGACCGAGCTGCTCATCCCCGAGGGGTCGCGCGAGGCCCACGACCGGGGCCGCCGGCGGTACCTGGAGACCGGCGAGGGGCCCCTGCTGAACCGGCGGGTCGAGGTCACCGCGGTCCACAAGGACGGCCACCGGTTCCCGGTGGAGCTGGTCATCTGGCCGGCCGGGTCGGGACCGGAGACGGTCTTCAACGCCTTCGCCCACGACATCAGCGAACGGCGCGGCAACGAGGAGGCGGTCCGGGCCAGCAACGAGCGCCTCGGCCTGGCCCTCGACGCCTCCAGCATGGGCTACTGGGACCGGGACCTGGTCAGCGGCCAGGTGGTCTGGTCCGAGGCCCTGGCCGGGCTGCTCGGGGTCGACCATGCCAGCCTCGACCACGACCTGGCCCTGGTCCAGCACGTCCATCCCCAGGACCGGGAGGCCGTGACCCGCTGGGTGTCGGGGCCGGCCGGTCGCGGCGGGCCCGAGGAGCTCCAGTTCCGGCTGGACGGGCCCGAGGAGACGACCCGGTGGATGAGCGGCCGGGCCCGCGTCTATGCCGACGACAACGGCCAGCCGGTCCGCAAGGTCGGCGTGGTCGCCGACGTCACCGGGCGCCAGCGGGCCGAGCAGGCCATCGAGCAGGCCAAGCTGGACGCGGACCGGGCCAACCTGGCCAAGAGCGAGTTCCTGTCCAAGATGAGCCACGAGCTACGGACCCCCCTCAACGCCATCCTCGGGTTCGGCCAGCTGCTCGAGCTCGACGACCTCACCTCCGAGCAGTCCGAGAGCGTCCACCACATGCTGCGAGGCGGCCGCCACCTGCTCGAGCTGATCAACGAGGTGCTCGACATCTCCCGCATCGAGTCCGGCAACCTGTCGCTGTCGCCGGAGCCGGTCGACCTGCTCGAGGTCGTCAAGGACATCGTCGACCTGATCCGCCCTCTGGCCGCCGAGCGCCAGCTCACCATCCAGGTCCTGGCCCCGCCCGACCCCGACCTGACGGTCCAGGCCGACCGCCAGCGGCTCAAGCAGGTGCTGCTCAACCTGGCCTCCAACGCGGTCAAGTACAACCGCCACGCCGGCACCATCCGGGTCGCCTGCCAGGCCACCCCCGACGGGCGGGTGGTGGTCGCCGTCCAGGACACCGGGCCCGGGCTGTCGGCCGACAAGATGGCCCGGCTGTTCAACCCCTTCGACCGCCTGGGGGCCGAGGAGACCCAGGTCCAGGGCACCGGCATGGGCCTGGCCCTGTCCAAGGGGCTGATGGAGGCCATGGGCGGCGACCTGACCGCCGAGAGCGTCGAGGGCAAGGGGACCACCTTCACCGTGGAGCTGGCCGAGCCGGCCGGACAGCCCGGGTCGCGTTCAGGGGTGCCGAGCCGCTCCTGAGGCCGTCAGGCCGAGCGCTCGCGGGTCTGGGACCGCTGGGTCCGCTCCGGGACCCGGGCCACGCAGAGGATGGACTGGCCGAAGGGGGGCTGGACGCGGCGCTCCAGGGCCCGCTCGGCCGGGACGACCACGCGGTCGTACAGGTTGACCAGGGCCGGGGTGGGGCGGGCCTGGCGGCCGACCCGGACCGCGGCCCACCAGGCCAGGCCGCCGAGCAGGTTCACCGGGCGGATGACCTCAGGGACCAGGCCGGCGGCCTCGACGGTGGCGCGGAGGCTGTCGGGGGTGTAGCGGCGCAGGTGGCCCAGGGCGTCGTCGAACGCGCCGGCCAGCGACGGGAAGGCGGGCACGACCAGCAGGACCCGGCCCCCGGGGATGGCCGCCCGGCCCATCGACCGGAGGGCGGCCACGTCGTCGTCCATCCGCTCCAGGACGTTCAGGGCCACCACCGAGTCGACCGGCGGGTCGACCTTCAGCTTGAGCACGTCGGCGGCGACGACCTCGATGCCGGGACGCTCGCCGAACCGCTCGTCCAGGGCCCGGACACAGATCGGGTCGTTGTCGTTGACCACCAGGCGGTCGCGGTCCAGCAGCTGGGCCGAGAAGTCGCCCAGCCCGGCCCCGACCTCGAGCACCGACGGGCCCAGGTAGGGGGCGAGCAGGCCGTGCAGGTAGCGGCGGTAGCGGTGGGCGGTGGCCAGGTCCTCGAGGCCAAGGGTGTGGATGGTCGCCCCGCCCTCGACGGCCCGCATCACCCCGGGCTCGTCGGGGGCGCCGTGGGCGGCCGGGCCGGTCCGCTCGGGCGGGCGGCGCAGCCGGTAGCGGGCCACCGCCCCGGCGGCCAGGAACCCGTCCTTGAAGTGGATCTTCTTGCCCTCGGCGTAGGTGCGGGCCCGGTAGCTGATCGGCACCTCGAAGATGACCAGGCCCTTGCGCAGGAAGTGGGCGGTCAGCTCCATCTCCACGGTGAAGGTCTTGGCGGTCAGCTTCAGGCCCCGGAACGCCTGGCGGGTGAACACCTTGTAGCCGGTGTAGACGTCCGACAGGTAGCGGTTGAAGGCCACGTTGACCATCAGGTTGAGCAGCCGGTTGGCGACCCGGTGGGTGTAGTAGAGCCCGGCCGCGCTGCCTCGGAAGCGGCTGCCGTAGACGACCTCGTAGTCGCCGTCCAGGATCGGCTCGATCAGCGCCGGCAGGTCGCGCGGGTCGTACTCGAGGTCGGCGTCCTGGATGCAGAGGATGTCGCCGGTGGCCGCCTCAAGGCCCGTCTTGACGGCCGCGCCCTTGCCCCGGTTGGTGGGGTGGACGATCACCCGGACGTCGTCGCGGGGGAGCGGGTCGAGCAGGCTGCGGCCGGCGTCGGTCGAGCCGTCGTCGACGAAGATCAGCTCCGTCTCCAGGCCAAGGGCGTTGAAATCGACCTTGAGGAGGCGGTCGATCACCGTCGGGAGCGTCCGCAGTTCGTTGTAGAACGGGACGACCACCGACAGCTTCATGGACATCTCCTCCCCATTCGGCAGCAGCCGGCAAAGTACCACGTCGCGGCAGCCTTCTGGAGAGAGGGTCGTCGTCCACGAGGGGTCGCTTGAGCGTTCAGTCATCGAGCAGTATCCGCAGCCGGGAACGGTCGAGGCCGGGCGGTGGCGGCCCGGCGTCGCGGACGGCGGCGGCCTGGCCGGGCTCGAGCACGGCCACCGTGACCCGCTCGTCGGCCACCCGCTTCCAGAACCGGGCCGGGTCGAGCCCGGCCACCAGGACCACCCCGGCGCCGTGGGTGAAGGGGGCCAGCAGCCCGGCCACGGCCCCGTCGACGGTCAGCAGCGGCCGCCCGGACAGCAGCCGGTCGGTGTCGGTCAGGCCGGCCCGCCCGGCCAGGGCCGCGGCCCGTTCCTGCAGGCCGCCCATGGTCGCGGCCTCGCCGCCGGCGCTGAGGGCGTCGCCGGCCGGGTCGGGCCCGCCGTCGAACTCGTCCCCCATGCTGGGGACCAGCCGGGAGAAGCTGAGCGCCTTGCCGAGGTCGCGTTCGCCGCGGCCGAGCAGGTCGGCGGTCAGGGCCACCACCACCGTCCCGCCCAGGGCGGCCCCGGCCCCCTCGAGATCCTCCTCGCGCACGAACGCGGCCGCCAGATCGTCGGGCGGCGGGTCGGGGGCGGCCGGGTCGAGCACCACCACCGAGGTCCCGGCACGCCAGCAACCCGCCAGCACGACCGGGGTCTGCCAATGGTCGGCCAGGATCGCCCCGACCCGGGCCCCGGGCCCGGCGCCCAGCTCGTCGACCAGAAGGTTGGCCGTCTTGGCGACCCAGTTGCCGAAGGTCCGGTACGACAACTCGACCCGCTGATCCCGGTGGTCGTCGTACCATGTGACAAAGGGCTTGTCGCCGTAGCGCCCGGTCAGGCGCTCGGCGGCGACGTTGAAGCTGTCGAACGCGGCGCCCGAGGTGTTCACGGACGCGCATGCTAGGCTCTTCAAATCCCTAGGCCAAATTGCCCGCCTCCAGCAGGAGCTTGCTCGAACCGTGACCGACCGCAGGGCGACGACGTTCCAGGGATCGAGTGACCGGTGGGCCAACCTCGAGGCGCTCGGCGCCGCCGCCGGCCGGCGGCCCCCCAAGATGAGCTCGCGGCGTCGCCGCAACCTGCTGCGGACTCTGGCCATCGTGCTGGCGCTGGTGGTGGTGCTGGCCGGGGCCGGGGCCCTGTACGGCTACCGCTACGCCGACCGGCTGGTCAGCAAGGGCCAGCGGCCGGTGGCCGGCCTGACCCCGGCCGCCGCCGGCAAGCCGATGAACATCCTGCTGGTCGGGTCCGACTCGCGCGACGGCCTCAGCCGCCGCCAGCTCGGCCGGATCCAGACCTCCGAGGTGGCCGGCCAGCGCACCGACACCATCATCGTCCTGCATATCAGCCCGGCGCGGGACAAGGCGGTGATGGTCTCGCTCCCGCGGGACCTGCGGACCAGCGTCGACGGCAGGACCAACAAGATCAACGCCGCCTTCGCCTTCGGCGGGCCCGACCTGCTCGTCAAGACCGTCGAGCAGACCACCGGGCTGACCATCAACCACTACGTCGAGATCGACTTCGCCGGGTTCCTCAACGTGGTCGACGCCCTCGGCGGGGTCACCCTCTGCAACCGCAGCGGCCACCGGCTGGACGACAGCTACGCCAACCTGCACATGGACCCCGGCTGCCAGAGGATGAACGGCGTCAAGGCCCTGGCCTTCGTCCGCGCCCGCCACATCGACTCCGACTTCGGCCGCATCGGCCGCCAGCAGGAGTTCCTGCGGGCGGTCATGGCCGAGGTGGCCCGCCGGGGAAACCTGGCCGGCCTGCCCAAGCTGCTGGACGTGGCCAACATCGCCACCGACCACATCAAGACCGACGACCATCTGAGCACGAGCACGGCCATCAGCCTGGCCAGGCGGCTGCGCAAGCTCGACCCGGGCTCGATCGACATGCGGGTCTACCCGAGCGTGGCCACGCCGCCGCGCTGCGCCGGCTGCGCCGCCTTCGTCGACCCGCTGCCCGAGGCCGGCATCCTGATGCGGGCCCTGGCCCGCGACGCCGCCACCCTTCCCCCGGTCGGCCTGCCCGGCGGCAAGGGGATCTCGCTGGCCACCACGCCGGTCACGGTCCTCAACGGCAGCGGCGCCGCCGGGGCGGCGGCCAGGGCGGCCACCGACCTGCGCCACCTCGGCGTCCGGGTCGTCGGCACCGGCAACGCGGCCACCCCCACCGGGCAGGCCTCGACCCTGGCCTACCCGCCGGCCCTGGCCCCCCAGGCCCGGCTGCTGGCCTCGGTCCTGGACGGCAAGGTCAAGCTGGTCAAGGCGGGCGACGGGGCCAGCCTGACCCTCACCGTCGGGTCGGGGTTCAGGCTCCGGTAGGCTTCGGTGGTCAGCGCCACCGACCAAGGAGCGGAGCTGCCGTCATGCGCTTCCTCGTGACCGGCGGGGCCGGCTTCATCGGCTCCAACTACGTTCGCCACCTGCTCGCCACCGACCCCGACGCGCGGGTGACCAACTTCGACAAGCTCACCTACGCCGGCAACCGGGCCAGCGTGGACGACCTGGAGGGCGACCCCCGCCACCGGTTCGTCCAGGGCGACATCTGCGACCCCGACCAGGTCGCCGAGGCCGTCGCCGGCCACGACGTGGTGGTCAACTTCGCCGCCGAGACCCACGTCGACCGCTCCATCGTCGAGCCGCTGGAGGCGGTGCGGACCAACACCGTCGGGGTGGCCACCCTGGCCGAGGCGGCCCGCCGGGCCGGGGTCGGGCGCTTCCTCCAGGTCGGCACCGACGAGGAGTACGGCACCATCAGCGACGGCTCGTTCGCCGAGGACGACCGGCTGGAGCCGTCCTCGCCGTACTCGGCCGGCAAGGCCGGCGGCTCCCTGGTCGCCCTGGCGTATGCCGCCACCCACAAGCTGGACGTGGTCGTGACCCGCTGCACCAACAACTACGGCCCCTACCAGTTCCCCGAGAAGGTCATCCCGCTGTTCGTGACCAACCTGATGGACGGCCACAAGGTCCCGCTGTACGGCAGTGGGGGCAACATCCGCGACTGGCTGTTCGTGCTCGACCATTGCAGCGCCATCGACCTGGTCCTGCGGCGCGGCCAGACCGGGGCCATCTACAACATCGGCGGCGGCAACGAGGTCACCAACCTGGAGCTGACCCGGCGCATCCTGGCCGCCTTCGGGGCCGGCGAGGACCGGATCGAGTTCGTGGCCGACCGGCCGGGCCACGACTGGCGCTACTCGCTGGACACGACCAGGGTCCGGGAGCTCGGCTGGGCGCCGGCCCACGACTTCGACCAGGGCCTGGCCGAGACGATCGCCTGGTACCGGTCCCACGAGGACTGGTGGCGCCCGATGAAGCCCGCCGGGGCGGCCAGGACCCTGGACCACGGCAGGGGGTCCAAGCCTAGCTCTCCGGTGCGACGGTGAGAGTGCTCCTCACCGGGGCCGGGGGGCAGGTGGGGCGGGCCCTGGAGCGGGTGTTCGCCGACGCCAAGGAGCTGGTCGCCCTCGACCGGGCCGGCCTCGACATCACGAGCTGGCCGGCGGTGGCCGACACCGTGGCCGAGCTGACCCCCGACCTGGTCGTGAACGCGGCCGCCTGGACCGACGTCGACGGCTGCGAGGCCGACCCCGACCGGGCGTTCCTGCACAACTGCCTCGGGCCCCGCCACCTGGCCCTGGCCTGCCGCGAGGTCGACGCCGAGCTGGTCCATCTGTCCACCGACTACGTGTTCGACGGCGACGCCGCCGACCGGCGGCCAGACGGCTACGGCGAGTACGACCAGCCCGCCCCGGCCAGCGTCTACGGCCGCTCCAAGCTGGCCGGCGAGCACGCGGTCCGCGACGTCTGGGGTCGCAGCTGCATCGTCCGCACAGCCTGGGTGTACGGGGTCGGGGGCCGCAACTTCGTGGCCACCATCCTGCGCCTGGCCGCCGAGCGCGACACCCTGCGGGTGGTCGACGACCAGGTGGGCAGCCCCACCTACGCCGCCGACCTGGCCGAGGGCATCCGCGACCTCCAGCGCACCGGCCAGCACGGCACCTACCACCTGACCAACCAGGGCGCCTGCACCTGGTTCGAGCTGGCCCGGGCCGTCCTCGAGGGCACCGGCCAGGACCCCGAGCGGGTCCGGCCGACCACCACCGCCGAGTTCTCCCGCCCGGCCCCCCGGCCCGCCTTCTCGGTCCTGGACAACCGCCTGGCCCGCCTGGCCGGCGTGCCCCCGCTGCGGCCCTGGCCCGACGCCCTGGCCGCCTACCTGGCCGGCAGGGCCTGACCGCCGGGTCCGTGGGCGGACAGGCCGGCGCCAGGCGGTCGCTCCGCTCAAGGCGCCCGCCGCCGGCGCCGACCTTTCCAGGGGACGCCGTCGCCGCCGGGAGGTCGGGATGCTCGTGAGCCGTCGGGTTCGAACGGTCGCCGCGGTGGGGGCGCTGGCCGTCGCCCTCTCGCTGTTCACCGGGCCGGCCGACCCGGTGGCGCAGGCCGCCCCGCGGACCTTCACGATCGTCGGGGGCGGCTACGGCCACGGCATCGGCATGAGCCAGTACGGCGCCCACGGCATGGCCCTGCGCGGGGCCAGCGCCGGGCGGATCATCTCCTACTACTACGGCGGCGCCCAGGCCCGGCCGGCGACCCTGCCGGCCACCATCCGGGTCGGGCTGCTCCAGGCCGACCACGACCCCGCCGCCGGGGGCCGGCTCGGCCGGGTCCTGGTCAAGGGGGTCGAGGTCCCCGGCAAGGGCGGCAGCGGCCGGTTCGCGGTCTCGGGCCTGACCCCCCGGGCGGGCGCAAGGCCCGGCGCAGCCTCGGCGGCCACACCACGTGGTCGATCCGGCCCGAGTCGGGCGGCACCTCGGTGTTCGACCCGTCCGGCCGGCGGGTGTTCGGGCCGACCAGGGCCGGCACCGGGGTGGTGGTCCGGTTCCAGACCGCCCTCCCGCCGGCCCGGCTGTCGCTGCCCCAGACCGGCCAGCAGCTGCGCTGGGGCCGCCTGGACGTCCACCTGGTCCGCGACAACCGGGGCGTCACCCGCCCCCGGGCGGTGGCCGTGATCCCCTTCAACCGCTACCTGCGGGGGCTGGCCGAGGTGCCGGGGTCGTTCGCCAACGAGGCCCTGCGGGCCCAGGCGATCGCCGCCCGCAGCTACGCCCTGGTCGCCGTCCGCTCCCGGACCCAGCGCTGGGGCTACGGGCGCTGGGACGGCTGCGACTGCGCCCTGTACGGGACCGTCCGCGACCAGCACTTCGCCGGCTACGCCAAGGAGCAGGGCTACTACGGGGCGCGCTGGGTCGCGGCCGTTCGCGGCACCGGGTCGCTGGTCGTGCGCTACGGCTCCCGGGTCGTGCAGGCCTTCTACTCCTCGTCCTCGGGCGGCTACACCTCCAGCAACGCCCAGTGGGGGAGCGCCCCCCTGGCCTGGTTCCCGAGCCGCTCCGACGACCCCTACGACCGGGGCGGGGGCGCCCACCGGAACCCGAACTTCCGCTGGTCCAGGACGGTGTCGGCGGCCTCCCTTGGCGCCCGCCTTGGCATCGGCACCGCGACCCGGGTCCGCGAGACCAAGCTGCCCTCCTGGGGCGGCCGGGTCTCCCGGGTCACCGTCTACGGGGTCAAGGGCGGCCGGCGCACCAGCGTCACCGTGACCGGCAGCTGGTTCCGGAAGGCCTACGCCCTCAAATCGACCAAGTTCCATATTTCTCCCTAGCGGAAAAGCCTTCAGATCCGGCGGCGATCGGCCGACGTCCATCCGGAACACCGCCGCACCTGCTGGAGGACGCTCGTGCTGTTCCGGTCCCTGCGCTCGCTGGCCGGCCGCGCCCTGGCCGCCGGCGCCGCCTCGGCGCTCACCCTGATCCTGTTCAACGCCGCCCAGCCCACCCTCACCACCCACAAGGTCCAGCCGGGCACCCTCAAGAACATCAAGGTCACCCTCACCCCAGCCCCAAGCCCAATCACGGGTCCAGCGGCGGTCGGTCCAGCAGCGGTCGGTCCGGCGGGGGCTGTGGACAACTCCGCGCGCCCTTCACCCCGGACCGCTAGTGTCCCCCTCCGGGGGGCCGAGCCCGGGACCGGGTCGGTGAAGCGCGCCCCGGGCGCCACAACCGCCCCGGGCGCCACAACCGCCCCGGGCGCCATAGGTGCCCCGGGCGCCACAACCGCCCCCCCGGGTGCCATCACTGCCCCGGGCGCCATAGGTGCGCCGGGTGCTGCGGCTGTGGGGACCCGGCTGCAGTCGGGGCCGGTGGACGTGGGCACGGCGCGGTTCGTGGGGTTCT
>Ga0207675_100006902_pt1 | contig 10752 bp, 9 predicted proteins | sample KBSSwiS42_FD_184305 | JGI IMG/M metagenome (GOLD analysis project Ga0207675, IMG submission 184305) | Switchgrass rhizosphere microbial communities from Kellogg Biological Station, Michigan, USA - KBS Switchgrass S4-2 (SPAdes) (version 2) | ecosystem: Host-associated > Plants > Roots >...
GGTCTCCGGGCCGTGGCCGTCGCCGACCTGCTCGCCGTTGTAGAGCATCGGCGCCTGGTCCTTCTCGCCCTCGCCGATCACGACGACGCCGTTCATGCTCACCGTGCCGATGAGCGCGCGCATCGCGTCGACCGCGGCGCCGTCCCCGCCGTTCTTGTCGCCGCGGCCGACCCAACGTCCAGCGGCCATGGCTGCTGCTTCCGTCACCCGCACCAGCTCCAGGGCCAGGTTGCGATCCGGAGCCTGGCGAGCGACAGCCAGTTCCGGGGGAACAAGGCCGGAGCTGTCCGGCGGCTGGGTCACGGTGAGCCTCCCGGCGTGAGTCCGGCGACGACAGCGTCCGCTACGGCTCCGGTGCTACGGCCGGGCGGATGTCTGGTTCCGACATCCTCTCAGAATGCTGGGCCTGATTCAGGTCTGTGAGCGATTGACCGCAGTTGACTCGTCCGGCCGCGCGGCCCCGGAACCCCGCTCGTGCGCCGCGATGACCGCGTTGAGCCGGGCCGTCGCGCCTGACAACCACCGCTCGCAGATGTCGGCAAGCTCCTCGCCCCGCTGCCACAGCGCAAGTGACTCCTCGAGCGTCTGCCCGCCGGACTCGAGGCGCCGAACGACGTCACCCAGTTCAGCGCGCGCCGCCTCGTAGCCGATTTCCGGGTGGTCACCCTCGAGCCTCGCTCCGCTGCGGGCCTCGTCGGCCGAGCCGAGATCCTCAGTGCTCACTGGGCCGACCCTAGGCGTTCTCAGCGATCGCACCGAACTCGCCACGGGCCACCCGAATCCGCAGTGGCCCAAGCGCTTCGACCGGATCCCGCACCACGCGGCCGCCGGCCGTCCGAACGACCGCATAACCACGGTCGAGCGTGGATTGCGGTGAGAGCGCACGGACTCGGGCCTTGACGTGCTCCAGGTCGGCGATCGCGGCTGCGAGCCGGCCGCTGACGTGCCGGCGGATCCGATCCCGCTGCGTCGAGGTGTCGGATTGGGCCTGGCGGAGGTACGTCCGTATTGCGGTGCGTAGCCGATCGGGAACCGACGCGATCGCGTCCGCCTCGGCCTGCACCCGACGGCGAACCGACGCCCGCGCCCGATCCCGAAGATCTCGCACGCGGGCCAGCTCATCGGCCAGGTCCGGCACAACGCGCTTACCTGCGTCTGTGGGAGTGGACGCCGCCACGTCGGCGACGAGGTCGAGCAGGGGGGTGTCGCTCTCATGGCCGATCGCGCTCACCACGGGCGTTCGGGAAGCGGCCACCGCCCGCAGGAGCGTCTCGTTGCTGAAGGGCAGCAGATCCTCGACGCTGCCGCCTCCCCGCGTGATCACGATCACGTCGACCTCGGGATCGCGGTCGAGCCGTTCCAGTGCGGCGACAACCTCGGCGACCGCGGCCGGGCCTTGCGTCGCGGCGTTCTCGATGCGGAAGCGGACCGCGGGCAGTCGCCGCCGTGCGTTCTCCACGACATCGTGCTCGGCCGCGCTGGCCCGCCCGGTGATGATGCCGACGCGGCGCGGGAGGAATGGCAGCGGGCGTTTTCGGTCACCCGCGAACAGACCCTCGGCCGCGAGCAGTCGCCGAAGCGCCTCGAGCCGGGCGAGCAGCTCGCCCAGCCCGACGAGGCGCATCTCGCTTGCCCGTAGGCTGAACACACCGCGTTCGAGATAGAAATCCGGTCGCGCGTGCACCACGACGCGAGACCCCTCTTCGACCGTGTCCGGCAGCACACCCCGGCCGCAGGTGACGGTGAGCGAGATCGTGGAATCGGGATCCCGCAGGGTCAGGAACTGCGTGGCGACACCGGGACGACGGGTCAGCTGAGCGATCTGCCCATCCACCCAGATCTCGCCCAATCGTGCGATCCAGGCGCCGATCTTCTGGGCCACCACCCGGACCGGGATCGGATTCTCGGGTGACGACGACAGCCGTGCCATCAGTCTCGGGGCAGGTCCGGGTCCACGCCGGGCGCCGGCGTGCCTCCGGCCGGCGGCGTCTCGGGCGGTTCACTACCGTTCGGCGATTCGCTCGTCTCTCCGGAGGCGGACGTCCGGCTGTTTCGTGGCGCCGCCGGGGACTTTGGTCGCGCCTTCTTGGCCGCGGTCTTGCTGGCCGGCGGGCCCAGGGGCCGCTCGACGGCCAGCGCAGCGGTATCCAGCGCTTCGGCAATGCTGTCCGCCTCAGCGTCTTCGAGTGCCGCCAGCGCCTCTGCCTCGAGCAGCTCGGCTATCGCCTCTTCCTCTATGGCGTCAGCGAGATCCGCCGCCTGCGGCGACGCAGCGGTCACCGGACGGACGCGATCTCCCGACGGAGGCTCAGCTGCCGGGGACTCGTCAAACGTCGCCCATGACGGCGGTTCGTCGGGAATCCCACGTAGCTGGCCGAGGATGTCATCCCCTTTGGCGATCAGCTCGGCGTACTGCTGCTGAGCTCGCAGCGATATCTGAAGGGCAGCGCCAGCCGCGATAACGGGCAATTCGACGATCTTGCGAGGCAACTCGCGCGCCGTCGAGACGGCGACCGCGGCCAGTCCAATGGAGGCACGAACGGAGGTGGGCAACGGCGACATGCCATCAGACTGCCGCACGAGGTGCCATCCGTACCATCGAGGTATGACATTCGACCCCGACGAGGCGTCCACCGTCGATGCCGAACCGCAGCGCCCGGGTCGGGTGTTGCTTGCTCGACCGCGCGGTTATTGCGCGGGAGTGGACCGCGCGGTCCAAACCGTCGAACAGGCTCTCGACCATTACGGCGCGCCGATCTATGTCCGCAAACAGATCGTGCACAACCTGCATGTCGTTCGGGCACTGGAGAAGCGCGGCGCGATCTTCGTCGAGGAGACGGACGACGTTCCCGAAGGCGCAACCGTGGTCTTCTCTGCCCACGGAGTGGCCCCGACGGTCCATGAAGAGGCCGCGCGCCGGCAGCTCCGCACGATCGACGCCACCTGCCCGCTCGTGACGAAGGTGCACAACGAGGCCCGCCGGTTCGCGCAAGAGGGCTACGACATCCTGCTTATTGGCCACAACGGGCACGAGGAGGTCGTCGGGACGACAGGGGAGGCTCCCGAGGCCATCCGCCTGGTCGACGGCCCTGGCGACGTGACCAATGTCGAGGTCAACGATCCGGAGCGCGTCGTCTGGTTGTCTCAGACCACGTTGTCGGTCGACGAGACCATGCAGACCGTCGATGCGCTGCGTGGGCGGTTCCCGGGCCTGCAATCGCCGCCAAGCGATGACATCTGCTACGCGACCCAGAACCGGCAAGCTGCGGTCAAGGTGATCGCTCCAGAGGTCGAGCTGTTCCTCGTCGTCGGGTCAGCGAACTCCAGCAACTCCGTGCGAATGGTCGAGGTCGCACAAGCGGCCGGGGCCAACGCCGCGCGTTTGGTCGAGAACGCCGACGGCATCGACGTCGCCTGGTTGGCGGGAGTGCAGACGGTCGGCCTGTCCTCAGGCGCCTCCGTGCCGGATGTGCTCGTGCAGGAGGTCGCGGCATGGCTCGCCGACCACGGCTACACGGATATGCAGGAAGTCAGCCATACCGAGGAGCGGCTGACGTTCGCCTTGCCACAAGAGCTGCGCCGCGACCTACGAACGGCCCGGAGCTAGACGCGCGGACCCGCTGGGGCTAGCCGCGCGGGTATTTCCGTCAACGGTGCCTGATCATGCGGATGCCGGCGATGATCAAGACCGCACCCGTGGCGCCGGCGATCGCCGGGAACCCGTAGACCAGCCAGTTGATCGCTGAGTCGATCAGCCGGGACCGGTTGGACAGGCCGCCGGAGCGCACGTAGAGCACGACCGCGGATGCGACAAAGTAGACCAGCGGCGGAGCAACGACGACGGAGAACATCGACCGACGTCGGACGATCAGGATGGCCACCACCGACCCGACGATAAGTGCAATGTTGAAAGCGCCTCTGATCGCCGACCCCTGCAGCAGGTCGATGAGACCGCCGATGCCGGTGATCCCGATGAGCACCACAACCGCAAGCCATCCGGCGACGCCGCGCTCTTCGGCCGCGGCGGCTGGTTCTTCGGTGGCGGCACCGGCCGACCAGCCATTAGCCCCACGCGACCCGGCCGCCGTGATGTGCGTCGTCTCGGTCCAGCCGTCGTCGGTGTAACCGCCCGCGTCATGCCGCACGGTCGCATCCACGCGCATATCCTCTCGGGCCTTGGCGGTCCACGGCCAGGACGCCACGTACATCACTCCGGCTTGACATTTGAGGGTACCCGCAACTAGGCCGCGGACCGCATAGTTCACACAAACCCGACCCGGCGCATCAGCGCTACCGCGCTCGCCCTGGCCGGCCCGCACCCCCCGATCTGCCGGCGGTGTCAGGCGCCGGTTGCCTCCGGCGCCGCTCCGGGAATCTCGGCCTGGTCCGGCGGTGGGACCCCCGACCGGGGCTTCGGCAGAGCGACGAGTCGCTGCTCGGCGAACTCCGGCACCTGGGTCGACCGCACGCTGAGGTTCACTTGGCGAGGCGATTCGACCGCGTTGTTCGGATCGACAACGTTCAGCTCCGTCATTTTCCGAGCGGTGACGAAAACCCGGCTCTCCAGCGACGACACCGTCTGGTTGTACGAACCAACCGCACTGCTGAGCGCACGCCCGAGCTTGTCAATGTGGCCGCCCATCGTCGACAACCGGGTGTACAGGTCTCGCCCGAGCTGATGCACAGCCGCAGCGTTTGCCGCTAACGCGTCCTGTCGCCACGTGTATGCGACTGTGCGCAGCAGGGTGACCAGGGTCGACGGCGTGGCCACGACGACGTTGCGGGCGAATGCGTGTTCTAACAAGGTCGGCTGCTCTCGCAGCGCCGCATCGAGGAAGGCGTCGGCCGGGACGAAACACACCACAAACTCCGGCGATGGCGCGAACCGTTCCCAATACGCCTTAGCCCCGAGTGAATCGATGTGCTCACGTAAGTGGCGCGCATGCGCCTTCAGACGGTTCGCGCGGGTGGCATCGTCGCGGGCTTCCATCGCCTCCAGGTAGGCGTTGAACGCCACCTTGGAGTCAACAACTACGTTCTTGCCTCCGACGAGACGAACGACCAAGTCAGGGCGTACCACGCCGTCCTCGCCTGTGGCGGTGACCTGGGTGACGTAGTCGATGTGCTCCGTCAGGCCGGCCGCCTCGACCGCACGCTCGAGCTGGAGCTCGCCCCACCGCCCGCGTATCTGCGGCGCCCGCAGCGCGGTGACCAGCTGGGCGGTCTCGGTTCGCAACTGCTCCGATGTCTGGCGCATGGTGCTGATCTGCTCGAGCAGCGCCGAATACGATCCGGCTCGATCGCGCTCGACGGTGCGAAGCTGTTGCTGCATGGCATCCAACGACTCGCGCAGCGGTCCGACGACGCTGTCGATGGCCTGCTGCCGTTGGGCGAGATCCCCGTCCGCCGCCGCCCGCGCCATGCCGAGGCGGCCCTCAGCCAGCGCGACGAACGCCTCGTTGTTGCGGTGCAGAGCCTCTGCGGACAGCGCGCCGAAGGTCTCCCGCAGCGCGCTATCCGTGCGCGCGGCGAGCGCGGCCCGTTCTTCCGCGGTCGCGCGTTCGACGCGCAGGGCCGCGTCGAGCCGGGAGACTTCGGCCTCGGCGAAGGCCAGCCGCCTCTGACTTCGGTAGCGCGCGGACAGCCAGCCGAGAGCCAGCCCTGCGACCAGGGTGACGAGAGCCACGGCGGCGATGTCCATGCCAACAGGCTGGCATCGGGCGCCGACAATTTCTGCGAGCGACGCGCGGGCAGGCTCACGTCTCTCCGTAGACTGGCGGCCCGTGGGTCTGACGATCGGAATAGCTGGGCTGCCCAACGTGGGAAAGTCCACGTTGTTCAATGCGCTCACCAAGAATGATGTGCTCGCGGCGAACTATCCGTTCGCCACCATCCAACCGAACGTCGGTGTCGTCGGTGTGCCCGAGCCTCGTTTGCCGCTGCTGGCCAAGATGTTCGGGTCGGCCAGGATCGTTCCGTCCACAGTCTCGTTCGTCGACATCGCCGGGATCGTCAAAGGCGCGAGCGAGGGCGCGGGATTAGGCAATCAGTTCCTCGCGAACATCCGTGAGGCGGATGCGATCTGCCAGGTGATCCGGGCGTTCACCGACCCGGACGTCGTGCACGTGGACGGGAAGATCTCGCCCGAGGATGACATCGAGACCGTCAATACGGAGCTCATCCTCGCCGATCTGCAGACCATCGATAGGGCCCTGCCGCGCCTGGTCCGGGAGGCGCGAAACAGCAAGGATCGAGCTACGGTGCTCGCCGCGGTCGAGCGTGCACGCGAAGTGCTGGACTCCGGCCAGACCGTCTTCGCGGCCGGCCTCGACCGAGCGCCGCTTCGCGAGCTCCAGTTGATGACCGCGAAGCCTTTCCTTTATGTGTTCAACATGGATCCGGACGAGCTGACCGACGCGGCGTTCACCGCCGAATTGCGCGAGCTCGTCGCGCCGGCGGAGGCAATTTGCCTCGACGCGAAGACCGAGGCCGAGCTCGTCGAGCTGCCCGACGACGAGGCGCTGGAGCTACTGCAATCCATGGGTCAGCAGGAATCGGGCCTCGACCAATTGGCTCGCGTCGGCTTCGCGACGTTAGGGCTGCAGTCGTTCCTGACTGCAGGTCCGAAGGAGGCCCGCGCCTGGACGATTCCGCGCGGCGCCACGGCCCCGCAGGCCGCAGGCGTGATCCACAGCGACTTCGAACGGGGTTTCATCAAGGCTGAGGTCGTCTCGTTTGACGACCTCGTCGCCGCCGGATCGCTGGCCGAGGCCAGAGCCAGAGGTCGGGTCCGGGTCGAGGGCAAGGACTACGTCATGGCCGACGGGGATGTGGTGGAGTTCAGGTTCAACGTGTAGCGCTGCCGAGAAGTCCCTGATTTGCTGGGCTAGGCGTCGCCGCGCGCCCGCTGGGGCCTCACCCGGGCCTCGGCCGACGTCGCGGACGCCATCAGAGAAGCAGCGGGGCGCGCGCGCGCGTCCGATCCTCCGCTGTCGGCCACAAAGCCCATACATCGACAGCGTGACCACGGCGCTCTGATGTCCGAGTGCGCGCTGCACCGTCACCACGTCGCAACCGGCCACGATCAGCCCCGCGGCGTAGAAATGCCTCAGGTCATGCAGCCCGGGTGTCATCGACACCCGCCGCCCGCGTCTTACGCCACTAATACCCGACCGTGTGCTGATGCCATCGCCGATTCAGCTCGCCGGAAAACATCCAGCACTGAGGGGAATGCGCCCCCGCGCAGTCGGCAGCACCGCGCTTCCGACGCGGCCTGACGGACGCAGCGGATGCCGTGCCCTACGCTCTCGTAGGTGCCGGTGCGGTCGTGTCGCGCGTATCGGAGCGTTCCGCGGCTTCTAATTGCGCTGGCCGTGGCGAATCTGGCGTTAACCGGGGCAGGGCATGCAAGCTCCGTCGCGGGCGGTCGTCACGATGTCCGCTATCTTGGGCTGCCCGGTGACACCCGACGCGAAGAACGTCTGCGGGCGGGTGATGCCGTCGCCCTAGATGCGTGGGTGGGTGTCCAGTGTCGGTCCGCCCGTCGGGTGCCGGTCGCCAGTCAGCGGCTGCTGATTGGGCAGGTCATCGCGCCGCCGCTGCCACCCGCGCCGTCAACCTTGTCCCGACCGGCTGGGCTCGTGCGACGGGCGTTGTTGAACGTAGATCGGTACGCGTTAACGGCACTCTATCGGCGCGCCAATCTGGCGATCTCCGATCCGCTGGTGGGAAAGGTCAACCCGCGGACGCCCTCGGGTGAGGCACTCGCGTTGGCAGTGACAATCGGTACCGGCGCGTACGACCCGCGACTCGTCGGCGTTCCGTTGCCTCGCGCGGTACGAGTTGCGACCTGGTTGGTAGCGTCCTACGCCTGCGCCCATGCTGCGGTTACCTCTGGTGGCTGGGGCGCCGGAACCCAGCCCATCCCGGCGGATCTACACGGCTGGCAGTCGCCGATGTGGGCTGAACAATTCGGCGCCGCCGGCTGGCTGCTGTGGCCCTATCTCGCCACGGCCACCCGCTACCACGTGGCGGCCATGGTGACCGCCGAGGCAGACAAGCTTTTGCGGGTGGCCCCGAACTACTACGCGCTCGCCGACGGCCACCTGCGGTTCCCGGGAGATACAAAGGCCGAAGAGGACATGTGGGCCGCGACAATCTTCGCCCTGGCCGCAGTGATGCTGCCGAAACACCCGCATGCTCGACTATGGCGACAGCAAGAGGCAACGTACAAGATTGCCTCCTATGCGACCGCGGCAGACGACACCTCGACCGTCGTCATCAACGGTCGGCCACTGCAGTCATGGCTATCAGGGTGGAACGTCTTCCCTGACGGGACACTGGTTAATCACGGCATCAACCCGCATCCGGATTACATGGCCGCCGTCGCGTGGAACCTCGCCGACGCCGGCATCGATGCGATCGCAGGGCGCTCGGTATTACGGGCGGCACTGCATAACGCGGACCTCCTCTACCGAGCCATGACATCACTCAGATTTTCGTCACCACCCTTCCGGCCGCCCGGCGGCACCATCTATCAGCCCGGAACAGCGGTTACGTATTACCCCCGCCCCGACGACTGGGGCACATCACTGATCCCGGGCTTCGTCACCCTCGACGCAGCAATGGCCAGCCTCCGCCTGTCATCCTCCGCGGACCTTTACCTCAGCCGGCACATCGAAGCGCTCCTCGCACTGCAGGCCCGCCACACCGACGGCCACACTTACCAGGGCTGGGCCGAATTCCGCTACGCCGGACGCGAGCAATGGGTCGCTGAGCAAATCAGCCGGGCCTGGCTGCTGGAATGGGCCAGCGCTCGTAGCCGAATAAAGGTCACCAACGCGGTCCCCGACTAAGCGAGTCACCCGTGAAAAGAAGTCAAGGGACGTACCGACGTCGTCGGCATCTTCCCCGACGACAACGCCCTACTACGCCTGGCCGCCTGCGTGCTCATCGAGGCCCACGACGAATGGCAAGTCTCCGACCGCGGCGACCTGTCCGAAGCTTCCATGACCCAACCTGACGCCGCCCACACCGACCGCACTCGAGTCACGCCGCGACCGCCACCACACCGAACCAGAAGAGGTGATCGACACCCCAGATATCAACACGGCATGGTCAGCAACAATGCAGAGCAGCACGCGACCGAGTTACACCACTGAATGGGACGCGACCGACCGTCTCGCACTCGTAGAAATCAGCCGCCACATGCGCCCTGTGTGACCCTCCGCTCGCGACGGTGAGTCACACGCCCGTCAGGTGTGTGCCGTCGTACATTCCGGGACACGTGGGGTGGCGACGGAGGCAGGCTGATGGCATCGAAGGCGGATTACGACTCGACGCAGAGCAACGCGTACGAGCTGTTCATCCTGTTCATGACGATCTTCTCGTTGATCATCATGGTGGCACTCCTGCTGCCCACGCTGTCCAAATCGACAACCCAGCTCCTCGAGATATACGACAATGCGATCTGCATCCTGTTCTTGTTTGACTTCGGCCTGCGATTGAAGCGGGCACCGTCCAAACGTGGCTACTTCATCCACGGACGCGGCTGGCTGGACCTGCTGGGCTCGATACCGAGTTTCAGCTTCTTCCGCTATACCGCCCTATTGAGACTGGCTCGGCTGAGCCGGGTTGCCCGTATCAGCCGATTGTTGCGCGGCAAGAGCAAGCGCGAACTGCTGAAGGACGTACTGGACAACCGAGGGCGATACGCGGTCTTCATAACGCTCCTGGCCGCGTTGGTCGTGCTCGCGGTATCCGCCGTGATGGTGCTGCAATTCGAGAGCAAGTCTTCTGACGCCAACATCAAGACGGGTGGCCAGGCGCTGTGGTGGGCTGTCGTCACGATCACGACGGTGGGCTACGGCGACTATTACCCGGTGACACCGGGCGGCCGGCTCACGGCCACGGTCGTAATGTTCTGCGGCGTTGGGATCATCGGATCGCTGGCGAGCATCCTGGCCAGCGTGCTGGTCCCCACTCCGAGGGTGCCTGACGTATCCTCCGATGGTCAGGCGGCCCTCACCGACATACAGCGATCCCTCACCGAGATTCACCGCGAGCTGGCGGCCATCCAGCGCGGCGGAACGGACGGCCCTTCCGCGGAAACCTAGCAACGCGGCGTCTGCGATCGGGAGACGGCGCTCAATGTCTGAGTCTTCTTGGGAATTCGGCGACGAAACTGTCGGTGGGCCGATATACGGTTGAGCGGGCGACTGGTTTGAACAGAATTACCTGCTGTGCCTGTGGATTCTCGATTGATTGAGTTGGTTTCGTACTACAATAGAACTTGTGTTCGACAATCCGCAGTCACCGGTTGGGCTCGCGCTCAGCCATCTCGCCGCTGCCCGGGAGCAGTTGCGTGATGTTGACTTGCCCACGTTCGGCCGTGATGAGCTGCTGGAGCTGCTGAGTGCTCTGGAGGTTGATGCCCGGCGGCGGGCCGCGGTCGGGTACGCGGTGGTGGCCGAGTTGGAGGCGCGCGGTGTTGCGGCTGAGGTGGGGTGTTCGTCGACGGCGGTGCTGCTGTCCGAGCGGTTGCGGATCGGGCGACGCGAAGCGTCGGGACGGGTGCAGCTGGCGGCGGAGCTGGGGCCGCAGCGGGCGATGTCGGGCGAGGCACTGCCGGCGCGGTTCCCGCAGGTCGCCGCCGCGGTGGCTGAGGGCGCGATCGGCGACCGGCACGCGGCCCTGATCTGCCGCACGATCACCGACCTGCCCGCCGCTTTCCTGGGGCAGGCCGGGGCGGTG
>Ga0207675_100006904_pt1 | contig 10750 bp, 10 predicted proteins | sample KBSSwiS42_FD_184305 | JGI IMG/M metagenome (GOLD analysis project Ga0207675, IMG submission 184305) | Switchgrass rhizosphere microbial communities from Kellogg Biological Station, Michigan, USA - KBS Switchgrass S4-2 (SPAdes) (version 2) | ecosystem: Host-associated > Plants > Roots >...
GTGCGCACGACGAGGCGGATCTCGTTCGTCGTCGTCTTCAGCGCCGCGTAGACGCGCCCGCCCGGCGCGGCGCGCATGCTGATGTGATCGTCGGCGATGCCCGGGCCCGCGAGCGCGGTCTCGCGCGGAGACCACGCGGTCGCGGGCTCGCCGTCGCGGTGGAAGCTGAAGTAGAACGCGTCGAGCACCTGGTCCGACCACATCACGCCGACGTTGTCGCCGAAGCGCACGATCGAGGCGATGTCGTCCTCCGCGAGGTCGCTCGTGTTCTGCGGATGGACCGTCGCGGCGCTCCAGTCCCGGTCGTCTCCCAGGGTGTGCGCGGTCCAGACGCGCAACCCCGCTCGCCAGACGGCCCAGAGCGTGCCGGTCGAGTCCTTGTCGATCACCAGCGTCTCGCACGAGGTGTCGCCGATCTCGACGGGGAAGCCCGCGTCGAGGCTGTAGGTGTCGGTCGTGGGCATCGCCGAGCACACGTCCTCGGGCAACTGGAGGTGGCGTGCCAGCGCATAGACCTGGGTCTTGTACAGGTGCGCGATCGGCTTGATGTCCGCGGCGCCGTCGCCGTTCTTCACGAAGAAGCCCTGGTCGTATTCCAGCCGGTTGGGCGTGCCGATCACCGCGTAGTTCAGGCGGTCGGCGTGGAAGTAGTCCATCGTCTTGCGCACGCGCTGCTTGAAGTTGGTGGCCGCCACGATCTCGAGATACTCGCCCGCCGGCAGCCGTGCCTCGTGCCGGTTGCGATCCGGGCTCTCGACGATGAGCTTGAAGAAGTTGATCCCGCCGTCCAGGCCTCCGGCGATCACGATCTTGTTGCGCCACCCGGGGCCGTACGACGGGAATACCCGGTGGATCGCCGCGTCGCGACGCTCGTAGCAGCCGAGCGCCTCGAGTGCGGGGCCGATGTCGAAGACCTCGTGAGCGATGCCGAGCTGGCGCGCGAGACGGCGCGCACGCTCGGTGCCGGACGGACTCGAATCGCGCTCGGGCAGCAGCAGGCCGTAGACCTTGCCGGCGCCGACCGCGCGCACGGCGAGCGCGGCGCAGACCGAGCTGTCGACGCCGCCCGAGAGCGCAACCACCAGGCCGCGCCGCTGCAGCCGGCTCGCCAGAGCCTCCACCATCCAGCGGGCGATTCGCTGCGCCTCGGCAGCGCAGTCGAGTGGCGGCAACGAGGCCGTGCGGGTCGCGCCGAGTGGCATCGGCCATGTCCTCCGGAGGGCTCAGGCGGCGCGCTTGCGCCCGACGAATCCGACCAGGCTGTCGAGGCTGTCGAGGTTCTCGGGGACCATCTCGTGGTCGTCGACCTTGATCGCGTAGGTCTCCTCGAGAAAGGCGATCAGCTCCAGAAATCCGGTGGAGTCGAGCACGTGATGCTCCAGAAACGATGCGTCGTCCGCGAGCGGCTCGGAGCGCGTCCCCATGAGGAATGTGTCTTCGATGAATTGCCGAAGCTGCGCTTTGAGTTCTTGCACGTGCGATGAATCCCGGGTGTCGCGTACTCTCAGCGCAGGCTCGCGTGGCGGATCTTGCCCGACTCGGTCCGGGGAAGATCGCCGACGATCTCGACTCGCTTTGGCACCATGTAGCTCTCGAGCCGCGCCATGCAATGCCTTGCGATGGCACGTTCGTCGAGCGCACTGCCCGGCCGCAGTGTGACATAGGCCTTCACAAGCTGGCCAAGCGCCTCGTCCGCAACACCGACGACCGCGCAACCGGTCACGCCGTCGAGCTGGTAGATCGCGTTTTCCACTTCGCGCGGCGCGACCTTCTCGCCGCGCGTCTTGATGATGTCGTCCTTGCGCGAGACGAAGTAGAGGAAGCTGTCGGCATCGCTGCGAAAGATGTCGCCGGTGCGAAAGCACCTGCGGCCGTCGGCGCCCGTCGAGAGCCGCTCCGCCGTCTCTCCCGGTCGCTCCCAATAGCCTTGCATGACGTGCGGACCGGCCACCACCAGCTCGCCGGTGGATCCTGGCGGCAGAATCCGGCCGCCCTCGTCGATCAGCCAGTGCGCCTGAGAAGCGATGCCGCGGCCGACGCTCGTCGGGCGCGCGTCGACCTCCTCGGGCGGCAGGTAGCTCGCCCGGATGCATTCGGTCATGCCATACATCAGGATCAGCTCGGCCGCCGGCCAGACGGCGCGCAAGCGGCGGACATGGCTTTCCGGCAGGGCCGCCGCCGCATTCGTGACGAGGCGCAGCGCACTCCAGTCGAAGCCGGCGAGATCGCTCAGACCGAGCAACGAGGCAAAGAGCGTCGGCACGCCGGGAAACATCGTGACCCGCTCACGCGCGAGCGTCTGCGCCAGCCGCACCGGAAATGCGGCCCAACGATCGAGGACCACGGTTGCCCCGACCGCCAGGCCCATCATCAGATTGGTGAGCCCATAGGTGAAGGCAGTCGGGAGGGCGAGGCCGATGACGTCGTTTGGACGCAGGTCGAGCCATGCCTGGATCGACGACCAGACACTGAGAAGGCTCCCATGGGTGAGCATCACGCCCTTGGGAATGCCGGTCGTGCCCGACGTGTAAACCAGGAGCGCAAGATCGTCGGCATCGCGCTCGGGCTCGGGGCACGCGCGCGCGACCGCGTGCGGCCAGCGTCGCACGGCCGGTTGCAGGGCGGCGATCGCTTCACCGGCCACCCAGACCGCGTGCAGGCCGGTCGCGGCCTGAAGCACCGGCTGCCAAGACGGCGCGAGCTGCGCGTGGGTCAGGAGCGCACGCGCTCCGGAGTCGCGGGCGATGAACGCGACCTTGTCGGCCTTCGCGAGGGCGCTGACCGGAACGAGCACTGCCCCCAGCGCCAGCACGGCCTGCACCGCGACGGCGAACTCGACGCCGTTGTCGAGCAAGGTCAGCACGCGGTCGCCCGGCGCGATGCCTTCTTCGCGCAGCTCGTGCGCCAGGCCACGCGCGCGCTGTCGCAACTCGTCGTAGGAGACGCGCTCGTCGCCGCTCACGACCGCGACCTTGGCGGCGAACTGCTCGGCAGCCGATTCGAACGCGTGGTGCAGCAGCATCGCCGTCAACCTTGCGGCACGGCGCTCGGCGCCGTGCGAACCATCTGTTCGTGGAGCAGCATCGTCGACACGATTCCGACGAACGCCATGTTGTCGCCAAAGCCGAGGGCGCGTCCAGCGCGGCACTTTTCGACCAGCTTGCCGACCGCAGCGGGGTCGAACAGTCCGGCATCGCGAAGGCTCGGGCCATCCAGCAGCTCGGCGACGTAGGGCAGCGGCTTGCCGTCGCGAAAGAAGCAGCCGCTGTCGGGGGCGCGATACGCCTGCTTGGTGCGAGCTGCGATCGAGGGCGGAAGCTCTTCGCGCGCCGCCTTGCGAAGCAGCACCTTTTCCTTCAACCCGCGCAGCTTCCAGCGCGGCGGCAGCCGGCACCCGAACTCGATGACGCGATGGTCCAGGTACGGATAGCGGGTCTCGATCGAGGCAGCCATTGCCATCCGATCGCCCTGCGACGACAGGAGGTAGCCCGACATCAACGTGTGCGCCTCGATGAACTGGTCGCGCTCGAGCGGCTCCCAGCGAGCGAAGTCGCTCGGCAGCGTCGCGGCGAGCGCGGCATCGGGATCCCAGGCCTCGAGCCGCTCACGCCAGCCGGCGCTGAAGAAAGGCAGGATTCGCCGCGTCGTCGCCCTGCGGGGCATGTGCGCGAACCAGGGCGCGTCGGGCCGGTCGAGCCCGCCCATGAAGAACGGACGCACCAGGGGACGTGCGGCCGCCGGAGCGTGGCCCTGGTAGAGCCGGTCGAACAGGCGGCCGCGCCAGCGCGACGCGGGGGCGCGCGCGACGAAGCGGCGGATCTTCGCCTCCTTGAACAGTTCGTAGCCGCCGAAGACCTCGTCCGCGCCTTCGCCCGTGAGCACGACCTTGTAGCCGGCGGCGCGCACGCTGTCGGCGAGCAACATCATCGGCACGGGCGCCGTGCGCACGACCGGCGATTCTGCGTGCCACACCATCCTCGGAAAGGCCTCGCCGATCGCCGCGCGGGTCGCGAGCATCGAAGAGTGCGCGGTTCGCAGATGCCGCACGAGCTCGCGCTGGTGGGCACCTTCGTCGAGCGCCGCGTCCTCGAAGGTGAGCGAAAAGGTGCGCAGCGGCGTCTCGCTGCGACGGGCGACGATCGAGGTGACGATGGAGGAGTCGAGCCCCCCCGACAAGTAGGCCCCGACCGGAAGGTCGGATCTCAACTGCAGCCGCACGGCATCGACGAGCAGCGCGCGCAGCTCCTCGGCGCAACGCTCTTCCGAAGCATTCTCGAGCGACTGACCACCAGAAAAGCTCCAGTCCCACCAGCGCTGAACGTCGACCCGATCGCCCTCGATCGCCATGCGGTGGCCGGGCGGAAGCTCAGCGATGCCCTCGAAGACGCTCGCCGGCGGCAGGGTCGACCAGTAGCTGAAGACCGAGGCGAGCGCTGCCGCGTCGAGGCGCCGTGGAACCTCGGGCAACGTGAGCAACGCCTTGATCTCGGACGCGAAGGCGAGCTGTCCGCGGTGCCGGGTGTAGAAGAGCGGGCGAATGCCGATGCGGTCGCGTGCGAGCAGCAACCGCTGCCGTCGGGCGTCCCAGAGACCGAACGCGAACTGGCCGTTCAATTGCTCGATGAACGAATCGCCGTGCTCCTCGTACAGATGGACCAGCACCTCGGTATCGGATCGCGTGCGAAAGCGGTGACCTTGGGCGAGGAGCGTCTGGCGCAGCTCGACATGGTTGAAGATCTCGCCGTTGAACACGACCCAGACGGTCGCGTCCTCGTTCGCAATGGGCTGCGCGCCGCCTTCGACGTCGATGATGCTCAGCCGGGTGTGGCCGAGACCGACGGGACCGTCGAGATGAAGGCCTCGGCCGTCGGGCCCGCGATGCTGCAGGATCGCCATCATCGCCTCGAGCTCGGCGCGGCGCGGTCGAGCTGCCGCGCCCGAGCCGTAGAGACCGACGATGCCGCACATTTCAGGCGCGAAGGCCGGCCTTCGCGCGCTCGCGCCTGCCCTCGTAATCGGCATGCAGCAAGGTCGCAGCAGGGTCGAGCTCGACGACGGCTGCGCCCCACGACAACCCGACACCGTAGCCCAGCAGCATCAGCGTCCAGTCGCGCTCGCGCGTCGCCGGCAGTGCGCGCGTCATCGTCACGGCCACCGACGGGCCGCCGCAGTTGCCCATGTCGTCGAGGGTCATCGGCACCCGCGCCTCGGGCAGGGCCGCCTTCTTGATCAGGTGCTTCATCATGAAGCGGTTCGACTGGTGGAACAGATAGCTGTCGACCTGCTCGACCGAGAGGCCGGCGACCTCGAGCGCTTCGGCGATCAGCGGTGGCACACGCTTGATCGTGAAATTGAAGATGCCGGGTCCGTCCATGCGCAGCCGCAAGTCGCGCGGGTCGGCTGGCTCGCGATCGCGGAACGCGCCGCCTCGGATGATCAGCCCCGCATGGCCGCTGCCGTCGCTGTGCAGGCAGAAGTGGGCGCGCCGGCCGGCGGCAGCCTCGATCGCGGTGGCCGAGCCGGCATCGCCGAAGAGCAGCGTGGTCGCCTGGTCGTCGGGGCTGACGAAGCGGCTCGGCGTCTCGCCGTGCAGCATGAGGATGCGTCCGTGACCGCCGGCCTTCAGCATCGCCGCCGCGAGGTACAGGCCGTACGGATAGCCCGAGCAGCCGAGGCCGACGTCGAAGGCTGCACAACCGTCGCCGAGCCCGAGCCACTGGTGCAACATGCAGCTCGTCGACGGCAGGAAGTAGTCGGGCGACTGGGTGACGAAGATGAGCCCCGATATCGAATCCCGGTCCCATTGCAGGCGATCGAGCAGGTCCTCGGCGGCCTCGCAGCACAGGTCTGCCGCCGTCACGCCTTCGTCGACCACGCGCCGCGCCCGGATACCGGCCATCGCGACCACCTTGCGAACTTCCTCTGCATCGAACCCCAGCGCCGCATCGAGGTTGTCGACGACCCGTGGCGGCGTGCACGTGGCGACGCCAGCGATCCGCACGCCCTCGATGGTGGAACGACTCATGATGTGCTCAGCCTGCCTCGATCGGATGACGACGCGTCAGTCGACGATGCGCGCACCGCCGTCGACCACCAGCGTGTGGCCGACGATGCCGCGCGCCGCGGTGCTGCAGAGAAACTGCGCCGCGCACGCGACCTCTTCCAGCGTCACGGTCCGGCCGATCGGCGCGCGACGCGCGGCCTCGGCCAGACGCTGCTCCTTGTCCGGAAACGCGTCCCACGCCTCGGTCTCGACGCTGCCGGGCGAGAGGATGTTGACGCGTATTCCCCGTGGCGCGAGCTCGACCGCGAGGTGGCGCGCCAGCGATTCCAGCGCACCCTTGGAGGCGCCGACCGCAGCGTAGGCGGGTACGGCGCGGACGGCTCCCGCCGAGGAGACGGCCACCACCGACGAGCCGTCGCCGAGCTGCGGCAGCAGTTCGCCGACCAGCTCAAAGAACGCGCGCACGTTGAGCGCCTGCGTCCAGTCCCAGTGCCGTGCCGTGAGCTCGGCGAACGGCCGGTGCACGCCGGTGCCCGCGCAATGCACGATCGAAAGGGGCGATCGGGCGGCAAGCATCCGCTCGCGTACCGCCGCCATGCCCTTGACGATCGTCAAGTCGGCGCGGAGCACTTCGATGGCGAGGCCTTCGCGCTCCGCTTCGCTGCGCAGCGCTTCGCCGGCGGCATCGTTGCGCGCGTAGTTGGCGACCACGTGTGCGCCTGCGCGAGCCAGTCGGAGCGAAATCGCGCGACCGATGCCGCGCGTGCCACCGGTGACGAGGATGGTGCCCGACAGTGCGAAGTGATCGGTCATCGTGCTGCTCCCGAGAGGAATTCATCGAGCACCCGATCGCGAAAATCCGGCGCAAAGTCGGCGAGCGGCACGAACGAGAAGAACAGTTTCGCCTGCGCGACGGCGACGGTTCCAACCGTCGCATCGCATTCGGCGGTCGCAAAGCGATCTTCGTTGGCGACGATGGTCGCGCGCAGCCGAAGCACGTCACCGGGCCGGACCCATTGACGAAAGCTCGCAGACAGGATGCGCGCGAGCATGGCCTTGCCGCGCGGTAGCGCCTGGGCATCGAGACATTTCGCCGCGGTCTGGCCCATGCTCTCGGTCAGGAGCACGCCCGGTACCACCGGAAAGCCGGGGAAGTGGTCCCGGAAATAGTCCTCGTCGTGCGGAATCGTGCGCTCCGCCTCGATCCGCTCGCCAGGGACGAGCGAGAGGATGCGGTCGACGAGCAGGAAACGCATCGGCTGGGGTCCGCGGCTTCAGCTCGCGAGCGCGCCATGGCGCTGCAGGATTTCCAGGATGTCGCCGATATGCTTCATCCCCTCGATGTCCCCCTCCGACAGTTGGATGTTGAAGCGTTCGTCAAACGCGGCGATCAGGGACAGCGTGCCGAGCGAGTCCCAGCCCGGGACTTCCTCGCGCGCGGTCGTCGGGCCGATACGGCCCGGCGCCTCCTCGAACACTTCACCGATCCAGGTCAGGGCCTCTTGCCGATCCATGCCTACCTCGATTCACTGCGCGATGAATCCGCCGTCGACAGGCAGGTCGATACCCGTGATCCAGCGGGAAGCAGGCGCCAAGAGAAAGACGGCGGCGCGAGCCACGTCGACGGGTTCGCCGACGCCGAGCGGATGCAGCGCCTTGAGCTTGTCGACCTGTTGCGACGACAGCTTGTCGAGTGCGCTCTCGGTCATGCGCGTCTCGACAAGGCCCGGCGACAGGGTGTTGACGCGGATACGGCGGCGCGCCAGTTCGATCGCCATCGCCCGGGCGGCCGCGACGACCGCGCCCTTCGTCGCCGAGTACGCGATCTGCCCGGGCATGCCCACCAGGCCGTAGATCGACGAGATGAACAGAAGGCTGCCGCCGTCCGGCGCGACGACGTCACGCCTGCAGACGATCCGCGCGAGCTCCAGGCCGCCCAGGAAGTTGACGTCGAGCAGCGCCCGGACCTGCGGCACCGTGCTCGCTGACAGCGGTCGCGTGTCGACGACGCCCGCGGCATGGCACAAGCCGTACAGCGGCCCCGTGTCGCGTCGCAATTCCTGGATGGCGGCGGCGAGCTCGTCGTGCGAGGCGAGATCGAGGATCAAGGTCCGGTGCTCGCACCGCGGCAGCTGCGACGCCGTCTCGGCCAGACGGTCGACGTCGCGCCCCACCAGGACGACGTTGGCCCGATGGCGCGCCAGCTCGATCGCAATTGCCCTCCCGATCCCCGAAGACGCGCCCGTGACCACGACCCAGCGGCCGGCGAAATCGAGAAAAGAGCAATGCAAGGTCTCGTCGGTCGGCAGGGCCGTGGCGGTGGCCTTTTCTCCCTCCATCGATGAAACTCCGTTCTCCCGTCGTCTTCTCGTTGCCACTGCTCGAGCGCGTCCCGACACTCAGGGCGTGGAGGCCGGCTCCATGTCCTTTGTCGCCGGAGGCCCGTGCTCCTCTAGTCCCGTCGGGCCTGCGCTCAGATCGTAGAAGTACTTCCCCTGCGCCGCCATCTCGAGCACGCAGGCGACTGAATCGCGCACGCGCAGCGCCTCGATCCGCGTGGCACCCACGCGGCATTGCCGAATCAGCCCGCGAGCCCTGAGAGTCGATTCCAGGATGGAGAACCGTCGCCTCTTGATGGCTTCGCGCGCGAACGCGTGGGTCTCCATCTGCCTCGTCTGTCCCGAACGGTCGACGACTGGCAGGTGGAACGCAGTGGATGTATACAAGGAAAACGGCAGGCTACCGCTCACCAAGTGCTCGAGATAGTGGAAGAAAGTGTAGGTCTCGACGGGCACGTTGAAGAACACGGCCTTGCCGTCCGCGGCGGCGAGGCGGTCGAACGGACTTCCGGGGCCGCACGGATACAAGCATTCGGGATGCGCCTCGACAAACCACTCCGCGCGAGGTCCTCGCACGAGCACCGGATGCGTCGGGTGCAGGCTGCGTACCACGTCCGGCCGCCGGCGAAACAACTCGGAGACCAAGCCCATCATCGAGGGCGTTTTGCGAACATCGAACGTCCTGTACGTCTGCAAGTAGTCGACAGTTGCCGTCCGATAAGGCAGAGAGACCATGAGGAGGTGCCCTTCGGGACCGATCGCCTCGATGAATGCGTCCGTCAACTGCTCGATCGACCCGCGAAATCCGTGACTAGGGTTGAATGCGCTGTGGAGCATCACGGAGTCGCCGGCTCCGACACCGACCTCACGCAGCGCTGCCAACAGCTGGCGCTGGTCGTACGAACGGAAGGCACGCACGAACCGCTGCCGACCCTGGAGCAGCTTCGCCTTGAGCCACAACTTGTAGCGCCGCATCGTGACGGTCCCGCGGAAACTCCACCGGAAGTGTCGGACGAGCGTTCTCGCGTGGCAAGTGACGCGAACCCCTCGTCTCGTGGGGTGTCCGGATACGGCGAACGGCACATTGCGCTTGGCCACACGTCCCCCCAGGCACGTTCGAGGTGCGCAGTTCGCAGAAGATGCGCCGCACGCGCAGCGCATTGAACACGCGATGGCCTCCGGTGGATACCGCGCGCCGGAAACCATCGAACGAGCTTGAGATGCAAGCCCTTGCGCGTCCGTGCGATGGGTCAGGTCCAACTCCGGTGAGAACGAGCCACCTTCGATGTTTCAGCGAGGCTTCTAAGGACGCCTCGCGCGTGGTCCGCAATTCGGATCCCCGCTGTGCCGGACGGCACTAGACTAGCCGTGGGGACTGTGCGCTGCACTCCCCGCGGCGGACAAACGGTGCAAATGGAGGCCGGACGATCAAGCGGAGCGATGTACGAGTCCTTTTTTGGCCTTACGGGGCCTCCTTTTCGGCTCATCCCCGACCCTTCCTTCCTGTTCACCGGAAAGGGTCATCGCGACGCGCTCGCGGCCTTGCGGGTAGGACTGGCCGCGGGCGCGAGGGTCATGGTCTTGACCGGCGAAGTCGGAGCGGGCAAGACGACGCTCCTGCAAGCCTTGCTGACGAGCGTCGACCCGGCCTCGACGGTGACAGCGCAGATCTCAGCCGCGCACCTCGACGCCGAGACGCTCTCCGAGCGCCTTTCCGAAGTGCTGGATCTGCCACGACAGCCGGACCCGCTTGCGCGCCGCGACGCCCTGCTGAGCGCGCTTCCGTCGGGCCCGCGGGCGACCTTGCTGGTGATCGACGAAGCCCAGCATCTCACGCCGAGCGCTCTAGATCTCCTCGAGACTCTCGCAAAAGCGACGCCGCGGGCTGCGACCCAATTGCAGATCTGCCTGGTCGGCCAACCCGAGCTGCGAATCCTGCTCAACGCTGCGCAGAGAGGCGGCTTTCGCGAGCTGATCGGCGCCGATCGTCACCTCGGCCCGCTCGAGCAGGCAGAGATCCGCTTGTACGTCGAGCACCGCTTGCACCGCGCAGGATGGAACGGCAGACCGGAATTCGAGGACGCAGCCTTCGCGCTTGAGAAGGGCACCTATTCCAAGACGCCGGTTAAGACCGATTTCGGCTTCCACGTCATCAAGGTTGAGGATAAGCGCAACAAGCCGGTGCCAAGCTTCGAGAACGTCAAGGACCAGATCGAAACCTTCGTCGCGCGCCGGGCCCAGGCCGACTATATCGCCAAGCTTCGCTTGGCCGCCAAGGTCGAGCGGCTGGATAAGAAGTAATCGAACCCATCAAGGAATATCGTGATCGCCGGGACATAGGCGAGCGAAGCGACGCCGTCCTTCGGACGGCTATGTCCCGGTGATTTCGTTTGGATACTGCCGAGTT
>Ga0207675_100006906_pt1 | contig 10748 bp, 4 predicted proteins | sample KBSSwiS42_FD_184305 | JGI IMG/M metagenome (GOLD analysis project Ga0207675, IMG submission 184305) | Switchgrass rhizosphere microbial communities from Kellogg Biological Station, Michigan, USA - KBS Switchgrass S4-2 (SPAdes) (version 2) | ecosystem: Host-associated > Plants > Roots >...
CGCCCACCGCTTCTGCTGCGACCGCTGGCTCTGCGCCCGCTGGCTCCGCGCCCGCCCCATCAGCCCCTTCAGCCCCCGCTGCTTCAGCCCCCGCTGCTTCAGCCCCCTCCGGACCCCCCGCACCCTCTTCCTCGGTCCCCTCTGGGCCCGCTGGCTCTGGGCCCGCTGCCTCTGCACCCGCTGCCCCGGTCCCCTCGGTCTCCTCTGCCCCTGCACCCCCCGCTGTATCGTGGTGGAAGGCGGTGCCACCGGGGTCGAGCTCGCTCGCGCCACCAACAACGAGCTCGCCGTGGCCCGGCTGGAAGCGCGTGACCGAGGGCAGCAGCAAGCCCGCCCAGCCGATCTCCCAAGCATGGCCCAGCCCCGCGGCCCCGCCGATCCCCAAAGTCGCGCGCCCGGAACCCGAGCTCGCCGTGCCCCAGCAGCTGGCGTTCACTCGCCCCGCGCCGGATACGGGCCAGGGGGGTACGGCGGCGTTGAGCCAGGTGCTCGGCTTGACCCCGCTCGCCGTGGCGGAGTCTTCTGCGGCTCGGCGCGCGGGCCCCCCTGTCGAGGCCGCCGCAGAGCTGGTGCCGGCCGAGTTCGTCGAGGACGACGAGGACGACGAGCTCACGGACGAGGATCTGGCGATCCATCTCGACCTCTCGCGGCGCACCGACCGACACTCGCTGATGCTGGCGCAACATGAAGTCGCGATCGAGCTGCCGCCGCGCATCGTGCCGGCGTTTCGCCGCCACCGCTCGCGGCCTTCGCGCCGTCCCTGGTTGCTGGCGGCGCTCGCGTTCGCTGTGCTCAGCAGCGTGGCAGCTGTCGCACTGCTGTTCTCCAGTCGCTTCGCGGCGCGGGATGAAGCCGATGCCGCCACGCTGACGCACAGCGCGGCGCTGCTGCCGCTGTCGAGCGCGCGCCCGGGCGCGGAAGGCCTGTATGTGCTCCTGACGCAGGTGCATCACTACGGCAGCGACGAGTCCTCTGCCCTGGCGCAGCTGATCGACGAAGACGCCGCTGCGATGGCGAAAGCGGTGACAGCGCCGTGCGCGCCCGGGTCACTCGGCTGTCAGCTCTCGGAGCAGGCGCGGCAGATCTTGCAGCAAAAGCCGCTCGACAGGCGCGCTCCCGCGCCCGCCCCCGCGGAGTGGCTGTCGGGTCTGGAGCGGCCGCGGATCGGCGTGCAGGAGGATGCGCGCGTCGGCAACCAGCTCGAGTTTCACGGCAAGAACCCCGTCGGGCGAGACATCTTCCAGGGTCTGCTCTTTCAATGCGCGCCCTTTCAGGAGCAGTTCCAGGAGGCGCTGACCCAGCGGGGTCTGCCGCTCGATCTGCTGGCGGTCGTGATGGTCGAAAGCGGCTGCGCGCCGGACGCCGAATCCCTCGCCGGTGCTCGCGGCTTGTGGCAACTGACGCTAGCCCGGGCTCACGCCTATCGCCTGGAGGCCAAGGCAGGGCTCATCGACGAACGCCTGAGCGTCGCCAAGTCCACGGACGCCGCGCTCGAGCTGCTGAGCGATCTCTATCACAAGCTGGGTTCGTGGGAGCTCGCGCTCGCCGGCTACCAGCTGGGGCCGTTCAGCGTGCTCGCCCACATGCAGCAGGCGGGCCCGAACGTCGACTACAGCGATCTAGCCAACTCGGCGCGTCTGCCGCCCGAGACGGTGCTCTACGTTGCCAAGGTCCAGGCCTTTGCCGTGATTCTCGCCAACCTGGAGCGCTTTCGCTTCCAGGCGGCGCCGGCGAAGGCCGACTCGTCGTCGACGGCGCTGCTCGTGCCGGCGGGCACGCGTCTCGGTCTCGTCGCTCGCGCGGTGGGCAGCAGCGCGAGCCGGATTCACGAGCTCAACCCAGAGCTGATCGCGCAGACCGTGCCGGGCGCCCCGAGCGAGCAGTTCTCACTGCAAGTCCCGGCTGACGCCGATCCACGAGCGCACGACCTGCTGGAGCGGCTGATCGCGGACGCGGACGGCGTGGACGAGTGCGTACCGCTCAACTTCGATTGGGGCCGCCAGAAACCGACGCGCGCAATGTTGAGCCGCTGCAAGCGCTGAGGCCGCAGCAAGGAACTCGCTGCTCACTCCGCTTGCCCCGACGTCGACCTTCGATCTTTCGACCAAGCATGTTCAACCCGGCTTGGAACACGGCTGAGCGCGCGCTCGCCTCCCAGCGCATTCAGCTAGCCGTCTTCACGGCCTTGCTCGTCAGCTTCACGCTGGTCCGCTGGCGAGAGCGCCTCGAGCCCTGGAACTCAGACGACCTGGATCTGTTCCGGGTGTCGGTGGACGCGGCGTCCGGGGAGCATTGGTTGTTCGGGGCGGGGCCGACTGGCACGGTGTCCCATCAAGCGCTGCGCATCGGTCTCTTTCCCGTCTCGCTGCCCGCAATCCTTGCATTCGGGGGGAGCGCCACGGCCTTCTATCTCGTGCCGCTCGCGTTCGCGCTGCTCGGCTTTGGGGTGATCTATTGGCTCTTGCTGCGCAGCTTCGGTCCATTCGTGGCGCTTGGCATGGCAGTGGTGCACATCGTTTGGCCTTTCGAGCTGCAGCATGCGTCGGTGTTTCTCACCGATCTGCCGTCTGCCGCCAGCGCGCTTTTGGCCCTGTACTGCCTCGATCTGGCGGCGGCGCGCGCCCCGCCCAGCCGGGTCGCTTACGCCCTGCTCGCTGGGCTCGCCGCGCTCGAAAGTCAGCTGCTGCGCAACAACGCGCTGGTCTTGATGGCACCGGCGCTGCTCATCATGCTCGCGTCGCGCGCGTCGCGCCTGCCAACGCTCTGGGCTTGCGCCGTGGTGCTGGTTGGCGTGCTGGTGTTCGAGGCGCTGCTCTCCTATCGAGGGCTCGGCTGGGGCTACGATTGGCAGCGTGTACGCGCCGCGCTGGACGAGTACTCGCCGTTCCTACCGGTGTATTCCTGGCGCGAATTTCTGACGCGCCAGTTCGACTATCAGCTGCATACGTTCGGCGACGGTCAGCTGGGGACGCTTGCCGTGGCGTTGATCATCCTCTCGCTGGTCGGTCACACGCTCCTGTTTGGCTTCGAGCGGCGCCCGCTACTCCTGGCAGTCGCGGCGTTCGGTGCCTTCAGCTGGCTCGTCTTCTCGTTTTCGATTTACGAGCGGGTACCCGGCGGCGTGCGCGCGCTCGCGCCACCGAACTATCGCTATCTCCAAGCTTTCGCCTACTCGAGCCTGCTGGTCTACGCCTGGCTCTGGGACGCTCTGCGCGAGCGAGCCCGGCGGACGGTCACGCTGCGCTGGACGTGGGCGATCGTGGGGGCGGGCGGGCTGCTCCTGCTGCTCGGGTTCTCTGCTCTGGCGCTGCGCTATTTGCCGCCGACGTACACGGGAAGCAGGACCGAAGGTCTGGTCCGGGCGCTGCAGCAGCATGCCGACGCCGCAGCGCCGCTGCGCATCGAGGGCACGAGCTACAGTTTGTCGGTCCCACGGCTGTTTTGCTGCCCGAGCCCGGCGCGAGTCGAGTGGATCGAGCTGTCTCCGACCGAGCTCGCCGACGACGTCGAGCGAGGCCGCGCGGCTCTCGTACTGCGAGCGGTCCGGCGTGAGCTGAGCTTGGCACGATACTACCCAGCGCAGGAGCGCTCTCACTATCTGCACGAGCTGAGTCGGCTCGAGCGGCAGCTCCGGAAGAATGCGCAGCTCGAGTACGTCGACACGAAATACAGCCTGTTCGCACTGCCACGCAGCGCCGCTGCGACGCCGCTCGCGCCTAGCGCAGCGCCTATCTCGCAATGAAACGTGGCGTAGTCGAGCCGGGCGAGAAGCCGATGCCGAGTATCCCGCACACGGCGAGCGGCGACGCCGCAGCGCGACACAGCGCGTCTGGCTCGCTTCTTCGGCGCGCCCCCGTCACTTCAACACGAGGTTCAACTTGCGGCGCAGCTGCATCGCCGTATCCGAGACGGAGAACCCGACCACCGAAGCCAGGAGCTCCTCGCTCGGCGGCTCGGAGGCTTCCTCCACCGACAGATCCATTTGCATTTGCATCAACAGGGTTGTCGCTCCCGCCATGTCGTCCGAAAGGAGCGCGGCCGAGCGCACTGCCGTCACGCGCTCGCGGAACTTCCAGTCCACGAGCGGTGTCTGCGAGCCGTTGAGGTAGGCACGCACCGCTTCCTCGAGCGGTTTGCGCCCGCGCCAGGGCAGCGCCTTCATCACGCGCTTGGCTTCGGCCTCGAGCTCTTCGGAGTCCATGAAGTCGACCTTGTGCGACGGCTCCACGTTGCGGATGGCCCCTGCCAGCAGATGCCGCAGCTGCTGCACACCCAGCTTTTCCGCTGCGAACGTCTTGCGTGCCAGGCTGGCGAACACGCGCGCGAACAGGAACACGCGCAGCGACTCGCTCACGGAGGCGACCTGGCGCGGCACCATCACCGACGGCGTCTCGGTCAGCTCCAGATCGACGCGGCGCCGCGGCGCCCGGTGCACGTACAGATCGAACTCCTCGATCCCGAACACCGCAGCGACTCGCTCGGCGAAGTTGCGCAGCGGGTGCCCCGAGCGGGCCCCGATCTTGTCCTTGCCGCTCACGCCGTAGGGCGTCAGGTCCGCCGGGTACAGCTTGTAGGCAGCGGCCGCCAGCGTCGCCAGCAGCTCCGTGGTCGCCGCATCGTCGGGCGAGTGCGCCTCCACGGCGCGGAAGGCCGTCTTTTCGAAGGTGCCGGCGCCCGCCGACTCCGGGCGGGGCGGCCGCATGCCGTACGTCGCCTGCTCCAGCTGGCTGGCTTGATTGAGCGCGATCAGCGGCCCGAGCGCGAGGCGCGACTGCTCGTCGCGATTGAGCTCTTTGTAGGCTTGCGACAGCTCGCGCCAGTACACCGGCTGCAGCGGCGTCTGCCCGAGCAAGAGCAGGTACTCGTTGGCCGCGCGCTCGTGCTGCCCGGCGACGCGCAGCCGCTGCGCCATCTCCAGCCGCAACAGGTCGTTGTCCTCGGTCGCCGCGATGCCCTGGCGCAGCACGTTGAGCGCGCTGTTGGCGTCGCCCTGCTGATCGCCGAGCACCCGCGCCAGCTCCAGGTGCACCGGGCCCATGCCGGGCGCACCGATGCTCTGCGAACCGATGAACTCGGTCAGCGCCGCGGAGTACAGGTCCCACTGCGCGCGCCCCTTCTCCGCCGCGAGGCCCATCAGGTAGCTCTTGAACTCGCTGGCCGCCGTGCCGTGGAGGCCCGCCAGGGCCACCGCCTGCTGGAAGCCGCCGAGCGCCGCGTCGTGGTCACCGCGCCGCGCCTCGAGCTTGGCCACCTGCAGGTGAGCTTCCGCCCGCTGCTCGTCCGTCTCCGAGGCATCGACCAGCGTGCCAGCGGCAGTCGCCGCGCGATCCAACCGGCCGAGCACCACTTCCGCGTGTACCAGGGCCGCGAGCGCTTCGCGGTTGTGGCTGTCCTCTGCGATGATGGCCTGCAACAGATCGACGGCGCCCTGCGCCTCACCCAGATTGTCGGTCAGGATGCGCGCCAGCTCCAGCCGCGCCCAGACGCCGAGCGCTGCCGGCGGGTTCGCCTCCAGCGCGGCGCGTAGCCAGCGCACGGCCTCGCGCCACTGCCTCACGCCCGAGTACAGGTTGGCGAGCGTGAGCAGGCCGCGCGGGTAGTTGGGCCGCTCCTTCACGGCACGCTGCGCGGACGCGATGGCCGCGCCCGGATCGTGCAGCTCCTGCACCTGGATCTTGGCGATCTCGATGCGCAGCTCGGCGCGCCGTTCGGGCAAGAGCGCGTTCTGCGCGGAGTGCGTCAGGATCTGGATCAGCTGTTCGAACTGCCCCTCGGCGCCGAGCAACGTGACCAGGCTGGTCGCTGCCTGAGCGTGGTCGGGATGGATCTCCAGCGCCCGCGCCAGATCGCGCGCGGAGGTCAGGCTGTCTTGGCGCTTGGCAGACGCCATGACCAACAGATCCGCGGCGCCCTCCAGGTTGTGCGCCACGCGCGCCTCGTACTCCGCCGACTCCGACAGCAGATCCGGGTCGCCGCTGCGCCGCGCCAGGCGGCCGAGGCCGCGCGTGGCGGAGATGCTGTCCGGATCCTGCGTGAGCGCCAGGCGATAGGTGTCGAGCGCCGCCGGATCCGCATCACCCTCGAGCGCCTCGGCGAGGCGCGTCTGGTGGGCGGCCACCACCGCAGCATCCTCGCTGCATTGCGCCAGCTGCCCGTCCACCTGCGTCACCAGGTGCCAGTCCTGCTGTGCGATGGCGAGCCGCTCGAGCGTGGTGAGCACCTCGGCGTCGGTCGGCGCGAGCCGCACGATCGACAGGTACGTCTTGGCCACCTCCGGGCCCTCCACCAGGCGATGCGTCTCCTGCACCCGACCGAGCTCGCGCAGCGCGGCGACGCGGCCGCCCGGATGCGTGAAGACCTCCGCCTGCTGGGCGTACACGCGCGACAGGTCCGAGAACTTGCCGAGGCCGGCGTAGATCTGTTCCAGCGCCAGCAGAGCGCCGATCTGGTCGCTGTCGCGCTCCAGCACGCTCTCGTAGACCTGCGCCGCTTGACCGGGCGACTTCATGTCGTCGAGCAGCACCTGAGCGCGCCCGAGCAGCGCGTCGATGGTCGGCCGCAGCCCCTTGGCCGCCTCGGCTTCGCGCGCCAGATCGCTGGCGAGCTTCTCGTAGTCGGAAGCGAGCTCGAGCAGCCGCGTGCGCGCCTCGAGCGCGGGCAAGAAGACGGGGTTGAGCGCCAGCGCCTCGTCGTACGCGCCGAGCGCCGCATCCGCCGCACCCAGGCGGTTCTCGTAGATCTCGCCAACCCGGAACTTGGCGCGCGCTTGCGCATCGGGCGAATCGAGCGCGCCCGCCTCCATCTGCACCAGGCGCACCAGCTCCTTCCAGTCGCCGCGCTTGCTCAGCAGACCCTGCAGTGCGCGCAGCGAGGGCAAGTGCGTGCCGTCGAACTGGATGGCCTTGCGGTAGTTGTTGATGGCCTCGCCCTCGTTGGCGAGCGCGCCTTCACACAGCTGGCCGATGCGGAACAAGAGCGCTGCCTTCGCAGCGGGCTTGGGCAGTACCTTGAGCTCGAGCTTGTACACCTCGATCAGCTCGTCCCAGCGCCCGAGCGCGTTGTACATGCGCGCCAGGCTGCGCTGAGTCGGGACGTGGCAATCGTCCCGCTCGAGGACCTTGCGGTACCAGGCCTGCGCCGCCACGGGATCGTGCGTCTTGCGCTCGTACACGTCGCCGATACGGTGCCAGAGCCCGAGCAGGGCCGCCGGATCGCGCGTGATGCTAGCCTCTGTCTCGAGCGCGGACGCCAGATCCGGCCACAGACCGGCACGCTCGGCGGAGCGCTGCACGGCATGCAGCGCTTCCAGATTGTGCGGCTCGAGCTCCAGGATGCGCCGGTAGGTGTCGACCGCGTGCGCCGGCACGCCCAGATCGTCCTCTTCCAGGCGCCCGAGCTTGAACAGATAGATGCGCTTGCTCTCGCTGTCGCTGACGCGCTCGATCTCGCGCCGGTACAGCTCGGCGATGCGCGGGAACTCCTTGGCGTCACAGAACAGGCGCACCAGCGCCTTGAACGCGACCGCCGAGTCCGGCGCGATGGTCAACACGGCCTGGAAGTGGCGCACCGCCAGACCCGGGTCGTGCAGGCGCTCTTCGGCGATCTCCGCCACGCGCAGCAGCGCGTCGGCCTGGCGCGCCGCGCTGGTCGCCACCGTGGCCTCGCCCAGGTACACCTGCACCAGGTCTTCCCAGGCCTCGCTGCGGCGGTAGAGCGTATCGAGCGTCTGGATCGCGGGCGAGAACCCCGGATCGATGGCGAGCGCGGAGCGCTGGCGCGCGATCGCGAGCTCCTCGTTGCCGAGCTTGTCGCCGTAGAGCAGCCCCAGCCGGTGCAAGCCGTGCAGCTGCTCGCTCTGCGAGGTCACCTTCGCGACCAGGCGCTCGAGCGCGCTGGCGAGCGACTCCCAGTGGCCCGCCAGCTCGTAGTGCCGGGCGAGCTCATCCAGGATCTGCGTGTCTTCCGGCGCAGCAGCGTGAGCCCGCTCGAGCAGCGGGATCGCGCCGTCCACGTTGCCCAGGCGATCGCTCTGGATGCGCGCCGCCTGGTACAGCATCAAGGACTGCGCCTCGCGATCTTCGGTGCGCGCCGCGTCCTGGCTCAGCAGGTTCACCAGATCGAGCCAGCGCTTCTGCCCGTAGAGCAAGCGCTTGAGCTCGCGGATCGCGCGCGGCACCTCCGAGTCCACCTTGAGCGCCGACTCGTACAGCGCCGTGGCGAGCGGCAGATCCTTCACCTTGCCGGCGACCAGCCGCGCGCGCTCCACCAGCACGGCGGCGCGCAGACGCGTGTCGTTGGCGAGGGCCGTGGCCGTCAGCTCGTACACCTTGTCGAGGCTGCCCCAGCCGCCCGCATGGATCTCCGCCAGGCGCCCCGCCTTGAGCACGCTGAGGTTGCCCGAGTCGAGCTCGATGGCAGCGGCAAAGGCCTGGCGCGCGCCGCGATGATCCTCGAGGTAGTCGCGCAGCAGACAGCCCTTCTCGAAAAACAACAGCGCGCGCCGCGAGGGATCGCGCGTGGTGCGGATCTCCGCGTCCAGCAGCGAGGGGATGGACGAATAGCGGCCGAGCGCCGTCTGCACGCGCCGCAGCCCGCGCAGCGTCGGCACGTGATCCGGCCAGAGCTTGCGCGACGCCTCGTAGTGCTCGAGCGCGGCGCCGAAGTCCCAGAGCGGCACCTCGAGCAAGCGCGCGGCCTCGAAATGCAGCCGCGCCGAGCGCCGCGGATCGGGGCTCTGCGCCAGCTCTTCCTCGCACGCGCGCACGAGCGCACGAGCGACGCCGGCGCGCGAGCTCGACTCCGGTGCCTCCGACTCCTCGTCGGAGGCGGGCGGCGGAATGCTGGCCTCGTCTACGGCGCGCATGGCCTGCGCCATTGCCTCGCGATCCGGCTGCCGAGCGAGCCCCTCGGAGGTACCCGGCGGCCGGGAGGAGCGGCGCTGGGGAGGGACCGGCGGCAGCGCGCGGTGCACGGCCGGCATGGGTGCCGTTGCCGCGCGAGGCGGCGGGGGAACGGAGGGCGGCCGCGGGGTCGCCTCTCGGGCGCGAGCCACCGGCGGAGGAGCCGCTGGCGCTGGCGGGACCGCGGGCGCTGCAGCGGCCGGCGCCGGGGCGGCCGCAGGTTGCGCGGCGCCGCTGCGCGTGCGCGGTGGCGGAGCCAGGCGCCGGGGTGCCGGCGGACGGGCTCCAGGGGCTGGCCGCTTCGCGGAGCGCTCCTCGTCCCCGTCCTCGGCTCCACCCTGCGAGGCACCGTTCGTCGGCTCGGCGATGGATACGTCGATTTCCGGGTCGGACGGCAGCGGTAGGGTGGGATCGGAGGGAGTCTTGGCTTCGGTACTCATAAGCTGGGGGCGGACAGGGCGGCAAAAACAAACACGGCGGCAAAAACAAACACGGCGGCAGAAACAAACACGGCGACGGAAAACAACACAGCGAGCAAGGGTTCAGTCCCGACGGCGGGCGCGAGATGTTATCGGCAACGACCGTCGGGCGGCCAACGGATTCTCGTACCCCAACGAACTCGAACCGTATCCGGAGAAGTGGACAATGACCGCTTCCGAAAAAAAGGGAATGACATTTCATCCCGAATTCTCCGGTCGACCGTCGGACGCTCGCGCGGCTGCGCATCGCCGTCACATCGCAACTGCTTTTAACGCAGGAGCGGCCCCCAGACCTGTACTCGGAAGCTACGATGCCAACCCGCCGGCCCGCGTTCCTCCCGCATCACTCGAGCACGGGTTGCGATTTTCCGCGGCTCCCGTCCCGGCGGTGCTATGAGCCGCGGCGTGTTGCCACCCGCGGAGCTGCTAGTCCTGCAGAACGCCCGGGCATTTGACCCTGCTCTCGGCCTCGATCAGCAGGCCGATGCAGTACTGGAGCGCGGCATCCTGACGCGGCTGGGCCCTGGCGCCGGGCGTTCGCTGAGCGATGCCACGCGCGCTCGGGTGATCGACGCCAGCGGCCTGTGGCTCTTGCCCGGATTTATCGATCTGAGAGCGCACCTCGGAGAGCCGGGGCTCGAGTACAAAGAAGACCTCGCCTCGGGTCTGGCCGCCGCTGCGGCGGGGGGCTTCACCCAGGTGTGCTGCACCCCGGATACGGATCCGATCAACGATCAGCCGGTCGTGACCGAGTGGTTGCGGGCGCGCGCGGCCGCGGCCAGCGCCGTGCGGCTGCTGCCGATCGCCGCCGCCACGCGTGGCCTGTCCGGCCAGCTGCTGACGGAGATGGGCGCGCTGCGCGATGCGGGCGCCGTGGCCGTTGGGGACGCCAACCACTGCATCGTGTCGAGCGAGGTGCTGCGCCGGGTGCTCGAGTACGCGCGCGACTTCGATCTGCCCGTGTTCCAGCACGCTCAGGATCCGACGCTGGGCCACGGCAGTGACATGAACGAGGGCGCGGTCTCGACTCGCCTCGGGCTGCGCGGCGCGCCCAGCGTAGCGGAAGACAGCGTGGTCGCGCGCGACGTGCTGCTGGCGGAGTACACCGGCGGCCGCTACCACGCCTCGCTGGTCTCCACGGCGCGCTCGGTCGACACGGTTCGCCAGGCCAGGCAGCGCGGAGCTCGGGTGAGCTGCGCCGTGGGCGTGCACCACCTGCTGTTTTGCGAAGACGCCGTCGCAGGCTATGACCCCAACTTGAAGCTCGTGCCTCCGCTACGACACGCCACGGACATGCTGGCGCTGCGCCAGGCGCTCTCGCAGGGCATCGTGGACGCCGTGGTCAGCGACCACCGGCCGCAATCGACGT
>Ga0207675_100006910_pt1 | contig 10742 bp, 11 predicted proteins | sample KBSSwiS42_FD_184305 | JGI IMG/M metagenome (GOLD analysis project Ga0207675, IMG submission 184305) | Switchgrass rhizosphere microbial communities from Kellogg Biological Station, Michigan, USA - KBS Switchgrass S4-2 (SPAdes) (version 2) | ecosystem: Host-associated > Plants > Roots >...
CTCCGAAACCGCCCTCCGCCGTAACGATGGGTTGGGCGGCCTCACCGACGCCGAGACCCCCGAATGCGTCGGCAAGCGTGACCGCCCGCCACTCCGCGTCAACAACAACCGACAGGCGCGCGAGGGCGCCGCTGCGCACCCAGTGCCCACCCGCGAGCAGTACGCCGTCGAGATCGCCGAGCGTCGGCTCGGCCACCGCGGCCCCGAACAGGGAGAACTGCATAGCCGAAGCCTCGCAGATCGAGATGACTCCGTGGATGGGCACCTACGCGGGGTCGGCTCCTCCATCGTCGGCAGTGGCGCGCCGTCTCGAGGCGCTCCGGCCGGTCAGCTTCGGCGGACGGCCTCTTCGGCCGCGCGAGCCGAACCGTCGGTCTCAAGCGTCCCGGCTTCCGGTGGCCTGGACACCGGCACCTCGTCTTGGGCCGGGATGTCACCCATCGAGATCTTGCGGCGCTTGGACACCGTGATAGCGGCGACGATTATCGCGAATGCGACGACCGCGATCACCGCCCGGAGCGGCGCCGACGCACTATCGCCAAGGCTCAACTGGACCACGGCGGGCGCGACCAGCACCGACACGAGGTTCATCACCTTGATCAACGGGTTGATCGCGGGACCGGCCGTGTCCTTGAACGGGTCGCCGACGGTATCGCCGATAACAGTGGCCGCGTGCGCCTGGCTCCCCTTGCCGCCGTACGAACCGTCCTCGACCATCTTCTTCGCGTTGTCCCACGCACCGCCGGAGTTCGAGAGGAACACAGCCATCAGCACGCCGGCGGCGATCGCCCCGGCAAGGTATCCCGCAAGCGGCGCGACGCCGAACGTGAAGCCGATCATCACCGGCGCGAGGATCGCCAATAGGCCCGGGGTCGCCAGTTCCCGCAGCGAATCGCGGGTGCAGATATCGACGACGCGGCTGTAGTCAGGGCGCTCGGTGAAGTTCATGATGCCGGGCTTGGTACGGAACTGTTCGCGCACCTCGAAAACGACGCGGCCGGCCGCCCGGCCGACCGCGCTCACGGCGAGGCCACTGAAGAGGAATACGACAGAGGCGCCAAGGATGATGCCGACCAGGTTGTTCGGCTGAGTCAGGATCATGCTGAACGCGAAGTTGTCGTTCGCCGGCGCCGTCCCGGTCTTGGCGATCGCGATTCCGACGGCGTCCGTGAACGAACCGAACAGCGCGGTCGCGGCGAGCACGGCAGTGGCAATAGCGATGCCCTTGGTGATGGCCTTCGTGGTGTTGCCAACCGCGTCCAGATCGGTGAGCACCTGCGCACCGGCCTTGTCGATGTCGCCGCTCATCTCGGCGATGCCCTGCGCGTTGTCGCTGACCGGACCGAACGTGTCCATCGACACGATGACACCCGCCGTGGTGAGCAGGCCACAACCGGCCAGCGCTACCGCGAACAGCGCCACGGCGATCGATCCGCTACCGAGCAGGAACGCACCGAATACCGCGAGCGCGATGAGGATGGCGGTGTAGACGGCGGACTCCAGGCCGAGCGCGACGCCGGCCAAGATGACGGTTGCCGGGCCGGTGACCGAGGTGCTGGCCACGTCCTTGACCGGACGGCGAATGGTGTCAGTGAAATAGCCGGTGAGTTGCTGGATCAGAACGGCCAGCACGATGCCGATCAGCACCGCCAGGAACGCGATCACCTTCGGATTGCCGGTCGCCCCAATTGTCACGTCACGGAAGCCGCTGAAGTGCGAGGGCAGATACGTGAAGGCGACGACCGCCACGAGTGCCAGCGATACCGCGGCCGAGAAGAAGAAGCCGCGGTTGATCGCCACCAGGCCATTGCGGTCAGACGCGCGCAGGTTCGTCGTCAAGATGCCCACCATGGAGCTGATCACGCCGATTGCACCGATGATCAGTGGCAGCAGCAGGCCCTTGGCTCCGAAGGCCGTCTGGCCGAGAATCAGCGCGGCGACCAAGGTCACTGCGTATGACTCGAACAAGTCGGCCGCCATGCCGGCGCAGTCGCCTACGTTGTCGCCGACGTTGTCGGCAATCGTCGCCGCGTTACGCGGATCGTCCTCGGGTATTCCGGCCTCGACCTTGCCGACGAGGTCAGCGCCGACATCGGCCGCCTTGGTGAAGATGCCGCCGCCGACACGCATGAACATCGCCAGCAGCGCGCCGCCGAAGCCGAAGCCTTCGAGAACCGTCGGAGCGTTCTGGTTATAGACCAGCAGGACGAAGGACGCACCCAGCAAGCCCAAGCCGACGGTGAGCATTCCGCAGATGCCGCCGGTGCGAAACGCGATGTGGAAGCCGCGGGCGGCGCCCTTGCTCCGGGCCGCGGCGGCGACCCGGACGTTGGCTCGGGTGGCCATCGTCATGCCGATGTAGCCCACGGTCGCCGAGAAGATCGCACCGACCAGGAAGAAGACCGCGCGCCCGATGCGAACGCTCCAGCCGCCCTCGTTGACCGGGAGGGCGATCAGCACCACGAAGACAATTACGGAGAACACGGCCAACGTGCGGAACTGCCGGTTCAAGTACGCCGCGGCGCCCTCCTGGACAGCCTTGGCGATATCACGCATTTTGGCCGTGCCCTGGTCGGCCTTCAGCACCTCACGGACCAACCCGTAGCAAAAGACCAAGGCCGCTATCGCGACCACGCCGATGATGACGACGAAAACCTTTTCATTCCCAGAAATGGCCGGCGCAGCTATGAGATTGGAATGTGCCAGCGCCAATGCAGGCTCCTTCGTCAACTTGCCCAGGGGCTCTTTCGCAGGTTGTCACGCAGGGGCCCAAGCAAATGAGCGACTCGACGAGGAGGTTCCGTGCGCGCTGGTGCGGAGTCTAGCCGCACCACCGCTTCGGTGGGGTCGCTAGGTGAGCAGACGTTATTCGCGCAACGTTCGCCATACGGTCACCCCAAATCTGAGATAGGCTCTCAGGTTTGCTTGGCCGCGGCGATCTCAGTCTGTCGACCGGCGGTACATAGGGCGAAGCGAGGCGCCTCGGCGAGACGGCAATTCTCCAGACGGATGTGGATCGGGCGACCGGGACTCCGGCGCCTGCGGGGCCGCGGCGGGTCGCTGTCCTTGATCCCCGGCTCATCGGCCCGCCGCGGCCGGGCTGTCAGAGCGGAGATCGGCGCCTGCCACTGCGCGATCGCCAACCGTGGCCACTGCGGCGATCGCGGACGGTGCCAGCGTGAGCGATCACAGACGATGCCTGCGCAGGCGGCATTGCGCCATTTCCGGAGATGCCCATGGGTTGGGGGTGCGCCTTGGCTGAAGTCAGGTTGTCGACGGTTAGGTCGTCGACGCGTCCGCCTCTGGCCCGGCCTCGCTTATCCCGATCGTTGCCGTGACGGCCGCTTCGATCGACGGATAGATCTCGAAAACCTCATCCAGCCCGGTGATGCGGAACAGCTTCAACACCCGCTCCCCGCTTCCGATGATCGGAAGCTGCCCTCCGGCTTCCTCCGCTCGATTGCGCGCGGCGACTAACGTGCCCAGCCCGGTCGAATCGAGGAACGTCACCGAGGTCAAGTCGACAACTACGGTCCGTCGTCCCGCATCGAAAAGCTGGGTGAGTTGCTCGGCCAGTTCGGGAGCCGAGAAGACATCAACTTCACCCGCGACGTCAACGACGGACAGCTCGCCGATCGCGCGCGTCGTCACCGAGAAATCCACCTGGCATCCCTTCCGATGACGCCGACGAGGATCGCTGCAGTCCGTAGCGTCCTTTGGTTACGGACCGACGTGGGACCCTACTCGCTCGGTCGGCGTACCGGACACATCGGGCCTGGGCCGCCGCCGCTCGTGGAGCCTCATGCCTGCGGGCGGACCCAACTCCTAGCTTAGTCGCCTCGTGCTGGGGGCGCCCTCACGGCCGGTCTGGGGCGGATCATCGTGCGAGGTCGAGTCGGTGTCGAACCTGAGCCAGCAGGGAGCCTCGCGGCACGAGCAGAAGCGGTCGCCCGCACACCACCGACAACGGGTAGCCGGGCGGAGACCGCCGCGCGCACCGAGACCGTTCCCGTCAGCCCGTCCGGCGATAGCGATGCCGAGCATGCGAGCAGCAGGCCGCCGTTCGCTTTGACAATTGCTTCGGCTGCCCCGCAGATCCCGGCAACATCGCCGACGTAACCGATTCGGCTGGCGCCGGCAAGAGCGGCTAGGTCAGTGGCAGTCTCGGCCGCGTGGCGCGTCAGAGCCGCCGCTGCGCGAATCGCCACGACCAGACCAAGTAGGAGCAGGAGGGTCGCGCACGCGAGTACCCAGATCGTTGCCGAACCTCGGTCCCGCAGGTCGACGTGCGACAAACCACGCCGATGCCGAGCGCGCTCACAGCGGTCGTCGGGCCGCCGGGTGGGATTCGACCCAGATCGTTCTTTTCCACCGGCTGTCGGCGGCCGCCCAGTCGTGATTCCCGGCCACCCGGCAAAACGACGGGCACGGGTCGCTGCGGTCACGCCAGTCATGACGAAGGGACAGCCGTGAGCGGCCACTGAGACTCGTCATCGGCGTCCGGCTCGGTAGCAGCGACCGCCGTTGCGTCAACCGTGAGTGCCGGCCACGCGCCCAGCGGACGGACAACCAGGGAAACCCGAGCGGTTGTCCGATCGGCCGACTGAGAGATAGACACGGATGCACCAGGAGCGACCTGGCTGACCAGGCGGTGCGCGGCGGCGGTGTCGCCGCGAGCCGCGGCCCGAGCCGCTTCGCGAGCCGCGTCCTCCGCTCGAACGCGTTGACCGACGACCGTCACCGCCGCCAGACCCGCGGCAAGCACAATGATCAGCACGGGAAGCGCCATCGCTAGTTCCGCCGTGACCATCCCACGGTCACCGCGCAAGCGGTTGGCGATCACAACGTGTGCAGCGCGGATTGAATGATCGCGGTCAGGGCTGACTGCACGACGCCGCTTTGTACCACCTTGTATAAGACGGCCGCGAATGCCACCGCGGCAATCGTGCCGACCGCGTATTCCGCCGTCGTCATGCCGGCGTCGTCGCGCACGAGCTGCCGCAACTTCCTGATCATGTCAGCCACCTCCCGGCAGCAGTTACCGGTCCGACCTTCGGACCTGCGCTGCCTCGACGCCTCGAAGCCAACCGCTCACACGGCTTCGGCGCTGGGCGTGCCGTACGACTGTGGACAAGTCATCGGCTGTGGATGCTCGACTTGACAGTGCGCGGCGTCACAATGCGCGCGGCGGCCAGCCGCCATCGACCTGAACATCGCTCCGCGCACCGCCGCCACGCCCGGGAAGCCGGCTGCGTCGACTTACGCGCAGGCGTTCGCACACTTGGCCGTGTCGTCTTGGACAGCAACGCGCCCTCAGGGACAACTAATACAAGCGCCTGACAGCGCAGGCCACGCGGACGATGGCTCGCGGAGGCGCGACGAACCAGCGCGACGCGGCACGCGGTCTCGGCGTGCTCGCTCCGGGCGGCGAACATCATCCCGCTAGTTGTCCCGCTGGCAAGGTTCTCTGCCTGGATGGCGCGTATCCAGGCGGATGGACCGCGGAGGAGGAGACGAATGGCAGCGCCATTTCGCGACGACCCAGGGCCCCCACGAAATCGCGCCGCCATCCGGGTCTCCACGAAATCGCGCCAGCGATCCGGGGGCCCAAGGAAAGCGCGCCAGCGATCCGGGGTCCCGACGAAAGCGCGCCAGCGATTTCGTTGGGTGGTTTCGTGGGGTGGTTTCGTGGGGTGGTCTCGTGAGGCGGAGCTGCCGCCTGGACAGCGCAGGCGGGTAACACACCTCGCTAGCGGGAAACGAAGCCCACATTCACCGGAAATCGTGGATCGCTTCACGCTGTCGGCGAGCGGGAACCGATGGGCGCTATGACAAATCGGTGAACGCGCCACCCGCGAGCCCGATGACTATGGGGACAACGCCGACGCACACGAAGGCGGGAAGGAAGCACAGGCCGAGTGGCGCCATCGCCCAGATCGCCGTGCGATGCGCCCGGGCCTGCGCGGCGGTCCGAGTTTCCGCCCGTAGCTCGCGAGCAAGTTGTTCGAGGCTCCCGGCCAGCCGGATCCCGCTCTGCGCACTTCGGCATGCGGTCCGGGCCACGCCCCCGAGAACCGGATCGGAGAGGAGCGCCTCCCAGGCCTCGGGTGGGTCGGCACCAAGCCGCATAAGCCCAGCGACCTGCGCCAGTTCCGCCGACGTTCGAGAGTCGGCGGTGACTGCCACGGCAGCGAGCGCCGCATCAACGGGCTGACCAGCCCGCAGTGCCGCAGCCAGTAGGTCGACCGTCAGCGCAAGCCCACTTATCCGCCGACCGTCAGGGCGGGAGCGCGATCGTCGGGCTAGATACGCGGCACCGGCCGCCACAAGGGGCGCGACGATCACGCTGGCGACGCCGCCGGTGACAGGGCCCAAGATGGCGAGCGCGACAACAACACCGGCAGCGCCCGAGATCAAGCCCAGGCGGCCGGGCGAGAGCCCGGCTCGGACGCGCGTTCGGCGGGCTAGCCAATGCGAGCGCCAGCCGGTCAGGCGGCCGGACGCTGGAGTGATCACCGAGGAGTGCTCGCCTACTCGTCGTCCGCTGAACCAGATCCCGGCGGCGAACAGACCGAGGACGACCGGGGTCACGGCGTACGCTCCGCGCCGCCTATCAAGCGCTCCGTCCAGAGCACCCCGGCGGCCGTGAGCACTGTGCCCGCGGCCAGCGCGCCGTGTCCGACTGACGTACCGAACAGCACCTCAAGCGGAGCGGCTCCTAGTCCAACGCCCATAGCGACGCCGAGTACTGGGAGCACGGCCAGCAGCGCGGCCGAAGCGCGGGCACCAGATACCGCTGCAGCCAAGTCACGGGCGATCCCCATCCGGTCTGCGACATCGTTACGAGCCCGATCGAGAACCGCGGCGACGGGGGCGCCGGTGCGAACCGCGACCTCCAAGGCAGCGGCCACGGGGCGAAGCTCGGTGCCCACAGCGACCGAGACCAACGCTGCGGCCGGGTCGCCCGCTTCTTCGACTGCGTGCGCAGCGGCACGAAAGGCCGCATCGAACCGTCCGGCGACGTCCGCAGCGGCAAGCAAGGCGTGGTCCGTCCGGCTACCTGCAGCGAGCTCGGCGCAGATGAGACCCAACGCGGCATTGAGCGCCTTGTCGTCGGCCGCGCGTTTCCGGCGGAGCGCCCTCCATCGCGGTAGCCGCCACGCCAGGGCAGGAAGGATCGCAGCGGCGACCCCGACCCCCATGCCAAACTGCAGTCCAGCCGCGGCTCCGCTCATCACGACAACCGCTATCCCCACGGCAGGACCGGGAAGGATGCGGCCTGATCGCCCGCGCCGGCGTCGACGCGGCGGCAGCCGGGCCGAGTCGGCAACCCCACCGAGCCGGCCGGCCTCGAGAAGCCCGGTGAGCCGACGCCGGTCGACCGACGACAGCGGCCAGCACAGGATTGCCATCCCCACGGCCGCCGCGAGAAGGCTGATTGTCACCGGATCAGCTCCGGAACACCGACGCTGCGGTCTCGCAATCGGCGGCTCAGGTCGGCCGCCCCCGGTAGCTGGCCCCTAGAGGCGGACCACGCCGCCGTCACCGTCAAGTCCGTGCCGCCCGCTTGGGCGACAGCGATCTCGTCGATTCGTCGCGATCCTCCGTCTCTGCGCAGATGGACAATGACATCGATCGCTCCCAAGACCTGACTGATCACGGCGGCCCGACTGAGCCCAGCCAGTGCGCCAAGGGCCACCAGACGAGCCGGCACATCGCTGGCCGTGTTCGCGTGTACGGTCGCGGCGCCGCCCTCGTGACCGGTGTTCAGTGCGACGAGCAGCTCGGCCATCTCGGCGCCACGGAACTCGCCGACAATCAGCCGATCAGGGCGCATCCGCAGCGCTTGTCGGACCAGCTCCCGCAGACCAATCGCGCCCTGGCCCTCCACATTCGGCGCCCGCGTGACCAGCCGGACGATGTGCGGATGGTCGATCTCGAGCTCGGCGGCGTCTTCGATGACTACCAGCCGCTCGTCCGGCGTGGCCGTCGCCAGCATGGTGCCGAGCAGCGTCGTCTTCCCACTGCCTGTCCCACCGCTCACCAGCACCGCCAGGCGAGCGGCTACGACCGCCGCCAGCAATTCGGCCAGGTCGGGCGGCGCCAGCTGGGCGAGCGTGAACCGGCGGCGCTGCAGAACGCGCAGCGAAATCGTCGGATGCGCGGTGATCGGCGGCAGGACAGCATACAGCCTGGTGCCGTCCGGCAAGGTCGCATCGACGAAGGGACTGGCGTCATCCAGCCGGCGCCCGGCGCCCGCCGCCAGCCGTTGCGCCAGTCGGCGTACTGCGGCGTCGTCGGGAAATGTCACTGCGACGCGCTCTATGCCGAACCCCCGATCCAGCCACACCTCGGACGGACCGTTCACGAGGACATCGGTGATGCCGGGCAACTCCAGCAGATGTTCCAGGGGCCCGGCGCCGGCGAGCTCGGCCGCAACCTCACGCCGCAGCTCGGCCAGTACCACGTCGTCAGCGAGGACTGCCGCCTCGTCCCGCACGATCGAGGCGAGCGCCGGATCATCGCTGCTACCTGCGGTGCTAACAAGCCGATGGCGGATCCGATCGACGAGGACGCCGGACACTTCCGATGAATGGCGGGCTGGGGCGGTCGATGCCATGTCGGACACTGTCAGTCACCCGGCCCACGCGTCGAGAACGCCGACAGCCACCCGGCGCAGCGGCACTGGCCAAGTCACCGGATCTGGGGACAGCCGGCGTAGGTCGCCCGGGATCCGGCCGACGAGAGGTGCGCCGACCAGCCTCGCCACTTCCAGCGGTGCAGCACCACCGCGCACGATCAGCGCGATTCGCAGGCCGGTGCCTAGCCCCGCTGCCACGGATCGTGCCCCAGCTATCGACGCTACGTCGCACCCGGTAATGAGCACGACGAGATCGCAGCGGGTGAGTGCCGCCGAGCGGGCCGGGGCGGCCCACCTTGGCAGATCGACCACGACCGGACCGACGCGCCGGGCAACAGGCAACAGCTGAGCAACGGAATCGGCCGAGGGGGTCACGTCTGCCGCCACGAAAGCGACCGACGACCAGGTCGGCAGGCCCTCGGCCAGCGCCGCGGCCTCCAGCCGACCGCCCGCTAGTCGTAGGCCTGACCATCGCGGACCGGCCACGCCTTCCACCCCGAGCAGTACGTCGATCCCACCGGACGTCGGGTCAATCTCGACGAGCACCGCCCGGCTGACCGACTCGGCATGCGCCGCCAGGCGAGCGAGGCCAGCCGCGAATGTGCTTGCACCGACGCCGCCGCTCCCGCCGACGACGCCGATCACCGGCGCGACTGGTTCATCCACAACCCGAAGTCAAGCGGATCGGGGTGGATACGGCCCGGCAACGAGCGCGGCTGTGGATAACTACCTGGCCTGTGGATGTCTGACTTGACAGGGCGCGCAATGGTGGTGGCTCCCCGTATCGTCTCCGAGGTGGGTAGGCCAGCGGCATTCTTCGACCTAGACAAGACGATCATCGCCAAGTCGAGCACGCTCGCGTTCGGGCGACCGTTCTACCAGAGCGGCTTGCTGAATCGCCGCGCCGTGCTGCGCAGCGCGTACGCCCAGTTCGTGTTTGCGCTCGCTGGAGCGGATGAGGACCAGATGGACCGGATGCGCGACTACATCACCGCGATGTGCACCGGATGGGACGTCGCGCAGATTCGAGAGATCGTCAACGAGACGCTGCACGACATCATCGATCCGATCGTCTACGACGAGGCGGTCGAACGCATCCAGCAGCACAAGTCGGCTGGTCAGGACGTCGTCATTGTTTCCTCATCCGGAGAGGAAGTCGTCGGCCCGATCGGTGCGATGGTCGGTGCGGATCACGTCCTCGCCACACGCATGGTCGTGAGCGATGACGGCAAATACACGGGCGAAATCGAACGCTACGTCTACGGGCCGGAGAAGGCAGAGGCGGTCCGGGAGCTCGCGGCCGAACGTGGATATGACCTTGCCGCGTCCTACGCGTACTCGGATTCGATCACGGATCTACCTCTGCTGGAGGAGGTCGGCCATCCCACGGCGGTCAACCCGGACCGGGCGTTACGAAAAATCGCCGTGGAGCGCGGCTGGCCGATTCTGACATTTGCGAACGGAGTGCCGCTTCGGGAACGAATCTCCGGACTCCGGCCGCCACATGCCACTGCCACCCTGAGCGTCGCCAGCGCCGGCGTCGCCGCAGTAGGCGCGGCCTGGTACGCATTGCATCGCCGTCGAACGCGGGAACGTGCCACCACATCCCAGATCAGTCGGTGAGCCTATTTCTCGTGGCAAATATGGCGAATTGAGGTTATGGGCCACCAGTGGCCGGTCGCGGTGCCCAGAGAAATCGCGCTATGACGAGACCCAGTAGCCGCCTCTTTTCCGCCGAACCTGCCAAATAGCGCTTCCAGCGCCATGGCAAAGGAATTACATAGCCTCGGGGTCTTGTGTACCTCAGCTCCACGGGGTGAAATGACTGCATCGGACGAGGCTCGTCGATGGCGGTCCAGCCCCCAGCGGGTCTCACCCGGCACGGTCACGACGGGAACCCACGCGGCGACCCCACCACGCAACAGGTGCGTCGGCGCGGCCGCTGAGGGCTCGCGCCCGACAGGCGACAGGTGCACGCTTGGTACCCCGGACGACCGTCAGGCGGCGTCGCGAGTAAGCGGCGCCGCCGTCCACGTCCGGACCCAGAGTTCGCGCCAATAGGGTCGCCGGAGCCGATCGGGGTTCGCCGTGAAATCGCGTG
>Ga0207675_100006912_pt1 | contig 10736 bp, 4 predicted proteins | sample KBSSwiS42_FD_184305 | JGI IMG/M metagenome (GOLD analysis project Ga0207675, IMG submission 184305) | Switchgrass rhizosphere microbial communities from Kellogg Biological Station, Michigan, USA - KBS Switchgrass S4-2 (SPAdes) (version 2) | ecosystem: Host-associated > Plants > Roots >...
CGCACTGAGCCTGGACATCGTGACGGAAGGCAACAAGTTCACTGGGGATCTGGTCATTACGCGCGTTCCGGAACTCGACGCTCAGCCGCGCTTGTTCGTTCGCGGCACGATCGACGATTCCCTTCACCTGGAACTGGATACGGACCGAATCGCTTACCAGTACACGTTCAATCTCGACGCGGCAGTGGATTCGTCCGACAGCCTCTCGGGCTCCATCTCCTATCCGGTCGCCGGCCTATTCACGTCATTCATTGCCCACCCGATCGACAAACGATCGGTGAACGTATCGTTGTCCTATGATCTATCGACCTACGTGCGGTCGATGGTTTGGGACGGCTCGAGCCTCTGGCTCAGCACTCTCAGCGATGAATTCCTGCGTTTCAACGATGCGGGCGTATTTCAAGATCAAGTGATCGTGTATTACCCCGGGTCTCAGGACATTCGCTGGACGAGCGGGGCGTTGACGTACGACGGCACCTACCTCCTCGGCTTTCTCCCCACCACCATCCTCGGTCCCGGGGGCGCAATCAGCGCCTCCGCCCTGTTTGAGTTCGACGAGACCGGCGTCCATCGTCGATACGAGCTGCCTCATACCACGGCTGGGCTTGCTTACGACGGCGCGCTCTACTGGTCTCTGGATTCCGAGGCAAGGCAATTGTTCCAGTTCGACGCCACTGGAGCGGTCAAAGACAGTATCGAGATCGACGTACCGGATCCGCATCACCTGGAGTTCGATGGGCAGTATTTCTGGACGATGAGCTGGTACACCATGCGTTTGTACAAGGTAAGCCCGGAGGGCCACGTCGTGGCGATGTTCGACGTGCCGGTGTCGACCCCGGGACAAATCCCGACCGCCATTGCCGTTCAAGGAGCCACCATCTGGTACAGTGAGGTGGTGGGGCTGGAGCACAGCACAATTTACAAGCTGTCTCCGGAGTAATTCATTCGGGTCCTAGAACAAATGGTTGAGGTTTCGTGACGCTTACGCACCGCATCCTTTCTGAACATTTGGTGCACGGCTCTCTTGTTCCCGGAGAAGAAATCGAGCTCCGCGTGGACCAAGCGCTGCTTCAGGACGCGACCGGCACCATGGCGTGTCTCGAGCTCGAGCAACTTGGAGTGCGGGCTCCCCGCTCAAATCCTCCCCCGAATCCGCCGTTCGTGGATCAACTTCAGACGCTTGGGGTTGAACGCATCGGGATTCCGTTCGGCATCGTGTACGTGGATCACAACATCCTCGCCGTGGACTTCAAGAATCCGGATGATCATCGATTTCTTCGCACCTTTTGTGCACGTTATGGTTTGCACTATTCGCGGCCGGGAAACGGCATCTGTCACTACCTGCACATCGAGCGGTTCGCAAAACCGGGAGAGCTTCTGGTGGGAGCGGACAGCCACACCACCACATCCGGTGCCTTGGGCATGTTTGCCGTGGGCGCAGGCGGGCTGGAGGTGGCGTGCGCGCTGGCCGGCTATCCCCTTGCCCTCCCCGCTCCCAAAGTCGTCGCCGTTCGCCTGGAGGGGCGTCTGTCTCCGTGGGTGGAGGCGAAGGATGTAATTCTGGAGCTCCTTCGCCGCCGTGGTGTGCGCGGAGGGCGCGGGTGCGTGTTCGAGTTCATCGGTCCGGGTGTCGGCACGTTAGATGTCACCGAACGCGCCACGATCTGCAACATGACGGTGGAGACGGGGGCAACTACCGGCATCTTTCCTTCTGACGCGCGCACCCGGGAATGGCTCGAATCCCAAGCGCGCGGCCACGATTGGATCGAGCTTCTGCCGGAACCAAAGGCCACGTACGACGAGGAAGAAGTGATCGAGCTAGGCAAGCTGGAGCCGCTGGTAGCGAAACCTGGCAGCCCCGGAAACGTCGTGCCGGTAAGCGAAGTCGCCGGGACCGAGGTGCAGCAAGTGTGCGTGGGCAGCTCGGTGAACTCGGGGTATCGAGATCTCGCCATCGTCGCCGCTGTGCTCGAAAATGAAACGGCTCATCCCGCGCTTTCGCTCACCGTTACACCCGGCTCGCGTCAAATCTTGGATGTGATCACGTCGACGGGTGTGTATCACCGGCTCATCGGAGCGGGAGCGCGCATGCTCGAACCTGCGTGTGGTCCGTGCGTGGGCATGGGGCAGGCTCCCCCGTCTGGTTCCGTTTCGGTGCGCACGATGAATCGTAACTTCCCCGGACGCAGTGGCACCGAAAACGATCAGGTGTACCTGGTGAGCCCGGCCACTGCTGCCGCAACCGCGCTTCGCGGGGTAATCACCGATCCGCGCGAGTTGGGAGCGGAGCCGGTCATTGAGTCGCCTCCGTCAGCGCCGGCCATTGATGACCGCAATATCATTCCTCCGCCATCACCGGAGATTGCTTCGCGAATCGAGATCGTGCGCGGTCCCAACATCAAGCCGCCTCCCGAGCAGCATCCATTGCCGGCGAGTCTCGTCGGCCGCGTGCTCATCGATCTGCCCGACGATGTCAGCACCGGCGACCTGGCCCCCGACGGCGCAATTGTGATGGCCTACCGGTCCAACGTGCCTGCGATCGCGGAGTTCACGTTGCGTCGCTTCGATCCCGGCTTTGCGGCCCGCGCGCGGGAATGGGGCGGCGGGTTCGTTGTCGCCGGCCACAATTACGGTCAAGGGTCGAGTCGAGAGCACGCGGCGCTCGCGCCCAAGTATCTTGGCGTTCTGGCCGTGATCGCATTGTCCTTCGCCCGCATCCACCGCCAGAACTTGATCGCGCAAGGTATTCCGCCCTTGGTGTTCGAGCGCGAAGAAGATCGCCATCTCGCACAGGTGGGCGAAACCTGGGAGCTGAGCGGATTACGGGCCGCGCTCGAGAACGGCGACGAGCGAACGCTAGTGCGGGTTCGGCAAAGTGGGGATGAGCCATCGCGGGCAGGATCCGAATCCTTCAATGTTCTCACTCGCTTCTCGCAACGAGAGCGCGACGTGCTGCTTGCCGGAGGGTTGATTGCCTGGCTTCGCGCGGGCGGATCGACCCCGCTCGCTATTTCACGCGGTCACAGCGCGGCCGTGGACCAGGGCTCACCGATTACGACGCCCCATCCCGATGCGTCATTCGGCAGAGGGCCGGCAACACGACCCAAGTCGGGACCTTAGCGAGGTAGCACTTCTCCCACTTGCGCGGCTTTGGGCCGTGGCGGCGCGTTCTTCACGTACTTGTCGAACCAGCTCACCATCTCATACATCACATGCTGGTTGGATTCACGGGACAGATAGCCGTGTGACTCGAAGGGAAGCATCACGAGCCGCGTCGTTCCGCCTACACCTCGGATCGCCTCGAACAGTTTTTCGGATTGCAACGGCACCGTACCCGGGTTGGCGTCGATATCACCATGAATGAGGAGCAACGGCTCATTGATGCGATCGGCATGCAGGAGAGGCGACAACTTCAGGTAGGTATCCGTCGCTTTATATAGCGTGCGCCGTTCGTTCTGGAAACCGAAGGGTCGCATGGTGTGGTTGTATGCGCCGCTTCGCGCAACGCCGGCCCGGAACAAATCCGACCAGGCGAGCAAGTTGGCGGTCATGAGCGCGCCATGACTATGTCCCATGACACCTACACGATCGGGATCGGTGACCCCCATTTCCACCGCCTTGTTGATGGCCGCCTTGGCGTTGGCAACGATCTGATCGATGAAGGTGTCGTAAGCAGTTTCGCTTGGGCCCACCACCGGCATTGCGGTGTCTTGAAGCACCGCATAGCCCTCCAGGGCGAAGAAAATGGGCGACGCTCCAACAATATTCGTGAACTGCCGAGGAGATGCATCCACCTGCCCCGCCATGGCCGGATCGGTGTAATCGAGCGGATAGGCCCATACTACGGTGGGTAACCGTGTTCCCTTCTTGTAATCCGGCGGGAGATATAGGGTGAAGGAAAGTTCGACGCCGTCAGCGCGCTTGTAGGTGACAAGCTGCTTACTGATGCGGCGAACCTGCGGTACCGGATCGGTAAAGTGCGTGATCGGCTCGGAACTCGAGGTGTAGAGGGCTTCTCCCTCAGGAACGGCGCCGGTGGCCGGCGCTGCCAGCGTGCGGCGGTACACGTTTGGAGGATCGGTGGGAGACTCGCGACGGCTGAGGAAAATCCCAGCGCGAGGATCGATCCACTCCAGAAAGGACTCCAGACTTTCATGATCGGATCGGAAAAGGCGTTCGGTCTTGAACGTGGCTAAGTCCATGCGATCGAGGAACGGACGATCACCCTCCGGCGAGCCCCCCTGCCCGGCGAGGAAGATCGCGCCCTTTTCCTCTCGTACGGCCATTGTTCCGTTGGAACTTACGTGGAACACGGGGTTCCCCGGATCCTTGTAGTTCTCATCCATGCTCATGCTCCACACCAGCCTCGGCTTTTCGCCCGGTCGTGACAGATCGAGCAGCGACTCCGTGAGCCAGTGCTTGTCTTGATCCACGTCATAGAAGAAGGCTTTTGACCCGTGCTCGATAGGGTTCATGCCTCCGTAACGATGTTTTGTTTTCACAAGCTCGACCGGTTTCTTTCCCACGGTCTTGAGCATCACGCGATCGTGAAACGGCACGTCCTTGAACGTGTCCCCATCATCCAGAGCCTCAGCCCAGTAGAGCGTCGCAGGAGCATTGGGGCTCCATTGAATGTTGCGAGGACCGGTGCGGACACCTTGGATGGGTACCTGTTCGGCTAGGGGAAGCGTTGCCAGTGTTTCGACGACCTTCCCGGATTTGTCCCAAATCTCGATCCGGTTAGGAAAGCGATCGAACGCACGCAGGAAGGAATAAGGCCGGTCGACTTGCTCCACGAGCACGTATTCGCCGCTGGGAGCCGGTATGGTGCGCGTGAGCACGCCCGCTTTTCCGTAGGGGCGTGTCTTTCCTGACACCGCGTCGACCAAGGCAAGCTGGCTCGTGCCGTAATATTCGAATAAGTCCTCGTCATGAGGCGTGCGAAGAAGATCCCGCGCTTCGTACGTGCTCGAGGCCGGCCCTTTGCCGCCGCTTTCTTCAATGCGTGGGCCGAGAGGTACTCCGGGATCGGCCGGAGACGGCGGGCGTTTATCGGGCACCGTCCTCACGAGCAAGGTTTTTTGATCCGGCAGCCACATGACAGAATTGCCGAGCACCGGATTCAACCGAACACCTGGGACGCGATGCGCTTTGGCGCTTTTCACATCCAATATCCATAGCTCCACTGCATCTTGCGTGGTGTTAGGAAAGGCAATCATCGTGCCGCTTGCGTTCCATCTCGGCCCCCCCAGCCGGGCGCCTTCTGGAACAGAGACCGGAGTCTCGGTTCCCTCCCCAACCTGCTTGAGCCGAAACTCGACGAAGTAGGACGAACCGTGTACACCATTGTTCTTTGGGTTCACCCGCACTCCGCCCAATCTCAAGAGCGGTTCGGCAAGATCAGAGATGGGCGGGTAATACAAGGGCCGAGCCAAGAGGATCACTGTCCCGGTCGGGGCGGCCATCGCCAGCGGCGGTGCGGGGGCGTTCATCACGTCGAGTATCGCCTGGGGCGGCAGCTCGTATTTGGATTCCGCGCCGGCTGCGCCGGCACCCCACGTCCAGACGATAATTGTCAGCAGAACTCCACGGAATGTCATGACTCGCCCCTTAGTGCATGAGAAGCACCTTCTGCATGGCGGTAAACCCGGGCGCCTCCATCCGTATCAAGTAGAAACCTGCCGGTGTTTGTTGTCCCCGGGTGTTTCGGCCATCCCACTCGACGCTGTGTTTGCCCGCCGTTTGTGGCCCCTGAACCAGTGTGCGCACCACCCCGCCATCCAGACCATACACCTTGATGCGGACATCCGCTCCGGCTCCCGGTACTTCGAACTCCAAGCGCGTGCTTCCCCGGAAGGGGTTCGGCCCCGGTGCCCGAAGTGCGAAACGTTCGCCCGGGAAAGATGCCCCAATCCCGGTCGTAGCGGTAGGAGACGACGCCGCGCTTTCATTTCCTGAAAAATCAACCGTCGAAACCTTGTAGTACACGCCCGCCGTGTTGTAATCGGGATCGTTCCAGGCCGAGGTCACGGTCGTGGCCACCAGAGTGCCCGATTGCGTCGTAACGGCAGAATTACCGAGGCTCGGCGCGAAGTTGGGATCGGTTGAGCGATAGACCTTGAAGTAATCGAAATCGGGACTCGTTGAATCGTTCCAATTGAGCGCGTTCGTTCCGTTTTCGTGATAGGCCACGACAAAACCGTTCGGAGCGGACGGAGCCAGATTGTCCACCGAGTAACCGCTGTCGGGGTAGGAGTCATAGAAGAACCCGGCAGTCGCGGTACGGGCCCGAACGCGGAACGCGGTCCAATGCTGCCCGTTGGCAATCGACGAATCGGCGATCGTGGGCACGACCACCGAATATTCGTCGTCGCCTTCGGCGGGCACGGTGGTGACGAAGTCCCACCCCGCCAGCTCCGCACCCAGGGGCTTCGCTGAAGACGCACTCACCCCGGGCTTGTATCCCGCATCGATGCGGCGGTAGATGGAATACTCGATGATTTGCGGCACCGCATCGAGGTCATCGATGCCGCTCCGCATCCAGGTGAGCCGCACTTGGCCGCCCTGATCATGGCCTACGTCCACGACCGATGTGATAACGGGAAAGATATAGAGCCATTCCACCGTGACATCCGAAGCCCCCGCCGTTGCGGGTGGATTAGGTGCGGTAGAAATGGTGGCCTTCCAGCGCACGTCCGAGCCGCTCAGAACCGTCCACGCACCCCCTGGATTCGGGGTTATCCAGTTCGTTCCGCCGTCAGCGCTGATCTGCCACGTCGTGTTGATGGCATTTGCCGTCAACCGTGCGTACATGATGTTGTCGGTGGTCTGGTCCAGGGCGAGGGATTGACCGATATTGCCCGCGAAATTCAGCTGGTTCTGGAATACGTTGATCACGCGCAGGCCGAAGTCTGCATCGGCTACGAAAGCCTTCGCGCCGACTGCGGCGACGCCGAGAGCGGTGCCCGGGGTGTCAAAGGTGGACACCAAGGTCGGAAAATTGGGATTGGACGCATCATAGACTCGAAGTCCCAGAACACCGTCCGCAACGAACACAAAGGGCCCGATCACGGAAACCCCCTGCGCATCCCCCGGCGTCGCCACGGTCGCCCAGAGAAACGGATTCACCATGTTCGTGACATCGATGATCTCGAGATCTCCGTCCGCTACGTATACGGTGGATCCGATCACCGCCACGTGGTTGGCGTTCCCGCCTGGGGCGATATTCCCTTGGAACTGAAGGTTGCCGTTCGCGGGGTTGATCGTGAACGTACGCAATCCCTGTCCACCATGAGCGACGAATACATTCCGGCCACTGACCACGATCCCGGAGGAGACGTTGGGTACGGAGATCGTTTGCACCATGGAGATAGAGGCGGGATTGGAGACATTCAGCACCACGGCGCCTTGCATGCCGTCGGCAAGGTAGGCGAAATTCCCACTCACCGCGACGCCCATGGTGGTCCCTGGAGTATCGAACCCACCCAGCAACACCGGACTGGCGGGGTTGCTGACGTCGAGAATGATGAGACCCGCGATTCCGTCGGCGACGTAAGCTCGCGTTCCCTGAATAGCCACGTCGAAGGCCGTTCCCGGCGTGTTGTAACTCCCAAGGGCTACCGGCGCCGCCGGGTTCGAGACGTCGTAGATCTGCAATCCGGACGCGTCGTCGTCGGCGATGTACGCAGTGTTTCCAACAACGGCCAGGCGACGGGCGTAGTCGGGCGTATCCAGGGCTCCCGCCTCGCTTGGCACCGGCAACGCGCTCCGCGCTGCGATCACTCGCAATCCAGGGGCGCCATCGGCCACGAAGGCGAGCCGGCCGGCGACCGCAACTCCACCGGCATTCCCGGCGGTATCGAACGTCTCGACCAACGTCGGGCTGGCGGGATTCTGCACGTTGATGACCTGGAGGCCCGAACCCTGATCCCCCACGAACGCTTCGGTGCCCGAGACGGCGACATTGAAGGCATCTCCAGGCGTGTCGTACGTTCCCACCAACGTCGGACTGGCCGGGTTGCTCACGTTCAAGATCACGAGCCCGTTCGTCCGGTCGGCTACGTACGCATACTTTCCGGAGACATCCAGACTCTGGGCAGAGCCGGCGGTATTGAATGTTCCAAGAAGTACCGGCGACGCGGGGTTTGCGACGTTGATGAGCTGGAGTCCGGACGCGCCATCGGCGACGTAAGCGACGGTTCCGCGCACGTCTACTCCCGTGGCCACGCCAGGCGTATCGTAGGTTCCAAGAAGTACAGGCGCATTCAGATTCGTGACGTCGAGCATGACAAGACCGTTCGTCCCGTCGGCCACGTACGCCACATAACCTTGCACGGTCACGTCAAACGCGGTTCCCGCTGTGTTGAACGTACCCGTTAATGTTGGGTTTCCGTTGAAATGCACGTTTAGGATCTGCACACCCGCGACATCATCCGCGACGAAAAGTTGGTCCCCAGCCAGCATGATCGCGCGCGCCAGCCCCGGAGTGTCGTAAGAGCCGCCGAACAGAGGATTAACCGGATCCCTCACGTCGATTACGACTACGCCGGCAGCTTCGTCGGCAACATAGACGCCCTTGCCCCCGATAACCGCGTCCAGAGCGAGATTCGTGTCGAACGTGCTTTGCAGCGTGGGTTGAAAGGGAAGGAACTGGAGCCGGCCCACACTCGTGTTCCAGTCCGCGGTGGTGTTCACCGCATCCTTGTAGGTCGTGTTGTTGAAGCTCTCCACCACCCGGTTCACGACCGCACCCGAGGGCTGGGCAATGCAAGGCAGCAGTAGCGCGGCAAAAAGCAGTATGCGAGTCGGGTTCATGTTCGGCTCCCCTTAGAAGAAAAGAAATAAGAAGTAAGAAGGAAGAAACGAGATGCGTACTTCTTCCTGCTTACTTCTTCCTTCTTATTTAACCTAAGAACTCCAGACCCGCTGTCTCCCGATCGACGCGCAAGCGCATCGATCGGTCCAGAATGATCGTCCCGGCAGTGAGCAAGACACAGGTCAGAAGGACGGCCAAGGGTCGTCCATAAATGGACGGCGTCAGGAACGCCAGTCCAGTAGCGGCCACCCCGGCCAACATAGTAAGGCCAAAAATGCGAGCGGACGAGAGTCCTTTGTCGATGGGTTTGGAAAACGGCAGCTCGGGTTCGATAAGGGTAGATAACTGAAGGAGGAGATGGCTCAGGAGCCCCATGACCACCAGGTGAATGAACACGATCCGAACCTGATGGTAAAACCAGGCCATGACCACGCCGGTGAGCAAGAGGTAAGGAATGAGGAACGTGACGACCAGCACGTTCTGGGCCGAGCGCAGGAGCCGGGCTCGATTGGATGGAGACACGAAGACGATCCAGGACGCGCGGAACGCATCGCTGCGCACGAGACTGGAACGTAGCATGCTGGGAAAGAGCAGCATGGCAATTGACACCAGTGGCATCGTCCGGCCGATATCGCGCGCGGCCCCGGGGTGGTCGACGTCGCCCTGGCGGAGACCCATGAAGAGATACAAAATGGTCATGGGCAAGATGGCCAGCACGCCCATCTGGAACTTCGTATCGTTTCGAAACTGACTCCATACGAGGAGGGCAACCGCCCTCGATTCTCCTCCGCGAAATAGCCATCCTCTTCGCAACCTACTGCGGGCCGGCTTCCGATCACCAATCGTCATGACGGCGCCAAGCTCTTCGGCGTAGTTCAAGGAGAGCCGCCCGAGGAGTGCTATCCCCAGGCCAGCCAGCACCAGAACAGAGAGAAGAGCCAGCATCACTTCGCGGCGTGCCCCGGAGCCCGAAGCCAGGGCCACATAGCTGGCAAACCAGGCCGGAGGGCAAACGATGAGCCACGGACCCGGGTGCATTTCCCATACGCTTCGGGAAGCCGAAGTGAACACGCGCGTGATCAAAAAATACCCGCCGTAAACGAGGGTGCTGGACACGAGCTGGACGTAAGTAAGCGCCTGCTTGATACGCCGGGGGCCCAAGGCCCGAAGAATCCAGGCGTACACGGCGACCATGCCGAGCGCCATGGCCGTGCTCCCCGCATACACCGCGACCAGATTCGCGAACGCGATGCCGATTCCGCGCTCGAAGGTGGCGAAGAGGATGGGAACCCAGGCAAAGAGCGTGGTCATGGCCGTGGTGTACACGAGCACATTGGTCAGGCGGGCGGCAAAATACGTGCGTGACGATACGGGCCGATACCCCAGGATCGCGTAATCGTCCGGCGAAACGATGGTGGCGTTGTAATCAAGAAGCGCCGCCGTTCCAATCATGAACATCGTGTATGCGACCAGGATGAGGGCGCCAAGATAGAGGTCCTGCACCGGCGACAGCAAAATGGCAATGAACAATCCCATCGCCGAATACACGACCATCTGAAAGATCATGGATCGCTGTCCCGATCCACGCCGCCGCGTCTGCAATGACGGAGCACCACGGAAGTCCACCTTGAGCGCGGTGCGGGTCAGCGTTTTCCACTGGTGATAATCGATGCCGAGGCGCGCGAAGAGGGGCGTCATGCCCGGTCCAAAGACGCGAGAAACTCAGCGGTGACCTGACCCACGTCGCGCACTCCGGTGAGTTTCGAGAACGCTTCTTCCAATGACTTGGTATCCGTGGAGCGAACGATCTCGACGGAACAAGGCGCACTTTCAACTACTGACTTGGTTACGCTACCCAACAGCCAATTCCTAAAATCACTGCGATTATGAGCGCGAATCAGAATCAGATCCGCCGGCCACT
>Ga0207675_100006913_pt1 | contig 10735 bp, 10 predicted proteins | sample KBSSwiS42_FD_184305 | JGI IMG/M metagenome (GOLD analysis project Ga0207675, IMG submission 184305) | Switchgrass rhizosphere microbial communities from Kellogg Biological Station, Michigan, USA - KBS Switchgrass S4-2 (SPAdes) (version 2) | ecosystem: Host-associated > Plants > Roots >...
TTGCGGCCGAAAATATAGATGGCGGTGGTGGCGATCAGCAGCCCAAGGCCGATCAGGATCGAGGTGAGGCCTAGCGGGATCAGCAGCAGCGAAACGTTGCGGTCGGGGTTGACAAACCAGTGATGGAGCGAGGTCATCAGGAAGGCCACGCCGGCAAAGCCCGCGCCGCCGCCGGCCACCAGCAGCGCCCACATCCGCCGCAACTGGCTCAGCCGCTCACGCGCGATCTCGGTGCGTGGCGCATGATGGCGGCCGACGCGCCGCACCAGCCGGATGGCAAATCCGATCGAGCTGAATCCGATCAGCAGGCTGGACGCCCCGAGCAGCATTCGCGTGGTGGGGCCGAGATCGGGATGCTTCTGCAATGTCAGCAACGGAAAGTCGAATGCGGCGTGCAGCGCTACCGGCGCGAACAGCGCCAGACACCAGCTTGAAATCCGAGCCCAGTCGCGATGATGGCGGTGCGCGCCCAGCGCCGTCCCGGCGCGCGCGATCGCGATATAGGCGCCGGCGATAATGCCGAGCGCGCCGTGAAACGGCACCGTCAGCACGCTGCGCAAGGCGGCCAGTGACCGCCACATGTCGGAGTGCTGCACGAGATAAGCGAGGTTTTCGTAAGCGGCGAAGCCGAGGCCGGCGGCCGCGCCATAGACCACGGTATCCATCGGGTCCGCAAACGTCCGCCGCCGCACCGACACGGCGATGATGACGAGCACCTTCACGATCTCTTCGGGCGCGGCGACGCCGAAGACCGAACGCAGACCCTGCGTCATCCAGGGATTTCCCGGCACCGCGAGGATCGCGGCAAACGGCGCGCGCGCAATGCCCAGCAGCGAAATGCTGGCGGCGCCGAGGATGAAAGCGAGCCATACCCGCGCGGGCGGGCCGGGGCGCTCGTCGGCGGCAATGACAAGCCAGAGCACCAGTAATGCCGGCGCAATGGCGGCAACGCCGATCGATGTGGGGAGGGCCTGCAGCAACAACATGTCGGGAACTTTACCTCGTCAGATGCTCAAATGGCCGCAAATTCAGTTGTTTGCAAGAAAAGCCGAACGCGACTCGTTGTCGCCAACGGCAAATTGAAGATCCAGTTCCTTCCGAGGGGGCTATACCGGGGTCTCGCCGCCGATCTTGCCCCGCGCCATCAGCAACCCCGCCAGCGCGACCAGCGCGAAGCCCGCGCCGGCCAGGAACGTTCCCTGCGGCCCGGTGATGTCCCAGAGCGCACCAGCGATGATGCTGGCGGCGAGCATCGCCAGGCCGCCGAGCAGGTTGAAGAATCCATAGGCTGTGCCGCGCAGCTCGGCCGGCGCGGTGTCCGCCACGAGGGCGGCCAGTAATCCCTGCGTCAGCCCCATATGCAGGCCCCACAGAACGACGCCCAGCGCAACGCCGCCGATCGACGGTAGCAGGGCCAATGCGATATCGGCGGCGATTAGAAGCAGAATGCCGCCGGCCAGCACGGCCGTGCGGCTGATGCGATCCGAGATGACGCCGGCGGGATAGGCCGCAAGGGCATAGACGACATTCATGGCCACCAGCACGGCGGGGACCAGCATGATCGGCAGCCCGACATTCTGGGCGCGCAGAATCAAAAATGCCTCGCTGAAGCGCGCCAGCGTGAACACGCTCGCCACCGCCACCACCCACCAATAGGCCGCCCCAAGGTTCTTGATTTCGGCGAGGCTGATCGGATTGCGCACGGCGCGCAGCGCTGCCGGCCGGTCCGGCTCGCGCACGGCGAAGACGATCAGCGCCAGCGCCAGGAAGGCGGGGATCACGGCAACCCAGAACACGGCGGTGAAATTGTCCGACGTCCACCACATCAGAGCAATGGCGAGCAGGGGGCCCATGAAGGCGCCGATCGTGTCGAGCGATTGGCGTAAGCCAAAACTCGCGCCGCGCAGATCGGCCGGCGACAGGTCCGCCACCAGCGCGTCGCGCGGGGCGCCGCGAATGCCTTTGCCGATTCGGTCGACAAAACGCGCCGCCACCAGCCAGGCGATGGTCGGCGCCAGCGGAAACACCGGCTTGGTGAAGGCCGCCAGACCGTAGCCGGCGGCCGCGAGCCACTTGCGCTTGCCGAGCCGGTCCGAAAGCGCGCCTGAGAATATCTTGGTAATGGAAGCGGTCGCCTCGGCGATGCCTTCGATAATGCCGACCGTCACCATCGATGCGCCAAGCACCGTAACCAGGTAGATCGGCAGCAGCGCGTGGATCATCTCCGACGAGACGTCCATCAGCATCGAGACGAAGCCGAGGACCCATATGTTCGCCGGAATATCCCTGATCGAATAGGCCGGCTTGGTTTCAACAGCCATGTCGCCTCTTGCACCGCCTCATCGCGCCAACAGCCGCAGGCACGCTTCGACAAAAACCTCGGCCCCCGTGACGATGTCGGCGTCAGCGGTGTTCTCGGTCCAGTGGTGCGAGACGCCGCCGATCGAGGGCACGAACAGCATGCCTGCCGGCATGACGGTCGCGAGGATCTGGGCGTCGTGGCCGGCGCCACTCGGCATGCGGAGCGACTTGCCGCCGGCAAAGGCTGTGCCGGCTTGTTCGATGGCCTGCTGGAAGGAGTCATCCATCAGCGCGGGCGCACCGGTGCGAATGCGCTCCACCGCGACGCTGCAGCGGCCCTGTTTGTCGACTTCCGCGGCCATGCTGTGGAGGAGAGCCTCCAGCCGCGCGATCACGGCCGGATCGTCGTCGCGAATCTGGAACAGCATTTCCGCAGCGCCCGGGATGATGCTCGGCGCGCCGGGATCGAGGGTGATGCGGCCGGTGGTCCACACCGTGCGCGGACCGCAGGCCATGGGGAAGCGCTCGTCGATCGCGACGCAAAATCTGGCGAGCGCCAGCCCTGCGTCCTTGCGGATGGCCATCCGCGTGGTGCCGGCGTGGTTTTGTTCGCCCACAAACGTGATGCGGTATTGCCAGATCCCGACAATGGACGTGACTATTCCAATCTTGAGGCCGCTGCTTTCGAGCGTCTCGCCCTGTTCGATATGGGCTTCCAGATATCCGATATGCCGCCCGCGTTCGCAGCGGGCGCGGGCGCGGCCGGCGAGGCCGGCGTCGCGCAGCGCATCGCGCATGCTCCTGTCGTTGTTGCGGTCGCGCGCCTCGTCGATACCGGCTTCGGTGACGCCGCCGACATAGGAACGGCTGCCGAGGAAGTGTCCGAAATGCCCTTCCTCGTCGCACCAGGATGCGACTTCGACCGCGCCGTTTATATTCGGATCGCGGTTGATGACGCGGGCGGCTTCGAGCGCATAGACCACGCCGAGCGGTCCATCGAGCCAGCCCGCGTAGTTCTGACTTTCCAGATGCGATCCCGCCAACAATTTCGGCCCGGGCTTCGTGCTGGTGCCGAGGATGTTGCCGATGCCGTCGATTTCGCCCGCGAGGCCGGCCTCGGGAAGACGCTGCACCAGCCACGCCAGCGAAGCGAGATGCGGTTCCGAGAAGGTCGGCTTGTGAACGCCGGTCTTGTAGGCGCCGATCGCGCGCAGCGCATGAAGATCGGCGAGGACGCGGGCGCCATCGGCGCGTGGGAGATTGTCAGTCATGGATTTACACGTGCCTGCGTATCCGTAGTTCTCCGGGGGAGAACAAAGTTCCTGATGTCATTGCAGGAGTAGAACAAAGTTCCAGGAATGTCGCCAGCCGCGGTGATTATCCACCCGAGAGCAACGCCAACGCGATGATGGCAAGCCATGCCACGATGACGAGCGCCGTCACTGCGCCAGCGGTGATCTTGGCCTTCTCCTTCAGCGTGTAGCCGCGCATTTTTCCCGCAACTGTGTGAGGGGCGTTCAGGCCCTCGCGGAAGCATATTCAATCACTCGCCTCAAAGGAATAGTTCGCGTTGTGCGGGTGGAGAGTGCGGTGCAGGAAATGGCCCAATGGCCGTGGGGCGCCACGGCGGCTGCTTCGGCCGGTCGTCGACCGCGGCTTGCGAGCGAACCGAAGGCCTGCTTGAGGCGTATAGCGAAATGACGGAGGCGGCCCGGTGCCAGTATGTCGTCATGCCCACGGGAGCCGAAGGCGCTCGCCGACCTGCTATTCTACCGTGAAAAGAACTTCACGCGTTTTGCCGCCGGAGATCGCCTGCGGCGCCAATAGAAAGCGTAACCGGCGACGGCTTGCGGCGGCCCATGCCAGACGATTGAGGCGCTAACGCCGAATTAATCTCATCAGCCTATTATCTCAGGCAGTTCTAGTTGGGTGCCGCGTAAAGGAGCCGTCGCGAGAGACGGTCCGGCGAGGGCTCCTTTTTTGTTCGCTCATTGAGGTTGATGCACGTGACCGATACATTGGAAAAGCAGAGCCAAACCGAACAACCCGAATCCACGGCACCGACCAAGAAATCGGGCCGGAAATCGATCCTGGCGTTTGCGGTGTTCGCTCTTGGAATAAACACTGGCGCGGCCGTCTATACACTGTCGCCTTCCGATTTTTCCCTGCCTGATCTCAGCAGTCTGGCCGAACTGCTTCCGCACCAGAAAGCTTCCGATCCAATATCGGATCCGGCTGTCGTCGCCGCATTGGCTCATCAGCAACACGTTGCCTCGCTGCAAGAGAATAGCTTCCTGTTGCAGCAAAACACCGATCTTCTTCAGCAGGGTTCAATCGCGCTTGCTTCTCTAAGACAGAGCGTGATGGATGAGCGCGTCGACGTGAAGAAAATATCCGCTCAGATAACGGATGAACATGCAGACGTGAAGAAGGTATCTGCTCAGATTTCGACGCTCATAGCGAAGGTCGACTCGCTGCAAAAAGCAATAGCCCCGGAAGTAACCTCCTCCATTCCGACAAGGCACGCGCGTAACCGGCTATCCCGGGCAGCGCAAAAGCGGATGGTTCGGCAGTCGAAACCTGTGGGACCTATTTCGCTTGGAGGAGCCCCGCTAAGTCTCCCGGCTACCACGTCAAGCCCACAAGGCTGAAGAACGAGAGAACGAAAGAGCGAGGCGGGGGACTTCGGTCCCGCGCTCCGGACCTATTTGAAGAAGTGATAGATCCCGTTCAGCCCGAGAAGACCGGTGATAATCAGATAGACCGCCACTGCGACGCTAATGATGCGGGGCGCGATCAGCAAAAACACTCCCGCGGCCAGGGTGACGAGTGGCAGTAGGGGGGTTGCAGCATCGGGATGCATCCAGGTTTTATAGCAGATTCGAGCCCGTTGCCCGATCGACAATGACTTGCCCATACGCTGGCGCCGATTACCGTCAAGCTGACAGCCCCGCAGGGGGCAGGCGCACCAGCGGTGTTCCCTGATTCACCCCGAGGTCCATTCCGCTAATCGTGTCTGCGGTTGCTGCACATGCGGGCACGCTCTGAGATGCCATCGGGGCGGCGCGCGGGGGCTTACGACGCCGGGTCCGGTCGGAGCGCGCGCACCGCGGCTCTGATCATCGCGACGATTTCGACCTCGGCATCGCTGTCATCAGGTTGACGCCACGCGCTCTGGATTGCAATGACCACCTGCTCGGTCGGATTGACGAAGATGAACTGGCCAAACGCGCCTCTCGCCGAGAAGGCACCGTTGTTGACGCCGCCCGGCAAGGGCGGCACCGCCCACCACTGATAGCCGTATCCGGCCGGTGAACCGGGCATGAGCCGACCGAAGGCGGTGGGCGCGCTGTCGGGCGTCCCGGCGAGATCGCGCCAGCCGGGCGGCAGCACCCGTCGGCCACTGAACGCCTCGCCATCCTCCAGCACCAGTAGGCCGAAGCGGCCGACGTCGCGCAGCCGCGCGCTGACGCCAAACCCGCCCAGCTCCAGGCCTCCGTCGGATTCGAGCGCCCAGTACCCGTCGGCTTCCATGCCGGCAGGCCCCCAGATTGTCTCGGCGCAGTAGTCGGCCAGCGGCCGGCCCGTGGCGGCCGCGATCACCGCGCCCAGCACGCAGCTCTCGACGGTCGAATAGTTGAAGACGACGCCTTGCGGCTGGGCGCGCGGCAGGCTGCACGCGAGATCCAGGACGGCGCCTGGCCGCCGGCTCTCCAGGGCCTGCTGCAGGCGTCCGGCGTCGGCCTGTCCGTCGTCTTCCTCGCTCCAGGCCACGCCCGAGCACATCCGCATGACATCGCGGACCGTGACGCCCTCATATGCCGAGCCGCGAAGCTGCGGCAAATAGAGGTCACAGCGATCGTCCAGGCTACCGATCGCGCCATCGTGGAGCGCGGCGCCGACGAGCGTCGAGGTCATCGACTTCGCCGTCGAGTAGCTCGTCCGACGGCTCTCCGGGCCGCTGCCCATACCGTAGCGCTCCAACGCGATCTCGCCGTCCTTCAGGATCAGGAGCCCGGCCGTGCGGCGGCGGGTCATGTAGTCGCTAACGCCGAGGCGGAGGTCACCCACCTCAAAGGTCAGGTCTGCGAGCGAGCGGGCGTGCGGTGGGAGCGGCCGCACCTTGTCGCCGCGCCGGATGACGCGATGCGGCCAGTTGCGGAAGGTCGCCGTATCCGTCGGTGTATCGCAGGCCATGGATCTCTCCTCCTGTTGAGACGGCGTTAGATCGCCCGGTTTGGAGGCGCTTGCAAAGCAAGTTAAGTTGGTTTGTACTGGCCTTGTCGCGCTGGCGCGCTCGCGCCCGACCGCCTTCCTGGAAATCACACTGTCAGGTGTTCGCGAATGTCCCCTCGGGGTTCGCCGTTGCGGGCCAGCCAGAAGCTTCCGTTCGGTGCCCGCCACTTCATCGCCCTGAAGCTGACCTTCCGAATGTCCGAGATGCGAACTCTTATGGCCTGATCTGCCATCACGGAGACTTTTGACGTGGACTGGTTCGAAAGACTAACGGGCTTCATCGAGACGGACTACGCCTCTACCCGTGCCAGGCTCGAGGTCAGGAGCAACAAGCTGATCTCGCTGGTCAACGGCATGAGCTACAGTACTGGACTCCTGGAACTGGCCTCGCTGTCCGAGCTTCGAAACCAGGTGAAATCGGCCGATGCTGTATCCGGTCGATTGCGGGTATCTCTTATCAGCGGTGACGTCAGAGAGATGCACTGGCATCGCGCGTTTGCTGGCGCACTGTTTCAGGTTGCTTCGCAGTTCAATCTGTTGGAAATGATCGGGCCGAATAAAACCCCTGAAGACGGCGTGACCATCTATCAAAATGATCGAACTCAGGGGCCGGCCTGCGCGATGGCCGCGGGCGCCGCCACGATCTACCGGAATTACTTCGCGAAGGTCGACGGTGGATCGGGTCAAACGAAGGACCGTCAGCTTGACGCCTTGGCGGATCTCGGCACCGCGCTTCGCGAGCGCCTCGCGCCAGACGTGGGCGAGCTTTGGTCTATGACGAATGGCTACGCGCTCGCCCATCGCTCGGGCCTGGACGCGATCACCCGCGTTCTTGAGAGCAGCAGTCCCGATGAAATCGACGAACTGCGCGGCCATTTGCGAATCGGGCTGCATTGGGATGTCGAGGTAACTGACGCCGGCCGCCCGTTTCCTCTCGTTTCACAAGCCTTCTGCTCCGCGCTGCCGGTGGCCTACAGCCAGCATGGCCCGCGGCACTGGGCGCGGTTTGCCTGCCTGGTTCTTGAGGCCGCATATGAGGCGACGCTTTGGGCGGCTGCGCTGAATGCGCGGCGCAGCGGCTCTAACATCGTCCTGTTGACGAGCCTTGGCGGAGGTGCGTTCGGAAACGACGAGAGTTGGATCGAGGCCGGTTTGGTGCGGGCTCTCAAACTGGCGTCTGGATTCGACCTTGATGTGAGACTTGTCAGTTATGGCGTTCCCTCGGCTGCCTTTTTGCGGATCGAGCGGATGTTTGCATAGCCGCCCGACCTGCTTTGGACAGTTTTCGCGTGGCGGCATGGAAGGATCGCAGAAGCGGCCATATTCGGCGGCATGGCGCTCCCTAGCGGAAGGGCCATATTAAGCAAAGTCAATAGATTAGCAGCCTGGTTAGCCGCAATCGTGGTCCGTATGTTCTCGCTGAGGCTGGCGAACCTTTTCGGTTCCGGTCCCGTGGGCTTTAATGATCTCATGCCCGAGCCCAGGAAGGATGCGACAATGGTCAAAGCCACCGCCGTTTTTACGCCGACGGATCCATCACGGGCGCTGGTTCGGTTGAATCAAGCAATCAGACCGCGAAGAAGCTCGCGACAAACTATCTCGACATGATCGTCAAGGAAATTGGAGGAAGCGATTTCGTCGTTTTTGTCGACGACTTTCACTATATCGAGCCAGGAGTGCGCGAAGAGATCGGGCGTTAGATTAAGGCCGCCGCAGAACAAGACGTCCGCATTTGCACGGCGTCAGTGCCGCGTCATCATCTGTGTGTTCATCTGCATCAGCTGCCTATTCGACTGTTGCATCGCCCACATCTGCTGCTGCATGGTCGCCTCCTGTGATAGCCGCATCCTTCTATTATCATCCAGGCAGTGGACATAAGCCGGCGTTCCCGGTTTCAGCCCCACGCTGCGACAGGCCGCGTCGTCATTGGCTGCAATCTGCTCGGCGCTCGTGAAACAGGCACCCAATGGAAGCGCGGCTGCCACGATCAACAGAAGCCGTGAAAAGTGCATTTCCTTGCCCCCTCTCTTCTGAGAGCTTCCATCTTATAGACGCAATCCGGCGCAATTGCGTTCTTGAGATTCAGGGGCGCCTGGAAGGTGCCACCGCCCGCGCGGCTTCGCAATCAGCCTGTTCGCGGGTGTTTTGAATTCCGTCGCGGCCTTCGCGAGCGTCTGGACCGGCCAATCGGCGATCTAGAGGCCGCCAATGCGTTCCGAAACACGGTTGTGCCAAGCGCAGACGGGTACTGCGGCAACGGCCCCATGTGGCACCGATGGGCGATATTCGATGCGTTCTTGGCCGGCATGGATTACGCGCGCCAAACGACCACACGCGATGATATTGAAAGCCAATCACCCGGATGGGCGATCCTAAGCGAAGAGGACAACACCCACAGGAGATAAGGAATTTGGCAAGGCTGCTCAGGTCCGAAGAGTGCGCCAGCAGGCGACATGCCGACTTTCATACGAGGTGGCATTCAGCGTGTTATTTCGGCAACAGGCTTCCAGAATAGTTGCGCGAGTCCCGGATACAACTTTCGCGCAAGGCTGCTTTTTGACAGGTAATGAACGCCGCTATTTTTGATTGTTTGGGGGGATGGAAGTGAAGCATTTTGCCATCGTCGGGGCTGGACTGCTTTCGATTGCTGGATTTGTCGGCGCGGCATCTGGCGCTGACCTTCCTGCGCGGACTTATACCAAGTCGCCTGCTGTTGTCGCACCCGTCTACGACTGGAGCGGCTTTTATATTGGTCTCAATGGCGGCGGCGCATCGAGCCGCGAGTGCTGGACCATCACCAGCAATGCAGGCGTTGCGCTCGCGCCAACCCCGAGCGAGGGCTGTCACAGCGCGACTGGCGGCATGGTCGGCGGTCAGGTTGGCTATCGTTGGCAGACTGCCAATTGGGTGTTCGGAGTGGAAGCCCAGGGTGATTGGGCTAATCTTACGGGATCAAATGCGAGCTTGACGGTGCTGATTCCCGCGACCAACCGAACCAAGATCGATGGCATCGGCCTCTTCACAGGCCAAGTCGGCTACGCCTGGAACAACGTTCTCTGGTACGTTAAGGGCGGCGCTGCGGTCACCGATAACAAATACAGCACCTTTTTCACCGCAACCGGCGTCGTGTACAATCAGGCACGCGATACTCGCTGGGGTGGCGCGGTCGGAACCGGAATTGAATTCGGCTTTGCGCCGAACTGGTCCGTAGGCGTTGAATACGACCACCTGTTCATGGGCAACCCTAACGTCACATTCCCGGCATCGAACATTGCAGTCACGCGCAGCGACAATATCCGCCAGGACGTGGACATAGGGACGGTGCGGGTGAGCTATCGCTTTGGTGGTCCCGTCATCGCAAAATACTGATCTCCTCGACTTGATGAACTCAAAAGCCCCGGCATCGTCCGGGGCTTTTTGTGTGAGCCGATGAAATCATGCCGAATGTCTGTTCCGGGGTAATAATCACACATCCGCATGTTCAATAGCGATGTTCGTTTTGCCTCAGTGATCCGACATCTTCAGCCTAACACCGAGCTGCGTGCGAGCTTGAATCTTTGAGGTGAAGCTCCAGCTTTTCGGAGTTTGCCAATTCGAAGAAATAGCTGAACGCGATCAAATCGATTTTTGCGCTGTGGCGCTCCCTAGCGGAATCGAACCGCTCTCTCCACCGTGAAAGGGTGGCGTCCTAACCGATAGACGAAGGGAGCAAAACAACCGGAAAATCAATGCGTTATGCGCTTGATAGGCCGTGTTGGCCGCCTGCCGTCCATGTTCCATGGAGGCGGCGACGGGCGAACGTATAGTGGCGTTTGGCCGGGTGGGCAAGCCGCTCGGAAACCGGTTTTTTCGGCCGTTTCGGGACGTCCGGGGGATGACGGGATGCAACGGATTTTAAAGCCGCATGGCGTAAGGCTTTGGTTGGGGGAACTCCGACATGGCCTTGCTGTCGAGCAAAAAGCGCGAGTCGCGCAAATCACTGAGTCAGCCCGGGTGGATCACGCTCGAGGGCGGTTTTGCCGCGCGCCAATGCGTGGTGAAGGATCTGTCCACGACGGGGGCGAAGGTCACGATCGACGATCCCAATTCGCTGCCGGCGAAGTTGCGGCTGGCGTTTTCACGCGACGCCAGGACCGGACGCCGCTGCGAGGTGGTCTGGCGCCGCGGCAAATCGGTCGGCGTCAAGTTCGTCCGCTAG
>Ga0207675_100006914_pt1 | contig 10735 bp, 8 predicted proteins | sample KBSSwiS42_FD_184305 | JGI IMG/M metagenome (GOLD analysis project Ga0207675, IMG submission 184305) | Switchgrass rhizosphere microbial communities from Kellogg Biological Station, Michigan, USA - KBS Switchgrass S4-2 (SPAdes) (version 2) | ecosystem: Host-associated > Plants > Roots >...
GCGAGGCGCTCTCCGCCGATGATCGTCGCTGGCTCGCCGACGGCCTGCGCCTCGGCGGCTTGCTCGGCGAGCCCTGGCTCGAGATCGAACGCGAGCTCTGCCTGCATGGCATCATCGATCGTGCGGGCGGCGTGCGGCTCGGGTGTCCGTGCGCGCAACGGGTCGACGCCTGGCGTGCCTGGACGGCGAGCGAGCCGCTCGCGCCGGGAGAGCTCCCGGAGGCGTGGCGCCGCGCGCTCGAGGGCTCTGCGGAGCGGGCCGCCGAAGCGCTATTTCGCGCCGGCTATTTCGGACCTTTCGGCATCGACGCCTACAGCTGGCGCACGGCCCGTGGCGGCCTGGAGTTGAACCCGCTCGGCGAGCTGAATGCGCGCTTCACGATGGGCTTCAGCGCGGGCATGGCCCGCGGCCGCTGACGGCCGCCGCGGAGGTATACTGGGCACCGTGATCCCGGGCGCTACGCTCCACGAGCAGCTGCTGCAGAGTACCCGTCGCTTTGCCGAGTGGCGGCGCGGCATCAAGCGGCGCTTCGGCTGGCTCGCTCCGCTGCGCATCGTGGCGTATGGCGGCTACGGCGACGCGCGAACCGTGCTGGTGCGCGGACGCGTGCTGGAGGAGCGGCCTGGACCGGAGCCGCGCCTGGGAGACCCGCGCCTGGCGAACTTCTTGCGCGCCTGGGAGCAGTTCGAGTCGGATGAGGTGCCCGGCGTCCAGCTGCGCCTGGAGGCGAACGGAGCCTCGGCCGACGTGGTCACGGATGCCGATGGCTATTTCTCCGCGACGCTGACCTTCGCGAGCCCGCTCGCGCAACCGGGCTGGCTGCCGCTGCAACTGCGCGTGACGGAGAGCCCGTACCCGACCGAGCTGTTGCCGAGCGCGCAGACCGAGCTCTTGATCCCGAGTGAACAGGCGCGCTTCGCTGTGATCAGCGACATCGACGATACCATCTTGCGCACGCACGTGGGCCACACGGCGAAGATGCTGTACCTGACACTGCTCGGCAACGCGCTCACGCGTCACTCCTTCGAGGGCACGGCAGAGCTCTATCATGGCCTCGCGCGCGCGGGTGGCGGGGCGCCCTTCTTCTACGTGTCCAAGAGCGTGTGGAACCTCTTTCCCCTGCTCGAGCAATTCATCCGCGAGCAAGGACTGCCCCGGGGCCCCTTGTTGTTGCGGCAGGCCCGGCTGTTTCACGATGCCGCCAGCTCGGAGCACAAGCCCCGCGCCATCGCTCACCTGCTTGCAACCTACCCCAAGCTCTCCTTCGTCTTGATCGGAGACAGCGGTGAGGCCGATCTGGAGACCTATCTGGAAATCGCGCGCAGCCAGCCCGGACGCATCCGCACGATCTTGATTCGCAACGTGTCGAGCCCCGAGCGCGCGGATATTCTGCGCCACATTGCCGCGCGCCAGACGACGCCCGGCTGCAGCGTGCTGCTGTTCGAGGACGCGCGGCAGGCCATCGAGCACTGTCGGGGCCTCGAGCTCTGGCAGGCTGGTGACGGTTCCAGGTAGGATTGGGGGACGCCAAGCTCCCTGCCGTGCGTGGGGACCTCTCGTACAAGCCGGGCTTCACGAAGACCGAAACAGTCGGTTCGTTTGATGTTCGACGGAGCCTCCGAAGAAGAGCCCTCTGCCCTGCCCGGGGCCCCTCTGCCGTATCGAACCATGGTTTGTAAACGAACCACGTTTCGCGAGAGAACCAGGGTCCTCCCGCGCCCCGCTGCGGGGCCGTCATCAGTCGACGTGATGCCCGCGTCGCCAGCGCATCAGGCGGCCGGTTTTGTGAATCCGTTCATCACGATCCACTTGTAAAAGGCGTCGAACCAGCCCGTGCTGGTCGTCTCCTTCGGATACATGCCGAAGCCGTGCCCGCCCTGTCCGTAGAGGTGAAACTCGACGGGCCTCTTCGCCGCCAGCCAGCTGTCTATCAGCCCCATGCCGCGACCGGCGAACAGCGGATCGTCGGCAGCGAGGGCGGCGAACAGCGGCGGCGCATCGGCGGGAACCGTCATCGTCTCGAGCGGGCCGTAGATGTCGCCGATGAAAGCCGGCTTGGCGTCGCCCCCGCCTAGCGTTGTCGCCATCGTCAGCATGGCACCTGCCGAGAAACCCACCATGCCGATCCGCTTCGGATCGAGCTTCCATTCGCTCGAGCGCGCGCGCACGAGCGCGAAGGCCGCGCGCGCGTCGGCGATCTGCGGACCGATAGTGGCCATGCGCTCGCTGAAGCTCGGGCGAGGACGCTGTGCACCGGGCGCGTTCGTCGGCTTGCCGAACTCCTCCAGGCTGGCGGGAGTCTGGTTCAGCCGATACTTGAGCACGAAGGCAGTGATGCCGCGAGCAGCCAGTGCCTTGGCGACGTCCCAGCCCTCATTCTGCATCGACAGCGTGCGAAAGCCGCCACCGGGTGCCACGATGACCGCCGCCCCCGTCGCCTTCGCCGGATCGGGCAGGAACGGCGTCAGCGTCGCCTTGGTCACGTTGCGCGCGAACGCGCTGCCATATTGGCTGTGCCAGCTCTCCTTGACCTTCGCGTCCGGTAGCGGGCCGGTCTCGAGGGGGATGGCGGACGGTTGAGCCGGAGTGGCGATCGGCGTCATCTTGTCGTCCAGCGCCCTCGCCGACTGGACCGAAGCCAGCGCGATCAGCGCCGTCGCGCAGCAGTGCATCAGGGTCTTACGCATCGTTCCTACCTCTCCGAGCGGTTGTCGGCCAGTTGTCGCCCGCCCTTCATTCACCATGCGCCTGCGAGCTGCAACGGGTTTGCTGTCCTGGCCGGAGCTGGCTCGTGCCGCGCGTTCGGCGTTCGTTTCCGCATCCGCGCGAATGCGGAAATGCGGCGGACGCGCTACGCCGCGTCTGACGCGCACACGGTAACATGACCGCAGCGATGGAGCCTGCACCTCGGCACTGCACCTGCGCCTTGGAAACGGCAGCGGCCGCCAGCAGCATGGCGCCCGCTCATGTGGAAGCTCCGATTGCAACGCTCGCTCACCCGCGCCGCCGTCCTGCTCACGGGTGCGACCAGCGCCCGCGCCGACTCGGGTGTCGCGGTGTTGCTGATAGACACCGATCGCGTCGCCGGAACGATCGATGAGCGCATCTACGGTCAATTTCTCGAGCACATCAATCACTCGGTGGTCGACGGCTTGTACGCCGAGCAAGTGCGCGGCCAGGGCTTCGAAGGCAAGGACTTCGCCGACTACTGGCAGCCCGCCGGTGACCCGAGCGCGGCCTCGCTGGTCGAGGAGAAGCTCGAGCAGGGAACGCGCTGCGTGCGGCTCGCGCTCAACGGCGGAACGGGCGGAATACGCCAGGATCGGTTCTATGTCGAAGCGCGCCAGAAGTATGACGGTTCGGTCTGGCTGAAATCGGAGCAGGGTGCGCTGGTTGTCAGCCTGCGCATCCTGAGCTCGAGCGGGCGCGAGCTGGCGAAGCGGCCGCTGAAGACCAACGGCACCGGTTGGCAGGAGGTGCGCTTCGAGTTCGAGAGCGCGACGAGCGATCGGAATGCGACGCTCGAGCTCGTGGCGGCCGGCACGGGCACAGTGCTCGTCGACTTCATCTCGCTGATGCGCGCGAGCGCGCGCGCCACGGGCAAGCTGCGGCCGGACCTGCTCGCCGCGCTGAAGGGGCTGGCGCCCCCGTTCATTCGTTGGCCGGGAGGATCGTACGCCTCGATCTACAAATGGAAAGACGGCATCGGTCCGGCCGTGTCGCGCAAGTACAACCCGAACACGATCTGGGGCGGTTATTCGGACTACTACGGGTTCGGCACGGATGAGTTCCTCGAGCTCTGCCGGCAGCTCGGCGCCGCGCCGATGATTGTCTTGGCAGCGACCAGCACCGACCCGGCCCAGCTCGAGTATGCGCTCGAATGGGTCCACTACCTGGTCGATCCGCCGACAACCGAGTGGGGCCGCCGGCGAGCGGCCAACGGCCATCCCGAGCCCTATCGCGTGCCCTACATCCAGATCGACAACGAGCCGATGAACCACGGGCTCTCGCCCGAAGGCTACGCGGCGATCGTCAACCTCTACGGGCCGCGGCTGCGCGCGCTCGCGCCGCAGTCGAGCGTGGTCGCGTGCGGCCAGAAGCGCTCGAACGACATGAACTGGAGTGAGAAGCTGATCGACCTCGCGGGCGCCAACTTCGACATCCTCGGCGTTCACAACTACGAATACGAGCCTGACAACTACGCCACGGGCGTGCGGCGCATCGCAGACTACCTGGACAAGCTCGCCGAGTACGTGCGCATCTCGGCCCACCCGAAGCTCCAGCTCGCGGTGCTCGAGTGGGGCTCGTCGCGCAGCTACGACTGGCGCGCGGGCTTGCACGCGGCCGGCAGCCTGCTCAGCTACGAGAAATCGAGCCCGGCGCTCGCGCTGACGAGTCCGGCGCTCTTGATGCGCAACACCAGCGACGACCCGGAGTGGCGCGCCTGGATCTATCACGATCACGTGTCGTGGTTCGCGGGCTCCGGATATGTGGCAGAGAAGCTGTTTCGCGAATACTACGCGCCCCGCCGCCACGCCTTCACGTCCGGCACCTTCGCCGACATCCCCCGGCGGGCGGAGTTCTTCGACGCCATCTCGCAGATGAAGCCCGTGGGCTGGACGCCAGACACGGTTGACGCGATTGGCACGAGCTCGGCCGATGGCCAGCGCATCATCATCAAGGCCGTGAACTACGACGGCAAGCCGCACACGCTGCTCACGCGCCTGGCAGGCTCCCGCGCACCGGCTACGGCCAGCGTGAAGCTGATCACGATCGACGCCGCACTCGACGTCGAGAACTCACTCGCGAAGCCCGACGCGCTCCGGCGCCGGGAGTCCACGACGCCCTACACGCGCGACATGGCGTTCGAGCTACCGCCCCATAGCATCGCTGTGGTCGAGATACGGGCGAGCGGCGCGCCGAGCGCGAAGCGACCGGGCGCTGACTGATCCGCGGCCGTGACGGACGGCGGGCGCAGCCCACCCCGGGACCGGGTCGTCGATTACCCGCGAGCGAGCCTTCGGCTCCGAAGGCGCTCGCGTACGCGGGCTAAAGAGCCAGCTCGAGCGCGGCCAGGCTGCGATCAAGGCTGCGCATACATTTGCAGGGTTCTCTTTTTTCGAGCTCGAGCCTAGACCACGGAAGCCCTTCGGCTTCTGGTGGCATCTCGCGAGTTCCATGCTCCGTCCTACGTCCCCACGCCAGCAGCGCGCGCGCTGGTGGATCGCCGCATCGCTGTACGGAGTCTGCGGCGCGTGCACCAGCGCCCGCGACGTCACCCACCTCAGCGGCGGAGCGGCGCAGGCTCCTGCCGCTGACACTGCTCCAGACGATAGCGTCGCGCAGGCTCCCCTCGACGCCGGCCCCGTGCCCGCCGTTCTCGACGCCGGGCACGCCACGGAGCGCAGCTTTCGCCTCGAACGCGTCGCGGCGCCGGACTTGTCTGGAGACGTTCCCGGTTGTCATCTGGCGTCGCCGATTGCGGGTGGCCCGGGCATCTTGGCAGCTGCCGGCAATCAGGTGCGAGGCTTTTCCGAGAATGGGGAGCTGCGCTGGACGACGCAGTTGCCAGCGCCGCCGGAAGAACAGGCGCTGGTCGTGGCAACTCCGTATTTGTCGGAGCACACTCTGTTCGTCGCCTATCAGACCGTGCCTGCGGGCGCCCGCTTCGGGGTGAACGAATTGCGGCTGAGCCAGCGCGTGGCGGCGCTCGACGCGACCACGGGCGCGCTCCTGCCCGAGTATGAAAACATCGCGCTCGCGCGCACCTTCAGCGGCGCCGATGGCGCTCCGGTGCCGTTTCGCGCGGACCACGCCTTGGGTCGCAGCGCGCTGGTCGGCAGCGGCAGCAAGATGCTGGTCACCTTCGGCAATGCGCGCGACCTTCAACCCTGGCACGGCTTTGCCTTCGAGCTCGATCTCGAAGCCTGGCGGCGCGGCGGGGCCAGCGCCGCCCTCACGGGCAGCCTGGTGGTCACGCCGGAAGCTGATTGCGGCCCGCTCGACAGCTCCGGCTCGCGCGTGCGCCGCTGCGGTGGTGGCCTGTGGTCGCCAGCGGGGCCGTTGATCGAGGGCAGCGAAGCTGGCTTTGTGGCGGTGCTCGCGCCGGGCAACGGCAGACTCGATCTAACGCGCCGCGCCTACGCCAACACCCTGATGCGCGTGCACTCGGGGCTCGACTTCGATCCACATTGCGGCCCTGCCTGCGCGAGCTTCGACTCCGACCAACCGAGCGCGGCGTGTAGCGAGTCCTGCCGCGACCTATTCGTGCCGCGCGACACGACAGGAGATCCCTTCCCCCAGCCGGAGTCGGGCGTGTGCGCCGGGCTGACGCTGTTTCAATGCTGGGAGAGGCTCGACTACGTTGGCGGCAGCACGCCCGCGCGCGTGCAGCTGGACGATCGCGAGCTCGTCGTCTACCCCACCAAAGACGGCGCCGTCTATCTGATCGACTGGGAGCACTTCGGCACGCTGTACGATCGCAAACAACTGGTCGCGGTCTGCGGCACGACAAGCGACCCGTGCCGCCAGGACTGGGCGGGCATGATCGTGACCGAGCCACTCGTGGTCGGCGCTCGGGAGCCGATCGTCGTCGTACCAACGTTCATGCCAGATCGGACACATGAGGCTGGGCTGTTCGGGCTCCGGCTGGCACGCGCCGGGGCAAGTCCCGTGCTGGAACGCGCCTGGCAATATCCTCCGGCGCGCAGCGCCGAAGCCCGCGCAGCATTTCGCGAGCACCCGAGCCGCGCGGCAGCCCTGCTCCTCGACGGCAGAACGATCGCACTGCTGGTCGAGATGCACAGCGGCGGCGCACCGGGCCGCTTGCTCGCCATCGATACGCTCGATGGAAGCAAGCTCGCGGAAGTCTTGCTCGACGGCCCCGGCTACCGCTTTACCAAGCCGCTCGTCATCGACGATCGTGTGGTGGTGCCGAGCTGCACCAGCGACGCCGGGCCTTCGCATCTGGAGATGTTTCGACTGCTACATTGAACTGATCGCGGCCGCGCCTCGCGCTGGGCACGGTGGCGCGCAAGCGGGCGTGGTGGCGGCGCTGCGTTCTCCCTTTCAGAGGAAGTTGGACACGTGGCCGGCAGGTCAGCATGGACTCAGCGCCGCCTCGGGCAGTGTGATCCGGAAGAGCCTTCGCTGGCGCAGTCAGCGGTGGTAAGGCGTGGTGGATGCGGAGTGGGCGCGCGCCGTCGGGGGGATGGGCTCGGTCGGGCGAGGCTGCGCTGCTCGCGACCCCGCTGCTCGCGGCCCTGCTGCTCGCCTGCTCGACGCCGGCGCTCACGGCGCGTTCGCCCGCGCCCAGCGCGCAGCCCGCGCCAGCCGCAGCAACGCCCGAGGGTGCTCGGCCACCCGCGCTTGGTTCCGGAGCGGAGAGCCCGGCCCTCTTCGCTGCCGACCTCGTCGTTGGCTCCGAGCGGGGCCTCGAGATCTGGAGTACCGACGGCAAGCTGAAGCGACTCGTCTCCGCGGGGCCGGCGCTGCATCCGCGTTGGCTCGACTCCGGCGCGGTGGTCGTGTTGGTGCCAGTGTCCAGCGACGGTCTGTACCAGGGCGCCGAATTGCAGCGCATCACGCTGGCAGACGGCAAGCGCACGCCGCTCGCAAGGCTGCCCGGCTTCTCCTGTGCCAAAGCCGGTGAGGCGCCCGAAGCCTACGCCGGGCTGCAGACAGTGGAGCTGCAGGACGAGACGGACTTCGAGCTCGACGTTGCCCGAGGTGCGGCGTGTCTGAGACTGCTCAACCGCAACGTCAACATGGTCGACGTGTGGCTAGACGTGCAGGTCGATCTAGCAAGCAAACGGGTCCACCGCTGGCTGGTCATGGGAGAGGACGTGTGTACGCCACCCAGCGATGTTCAGCCCGGCAATCCGGAGAACGACGAGAAACGCGAGCCCGGCCTCTGGTGTGAGTCCCGCTCGGAGGGGCCTTACCCGATGCCGAGCGAAGGGGACGCGACAGCGCGCCCCTTCACCTTTACCGACGAGGGCACTGTGCGCGAGCGCACGCCCAGCGGTGGAAAGATCGTCCTCGGTATCCCTGGCTACAGCGCCGAGCTCGGTTCACCCTCCGGGCGCTGGCTCGTGCTCGGCGGAGACCAGAGCGATGGAGACTACATCCACAGGAGCCTGGTGCTGCTCGATCGCGACCGAGGTCAGGTCTATCCGATCGTCACCGGGGCTTGGCCCGAGCCGCTCCGGGCCGCAGGCAAGGCCCGTCTCGAGCTGGCGACACCGATCGCAGGCACCGCCGAGGTGGTGGGCGAAACAGAGGTGCGCTGGCTGGGTACGCCGCAGGCGGAGGTGTTGATCGTCGACGGCGTCGTGTTGCGGCCCGGCGTCGGGAGCTTCGAGCTCAAGGGGCAGCTCGCGCGATGACCAGGCGTCATTCCGATGTCCACGCGGGCGCCAAGGGAAGGTTGACCCTTTCGGGCGCCGTCACTACGACCACCCCGTGAACGAGTCCCGGCCGCGCGAGTTCGACCTCATCCTGTTCGATGCCGATGGCACGCTCTTCGACTTTGCCAAGAGCGAGCGGCTCGCGTTCGACACCTGCCTGCGTCAGTTCGCAGGCGCCTGCGACCATGAGGACGCCTACCTCGCCTACGTGGAAATCAGCGCTGCATTTTGGCTGCGGCTCGAGCAAGGCACGATGAGCAAGGCGGAGCTGCGCGTCGGCCGCTGGCTCGAGCTCGGACGTCGCTGCGGTTTCGAATGGTCCGCGACGTCCATCTCCGACGCCTACCTGGAGGAGCTCTCGCAGCACGGACACGTCATCGAGGGAGCCGTGGAGGTGTGCAGCGCGCTCCGCCCGACTCACGCGCTCGGCATCGTCACGAACGGCTTCGAATTGGTCCAGACGCGCCGGCTCGCTGCCTCGCCGCTGCGCGGGCTCATCGACTTTCTCGTGACCAGCGAAGCAGCCGGCGCGGCCAAGCCGGCCCGAGCGGTGTTCGATCGAGCGCTCGAGCTCGCTGGGCGCCAGCTGCGGCCCGAGCGTGTGCTGATGGTCGGAGACAGCCTGAGCTCCGACATTGCCGGCGGCAGTGCCATGGGCTTCCGGACGTGTTGGTACACGCCGTCACCACAGCCTGCGCCCGTGCAGGTCGTGCCCGACTACGTCATCTCCGACTTGCGAGAGCTCTCGGCCATCGCGCTCCGGTGACCGCGGCACAAGTGGACCGTGTCGGATGCGCCCGCGCGAGTGGTTGCGAGTGATCCGCAGTCGCATCGATCCGACAGCGTGCTGCGCCGCGCCTGATAATCAGCGACCGCGTTCGCTACTGACTGGGCAAGTGCGCCCGGACAGCGATGATGCAAGCGCGTCCCGTCGACTCCCGTCACACGTCGGTCCGTTTCGGGACGCGCCTGCGCTCGCGCGGGCCGCAGCTTCCTCTCCCCCCACTCGTTTTCCGTCGCCGGAGCATACCCATGGTCGGTCCAAAGTCATTGTCGGTCTGGAACGAGGCAGATGCAGGCGAGTCCGCGGCGAATGCGTCTCAGCCGCCGCGCTCGCGAGAGCAACTGAGCCCGCAGCGCGCCGCGCCGTCTCCGAACGCGATCGCATCGCTCGTGATGCAGCGCCATTCCCGGCTCTCGCATTTCAATCATTTCGAGGTGCTCGATATTCCGGAGAGCGCCGACCGGGAGACGATCCGGCGCGCGTTTCAACAAGCCGTGCGGCGGTTCCGCCCCGATCAGCTGGTGGGCGAGTATGTACGCCTGCAGCCGCTCGCCAAGGAAATCGTGTGCCGGATCGGCCTGGCCTACCGGGTGCTCGAAGATGACGCGAGCCGCGCGCTATACCGGCGCAGCCTGGCAGAGTACCCGCATCTCGCGGCGACGCGCTCCAGCATGCCGAGCCCGCGGGCGAGCCATCCCTCCCTCCGTCCGTCGAGCTTGCCGAGCCCACGACCCAGCAGAGCGGTGCTCGACGAAGCTCCGAGCGTGCGCGAGGAGCCCAAGGCGGCAGCGTCCGGTGTGTGGCGGCGGCTGTTCAAGGGATCCTGAGGCGCGTGTCGCGCCGCGATCGAGCCTCGCCATGACGCGGCCGGCGATGAGCCGGCAGCTGGGGCTGTGGTGGGGCGACCTGCTCAGCTCGCTGCGCGAGCACGCCGCCGGCCAGGGCTGAACGGCCTGCCCCGGGCGGTCAGATGCACCCGCCTCGAGGCATACCAGCGCGACAGTGTAGTTGCTCGGCGCCTCACGACGTACGCCGTCACCAGGATGTGCCCGTTTTCGCAGCCCGTGCTGTGGGCTCATCCTGGGGTCGAGCGGCGTGGGTAAGGAGCGAGCCCGCACCTGCTGGCACGCTCGCCGATGCCAGCAGGCATGACGGCATGCCAGCAGGAAGCCGGGCTTGAAGGTCGAGCGCCGGGCTGCCTAGCGGGTCTCGCGCTGGAGCTACCCCCATCGGGCTCGCTCTACTGCACCATCTCTTTGAGCGCCTTGATCGGAATCGCTTTGACCTTCTTGCTCGCTGGCTTGGCGGCAATGGTGATGGGCTCCTTGGTGAAGGGGTTGATGCCTTCCCGCTCTTTGGTGGCTGGTTTCTTTACTGCCTTGAGCTTGAGCAGCCCCGGGATGGTCACCTCGCCCGGGCTACCACGCCCCACCAGTTGCGTGGCAACCAGCGCAGACAAGGCCTCGAACACGCGCGCCACGTCCTTCTTTGAAAGCTCCGTTTGCTCGCTCACCGCGAGGATTACCTGGGATTTTGTCAGTTT
>Ga0207675_100006916_pt1 | contig 10733 bp, 7 predicted proteins | sample KBSSwiS42_FD_184305 | JGI IMG/M metagenome (GOLD analysis project Ga0207675, IMG submission 184305) | Switchgrass rhizosphere microbial communities from Kellogg Biological Station, Michigan, USA - KBS Switchgrass S4-2 (SPAdes) (version 2) | ecosystem: Host-associated > Plants > Roots >...
CGGCGCGGACGTGCTCCGCGGACACCCCGGCCGCGCGCAGCGCCTCGTCGACGGTGGCGCGCACCCGCCCGAGCCGCCGCGCGACCGGCGTGCGGGGGTCGTCGAACGCGGCCAGCGCCTCGCCCACGACGGCGCCGCGCAGGTCGGCCACCGCCGCCCGCACGGTCGACTCGCCCATGTCCACCCCGACGACGTGCGCGGCGTCGGTGCGGGCGGCGTACACTCGCGGCCGCCTGCCCGGGCCGCCGCCCGGGGGCGGAGCCTCCTCGACGGCGAGGCCGCGGCCGATGAGGTCGTCGCAGATCTCGTGCACGGTCGGCCGCGACAGCCCGGTCGCCGTCATCAGCGCGCCGCCCTCGCAGGGCCCGTCGGCCAGGAGCGCATCGAGCACGGCCTGGCTGTTGCGGCGCCGCAGATCCGTTGCCGTCGTCACCTTGACCGTCTCCGCGTCATCCCCGCAGAATAAATCAGAGTCGTTAATCAATCTCAACCCGGAAGGATCCCCATGACCCTCGGCTCGACGGTGGAGGCGCCCGCCACCACCGACTGGTGGCGCTCCGCGGTGGTCTACCAGCTCTACATCCGCAGCTTCGCCGACGGCGACGGGGATGGCGTGGGCGACATCGCCGGCGTCCGGGCCCGGCTCCCGCACCTGCGCGACCTGGGCGTCGACGCGGTGTGGATCAACCCCTGGTACCCGTCGCCGATGGCCGACGCGGGCTACGACGTGTCGGACTACCGGGCGATCGAGCCCGCCTTCGGCACCTCGGCCGAGGCCGCCGCGTTGATCGCGGAGGCGCACGCGCTGGGCCTGCGCGTGCTGCTGGACATCGTGCCCAACCACACCTCCGACCAGCACGCCTGGTTCCAGGCCGCGTTGGGCGGCGACGCGGCCGCCCGGGCGCGGTACCTGTTCCGGCCCGGCCGCGGCGACGGGCCGCCCAACGACTGGCAGAGCGTCTTCGGCGGTCCGGCCTGGACCCGGGTCGCCGACGGCTCCTGGTACCTGCACCTCTTCGACCCCGGCCAGCCCGACCTGGACTGGACGAACGCGGAGGTCGTCGCCGAGTTCGAGTCGGTGCTGCGGTTCTGGTTCGACCAGGGTGTCGACGGGTTCCGCATCGACGTCGCGCACGGCCTGGTGAAGGCCGAGGGCCTGCCCGACGTCGGGACTCCCCTCGATGCTGCCGACGAGGAGATGCTTGAGCCCGCCCACCGCCCCGACCACCCGTTCTGGGACCGCGACGGCGTGCACGAGATCTACCGCGGGTGGCGGGAGGTGGCCGACTCGTACCCGGAGGGGAAGGTGTTCGTCGCCGAGGCGTGGGTGGGCTCCAACGAGCGCCTCACCCGCTACCTGCGCGCCGACGAGCTGCACACGGCGTTCAACTTCCCGTACCTCAACGCGCCGTGGGACGCGAGCGGGCTGCGCGCCGTGATCGACGAGTCGCTGTCGACCTACGCGACGATCGACGCGCCCGCCACCTGGGTGCTGTCCAACCACGACGTCGTGCGGCACGTCTCGCGGCTGGGTCGCCCGCACGCGGCGGGCAGGCACTCGCTCTCCACGCTGCCGCCGATCGAGACGTTCGACCGCGAGCTGGGCACGCGGCGGGCCCGCGCGGCCGCGCTGCTGATGTTCGCGCTGCCCGGCAGCGCGTACGTGTACCAGGGCGACGAGCTGGGCCTCTGGGAGGTCGAGGACCTGCCCGAAGCCGTGCTGCAGGACCCCACCTGGCGGCGTTCCGGGCACACCGAGCGCGGGCGGGACGGCTGCCGCGTGCCGCTGCCGTGGTCGGGCGCGGCCGCGCCGTTCGGGTTCTCGCCCGCGGGCGCCGCGGAAGAGCCCTGGCTGCCGCAGCCCGCGGACTTCGCGGGCGTGACGGTCGCGGCGCAGGAGACCGACGCCGGGTCGATGCTCGCGCTCTACCGGGCCGCGCTCGCGCTGCGGCACAGCCAGCCCGCGCTGGGCGGCGGCGAGCTGACCTGGCGCCCGGCCGAGCCCGGCGTGCTGGCTTTCGACCGCGCCCCCGGCTTCACGTGCGTGGTGAACCTGTCGGACGGCCCGGTCGCGCTGCCGCACGGGGCGCGGGTGCTGCTGTCGTCGGTGCCGCTGGTGGACGGGCGGCTGCCCGTCGACGCGGCGGTGTGGCTGGAGCGCTGACCCCACCCGGCGAACGGCGAGTCTCCCTTGTCGACACGGCGAGTTGCGATTTTCGGTACGCGACTCACGGCCGGAGGGCGGCGAGCAGGGGGATCGCGGCGATCTTCTCGTCGGTCAGCTCCGCCCAGCGGATCCCGCCGGTCGGGCGCGGGCCGCGGTGGGGCCTGCAGTCGATCACCCGCTCGGGGGTGACGACCAGGTCGACGGGGGCGTCGTGCGCGGCCGTCGGGATCTGGCCCGCCGAGCGCACCTGCAGCTCGTGCACGGTCGTCACCACGAGCGTCGCGGGCCCGATCAGCCCGGCCGCGGTGGCGAGCGCGAACTCCAGGTCGGCGAAGCCGCCGCCCTTGCCCAGCCGGGCGCCGTCCGCACCGACCGCGACACATCCCGTGACGACCAGGTCGACCGGCTCCAGCTCGGCCACCGCCACCCGGCGCGCCGAGCGGCTCGCTCCGGCGATGGACGCGGCCTTGCGCGGCGGGTCGGCCAGGTGCGCCGGGTCGAGCAGGAAGAACGGCTCGGGCTCGGCCAGCCGCGGCACGGCCATGTAGACGGTGCGGCCGTCCTCGAGCGCCCGCTGCCGCACGGGCAGCTGCGCGGAGTCCGGGTTGGACTTGAGCGTCGTGGCCCGCGCCCACTCCGGGGTGGCGCGCAGGCGCTCGGCGGCGGCTTCGGCGCCGACGAAGTTGGAGATCCGGTGCCGCGCGCCGGGGAACCGGGCCACCCGCGCCTCGGTGAGCGCGGTCCACACCTCCTCGCGCAGCGCGGCCTTGGCGGCGAGCAGCTCCGGGTCGCCGCCCGCGTCGGCGTCGTGCCTGCGGGGCGTGCGGCTCACCGGTGACCCCGGCGCGCAGCGGTCGGGCGCGCACGCACACCGCGCGGGGTCGGCGCGGCGGAAACCACGGACGGCGAACCGGGGCGCGGGTGCGGCCGCGTCACGGCGCCGCCACCCGGCGCCGCTCGCCGCGGGCCCGCAGCCGCGCCAGCACCGGCAGCCCGACGACGGGCAGCAGGCCGCCGATCCGGGCGAGACCGCCCCGGGCGGGCGGGAGCGACCGGACGATCCGGCGCCCGGCCAGCAACGCCACCGCCGCGTCGGCCACGGCGTCGGCGGTGAGCAGGGTGGGCCGGGAGAAGGCGTGCAGGACGCCCGCGTTGTTCACCCACGCCGCGACCGGTCCGAGCTCGGCGGCGGCGCGGGCGGCGCGCCGGTGGTCGGCGGCCGAGCGGGCGTCGGCGACGATGCCCGTGCAGCCCGCGCCGAGCTCGGCCGCGGCGGCGGCGACCGCCCCGGCGTCGACGTCGGTGATCAGCACGCGGTGCCCGCGCGCGACCAACCGGCGGGCGATCTCCTTGCCGAAGCCCCGCGCGGCCCCGGTGACGACGGCGGAGGGCGCCGGTGATCCAGCCATGCGACGCACCTTGCCACGCCTCCCGGAGCGGGGTTGCGGGACGGCAAGCTGAGCCTTACCGCACGCACACGTGATCCGCGCCGTCGTGGTGATCGCCCGTATCAGCACGGAGGGTGCATTCTTCTCCTTGTACGACGCACCACCAGGGGAGAGACGATGAACCAGCACGCCCACCCGGCCTTCGGCCCGGCCGCCGCCAGTGCCGTCCCGGGTGCTTTCCCCGCGCGCGCCGCCGCCCAGCAGCCGCCGCGCCCGGGTCGCCCGGGCACGCCCGCGCAGGGTCAGCCCCCGCAGCGCCCCCCGGCCCCGCAGCCCCCGGCCCCGCAGCCCCCGGCCCAGCAGCAGCCCGCGCAGTGGCCGCAGCACCGCCCGCAGCCCAGCCCGCCGCAGGCCAAGCCCGCGCAGCGCCCCCCGGCCCCGCCCGCCCAGCGCGGCCCGCAGGCCCGGCCCCAGACCCCCCAGCAGCGCCCGCAGGTAGCCCCGCCGCTGCGTCCCGTCCAGCGCCCCGACAGCCCCCAGCGCCCGCAGGCCGCGCCCGCTCCGCAGCGCCCGGCCGCACCCCGTCCCGCCGCTCCCGCACCCCGACCCGCGGCGGCGCGCCAGCCGCAGGCCACCCCGGTGCTCGCGGGGCCGAAGCCCGCCGCTCCGGCCGAGCCCGAGTCGCTCGGCCCGCCTCCGCGCCCCCGCAAGCGCAAGATCGGCGGCTGGATCGCCGTCCTCGTGATCTTGAGCGGCCTCGGCGGCGCCGGGTGGTACGCCACGCACACCGCGCCCGCGTCGGCGGCCGTCGGCGACTGCCTGGCCCAGACCGGCGGCAACGAGCTCACCAAGGTCGGCTGCGGCGACCCCAGCGCCCGCTTCGAGGTGCTGGCCAAGCTCGAGAACAAGACGATGGTCGACGCCAGCCTCGACGCCTGCGCGGACGTCCCGAAGGCGACGAGCTCCTACTGGGAGGGCAAGAGCGGCGAGGTCGGCCTGGTGCTCTGCCTCGCGCCCGTCGAGCCCGTCGCCGCGCCCAAGAAGTAGCCCGAGAGCGGGCTAGAAGCCGGTGCCGTGCATCGGCTCGCGGTCGGCCGCGAACGCCGCGTCGACCCGCCGGAGCACGTCGGGCGCGCCCTCGGCCCGCCCGGCCCTGGCGTAGGTGCTCGCCCGCGAGCTGCCGAAGAGCAGCGGCCCGAGCGTCCCGACCGGGAGGACCAGGTCGGCGGGCGCGTCGGTCGGCGTGCACGTCGCGCCCTCCGGGCCGCCCTGCAGCCGCACCCGGCCGCCGCGGTCGAGGAAGTCGTCGTGGACGTCGAGCACGACGTCGACCTCCACCGCGTACCTGCGCGCCGCGAGCGCGGCGGGCACGTCGAGCACGCGGGACCACAGCCCGTCGTCCACGGCGGTGGTGTGCACCTGCCGCGCGTCGGTGAGCATGAGCGGCAGCGGGTCGGCGAGCGCGAGGCTCTTGTGCCCCGTCACCTTGTCGACGAGGTCCAGCCCCAGCAGCACCCGCCACAGCGCCGCGTATGCCTCGTCGGTGACCGCGAAGAGGTCGACCACCGAGGCGGAGCTGTCGGACCAGCGGACCCGGTAGGACGCGAAGCCGTCGGCGTGGACGAGGAAGAAGAGCGCGCTGCCGCCGTTGCGCCAGCGCTCCTCGTCGCGCAGCTGCCCGTCCCACATCGCCTCGCTGCGCGACACCGCGCCGGGCGTGATCGCGCACCAGCGCCGGTGCAGCTCCGGGGCGAGCTTGCGGGCGGTCTCCGGGTCGACGTAGCGGACGCCGCCCGGGTCGGGCGCGTCGGCCCGGAACTCCGCGCGACGGCGGGTGATCTCGAACGACCGGTTGAGCGTGGTGACGCCGTAGCCGAAGCGGCTGTAGATCGTGCCCTCGCTCGCCGTGAGCAGGGCGAGGACCGCGCCGTCCGCCACGAAACCGGCGTGCTGCTCGGCGAACATCGCGCGCAGGATGCCGCGGCGCCGGACGGTCGGGTCGACCGACACCCACGTCACGCCGGGCACAGGCAGCACGGCACCGCCGGGCAGCGTGACGTCGAGCGCGTAGGACCCCGTCACCCCGAGGATCGTGCCGCTGTCCGGGTCGCAGGCCAGCAGGAACCGCTCCGGGTCGAACATCGGCCGGAAGTGCTCCAGCTCCTCCTCGGTCTGTTGGAAGCCGAAGCCGCGGCCGTCGACGTCGGCGATGGCCCGGAGGTCATCGGCGGTGGCGCGGCGGAGCAGTGGGGTCACGAACGGGCAGTCTGGCGCGACCTCGTGCGCGCTGTCGACGCATTTGTCGTTTTCGACCAGCTGTCCAACGCGGACTGGTAGACGTCGTGCAGCCGCCGCGCCCAGGCCCGTGCGTCGTACTCGGCGAGGAAGCGCGCGCGGGCACCCGCGCCGAGCTTCTCGCGCCGCACGGGGTCGTCGGTGAGCGCGGTGAGCGCTCTGGCGACCGCCGCCGGGTCGAGCGCGACGAGCAGGCCCGCGTCCGACGTGACGACCTCCGGGATGCCACCGACGCGGGAGGCGATGGTCGGCAGGCCCATGGCCATCGCCCGCAGCAACCCGGTGGGCAACGCGGCGGCCCGCGCGGTGTGCACGACGAGGTCCGCGGCGGCCAGCAGCTCGGTGGGCTCGCGGTGGCGGTGGGTGAACCGCACGCGGTCGGCCAGCGCGTCGGTGGCGGCGACCCGGGACTCCAGCCAGGGCCGCAGCGGGCCGTCGCCCGCCAGCGCGACCACGAGCGGCAGGTCGTCGGGCAGCGCTTCGACGGCGTCGAGCAGCAGCTCGTGGCCCTGGTCGCGGCGCATCGGCGCGGTGGACAGCGCGACGACGTCGGCGGGCTCGACCTCCAACGCGGCCCGGCGGCGGCCCCGCAGCGCGTCGTCGGGCACACCGGGGTCGACGACGCCGTTGGGCACCAGCAGGACGTCGGTCTCCGGCCCCGCGAGGCTGCGGTACCACTCCCGCTGCACCTTCGAGATCGCGATCGTGCGGGTCATGAACCGCTGCCGGGCCAGGATCTTGGCGCTGCGCTTGAGCCGGTCGACGCGGTCGGCGGGCTCGTTGTGGATGCGGTGGAGGGTCGATACTGCCGGGATCCGGTTGCGCGCCGCCGCCGCCGCGCCCACGACGTCGGCCTGCGGCAGGTGCGTGTGCACGATCTCGACGCGTTGCTCGCGCAGCAGCTTGGCGGTGCGGGCGACCGCCCGCGGATCCCAGGGGAACAGGTCCAGCTCGGCCACCGGCACACCCGCGCGCCGCAGCGCGCTGACCTCGGCGATGTCGGACGAGACCGACAGCCCGATGACGATCATCTCGATGTCGGCCTGGCGGGCGGCCCCCGCGAGGTCCACGAGCCCGATCTCGGGGCCGTCGGCGTGCAACGTGGGGATCAGATGAGCGACCTTCACCGCAAGCTCTGCTCCTCTCTCGGGCGGCAGACCGCCCGATCGCAGGTGGTGACCGCCCCGACCCTATCGGGTGACGGCATGCGCTCGCCGTCAGCCGTGACCGGCGTCGTAGGGAGCGCCCTGAACAACTCGGGCCTCCTGCGCGACGCCGCTCGCTACGGCCGGAGTTGTTCAGGACCCTCCCAGGTAGGCCAGGATGGCGGGATGGACGGGCCTGTGGTGCTGGTCGATGCCGAGAGTGACGTCGAGCGGCGGCTCGTCACCGAATGGCTGCGCACCCACGACGTCCACCCGCGCGAGGTGCTCGCCATCGACGCGAAGGCCCTGGCCAAGCCGCTGGCGGACCTCGCCGACGACGTGCCCGTCACGCCGGTGCGGGTGGCCTGGCTGCCCCGTGAGCGCGGGGGCAGCCGCCGGGTGCGCTGGTCGGACGTGGTGTCGCTGGACGCCGTGCGCCGTCCGCCCGCGGGCGTGCAGGCGCGGATCGTGCGCCGCGAGCCGGACCGGGCGACGGTGGTGGCGGGCGAGCCCGCCACGGTCGGTGACCTGCGCCGCCGGTACGGCCGCCCGGGCGCGGGGGGCTTCGCGGCGTTCGTCGCCCGGCAGGCCACCCTCGCCCTCGAACGGGCCGAGCGCGGGCTGCTCGGCGACCACGTCAAGGTGCCCCGGCTCATCGCCGAGGCCATCGAGGACAGCCCCGAGTACCGCCGCGAGGTGGCCGAGCTCGCCGCGCGGCTGGAGCTGCCCGAGTCGGAGGTCGCCCGGCGCGCGGCGGCCGATCTGCACGGCCTCGTCGCCTCGATGAGCCCCATCGCGATCGACCTGCTCACCGGCGCGGCGCGACCGCTGCACTCCCGAGCGTGGAACGTGCAGGTCGACGAGGCCGGGCTGGCCCGGCTGCGGGAGCGCAACCGCACCCACCCGCTGGTGTTCCTGCCCAGTCACCGCAGCTACGCCGATCCGCTGCTGCTCGCCGACGTGCTCGCCGAGCGCGACTTCCCGCGCAACCACGTGCTCGGCGGGGACAACCTGAGCTTCTGGCCGGTCGGCCCACTGGCCAAGCGGGCCGGGGTGGTGTTCATCCGGCGCAGCTTCGGCGACGACGAGGTCTACAAGCTCGCCGTCCGCCAGTACTTCGGCTACCTGTTGGCCAAGCGGTTCAACATGGAGTGGTACATGGAGGGCGGCCGCTCGCGCACGGGCAAGCTGCGCCCGCCGCGTTACGGCCTTCTGGCCAACGTGGCCGAGGCGATCGAGCAGGGCCGCGTCGACGACGTCTACCTCGTGCCGGTGTCGATCACCTACGACCAGCTGCGCGAGGTGTCGGCGATGGCCGCCGAGCAGGTCGGGGCGCCGAAGAAGGGCGAGGGGCTGGCGTGGCTCGCCCGCTACGCCCGCGCCCAGCTCGAGCCGCTCGGTTCGGCCTACGTCCGGTTCGCCGAGCCGATCTCGCTGCGCGACGCGCTCGCCGCCGAGCCCGACCGGCGGCTGGCGTTGCAGAAGGTGGCGTTCGAGGTCTGCGTGGGGATCAACCGGGTCACCCCGGTCGTGGCCACCGCGCTGGTCACCCTGGCCCTGCTGGGGGTGCGCGACCGGGCGTTGACGCTCGCGCAGGTGCGGCAGGTGCTCGGCCCGGTGCGCAGCTATCTGGAGGAGCGGGGGCTGGTCGGCGCGGTCGGACCGCTGTCCACCGACACCGGGCTGCGGCGGGTGCTCGGCGCGCTGGAGCGGTCGAAGGTGGTCACGATCTACGCGGGCGGCGAGGAGCCGGTGTACGCGATCGAGCGCGGCCAGCACATCGTGGCCGCGTTCTACCGCAACTCCGCGATCCACCACTTCGTCGACCGCGCGATCGCCGAGCTGGTGCTGCTCGCCGAGCCCGAGGACCGCTGGGACGCCGCGTCGGCCCTGCGCGACCTGCTCAAGTTCGAGTTCTTCTTCCCCGACCGCGACACCCACCGCGCCCAGCTCACCGCCGAGCTGGCCCGGATGGGCGCGGATTGGGACACCCCCGACGGCCTCGACGTGCTCGCGGCGGCCCCGTTCCTCATCGCCCACCGGGTGCTGCGCTCGTTCGTCGACGCCCAGCTCGTGGTGGCGCTGCGGCTGGCCGCCCGCAACCCGCGCACCCCCGTCGTCGAGAAGGAGTTCCTCGACGAGTGCGCCGCCGTCGGGCAGCAGATGCTCCTGCAGGGACGGCTGCACGGGCCGGAGTCGCTCTCGCGCGAGCTCTTCGGCAGCGCGCTGAAGCTCGCCGCCAACCGCGACCTCGTCGACGCGGGCCGCGAGGAGCTCGGCAAACGGCGCGAGGAGTTCGCCGCCCAGCTGGAACGGGTGGTGGCCGACGTGCGCCGCATCGACGAGCTCAGCGTCGGCGTCCCATGAGCCCCGAGATCACGTGGGACGCGCAGCGCCTGCTCACCGACGTGGCCGAAGGCCCCGAAGGGCCCGCGGTCGGCGCCTTCTTCGACTTCGACGGCACCCTGATCGACGGCTACTCGCTGGGCGCGTTCGCCCGCCACCACCTGCGGTCGGGCCACCTCACCCCGCTCGACGCGGGGCGCATGCTGCTGGTGGGCCTGCGCGGGGTCACCACCGAGGCGGACTTCGAGCGGTTCTTCGTGCTCGGCATGCGGGCGTGGGCGGGGCGCAGCGAGGACGAGCTCGCCGAGCTGGGCGAACGGCTGTGGGTGCAGGGCATCGCGGGCGCGCTCTACCCGGAGGCCTGGCGGCTGGTCGAGGCCCACCGCCGCGCCGGGCACACCGTGGTGTTCGCGTCCTCGGCCACGCGGTTCCAGGTGGAGCCCGCCGCCCGCGCGATGGGCGTCGAGCACGTGCTCGTCACGCCCGTCGAGATCGAGAACGGCATCGCGACCGGGCGCCCGGGCGGACCGCCGCTCTGGCGTCGCGGCAAGGCCGAGGCCGTGCAGGCTTTCGCGCCGGAGCACGGCGTCGACCTGGAGCTGAGCTACGCGTACTCCAACGGCACCGAGGACGTGCCGTTCCTCTCGACGGTCGGGCGCGCGCGGGCGCTCAACCCCGAGCCGGGCCTCGCGCTCATCGCGACCGAGAAGGGCTGGCCGGTCGTGCGCTTCCGCCCCCGCGGGCGGGCCGGGCTGCGGGAGATCGCGCGCACCGCGGCGGCCGCGGTCGGGACGGTCGGCGGGTTCGGCGCGGGCGTGGCGCTGGGGGCGTTGAACGGCTCCCGCCGTGACGGCGTCGACCTGGGCATCGCGCTCGCGGGCGAGCTGGGCACCGCGCTCGCCGGGGTGCGGCTCTCCGTGCGGGGCGCCGAGTACCTGGAGTCGGCCCGGCCCGCGGTGTTCCTGTTCAACCACCAGAGCCAGCTCGACGTCCTCATCCTCGCGAAGCTGCTGCGCGGCGGTTTCACCGGCGTCGCGAAGAAGGAGGCGGCCAACGTCCCGGCGTTCGGGCTGATGTTCCGCCTCGCCGACATGGCGTTCGTCGACCGCGGCAACACCACGCAGGCCAAGGCCGCGCTCGCGCCCGCGGTGGCCCGGCTGCGGGAGGGGATCTCGCTGGTCATGGCGCCGGAGGGCACCCGATCGGCCACACCGGCGCTGGGTCCGTTCAAGAAGGGCGCCTTCCACGTCGCCATGCAGGCCGGGGTGCCGATCGTGCCGATCGTGATCCGCAACGCGGGCGAGCTCATGTGGCGCGGGGCGTCGACGATCCGGGAGGGCACGGTGGAGGTCACCGTGCTGCCGCCGATACCCACCGCGGGCTGGACGGCCG
>Ga0207675_100006918_pt1 | contig 10732 bp, 7 predicted proteins | sample KBSSwiS42_FD_184305 | JGI IMG/M metagenome (GOLD analysis project Ga0207675, IMG submission 184305) | Switchgrass rhizosphere microbial communities from Kellogg Biological Station, Michigan, USA - KBS Switchgrass S4-2 (SPAdes) (version 2) | ecosystem: Host-associated > Plants > Roots >...
ATCAAAAGCGAACTGGCGGCAATGCCTTCGACCGCATCTTCCAACTCCTGATCGGAAATGCTGTGCGAGAGAATTGATTTCAATCCCGCTTCATCGAGCGAATTGCGATTGCCGGTGTAACCAAGATCGTGCGGTATTAAATAGAACCGTTGCCCCTGCGCGGTGCCGTGTCCAGCAAAATAGATGACCACCGCATCCTCAGGTTCAGCGCGTTTTAGTTTATCCAACGGTCCGGCTTTCAACGTGGGCGGCCCTGTCTGCGCGCCCGTCAATCGACGCAGCGCTCCCAGAATGTTCTCTTTCGTCGCTTGGTCATTGAGCAGCGGGACAACTTCCACGTGATCGAACCTGCCAATCGGCGCCTGCTCGCGACTCACTTCAGCGGCAAAGCTCTGCGCGTCGGCGACGGCATACTTCAAGTTGTATTGCGAGTTCGCGTACTCGTTCAGGCCGACGGCAATCACCCAGGCCGTCCCGGCGCGCTTCAAACTGTCTGCGCCGGTCAGGACCAGACTCGCATCCTTGCTCTTCACGTTGTCGTTGTTAAAGGCATAAGCAGTAAGGCGGTTCGCGCCCGCGACCAGCGTAATCTCCTGCTCGATTGAATTCGCCGTCTGACCCTTCAGCGCGTCGCCGTGCCAGACCTTCACCAGCGAGCCATTGCGGAACAGCCGCAAGTCGCGCGCGCCAGTACCTTGTTTGTGATCCTGGTCGGGGGCCGCGTCGGTGATGTCGATTCTGACTTTGACTGTGCGCGTCGAAATATTCTCAGTCGCGCCTGGCCCTGGCATCGACAGCTTCACGATTGGCTGTCGTCGATCTTTCTGTGAGATATCCAACGTGACTTTCGGCCGCTTGCCCGCGAACACATCAGATAACAAGCCCGGATAGTAATACTCGTTGAAGAACCATTCGACCGGAGCCACATTGAACGTGTCCTGGTTATAACGCCATAGAATTTGGTTCCACGATTGCGGCGTGCCGTCGAACAAACCTTCCGGCGTGACCACCATCCATTCGCCGCCGTCGTCGAGCGAGATCAATGTCAAAAGATGCTCGCCTGTATTCGCGTCCCACAAAAAGGTGCTGCCGTCGTCACTTGCCGACGCCAAAAGGTTCCCGTCCGGACTGAAGTCCATCGATTCAATGCCCGCGGTGTGACCTGTGAACGTTCTAAGTTCGCGTTGCGTGGCGACATCCCAAATCTTGATCGTGTTATCCGTGCCCGCAGAGGCGATCAATTTTGCGTCGCGACTGAAAGCCACTTTCGTAATCGCCTTGCCGTGTCCTTTGATCGCACCGAGTTGCTGACCAGTCGCCGGGTTCCACAGCACCAGTTGACCGGTCGTTTCAACCTTCAGATTCTTCAAAAAATCATCCGCATTGGGTTGCGGCTGGTTCTTGCCCTTCTTCTGATTGGTGGCCTGGCCCATCATCGCGGCCATATCGATGTTCGATTTCGACTCGATGCCGCCGCTCGCCAGCACACTGCCGTCGCGGCTGAACGTCACCGAAGAAACGTTGCGGCCCATCGTTCCCGCAGTCATTGAGCCCAGCGTGTTGGTGATCATGCTGTTGATTTGATCCATGTTCGGCATCTGCGGCATCTGGCCGCGCTGTATCTGGCCGGGTGTGGGCATGTTTCTCATCATCGACGTTGGATCGAAGCTTTGCCCGGCCGAAGTCGTCAACGAGCGCAACCGGCTCCCTGAAGCGACATCCCAGAGAGTGATCTCGCCCTGGGACGTGACCGTCGCGAGCATCTTGCCATCAGAGCTGAAGTCAGCTTCGACTGGAGACATGCTCAACAGCAGCGTTTGAATCTCCTTGCCTGCTGCAGGATCCCAGATCTTCACTTCGCTCGAAGGCAGTTGCCCAATCTGACGCACGCCTTGCGAAGACGTGTAGATCACCGCCAACGAACGCCCGTCGCGACTGAACCGGACGCGTTCGACTCCACCGGTGAAATTCGCGCGGCTCAGTGTCTGAAGCGTCTTGCCGCTCGCCGCGTCATAGATCGTCACCGTGCTCGTGTTCGGCGCGAACATCGCAATCAGTTTTCCATCCGGACTCGGCATGCCTAACTGCTTGTCGGTGCTCGATGAAGAAAGCCGGCGGCCCTGTCCGGTTCGTAGATCCCAACGCGTCCGTCCGCCCGAAGTCAGTTGCGTTCCGTCTTCGCTGAACGCCACCGCATATGCCATGTTGGTGCGGCCCGTCATTTTCTGGACCTGCTTGCCGCTCTCGACTTCCCACACAAACGTCTGCGTGCCAAACCCGCTCGTCGCCAGACGCTTCGCGTCCGGGCTGAACGCCGCAAACACGCCGCCATATTCCTGATAGATCCCCGTGTTCGGCACCGTAATTGATGCGAGCTGTTTGCCGCTATCGACTTCCCAAACGCGAACGAGATAGTTATCGGCGACTGCCACCAGCCGGCTGTCGCTGCTGAATTTAATCAGCGCGAAATCTCTCTGTGTCGCCGCCTGAACGCGTTCAGATTTGCTGCTGACGTCCCAGACCTTGAGCTTTTTGTCTCGGACTCCGGCGGCCACCAAACGGCCATCGGGCGTGAACGAAAGTTCGACGTCCTGCATTTGTGAATCCGGCAGCGAAACCGATTTCAATTCTTTGCCGCTCGCGACTTCGATGAATTTGATCTGATCGTTGTCGACGCGCGCTAACTGACTGCCGTCCGCGTTGAGGGCGACTCCGCCGCCACCGCCCGTGAAGCCGCTGGGATTGAGATTTGTATTTTGAATGGTAGACGCTTCACGCCAGGTTGAGGTGTCCCAGACATGAATCGCATCGCTGACTGTCACTAGCCGCCGGGCATCGTTGCTGAAACCGACAAAACTGACGCCGAACGCGCCCATGAATGATGCGCCGGCGCTGGTCAGCGTCTGCACTTCGCGACCTGTGGTTACGTCCCAAATCTTGACCGAGTTATTCCCAGCCGACGCCGCGAGCAAATGACTATCAGGACTGAACGCGAAGACTGGCGAGAGACTCGTGGTGTTCTGCCCGCCCGTCGAGAGATTGCGCAGCTCGCGACCGGTGGCCGTCTCCCACAACTTGATCGTGTTCGTGTGAAATGTCGCCGTTGCCAACAACCGCCCATCCGGACTAAACCCCAGGCGCGTCGCGCCATAGAAACTGTTGTAGCCCGTCTGCAAAACCAGTTCAGGCTTCGGCTGTTTTGTCTGGGTCTGGTTTGATTGCGAGCTCGCCTGCTGATTGGGTTGCAGCCCGAGGTCACGCTGGTTAGGCGTCGGCGATGGCGATTGGGCCAGGACGGCCGTGACAAAGACGAGCAGCAGGAGAATAGAAACTAGATATGAATACGCGCGAGGGTAGAGTCTTGATGGTTCTTCCATAAGCCTTGAATAGGAGAGGAGAGAAGCCTAGGCGCGTGGGGTACGTGGTGTCAACGAATGGCATTTCGCACCTTAGTTTAATTTCGCCGCGTGCTGGGTCCGATTATATAAGAGATGCGTGACTTTACCTTTTTCATCCTTGACGAACGTAAACATGATCTGAGCGTCGTAATCTCTCACGAAAAACTTTGTCTCGGTTTCAGGCAGCAGTTCAAATCTTCGCCCGTCCACCTCGCCGATTAGTGTATTAGCTTCTTTCGTGACGTTCAGAATTAAGTCGGTATCGAGCTGATATCGTCCGAGATAAGCATCATAAGTTTTTGCATCCTGCGGGACGGTGGCTCGCTCTTTTGGCAGGTTGTACTTCTCGCCAAACACAATCGCCGCCAGATCGCGAATGGCGCTATTAATGAAAACGTCATCGGAGTTCGTCAGCAGGATTATCGTCACTTTGTCGTCCGCGTAGCGGCTGATTGAAGACTTGAAGCCGATCTGCACCCCGTCATAAAAAATGCGCCTGCGCTTGAACTGCTCATCGATATGCCAGCCGTAACCAAAGTCACCGGCATGAATGGTGAAAATTGTTTCCAGTGACTTCCGCGAAACCAACTTATCCTCGTAGAGAGCTTGATCCCACAACAAGAGATCGTCAACGGTCGAGTAAAGCCCGCCGGCCCCCTTAACGACGGAAGTATTTAAGTAAGGCGCGCGCACCAGCCTAATGCCTTCTCTCGCGTAACCGCTTGCGCGATGCGTTAAGACGACTTTGTTATCGTCATAGCCAGTGTTGGCCATCTTCAACGGCGCAAAAATATTTTCGCGCAGGAAACCTTCGTAAGTTTTTCCTGACACTTTCTCGACGATGTAGGCGAGCAGAACGTAACCTGAGTTGCTGTAGTTGTATTTCGAACCCGGCGGAAAGTCCAAAGGCTTGTCTTTGAAGCGGGCAATCGTGCTCGTGTAGGTCGCAGGCAAAGCTCTTGTCATAAGCCAGTCCGGAAAATCGGTGAAATTCGGTATGCCGGAAGACATCGTTAAGAGGTGATGGATCGACACTGGCTGCCAGGCGGTTGGACAATCGGTTAGGTATTTGCAAATTGAATCCTGCACATTCAGCTTACCGCGTTCCGCCAACATCATGACGGCCATGGCGGTGAATGTCTTGGTAATTGAAGCCAGATGAAATTTTGTTTGTCGCGTGTTGGGGATTTCGTCTTCCAGGTTGGCGAACCCATAGCTGCTGGTGGTGAGCACTTGGCCATCGCGCGCGATAAGGATTGTGCCTCGGAATCTGTTCAGCTTTGCGAGCGCATTCATATACTCATTGGCTCTTGTGACCACTTCCTCGTCGGCGACAACGGGTTCCTTAGCGGTTTGCGCGAAAGTGAGGCCGCTGCACAACCAAGCAAGAACAATAATCAATTTGATAAGCCGATTAACCATCATTACTGCGGCGCAAACTAACCAACCTCTCAATTTTTGCGGGCGACGATATCGCCGCCGTTCGTGTGCGCCACGAGAGTTCCATTGACGAAGGTTACTTTGACGGTGCGTCCCTTAAAGGGATCGTAGGTCGCGAAATCAACAGTCGACTGTGGCAGAAAAGGCTGATTGAGCGGATCCACCACGAACGATTTCCGCAAATAGTTCGTGATCTTCGGCTGGAGCGTGTCTTCATCCTGCATGTGAAGTTTCTGATCACGCCAGGTGAGATGATAAAAACCGCTCGTCTTAGTGAACTCAAGCCGAACAAACGTTTGCACGCCGCTCTGGTTCATCGGCGAAGTGCCGAGGATTTCGAATCCAGTCAGTGCACCGTTTGCTTTTACAAAGTCATTCCAGTCGCTCAATGTTTGTTCCGTTGGCGGATCTTCCGCCGGAATTTTCTTCAACGCCGCAAGATCGTTACCGCGTAGGGCTTCGAGGTAGGCCTTTGTCTTTTCATTAAGGTCCAACGACAGCTTCGCAAGTCCCGGCGTCGTGTTTCCGGAAAACAAGATGTCAATAGCCTCCTGCCCCACGCCGCTAATCATGAGAATCGGTTTCGTTGCTGCGCCTCCCACAGCGGCTTCGCTGGTCGTCACTCGAAACAATGCACCCGAAGGTAACTTGTATGTTCCTGCATGCGGATTCAGCTCTGACTTCGATTCCAGCGCAAAATCCGGCAACTGCGGCTGCTTCTGAAAGAGCACGATATCGACCAGATCATTCATCGCATAACGGCGTACGCTTCCGGCGCGAATTCGTTTATTCGTCAGCACGATGGCAATGAAATTATCTTCGGGAAACCAGCGGATGTCGGCATTCCAGCCTTCCGGGACCGCATCTCCGCCATGATTGATGAAACGGTGCGAGTCTTTTTCGGTCTTCGAGACAAACCATCCATACGCCTGGTCTCTTGCCGGGAAGTAAACCGTGAACATTCGGGACTTCGTCTTATCGCTTACCAGCTTTCCATCGCGCAGCGCCACGAGAAATTTGTGCATATCATCAACGTTGGAAAGCAAACCGCCGTTGCCAAGCAAGTCCCACGGAATGATTTTGCCGGCCCACTGCCCTGTCCACGGATATCCAAAATCCGTCGGGCCGTCATTGTAGCCGCGCGCCACTAACCGATTGTTCCACTTGCGGAGAACGTAACCAGTATTGGACATGCCGGCAGGCCCGAGGATGTTTTTGCGCAGATAGCTTTCATAGGATTGGCCCGAAAGCTTTTCAACGATTGCCGCGAGAAAGCTGAATCCTGAATTTGAATAGACACGGTTCGTTCCCGGTTCGAATCCCAAAGCGAAGCCGAGAATTCGTTGAATGAACTTCTCCCGATCTGTGAGCACAAGCCGCACTTCCGGCGATGCGAGGGAATAAAAGTCGTCATGTTCAAGTCCGGACGTGTGCGTCAGCAGGTGATGCAAAGTAATTGTCGCTTTGTCTGGCGGCACATTCGAAAAGTATTTGGTGATCGTGTCCGACGTGCTGAGTTTTCCTCGTTCTTCCAACTGCATGATGGCAACGGCGGTGAAGACTTTCGTGATCGAGCCGATATCGAAGATCGTTTCGGGAGTGATCGGAATGCGTTGTCCTTGATCCGCCCAGCCGTAGCCGTTTCGGAAGATAACTTTGTTGTCTTTGGCGGCGAGCACCGCCCCGGAAAAGCCCAGCCCAGTCACTCTGTCAAAATATTCCGAGAGCGCACTGGTGACATCAGCAGCCGGCTGCGATTCGTGCCGGTAGGGTGTCGCTTTTAGAGTTGCTAATGGCGGCGAGCTAATTGCGAAAGCACAGACGAGCGTGAGAGTAATCGATGTTCTGATCATGTCAGGTTATAGCACGCGCGAGCGGGCCACGGCTTGAATCAGACAAGCATTTTTGTAAGGGACGAGCCTCGAAGAATCCTACGGTACTGGGAAGGTGTGACTCCAAAATGAGTGCGAAAGATTCTGGTAAGGTGACTCTGATCGGAAAAGCCCGCAGCACTCGCGACTTCGGCGAGTGAAGACTCCTGACTTGCGATCGCGTGTGCGGCAAAGTCGAGTCGCAGCCGGCGAACATATTCTCCAATCGTGCAACCGTGGTTTCGTCGGAAGACCCGCGCGAGATGTGCCGGATGGACGCCGGCAGCGTGAGCGACATCTTCGCAGCGAAACTGTTGCGAGAAGTTATCGCGGAGAAACTCCTCGGCCCGGCGCAACCAGGGCGGCGAACCGTTCTCGCACCGGACTTGCGCGCGCGCGGCTTCAACCAGAGCCTCGTTCACCAGGCCTTCGACGGCAAGAGCGGACAGGTCATCGGCGTCACGAAACTCTCGATACAGGCGATAGCCGATCCAATTGATCGCTTTCGTGCATCCGCTGGCACGCGATTCGAAGATCTCGGAGTAGGTCGTGAAGTGAGAAAGACGTTGCGCGCTCAAGTGCACACTGAGGATGCGAACGGGCCGGTCCTGATATTCAACCGCATGAGATTCTTCAGGAGGATGAAAGACGACCGTGGACGGTCGTCGCACCGCCGCACCCATCCGGAATGTCTCCAGGTAAGTTCCGGCGAGTACGAAACTCAATGACGCGAGCGCATGCCGGTGGCGCGGTTGCCGCAGTCGCGGTGGATAGACAGATTCTGCGATGCGGAAACCGGCAAGTTCACGAGTATCCAGCACGTGTTTCATCGACGTATATCCTAACGCCGTCGTTACGGGATCGCCCAATTGTTAGCGAGCAGCAAAGCTTCGAAGGCGCGGTAGGTAATAGCCTGGGAAATTTACCGGCTTTCAATCTTCACTGCCTGGAAGCGAGCTGCTTCAATTTTTCCGCAGCGTTTGTGTTTTCAGGATTGAGAGCCAACGATTTGCGATAGTTTCGAATGGCCAAAAGGCGATCGCCATGCACCATGTAAGCTTCGCCGAGACTGTCGTACGTATTGAAAGCGCGCGGATACATCTCGACATTCAGCTTGAAAAGCGCAATTGCTTCTTCCACGTGATGCGCGTTCATTTGTTGATAACCCAGCACATTCAAAGTTCGTTCTTTGAAATACTCCGTCGGGTAACGCAACCTCATTTGCCGGTAACGCGCGATTGCCGCAGGCACGCCCTTTTCCTTGATCTCCTTCTCAAGCACATTTTGCACGCTGGGAAAAACCACACGACGGATCGTAGAAATCACTAGCTCGGGATCGGCAGCCATGACGTTATGTGGATTGTCAGTGGTGAACACCATGCCGGCCTCGTGGGCGTGAGTGACCCACGGCGTAAATTCCTCGATCGCAGATGTCGCCCAACGCGGCGGACGGTCACGCCCAGAGACAATTATCATCATGGGTACATCAGGCGGAGGCCCGTACGCAGTTAGCTGCGGAAAACCATTCCGCACTTCACCCGAAATAAATTTCCATTCCTCCAGTGGGCCGGCCGGTGCACCCTTCATGGCGTTGGCTTGCTGGGCCATGGCCGCGTCCAGTTCTGCTTTTGTCTGAGACGCGAAAACGCGTTCCTGGAATGGATCGACAAACACCAGGCCGGCCACTTCGTCTTTAAAAAGATAGGCAAAGGCGCGGATGTTCGCGCCGCCGAGAGAGTGACCGACCAGGACATAGGGCGGCATGATGCCGGCATTGCGAAGTAGTGTGTGGAGTTCTTTGGCCAGTCGCTCCTGCGAACGTGGTGCCGGCCCGGGTCCAGATTTGCCGTATCCGGCGCGATCGTAGGAAACCACTCGGGTGAAACGTGCGACCGCTGGAAAAACACTGTCCCAATCGCCGGAGCTGCCACCAAGGCCATACTCCAGCACCACGGTTGGCGAGCCCGCGCCGGCAACTTTGTAACTAAGTTTGTGACCTTCAACATCAACTAACTTTGATTCAGCAGGTGGGACTCGTGCAGGCGCTGGGCGACGCGATTGGGTCTGCGCAGCGAGTGCGATGCAGAAAATAGCTGCGAAACAAGCAACGGAAAGAGAATACCGGACGACCTTCATAGAGCAACCTCCGAATTCTTTGAAGGAATAAGTTTGGCCGATATCGTATCAGTTTGTCGAAGCGTGCATGTTCTCCAGTCGTGGGTGCTGTTTCAGAACCGCGAGCGGATTCTCTCCTCCCACTGGAAGAGGTGGGTTGAAGGTGCGCAGCATAGCAACCGGATCAAGATTCAACGTGCGATCTTGAGATAGCCCGAAACAAACGGAGCCCAACAATCGTTCCGCCAAGTTCAATTAATGCGAGCACGATCGCCGTCCAAAGAAACGTTGAGTGCCACGGGCCATGCACCTGCGTGACGTTGTCGCCGGTCTTCGAAAGAAAGTGATACCAGAAGCCGAAGACGAAACTGCTAAGCATCGAAAGCGCGAGTAATAACGCTCCCATCTTTTTCTTTCGAGTAAATAGAAGAGCCGCCGCTACCCACGGCAGCAGCGTGATAACGACGACGACGTAGACGTAACCAAAGGTCGTTAGCGCTACCATCGCCCCTTGATGGGCCCACCCGTGCGCTGTGGAAATGACGAGATGGATCAGGACTAAGGCGAGTGCTCCGAACGGACGCGGCTGGGAAGAGGATTGATTCACGCCGTCATTAGGCAGAAAGAAGAGCGACTAAACCTGTTGCGTTGCCGGTGCTGCAGGCGTGTGCAAATTGGCACTTTAGCTTTTCCAACTGCCCCTGCTTGATGACGAAGCGAGCCCGGCCAGTGGCGATGTGTTTGCGGGCGCGGCCCAGCATTTGGCGACAGTTGGTTGCGCTCTTGCGGATGATCGCGGCGATCTCTTCGTACTCATAATCAAAGGCTTCGCGCAGCAGAAACACGAGCCGCTCTTTCGGCGGCAGGCGCTCAAGCACCAGACGCAGCGCCGCGGCTAATGATTCACGCAAAGAATCATCCGCCACTTCTGTCGCCTCTGTCAGGAGCGAGATGTCGAGTGGTAATGCTTCATAACGCACGCGGGCCGATTGCAAATGATTTCGGCAGAGATTTCTGATGACCGTCGTGAGGAAAGCGCGCGGCGACTTGATGCGTTTGAGAGCAGTTTGCTGCCAACGGAGAAAAGTTTCTTGCAGCAGATCTTCGGCGTCACTCGCACTGCCCAGCATGCGACATGCTTGCGCCAAAAGTGACGCGCGAAACTCGGCAAAGAGTTCCAGATGAGTCATGGACTCAGAACTTAACGCCTTGTATCGGAATTCCATTCTTAAAAGGATCGAAATTCCGCGAAGCCTGGATCAGAACTATGGCCGCCACACCAGCCACGATGGCGGCAATTATACCGATCTTGGCGCCCTTGCCTAAGCCTCCTCGGCCACTTACCTTCTGGACGTCAGCGTAGTTGAAAGTCATTGGCTGACTGCTCTTATCGTTGGTGATGGTAAAGCCGGCGTCGCCCGCTACTTCCAGCCGGCCCTTCACCTCAGACCCGTCGCGAAGCTGGAGCTTAACTTTATCCTTGTCGTCGGCCACACGTTTGCTGATGGCCGTCTTAATTTTCGCGATCTCGATGTCGAGTTTTGATGGCTGACCGGACGGACTCTGACCAACCACTTGTCTTAGCGGCATTGCGAAGATAGCGAACCCGAGCAAGAGAACGCAGAGTTGTCTTTTCATTTAGCGACCTCCGATGTGGCACGCGCATCTTGCGCGTGATTTCACGGGCGAGACGCCCGTGCCACTTCTTCAAATTCGGACACTCCCGTGAATTGCTGGAACTTTGTGCGCGGCTGCATCTTCCGCAGCCGCGACTAAACGATGCCGTGTGCAAAAGCCTGAAACAGCGACTACTCGTCTAAGTTAAGGACAAGATGGGCGTGTGGTTTGTGACAGGTTATTTTGGAGTGCGCTGACTTGTTAGGGCTTGGGGCTGGCCGTGTCAGTATC
>Ga0207675_100006924_pt1 | contig 10728 bp, 10 predicted proteins | sample KBSSwiS42_FD_184305 | JGI IMG/M metagenome (GOLD analysis project Ga0207675, IMG submission 184305) | Switchgrass rhizosphere microbial communities from Kellogg Biological Station, Michigan, USA - KBS Switchgrass S4-2 (SPAdes) (version 2) | ecosystem: Host-associated > Plants > Roots >...
CGCAGAAGCCGTCGCCGCCCAGGACGAGAATGCGCATGCCTTCGCCGTCGTCGATCGATGTCACCGGATCCCTCACGACCCCGGAACCTTATGTCCGAGCGCCGTCAAGTGGCCGTCTGACCCCCGACGCGCCGCCGATTCTTCGCCGACGCTTCGCTTTCCGGAGGCCCGCTCGTCCACCTCGGGCGGTGTGTCGAGGCCGTCCGCGGCGGGCCGGCCGAGCACCACGAGGATCATCAGCTCGGCGACGATCGTCAACGCGCGCATGACGACGGCGGCCGCGGCGAGGTCGGCGTGCGGGAAGCTCGGCGCGAGCAGCCCGGCGTACGCGAGCTCGCGGGCGCCGAGGCCGCCGGGCAGGAACACGACGACGAGCCCGAACGCCCAGGCGATGCCGGCGGCGCCCGCGACGAGCAGCGGCTCGTGCCAGCCCGAGACGGCCGCCTGCACGAGGACGGCGGCCGCGAGGTACCCGACGAAGGCCGCGAGCGCGTTGCCGGTCGCGCGCCACGTCCGGGACCGATCGAGGCGCGTGCGGTCGCGGGCGAGGCGCAGCCCGGCCGGCGGAATCAGGAGTGCGGCCACGAGCAGGCCCCATACGGGCCTCCCGCTGAGGGCGAGCGCGGCGCCGCCGAGCGCGAGCGCGGCCACGAGCGACACGACGTTCTCCGCGGCGACGGTCGCGACCCGGTCGACGGGCGAGCCGCCGACGAGGACGACGCGCGACGTCGGCGCCCAGATCCCGCCCGGCAGGTAGCGCAGCACCTGGGTGCGGCACCACATGCCCATGTCCTGGCGCGCCGCGTGCCCCGAGGCGAGGATCGCCCAGCCGCGCGCGAGCAGCGTCCACCAGAACAGCGCGCCCGCGAGCGCCGGGACGAGCATCCACCACGTCAGCGAGCCGAACGGCACGTAGCGGACGGCGACGACGAGCATCGCCGCGACGAGGATCACGGCGAGCGCGAACCGCGCGACCCGCAGCGCGGGGAGGAACGGCTCCAGGCGCTCGCGGGCCCGGGACGAGCTCATGCCCGGCGGCGCTCCCGCGCCCAGGTGGTCAGGATCACGCGGGCGTAGCGCATCCCGTAGAGGACGTTGTGGCCCTTCTTGCTCTGGCCCGCCATGCGCTTTCGCATCGTGATCGGTCGCTCGACCACCCGGTACCCCTGCGCGAGCGCGCCGATGAGCAGCTCGGACGTCTGGTACTGGACCTGGTCCTGCCGGACGGTCTCGGTGACCTCGACGCGCATGGCGCGGAAGCCGCTCGACGTGTCGGTGACCTCGCTGCCCGTCAGGAGCCGGACGAGCGCGCCGAAGACGTGCACGCCGGCCTGCCGGAACGCGTCGTCGGTCTCGGCCGCGCCGAGCACGCGCGAGCCGATCGCGAAGTCCGCCTCGCCGGCGACGACCGGCTCGAGGACGCGCGACAGCTCCGAGGGGTTCCACTGGCCGTCCCCGTCCAATGTCACGAGGAACCGGGCGCCGCGCTCGCGGGCCAGGCGATAGCCGACGCGCAGGGCGACGCCGTGCCCGCAGTTGCGCTCGAGCCGGACGACGTACGCGCCGCCGGCGCGGGCCACCGCGCTCGTCGCGTCCGCGCTGCCGTCGTCGACCACGAGCGCGTCGACCGGCAGCCCGCACGCCTCGGCCGGCAGCTCGCGCAGCACGGTGCCCAGCGCGCCCTCCTCGTCCAGGGCGGCGATCACCGCCACGACGGGCGCGAACCCGGCGTCGGGGTGCGCGGAGTCGAACGCGCGAAACGCGCGATCGGTGACGTCGTCGCAGTGCGATGTGCGCGTGCCGGCGATGGTCGGCCTGTCGATCGTGGAGGACTGCGCCTCGACCGCCGAAGCGCGGCCGCAAGTGTACGGCGAAGCCGTCCGGTAGCTTCGCGACGCCGTGGCCGCCGCCGCAACCATCGACCGCCGTCCGCTGATGCCGACCCGGACGGCCTCGCGCTGGGCGCTGGTCGGGGTCGGGTGCCTCGTGCTCGCCGTGGTCTCGCTCCTGTTCGGCCGCCAGCCGACCTACGACCCGACGGCGTGGCTGATCTGGGGCCACCAGATCGTCCACGGCGACCTGTTCACGAGGTTCGGGCCGTCGTGGAAGCCGCTGCCGATCCTGATCACGGCCCCGACCGCACTGCTCGGGGACACGGCCCAGCAGCAGATCTGGCTCGTCGTCGCGCGGGCCGGCGCGCTCGCGGCGCTCGCGCTCACGTACCGGCTCGCGTGGCGGCTCGAGGGCCCGGTCGCGGGCGTGATCGCCGCGGTCGCGCTGCTCTGCTCGAGCGGCTACGCGACGCGCACGTTCCGCGGCGACTCGGAGGGTCTGCTCGTCGCGATCGCCTTCGGCGCGATCGAGGCCCACCTGTGCGGGCGCCGGTGGCTGACCTTCGGCCTCATCGTCGCGGCGACGCTCATGCGCCCGGAGCTGTTCGTGTTCGCGGTCGGCTACGGGCTGTGGCTCGTGTGGGTGGTACCGACCGCCGCGCCGCGGCGCCGCACGCTGGCGATCGTCACGGCCGCGGGCGTGCTCGTCGTCGCGGCGTGGCTGATCCCGGAGGAGATCGGCTCGGGCGAGCTGTTCCGCGCGGCCTCGCGGGCGCTCCTGCCCGTCGCCGGGAGCCCGGCCACGGCCGACTTCCCGTTCCTGGCGACGTTCACGAACGCCGCGGCGGCCCTTCCGTGGCCGCTGTACGCGGCGGGCCTCTGGTACGTGCTCGCGGCGATCGTCGCGGTGCGCCGCCGCCGCGCGGACGGGTCGGCGCGCCTCGCCCTCGCGCTCGCGGCCATCGCGACCGCGACGATGGTCCTCATCGCCCTCATGGCCCAGGCCGGGTTCACCGGCAACATCCGCTACCTGACGATCCCGATCGGGCTCACGGGGATCGTCGGCGGGGCCGGGCTCGCGCGCCTCGGGAAGCTCGCGTGGGCGCGGCTCGGGCCGCGTTGGGGGGTCGTCGCGATCGTGCTCGGCGCGAGCGTCGTCGCGCCGTTCGCCACCGACGCGGTCGTACGCACCCGCGACGAGGTGCGCAGCGGGCAGCGCGAGACGGCGCTCTACGCCGCCCTCCCGGAGGCCATCGCGCGCGCCGGCGGCCGGGCCGCGGTCCTGCGCTGCGGATCGCCCATCACGCTCGACCTCGACGTGCAGGCCGTCGTCCGGGATCTGGGCGTGCGCCAGGTCAGGGGCGCGAAGTTCGCGCTCGTGCCCGGGACGATCGTCGCCCGCCGCGGCTCGCCGCTGGCGCGCGACCCGCGCTTCCCGCACCGCCGGGCGATCACGCCGCTCTGGGTCATCACGTCGTCCTGCGCACGCTGAGCGGCCGCGCGCGCAGGACATTCGGATGGTGTTGCGGCCCGCGCGGCGCGCGGACCGGTTACGTTGCGTGAGCACAACCGCGCGCCTGCGACAGCGGACCTGTCGCGACCCTCCGGGGGGCGCCTTCACAGGACGGCACCGAAGCCATGGACGGATCGATCGACACGCTCGCAGCGCTCATCGCGACGGCGGCAGGCGTGGTCGCCGACGCCGTCCGCCGGTTCGACATCCCGCTGCTCGCCCTCGGGCTCGTGCTGCACCTCGTCGCCGACCTCGTCCGCAACCGGGGGTGGTACGGCGTCATCCGCGCGGCCGGTCCCGAGCACGACACGCTGCGCGTCCGCGACGTCCAGGCGGCCGCGTTCGCGGGCGGGAGCGTGAACGCGCTCGTCCCGGCACGCGCCGGGGACCTCGTGAAGCTCGCGGTCGTGCGCCGGCGCGGCGCGCCGGACGCCCGGATGCCGACGCTGATGGCGACCCTCGTGCCGGAGACGCTCTTCGAATGGCTCGTCGGCGCCGCGCTCCTGGCCTGGGTCCTGGCCGCGGGCTACCTGCCGGTCGACACGGTTGCCGACTCCCTGGTCGGCGCAGCGAGCCATCCGGTCACCGCCGCGATCGGTGCCGCGGTGGTCGTGGCCGGCGGCGTGGCGGCGATCACGGGCATGCGCCGCTGGGCGCGGAAGCTGTCGCGCGACCTCGCCGCCGGCGTCGCGATCCTCGGGCGCCCGCGCGCCTTCGTGACCGGCGTCGTGAGCTGGCAGCTCGCCGGACGCGTCGTGCGGCTGGTCGCGATCGCGTGCTGCCTGTCGGCGTGCCGGCTGCCCGGCGGCCCCGCGGCGGCGGGCGTCGCGATGGCGATCGACGGCGGGACGCGGCTGCACGTCGGGCCGGCGACGACCGGCCTGCGGGTCGGGCTGCTCGGCTACGCACTCCCGGCCGCGACGGGCACCGCGGTGTCGCTCGGCGCCGTGATCGCCTATCTCGCGGTGGTCAAGGCGGTCCGGACGGCGTGCTCGCTGGCGATCGGCGGCACGGTCCTCGTCGCCACCTTCGGCGCTCATTCGCCGCGTCACGCGCTTGCGGCGCTGCGGAAGCTGCGCGAGGCCGCGCCGGTCGAGCCGGTGGCGGCCGAGGCGCCGGTCGTCGCACCCTGACGACCCCGACCGCTGCCGTGAGCGCCCAGGGCCGCACGCTCGCGTTCGCCGCGAGCCCGGAGGCGCTCGATCTCGACGCGGGCTGGCCGCTGCTCCGCGACGCCGCGGCAGCGGCGGGGCTCGTGTCGTCCGTGGTCGTGTGGGACGACCCCGGCGTCGACTGGACGGCGTTCGGCCTCGTCGTCGCGATCTACACGTGGGGCTACGTCACCCGGCGCGAGCGGTTCCTCGCGTGGGCGTCGGCGGTCGCCGGGCAGACGACGCTCGCCAACCCCGAGCCGGTCCTGCGCTGGAACAGCGACAAGGCCTACCTCGCCGACCTCACCGCCGCGGGGATCCCGACCGTGCCGACGACCTGGGTCCCGCCCGGCGCCGCCTGGCAGCCGCCGGCGCGCGACTACGTGGTCAAGCCCGCCGTCGCGAGCGGCGGCATCGGCGCGGCGCGCTTCGTGGCGCGCGGCGTCGAGGCGGCCCGCGCGCACGTCGCGGACCTGCACCGGACCGGCCAGACGGCGCTCGTGCAGCCCTATCTGCCGGCGGTCGACGGCGACGGGGAGACCGCGCTCGTCTTCTTCGGCGGCCGCTTCAGCCACGCCGTGCGCAAGCAGGGCGTGCTCGAGGCCGACGTCGGCGCGATCTTCGGGCTCTGGGAGCGGCAGGTCGTCGCGCCGCGGGCCGCGCGACCGGACGAGCTCGCGCTCGCCGAGGGCGCGCTGCGGGTCGTGCGCGCGCGTCTCGGCCCCGTCGCGTACGCCCGCGTCGACGTCGTGGACGGCGGCGACGGGCGGCCGGTGGTGATGGAGGTCGAGCTCATCGAGCCGACGCTGTTCCTCGATCTCGCGCCGGACGCCGCGCCGCGGCTCGCGGCGGTGCTCGCGTCGGCGGCGGGGTGACAGCCGGGGCGGCGCTCAGGCCACGGGCGCGGCGGCGCCCGCCAGGCGCTCGACCTCCTCGGGCGTCAGCTCGAGCGTCGCCGCCGGCAGGATGCCGGCGAGCTGGTCCGTCGTCCGTGCGCTCGCGATCGGGGCGACGACGCGGGGCCGGGCGCGCAGCCAGGCGAGCGCGACGGCCGCAGGGGACACGTCGTGGGCCGCGGCGATCTCGTCGAGCCCCGCAAGCACCGCCTCGCCGCGGGCGTCGAGGTACGCGCCGGCGCTCTGCGCGCGAGGGGACTCGACCGCGTCGCCGCCCGCGCGGTACTTGCCCGTCAGGAAGCCCTTCGCCAGCCCGTAGTACGGCAGGACGGCGAGGTCCCAGGCCTCAGCCACCGGGAGCAGCGTCCGCTCGAAGTCGCGCTCGACGAGGTTGTAATGCGGCTGCAGGACCGTGAACTCGGCGAGGCCATGCTCGCGCTGGAGCTCGAGCGCGGCGGTGAGGCGCTCGGAGGTGTAGTTCGAGGCGCCCAGATGGCGGACCGCGCCCGTCCGGACGAGCGCGTCGAAGGCCCGCAGCGTCTCGAGCAGCGGCGTCGCCTCGTCGTCGAAGTGCGCGTAGTACAGGTCGATGCGGTCGGTCTGGAGGCGCTCGAGCGACGCGGCTGCCTCGTGCGCGATGTTCTCCGCCCGGAGGCTGCGGACCGCGCCGCGGCCGCCGCCGACCTTGGTGGCGAGCACGATCTCGTCGCGGTTGCCGCGCTCGGCCATCCAGCGGCCGATGATCGTCTCCGAGCGACCGTGCTCGACGAGGTACGAGTTCGCCGTGTCGACGAAGTCGCCGCCCGCGGCGGTGAAGGCGTCGAGGACGGCCTGGGATGTGGGCTCGTCGGCGGTCCAGCCGAACACGTTGCCGCCGAGGCAGAGGGGGAAGACGTCGAGGTCGGTGCGTCCGAGAGGGGCCATGCCCTCCACGCTAGCGACGCTGCCCCCGCGGCCCGCGGCGCGCTGACACCGGCCGCCGGCCGCTCAGACGTCGCGAACCATGACCCACGAGTCCCCGTCGGACCCGGCCTCGCGGAACCCGAGGCGCCGGTAGACGCGCGCCGACGGGTTGTCGAAGTTCACGCTGAGGCTGACGCGTTCGAACCCCTGCCGCGCGGCCCGCGCGATCACCTCGCGAAGAAGCTGGGCGCCGATCCCGCGCCGGCGGGCCGCGGCCACGACCGCGACGGCGAGCTCCGGCACGCCGGCGGCGACGAATCCGTAGCCGGGGCGCTCGGCAGGGAAGGCGCGCGACCAGCCGGCGCCGACGGGGACACCGCCGCGCTCGGCGATGACGACGATCTCGCCGGGACCGCCGCCGGGCCGCGGGATGTAGCGCGCGACGTCCGGATCGGCGAGGACGAGCTCCGGGTCGGGACGCGGGGCGTCGTCGCGCCAGAGCGCCGCCTCGAACGTCATGCGGCGCAGGAACGCGATGTCCTCGGCGCGCGCGTCGCGGTACGTCACCACGGAGTCTCCTCGGGCACGGCGCCGAGTCTCGCGGCGGCGCCGGACGCGGTGTGCGCTCCCGCGCACACACCGCGCCCGCGCCGCGTGGGGGGTCAGGCGCGCCGGATCACGACGTCGCCGAGCGAGGTGCGCGCGCTCACCTCGACGCGCTCGGCGGATGCCGCGGGCGGCGCGTCGGCCGTGGCGAGCTCGTTGCGCACCTGGCCGGCGGCCGCCTTGACGTCGAGCCACGCCGCCGTGCCCTCGCGGATCCCGACCTCGAGGTCGCCGACGTGCGTCTCGACGACGACCGAGCCGTGGGCGACCTCGCCGACCCGCACGTCGCCGTTGGCGGACTTCGCGCCGAGGCTCGCATTCGCCCGGTCGACCACGATGCTCCCGTTGGCCGACTTGACGCGGGTGTCGCCGCCCGCGAGGCCGACCCATGTGTCGCCGTTGGCGTTGCGGATCACGGCGGTGCCGTCGAGCTCGCCCAAGCGGACGTCGCCGGTGCCGACGGTGATCTCGGCGTGGCCGGTCGCGCGGTCGACGGTCACGTCGCCGGCGCCGTTCTTCACGTGCAGCGTGCCGGCCCAGTCGAGGCGGACCTGGCCGAGCCCGGTCCGCACGCGGCAGTCGCCGAGGCGGCCGTCGGAGTGGAAGTCGGCCGCCTGGCCGGAGCCGTCGAGGTGCGAGCCGGCCGGCACCTCGATCGTCACGTCGATCGACCCGGTGTTGTTCCGGGTGCTCAGCCGCGGGCGCGCCTTCGGGGCCCGGACGACGAGCTTCTCGTTCGCAAACGCGACGTGGGTCGTCTCGGCGGCCTTGACGTCGGCCTGGTTGGCGGCGTCGCTCGGCCGGACGTCGACGACGGTGTCGGCGCGGTCGCCGGCGGTGATCCGCACCTCGCCGAGGGGGAGCTCGATCGTGGCCGTGACGGGGTGCGGGGTGTCGAAGGTCGGCATGTCGTGTTCTCCTGATGGGTGGATGTGTTTCGCAGGCGGCCGGGGCGGGTCAGCGCACCCAGCCGGTGAAGGACTGGCCAGGGCGGCCGGCGCGGCGGCCCGGCCTCGGGCCGTGGTCGTCGCCGCCGCCGACCGCGGCGGCCGCGACCCGGACGAGCCACGCGTTGACCGACAGCCGCTCGCGGCTCGCGGCCTGCTCGACGCCGGCCTTGAGCTGCTCGGGGAGGCGGAGGTTGATGCGCGCGGTCGCGCCGTCCTCGGCGTCGGCCGCCGGGGGCGGGGCGAGCGGCTCGCGGTCCGGCTCGCCCGACTCGGCGGGAGGCGCCGCGGCGACCACGAACTCCGGCTCGCCGGAGCGCAGCCGCAGCTCCACGGCGCCAGGGGCGAGCTCGCGGGTGATCTCGTCGGCGGCGGCCGAGAGCGCGTCGAGGAGCGCGAGGCGCAGGGACGCCTCCAGCGGCGCCGTCAAGCGCTCGGCGAGGGCGCGGGCGTCGTCCCCGCCGGCGTCGGCTGCCACGGCGAGGTCGCGACGGAGGCTTTCGATGTAAGGGCTGAGATCCATGACGCCATAGTGACATCAGAATGACACCATGTCAAACACCGACTTGGCATCACCCGGTGTCACCGGCAGTGCGGCCCGCCGAAGACCGAGCGGGCCGGAGCAGGCCGCCGCGTAGGCTGAGGCGATGGATCTCCCGCCCGGTCCCCGCGCGCCCGCGGCCTGGCAGACGGTCGCCTGGATGGCGCGGCCCGCGGCGTTCATGCGGCGCATCCACGAGCGCTTCGGCGACCCCGTCACGATCCGCATGTACTGGACCGACGAGCCGATGGTGCTGTTCTCGCACCCCGACGCGGTGCGCGAGATCTTCAAGCTCGACCCGGCGATCGCCCCCGCGGGGCAGAGCTGGGAGTTCCTGCGCCCGTTCGCCGGCGAGCACTCGATCCTGCTCCTCGACGGCGACGAGCACATGCGCGAGCGCCGCGCGATGCAGGTCCCGTTCCACGGCGAGCGGATGCGCGCCTTCGGCCCCGTCATCGCCGGCCTCGCGCGCCGCGAGCTGAGCACCTGGAGCGGGCGCGTCACGACGCTCGACCGGATGCGCGAGCTGACGCTCGAGATCATCCTGCGCGTGGTCCTCGGCGCGCGCGGCGACGACGAGACCGCGCGGCTGCGCCACGCCGTCGACACGACGCTCGAGAGCGTGCGGTCGATGCCCCGGATGCTCAGCATGGCGCTCGTCCAGCGCGACCTCGGGCCGCGCAGCCCGTGGGGGCGCTTCCGCATCGCGGTCGAGCGCTTCGACGCCCTCCTGCTCGACATCGTCGCCCGCCGACGGGCCGACCCCGGGGACGACTCGGTGCTCTCGTTCCTGCTCGAGCAGCGCGACGAGCAGGGGCGGCCGCCGAGCGACCGCCACCTCCGCGACCAGCTCGTCGCCCTGCTCGTGGGTGGCCACGACAGCTCGGCCTCGGCGCTCGCGTGGGCGTTCGAGCGCCTCGCCCGCCACCCGTCGGTGCACGCGCGCCTGCGCGACGGCGACCCCGCCTACCTCGAGGCGGTGGTGAAGGAGTCGCTGCGGGCGCGGCCGTCGCTGACGATCGCCCCGCGGCGGCTGCTCGCGCCCGTCGAGATCGCCGGGCACCGGATCCCGGCGGGGGTGCAGGTCGCCGCGTGCATCTGGCTCGCGCTCCGGCGCGAGGACCTCTGGCCCGACGCCTCCGCCTTCCGGCCCGAGCGCTGGCTCGAGGGCCCGCGGCCGAACCCGCTCTCGTGGATCCCGTTCGGGGGCGGCGTGCGCCGGTGCACCGGCGCGCCGTTCGCCGAGATGGAGATGCGCGAGGTCCTGCGCGCGGCCGCTGACCTGCGGATCCGCCCGGTCCGGCCCGAGCCGGAGCGCGCCCGGCGCAGCATGCTCGTCGTCGTCCCGGACCGCGGCGGCGAGGTGCTCGTCGGCTGACGACCGGTCCGCCGCCGCTCAGCCGGCCGGGAGCAGGACCTGGAAGCGCGTGTCGCCGGGCCGCGAGCGCAGGCGGATCTCGCCGTGGTTGCGGACGACGATGCGCTGGGCGATGTCGAGCCCCAGGCCGGCGCCGTGGCCGACCGGCTTCGTCGTGAAGAAGGCGTCGAACACCCGCGGCTGCACCTCATCGGGGATGCCGCGGCCGTCGTCGGCGACCTCGATCGAGACGCGCGGCCCCTGGCGGCCTGTGCGCAGCGTGATGCGCCCGGCGTCGGCGACCGCGTCGGCCGCGTTGTCGATGAGGTTCGTCCAGACCTGGTTGAGCTCGGACCCCGACGCCTCGACGGGCGGCAGGCCGGGGTCGAACTCGCGGACGACCTCGATGCGCTTCCTCCGCAGCTTGTGGGCGAGTAGGGCGAGCGTGCTCTCGAGGCCGTCGTGGATGTCGACCGCCTGGCGCGGCCCCTGGTCGAGGTAGGAGTAGTCGCCGACCGCGCCGACGAGGTCGGCGATCCGCGACGTCGCGTCGTCGAGCTCGCCGAGGACGACGCGCGCGCCCGCGCACCCGGCGACGAAGCGCAGGCCGGGGGAGAGGCGCTCCTCGCCGACCGCCCCGGCGACACGGTCGATCCACTCGGGCCCGAGCCGCGCCTCGCTCAGGGCCCCGGCGATCACGGCGGCGTCGGCCACGCCGCGGTCGTCGAGCGCGTCGGCGAGCGCGTCCTCGCGGTCGCTCTCGGCCAGCGCGTCGAGCCGCTCCGGGGTCGCTCCGCCCGTGGCCGTCTCGGCGCCGAGCGCGACGAGCGCGGCGAGCTGTGCGGCGTCCGCGCCCGCGGCGGCGACCTCGGCGACGGCGGCCGCGCGGTCGCGCTCGAACCCGCGCAGCGTGCCGACCGCCCGCGTGGCCGCGGCGGCGGGGTTGTTGAGCTCGTGTGCGAGCCCGGCGGCGAGCTTGCCG
>Ga0207675_100006927_pt1 | contig 10723 bp, 9 predicted proteins | sample KBSSwiS42_FD_184305 | JGI IMG/M metagenome (GOLD analysis project Ga0207675, IMG submission 184305) | Switchgrass rhizosphere microbial communities from Kellogg Biological Station, Michigan, USA - KBS Switchgrass S4-2 (SPAdes) (version 2) | ecosystem: Host-associated > Plants > Roots >...
AAGGGGATCCGTTCATTTCCCCGACAATCACTTCCCTGACAATCACTTCCCCGACAGTTCATTTCCCCGACAGTCACTTCCCCGACAATCACTTCCCCGACAATTATTTCCTGACAGTTATTTCCCAATAAATATTTTGATGCACAGTTGTCAAAGACCGATTCATCAATGTTATTGTTTATAAATAGTAAATTTAACTCAAAAGTTTGTCAACCCGTAATGCATCTCAATCTGTGAATATGTACAAAACATTTAATTTGCTATCAAATTTACTATTACTTTTATTTTGCTTAGAAAATTAAGATTCTCACCTTGAAATTCGGACAATGACGTGAATAATATTTCTCTTAAAAGTCCAAGATATTCTTGTCCATTTGAATTTAATTGCTCAAGTTTTTTTATTTTGCCGCGCTAATCATTTCCATCGCCTTTGTGATTTTAAAAGTGCTTTTGATTATCAAAGAAGACTTACAGATATAAAGGACACTCTTTTTAATACAGCGACAGCAAAAAAATTGCAAAAACTTCAGTTTGATAATGACCTGGAAAAGAAGCAAAATGAAATCGCTCTTCTTACAAAAGATAAAGATCTTCAGACAGCCAGCATCAAAAGACAAAAGCTTGCCAAAAATGCTTTCCTGGTAGGATTAGTGCTTGCATTTATAATTGCATTATTGATCTATAGAAGCTACAGGATAAAAGCAAAAACACATAAAATACTTGATCAGCAGAAAAATGAGATCGAACACTTGCTGTTAAATATTTTGCCAGAAGAAGTAGCGCAAGAATTAAAAGTAACAGGACATGCCACTCCGAGACACTATGAAAGTGTTTCGGTGATGTTCACCGATTTTAAAGGATTTACAACGATAGCAGATCAAATGGATCCGAATGAGCTTGTAAAAGAATTAGATGATTGCTTTATTGCATTTGATGCCATCATTGAAAAATATCAACTTGAAAAGATCAAGACTATAGGCGATGCGTATATGTGTGCCGGCGGCATACCCACCCCCGATGAACAACATGTACTGAAGATCGTAAAAGCCGGTCTTGACATACAGCAATACATTGCAGTGTATAACCAGAATAGAATTGAGAAAGGGCAAGAGCCATGGAAAATAAGGATCGGGATACATGTGGGTCCGGTTGTGGCCGGGGTGGTTGGTAAAAAGAAATATGCCTATGATATCTGGGGCGGCACTGTGAACATTGCAAGCCGTATGGAAAGCAATGGTGAACCAGGAAAAGTGAATATTTCCTCTGCTACTTATGAAATAATAAAAGATTATTATGAATGTACATATCGTGGAAAAATAAGTGCAAAGAACATTGGTGAGATCGACATGTATTTTATTGAGCATGAACACAGGATACCTCTTACCCTTAAGATCAAAGACTCGATCGTTAATCAATAGCACCTCGTTAACCTTGATCGGTCTTATTAAAAAATATACATTAGCCAAACTCTGACACATCGGTGCCAGGAAGTTTTTTAAGAATTTATCTCGAAAATTTATTTTGATTTCATTTCTGGCAACGATTTCCTATGTTATTCCGATTATCGGGTTACAGGAAATTAAAAGAGAATAACCTATCTTCTGCCTTGTGAAAATCTTTTTCATACATAACAGGTATAAACAATACGGCGGCGAGGATGCGGTGTTAGAATCAGAGATATCCATCCTTACAGAAAAAGGCCATGAAGTAAGAACGATCTTCTTTGATAACAATACAATTAGAGATACTGTTTCAAAGATCAGGACTGCATTCAAATCAATTTATAATTCCTCATCTGCCAATGCAGTGGCCAATATCATTAAAGAGTTTAAACCAGACATCATTCATATTCATAATCTTTTTTTTGTAGCATCACCCTCCGTTTTTTATGTGGCCAGTAAATTCAAAATACCTGTTGTGTTGACGATTCATAATTACAGGCTGATCTGCTCCAATGCATTATTATTTAGAAACTCTGAGGTGTGTGAGCTTTGTGTTAAAAAAAAATTCCCTGTTTCCGGAATTCGTTATAAATGTTACCGAGACTCTGCGTCTGCATCAGCGTTGGTGACAACAATAACCGGAATCCATAAATTGATCGGTGCATGGAGAAAAAAAGTAAGTGTATTTATTACCCCAACCGAATTCGTAAGATCAAAACTTCTTTCCTCTTCCCTGGATATCCATCCACAGAAAATGATCACTAAATCTCATTATGCTCCTGATCCTGGTGAAGGGAACGAACAACGGGAAAACTTTTTTCTTTTTGTGGGAAGAATAGTAAAAGAGAAAGGAGTACACATATTACTCCAGTCTTTTATTACAATGCCTGGACAAAAAATTGTAATCGCTGGCGATGGACCAGAAAAAAATACTTTAGAGTCGGAATTCAAATCATATCAAAATATTGTTTTTACAGGGCAGGTGGATAAATTGCAGGTGAGAGAATACATGAAAAAATGCAGGGCACTTATTTGTCCATCCATTTGGTATGAAGTTGTTCCGTTAACAATAATAGAAGCATTTGCTGCAGGAACTCCTGTTATTGCATCGGGATTAGGCGCAATGGCTGAATCGGTATCGGATGGTTACAATGGACTTCATTTTACAGCAGGTGATCCTCTTGACCTAAAGAATAAGATCGATCTTTTTATAAAAGAAACAGAAACATCAAAAATGTTTTATAAAAATGCCCGTCAAACATATCTTGAAAAATATCATCCCGATATTCATTATAATGCTATCATTGATCTTTATAAAAAAGTAATGGCCGAAAAATGAGAAACCGCCTTAAGATCATAAGTCTGGATGTCGATAATATTAGCTTTAGCCAGGGACTTGACCGGGTAATTGATCTTGCTGCGCAAAAAAAATCGTCTTACGTTTGTTTTGGTAATGTTCATATGACGATCGAAGCATACAAAAGAAATTCATTTTTCGAAAAGATAAATGCTGCAGATTTTTTATTTGCTGATGGTAAACCAATAGCCTCAGCCTGCAACTTGCTTTACCATAAAAAACAGGAAAGGATCTGTGGACCCGATTTTACGCCAGCAGTATTAAAAAAAGCCAATGAGAAAAAATTATCAGTCTTTATTTACGGCTCTACCCAAGACGTGATAATGGCATGTAAAGAAAAAATTGCAAAAGAATTTCCGAATATACATTTTGCAGGTGCAATATCACCGCCATTCAGAACACTAACTGATGAAGAATTGAACAGTGATATTGAAAAGATCAATCGATCCGGAGCACAACTTGTATTTGTGGCACTTGGTTGCCCCAAACAAGAAGAATGGGTGGCGAATAATTCAAGCAAAATAAATGGGGTCCTTTTAGCAGTTGGGGCTGCCATTCCTTTTTTCGCCGGTTTTGAAAAAAGAGCTCCGAAATGGATGCAAAATTTGGCACTTGAATGGTTTTATCGATTGATGCAGCAACCGAGAAGATTATTTGGCCGATATATGTATACTAATTCCTATTTTCTTTTTTTGCTAAGTAAGGAATGGATCAAAAATATTGTTAAGCCGAATGTCAACAACACTAATTAAAAATATCGGAAGCATCCTGAGAATTGAAATCAGCATATTAAAAACGCTGGCCTATTTCGATCTGTTCAAATATCCGATTACATCTTCTGAAATAAGATCATTTATTGACCTGTCAATAGATGAAAATAATCTGGCTGATTCCTTAAATACGCTTTTGTTGCAAAAGAAAATATTTCTGCTGGACGAGTTCTATTCATTACAAAATGACCCTTCGCTTGCCGAAGAAGAAAAAAAGGAAATAAAAGAGCTGCTGAACTTCTCTCAAAGGCAGAAAAGATCGCAAGACTTCTTTATAAATTCCCTTATGTGCGGGCAGTGGCTATATCAGGTTCGGTTTCCAAAAATTTTGCTGACGAACAAGCCGATATCGACTATTTTATTATCACTAAAGCCGATCGCCTATGGATCGCCAGGACGCTTCTTCATATTTATAAGAAAAATCCATTTCTGAAAAATCGTAATGAATATTATTGTATGAACTACTTTGTTGATGAGGCTGACCTTGTGATTGAAGAGAAGAATATTTATACCGCAACCGAGATCTATACAATAATTCCAATGGCTTGTAATGGCAGTATAAAAACTTTTTTTGAAGCAAATTCATGGTCACACCGGTATTTTCCGAATCTTTCATTTCCTCCTATCAAAGTACAAAAGAATTCACCGTGGTATAAAAAGGTAACGGAAAGTATCTTCAATAATAAAATAGGCAACTGGCTTGAGAATTATTTTTTCTGGCTCACAACTAAAAGATGGAAGAAAAAAGAAGTAGAGAAACGCTTAAATACAAAAGGTGAGCTGATGGGATTAAAGACAGGAAAACATTTTTCAAAACCAAATCCTATATTTTTTCATAACACTTTTATGAGTAAATATGAAAAAAGGCTGAATGAATTGATCAAAAACTGATCAGCTCTTTTTTCTTAGTGAAATGATATAGTAATCTCCAATATTTTTCCAGGGCCATTTTGATCTCAGTTTATTTTCTTTTTCTTTCAGCCAATTAAATAGCGAAGGTCTTTTAAGAGGAAAGTTTTCCAGATAAGAAGGCGGCACTAATGTGCAAAGACCTTCAACAGATAAAATATCGTACTCATCTTTCATGTTGCTAACAACATATGAAGGGTTATAATACCAACAAATGAATTTTTCTCCTTCTACATTTGCAATAACACCTTTACTACTGAAAAATCTCCTGAATGCAGTTTTGAAATCGCCTCTTATAAACAACATCGTTTCCCACAAACAAAAATTCGGAAGTATAACAAGAGTGACAATCCCTCCTGGACTAAGTAATGCTGAAAATGATCTCAGCACTTTATCTAGTTCACCTGTACAATTCAATCCTGCAAAATTTGAAAATATAAGATCATAAGGCCCTTTATTTTGAAGTTTATTTAATTCGGTGAAAGAACATAGTTCATTTGAAATTTTAGACCCAAGGCCAGCCTTATAAATTTTTTCAATAAGCTCCCCTTGCATGCCCTTTGAAATATCAGTTGCATGAACTTTATGACCTTGTTGTGCAAACCAGATTGCATCTTCACCTGTACCAGCATTTAATTCGAGTATTTTACTATTTGGCTTTATATATTGCTTCACATGATCTCTTACACGTTCCCGTTTATATTGAACTATAACATTAGAAGAATAGAGCTGATCAAAAATGCCCGCCTGTTTACTAAAAGCCTTTTCTGCGGCCTGCTCATTTAAGGAGTTGATTGTATCGTTCACGATGCAGCAGGCTTTTCAAGTGAGTCTAATCTGAATTTTGCAATAATACTTGCCGGCAGGTAATAAAAATATGATAATGCTTTTCTTATTTTCTTCAGAGATGCGTTTGCTGGTTGTGAAAAAAGCTGTTTAATATTTTCTACAGCAATATGCATTCTATAACTCCGGTGAACATAACGATACAATTGTTTATAAAATGCGGGTTGATATGTGTTATGGAACATCAATGCAAGTTCATTGGAATCTGTCCAGTTGGTTTTATCTTTCAGATCAGACTTTACTTTTTCAAAAAACCCTGTGCCAGGTAATGGATAAGAAACTGAAATTCCAATTTCATGCGGTAACAATTCATTTATCATCTTTATTGTCTTCCTGATGTCTTCCTTTGTTTCGCCCAAATAACCGAACTGTATAAAGAAAGATGGCTTCATCCCATATTTGCGGATAAGTTTTGTTGATTCGGCGATCTGTTCAACCATTGTTCCTTTATCCATTGCATCCAATATTTTTTGCGAGCCACTCTCCGCTCCCATCCAGATATTATCACAACCGGCTCTTGCCAGGTCACGGATATAATTTTCCTGCAACAGAAGGTCGGCTCTTGCCTGGATCTTAAATTTGAATTTCAAATTTTCTTTTTCAACCAGGTCAGCAAATTCATTTACCCAGCCCGGTTTTAATCCGAATATATCATCGCAAAACCAGATATGATCGAAATGAAATTTTTCTTTCAACATTTTTAATTCATTCACTACATTTTGCGGAGAGCGGGAATTGTAACGATTGCCATAGATCGGTTTTGCACACCAGTTACATTTAAAAGGACAACCTCTTGTTGTTCCCATATTCATTGAAAAATAACCAGCACTATTCATCCATGATTGACGATATGGCTCAATTTTTATAATATCCCATGCAGGTAACGGCAGGCTATCAAGTTCTTTTAAAACAGGTCGTTTCGGTGTTTTAATGATGCAATCATCTTGTTTAAATGCAAGTCCCGCTATTGATGAAAAGTTTTTTCCCCCTTTCTCTAAACTATTTATCAACTCAAGTAATGTTGCTTCTGCTTCACCAAGAATAATAAAATCTGCGCCTTCGTCGATATATCTTTCAAAATGATCAGTAGAGTCGGAACTTGAAACAATAACTGTACACCCTTTTTCTTTCGCCAGTTTACTCATTTTAAAAGCAGCTTCACGCATATTCGTCAGGCACATTTTAGTGAGATAGTTGAAACCATCATCGTAGATCACAAAATATTTAGGCCTATTCTTTTCAATTGATGGTAACACATCATCGGCTGAATGAGCAAACATTGTATCAAACAATGAAACATTATATCCACTCTCCCTTAATAATGATGCAGCATACAGGGTTCCCAATGGCGCATAAGGCTGACCTATCTTCCATTGCTTAGGATCGAAACGAAGAAAATAAGAATGTGTAAAAAGAATATCAGTCATTGTTTGCAAGTTAACAATTTTGATATGGTTTAATTCTTACTGACAGGTTTTATCCGATAAATAAAATTTTCTTCCATTAAATTCTTATGCTTTTCAACACAGTCCATCTTAAAATTATTTTTCTCAGCAAAAGCATTGATCATTGACAGGTCACAATCTTCTGAAAGGATCATCGCTACATGTGAATCTTCTTTTATATAATCTGAGATCGTACTGAAGAGGCCCTGGAAATATTCGCCATTTTCGCCACAATACCATGCATGATCACGATATGTTGATGGGTCCCGTTTGTAATACGGCGGAGCAATGATCACTATATCAAATTTTTGTTTTGGAACATTTTTGAACATATCAGATTGAATGATCTTCAGATCGACATCATTCTTTACTGAATTAATCTTTAAATTCTGGATAGCGACAGGGTTTATATCTATTGCTGTAACAATTGCATTTTTTTTTGCTGCAAAAATGGAAATAAGACCGCTTCCTGCACCCAGCTCCAAAAATGTTTTATTCTTTATGTCAAGTGCTTTTATATACCGGATCAATAATTTGGTGCTAAAGAAAAACCCCGGGTGAAAAACTTCCGATGGTATTGTAAGTTGAATATCTCCATAGCTGTAGTTTCTCGTTTTGGATAAATATTTTTCAAGAACGGGCTTATAAAAAACAGTAACAAGTCGCTTGATAACTTTTTTCATACCCCAAATTTAAAAAACATAGTGCCGCCGTTGAATTTAATTCTTTATTGCTATTATTGTTATTGAAAGCGACTAAAACTGTTGAAATGGATATTAGCGTAGTAATTCCGACATGTAATCGTAAAACAAGGTTGCTTTCGTTGCTTCAAAATTTAAATAATTCGATCTTACCGGTAAAGGAAGCTATCATTGTTGATTCCGGAGAGGATCGACTCAATGATGCAGACATTGCGGCGTTTCATGACCTTGATGTTAAATATATTCTTTCAGGAAAGTCAGTATGCCTACAAAGGAACAAAGGGATCGCTATTGCAAGATCCGAATGGATATTTTTATGTGATGATGATATTGAAGTACCCGATGATTATTTAAAAAAAATAGAACAACATATAATTGATCATCCTGAAGCCGGTGCTGTTTCCGGCTCTGTTTTACAAAAAGAAAAAGATAAATGGGTAGCACATTATGTTGAAAGATCAAGCCTCAAATTGTTCTGGAAATATTTTTTTCAATTAGGATATTGGGGTACGATAGAATGTCCCAATAATTTTTTTATGAAAAATATTAAAAATAATTATCGGGGCTCGGAAAATCATCTTTCAAAAGCAGGTTGGCCTGTGCTTACTCATTTTTCCGGACAATATTTTACAACACCTATGTATGGCCTTGGTGCCTCATTGGTAAAAAAAGAATGGTTATTGAATTCTTTATATGATGAAGTTCTCGATAGCCATGGCATTGGTGATCATTATGGAGTTGCTGCTGGTTTTCCCGGGAGAATTCATGTGGTAACCGATGCATATGTTTATCATCACCAGGAAAAAATAAATCGTTTGGAGAGTGGGATACAGTATTATCGTCGTGCATTGGCGCTTGATTATTTTACAAGCAAAGGCGATGTGTTAAATCGCATCAAAAAAAGATGGCTTGTGTGGTCCCTATTCGGAAACTTTATTGAAGCCTTATTTTCACTAAATACACGAATGCTCAAACCAACTTTAAAATCATTATATATTATAGGATCAGGAAAGAACCCATATACAAAAGCTGCTAAAGAAAATTTGAAAACTATAGAACCGAAATTGTAACCCTTGATAGATAATAAGACAATAAAACATTCCAGGAATCCATTTTTATGGTTCGTCCTTATCGTTTATTGTTTTATTACATACTATATAATGCTTCATCATGAATTATGGGGCGATGAAATTCATAGTTGGAATATCGCAAAAGCAAGTGGAAGTCTTTTTGAATTGATCTCGAACACAAGATATGAAGGTCACCCACCTGTTTGGTACATTATCCTTTGGACGATCTCAAAATTCACTCATGACCCTTTTGCGATACAAGTTGTTCATCTTATAATTGCATGGCTGGTCGTTTCCGTAATATTATTTTATTCTCCATTTCCATTTATTATAAGAATACTTATCCCTTTTGGTTATTTCTTTTTATTTGAATACTCTGTTCTCAGCCGCAATTACGCCATTGGAATTTTGATCGCATTTATAATATGCATCATTATCCATAAAAATTTCAAAGGAAAAATATTGCTCTATTATTTTTTGCTATTCCTTCTTTCAAATACACATCTTTTATCATTATTACTTGCCGCAAGTATCCATCTATATTTTTTATTGTTACAAAAAGAAAAAGCTTCAAAACAGATATACCTTCATTTGATAGCCGGTATCATTGTCTTTTTACCTTCAGTATATTTTATCTTCCCTCCTTCTGATAGTTCGTTAAATTCAAATTATTGGCTAAGCAATTGGGATATCGATCATTTATCATCAATCATACAATCACCAGTCAGAGCATTAGTGCCAATCCCAAATTGGACAGAGTATCATTTTTGGGACACGGAATTCCTGATCAGCAAAGGACATTTCTTTTCGTTGCCAATGTGGAGTATTTTACTGATCTCGGTTGGTTTAGTTCTTTTATGCATTTCGCTCCTCAACCCAGATAAAAAAAGCTTGTACTTCTTCTTGTTCAATTCATTTCTTATAGTTATCGTGTCATTTATAATTCCATTTACAAATTCAAGACATGTTGGTTTTATTTTTATAAGTCTTTTAGTAGCCCTTTGGTTTTATTCATCTCATAGAGTATTGAACAGAACTCAAAATAAAATACTGATCATTTTTTTGTCACTTCAATTGCTTGGAGGATTTATTGCGGTTAGTAAAGATATCAAACACCTTTTTTCAAATGGATATCGTGTAAATGAATTATTGAAAGAGATCCCAAATGAAAAAGTTGTTACTGATTACTGGTGCCTGAATAATCTTTCCGCATTTACCGATAGTTCTTATTACTGTATTGAAACGCAAAAAGAACAGTCATACCTGCTTTGGAATTCAGAACTTGGTTCAGCTTTGAAAAAAAATGACCGTTACAGTGAAGGTGTTTTAGCTTTTATGAAATATAAAGCCATAGATACAGTTTATCTTTTATCGACACAACGCCTGGAAAAATTGCAACGTTTAGATCAAAAATTATTCTCGGATTTCTCGGTAAGATTATTTGACAAAAGAGATGGCGCTATTGAAAAAGGAGGCGATCTGTACCTATATGAAATAAAAGTAAAGTGAACTTGAAACAATGAGCATTAATTCAAAAAAATGGACGAAAGATAGGTTGCCGAAAAGAATACTTGCTATAAGAATGCATGCGATGGGAGATGTTGTTATTACTTTACCTTATTTGCAGGATCTCAGGAATAATTTGCCCGAATCCGTCCAGATCGATCTTCTTACACGTTATGAAACTGATCCTATACCCAGAAATCTCGTTTTGTTTAATAAGATATTCTCTATTGCTGGTAAAAGAAATCAACAAGCTATTAAACTTTTTACTTTTCTTTTATTACCAAGATTATTGCTAAGGCGATATGATATAGTTATCGATCTCCAAAATAACCGGCTGAGTCGTTTTGTAAGAAAAATAATAAACCCTGCAGCATGGGTTGAATTTGACAAAACAAGTCCAATACCAGCCGGCCAAAGAACAATGAATACTATCGACGCAATTGGGTTAAATAAAAATAATGCTGCTGAAAAGCTTTTTTTAAAAAATGATCTTGGCTCAAAACAAATCTTAATTGACAATGGATGGGATGAAAAGAAAGAATTGGTTATTTTAAATCCTGCCGGAGTATTTGAAACAAGGAACTGGCCAATTGAAAACTATGCATCATTTGCCAAACTATGGTTAAACGAATTTCCTCAAACTCAATTCCTGGTGATGGGGCTGTCATTTATAGCTT
>Ga0207675_100006928_pt1 | contig 10722 bp, 6 predicted proteins | sample KBSSwiS42_FD_184305 | JGI IMG/M metagenome (GOLD analysis project Ga0207675, IMG submission 184305) | Switchgrass rhizosphere microbial communities from Kellogg Biological Station, Michigan, USA - KBS Switchgrass S4-2 (SPAdes) (version 2) | ecosystem: Host-associated > Plants > Roots >...
GCCAAGGTGCCGGAGGGCAAGACCTATTGCTCGCTCTGCTCGCGGCTGCGGCGGGGCATCCTGTACACGACCGCGCAGCGGCTCGGCGCCACCAAGATCGCGCTCGGGCATCACCGCGACGACTTCACGGAGACGTTGCTGTTGAACTTGCTGTACGCCGGGCAGATCAAGGCCATGCCGCCGCGGCTGGTCTCGGACGATGGCGCCAACGTGGTGATTCGCCCGCTCTGTTATGCGGCGGAGGAGGACATCGCCGAGTACGCGCGGCTGCGAGCTTATCCAATTCTGCCTTGCGATCTGTGTGGCTCGCAGGAGAACCTCAAGCGCCAGCGCGTCAAGCGTCTGATCTCGGAGCTGCACGCAGAAAATCCCAACGTGCGCGGCAACCTGTTCGCCGCGCTCGGCAACGTGCGGGCCTCGCACCTGCTGCCGCCGAAACTGGCCGCAGCGGTCTTGCCGGATCGGCGCTTGCGGGTGGTCAGCGAGTCATGACGGAGCGACGTCTGCGGGTCGGTATCATCTTCGGGGGGCGCTCGGGCGAGCATGAGGTGAGTGTGCGCTCGGCGCGTGGCATCCTGGGCGCGCTCGATCCGGCGCGCTTCGATCCGGTCTTGATCGGCATCGATCGCGGCGGCGGCTGGCAGCTGATCGAGCCGCGCGCGCTGCTGGCGACGGCGAGCGAGCAGGCGGAGCAAGCCGTGGTGGGGCAGGGCGCGCTGGTGCGAGCGCGCGACTCGCTCGAGTCATTGGAACGCAGCGCAGTGGCGGACCTGGGAGGTCGCTTCGGCGTGGACGTGTTCTTTCCGATCGTGCACGGCACGCTGGGAGAAGACGGGGCCCTGCAAGGCCTGCTGGAGATGGCGGGGGCACCCTACGTCGGCTGCGGAGTCCTGGGCTCGGCCGTGGGCATGGACAAGGACGTCAGCAAGCGGCTGCTACGCGACGCAGGGCTGCCGGTCGTGGACTTTCTGGTGGCTCGGGCGGAGCGCTCGCCCGGCCCAGAGCTGGCGCAGCGGGTCGAGGCGGAGCTCGGCTTTCCCTGTTTCGTCAAACCCGCGAACCTGGGTTCCTCGGTGGGGGTCGTCAAGGTGCGCAGCCGAGCAGACTTCGCGCCGGCGCTCGCGCAGGCGTTTCGTTTCGATCGCAAGGTGTTGATCGAGCGCGCGATCGACGCGCGCGAGGTCGAGACGGCGGTGCTCGGCGGGACGGAGCCGGCGGTCTCGCTGCCGGGCGAGATCGTGCCGCGGCACGAGTTCTATTCCTACGAGGCAAAGTACCTCGACCCCGAGGGCGCAGAGCTGCTCGTGCCGGCGCCGCTCAGCGCGGAGCAGACGCGGCAGGTGCAGGGGCTCAGCCTGCGCGCCTTCGAGGTGCTCGAGCTCGAAGGCTTGGCGCGCGTCGACTTTTTCCTGGAGCGCGGCAGCGATCGCTGGTTCGTGAACGAGGTGAACACGTTGCCCGGTTTCACCGAGGTCAGCATGTATGCCCGCATGTGGCAGGCGAGCGGTCTCAGCTACCGCGAGCTGGTGACCCGGCTGATCGAGCTCGGTATCGCGCGCTTCGAGGCGCGCCGCGCGCTCGCCGTCGAGCGCTGAGGCAATGTCGGCGTCGCGCTCGTTTCGCGGGGACACCCCGCGCTCGTTTCGCGGGGACACCCCGCGCTCGTTTCGCGGGGACACCCCGCGCTCGTTTCGCGGGGACACCCCGCACCCCGAGGAGTCGGTGCTCGAGCGCTGTCTCGAGGAGGCTGGCTATACGCCGCCGCGAGCCTGCCTGCCGGAGCTGCTCGTCGCCTTGAGCGAGAGCACCGAAGAGCAGCGTCCGGCGCTCGAACGCGCGCTCGCACGCTCGGGAGCGAGCGTCGTCAGCCCCTTGCTCGGCGCGCTCGCGGCGGCCGCCGAGCAGCAGCGTCCGCAGTTGCTGGCGCTCGCCGCGCGCCTGGCCAGCGAGTTGCGCGAGCCGCCGGAGCGCTCGGCTCTCGGGGCTGCGCTGCTGCAACAGCTCGCGACGGGGGCGCCGCAGAGCCGCAAGTGGGCGGCACGCGCTCTGGGCAAGCTGGGCGACGTCGGCGCGGAGCCGGCGCTGCTCGGCGCGCTCGCGGCGCCGCAAGGGCCGGAGACCAAGAGCCTGGTCGATGCACTGGCCGTCCTCGGCGGCGTGGCGAGCCTGGCAGCGCTGCGGCAGGTCCAGGCCGGGGACGCGGATCTCGAGCGCCGGCGCGAGCGGGCCCTGGCCTTGATCGAGCGCCGGCTGTCGCGCAGTCAAACAGCCACACTGGCGTTCGAGCGCGCTTTGCCCGCGCCGTGCCAGGTCGTGCTCAGCTGCCGTGCCGGGCTCGCGCCGTTGCTCGGCGACGAGCTCGCTGCGCTCGGTTGGGCGGCAGAGGAGCCAGCGCCGGACGCGTCGGCGACGCGCGTGACGATCAGCCACTCCGGGACGCTGCGCGAGCTCTTGCGCGCGCGCCTGGCATTGAGCTTCGCGTTGCGCGTCCCGCTCGACTCCACGATCGCCGATCGGGTCGAGCGCATCGCTGCAGCGCTGACACGCCGCGAGACGCTCGACTGCGTCGCGAGCTGGACCGAGGGAGGAGCGCGCTTTCGCGTCGCCTGGAGCGACGGCGGGCATCATCGCGCGCTGGCGTGGGCGCTGGCGCAGAGCGTGCAGCGGCGCAGCCGCGAGCTGGTCAACGATTCGCAGCAGGCGCTCTGGACGGCGCGGGTGCGCTCGGACGCGCTGGGAGCGCTGGAGCTCGTGCCGCGACTCGATCCGGATCCGCGCTTTGCCTACCGCGTGAGCGATGTGCGCGCCGCGTCGCATCCGACGCTGGCCGCAGCGCTGGCCCGGGTGGCGGGCGTGCAGGCGGACGAGATCGTGTGGGACCCGTTCGTCGGCAGCGCGCTCGAGCTGGTCGAGCGCGCGCGGCTCGGGCCCGTCAGCGAGCTCTGGGGCAGCGACATCGATGCACGCGCGCTGGCGGCGGCGCGCGCCAACCTGGACGCGGCCGGCCTCACCGCGCGGCTGGTGCAGCGCTCTGCGCTCGAGTTCGCACCTGCGGGGGTGAGCCTGATCCTCACCAACCCGCCGATGGGGCGGCGCGTGCTGCGCGACGGCTCGCTGCCCGAGCTGCTCGAGCAGTTCGTGCGCCAGGCGGCGCGCGCGTTGCGACCCGGCGGGCGGCTCGTCTGGCTCTCGCCTCAGAGCCGCCAGACCGAGCTCGTGGCGCGCGCGAGCGGGCTCGCGCCGACGAACGGTCCGGAGATCGACCTCGGGGGTTTTTCGGCGCGGCTCCAGATCTGCAGGCGCGCGGCGTGAGCGCGGAGCCTCGCGGCGATCTCATTGCAGCGTCGGCGTGGACCAGGTGCGCCACTGCGTCAGGTTTCCCGTGCCCTTGGCGGCGGCCGTAATCGCGCCCGGCGCGTTACCCGTCTTCAGCAGGAACTTGCGCAGATTCTGGCGAATGGGCTCTTCATGCTCGGGCCGCGCCTGGCAGTGCATGCCGGATGCCACCGCCGAGTGATAGGAGATGTTCGCGCCGACCCCTAGCGCCTTGAAAACCTCGGCCCCTGCCTGCGCAGCGACGTGCGCGGAGATCGGGCCGAGATTCGTGATGTGTGGGTTGTCCAGGATGAGCAGCCCGCGCGGGGCGATCATCGACACCACTTCGTGCGTGTCGACGGGCAAGCGCGTCACGCCGTTGCTGAACGAGCCGAAGGCGTCGCCCAACCAGGGCTGCTCCGTGAACGCGGCCTGCGGGGTTTGCGCGCCTTCTCCAGGGATGCCACGCCAGATCGGAACGCCACCGCTGCCCGACTCGAACGGGATCGTCAAGGCGATGCGATCATCGAAGGCTCCGATGGTGAAGGCCGCCTTGCCGAAGCGAGAGCAGCCCGCGACCGCCGTGGCCTCCGCCTTCAGAATGCTGCCGTCCGATTGCGCGATCACGTCGAGGATCCGACTCACACCCCACGACCAGGCCAGCAGCAGCCCCGTGCTGCTCTGATTGCCGTAGATATCGTAGAACGCTCCTGCCTTGTTGTTGCGGGGCGTGCCTTCGGCGCCGATCGCATACGGATCGAAGGCGATGACGGCGACGCCTTCGTTCTTGACCAAGGGATTCTGAGAGAAGGCGAACGGTGGCAGACCGACGCTGACCAGCGCCGGGTACGGAGCCGAGCCGGTCGTGGGCAATTCGACGCCGACGGTGAAGCGCGTGGTCTTGCCCTGATTCGAGACGTTCACCGTGATCAGATTGTTGGTCACGCTGCCGGTGACCGATTCCGGCTTCGTCGGCTTGCTGCCATAGATGTAGCGCTCGGCTTCCGCCCGGATCTCCTGGCGTCGGCACGTCCACTGGTCTTTGGTCGTGATGCGCTGGCCCGTTGCCAGAGACAGGAACGGATCGGGCAGCAGATCGATCGCCGGCAGAGCATTGGCATTCGGCAGCGTCGGGACGGTGCAGGCCGCGCTGGTGTTCTCCGCGAACGCTGGGGGCTGCCCCGGCGGCGCTGTCACGGGCGGCGGATTCTCGTTCGCGGGAGGATTCGTGTTGGTCGGAGGCGTGTTTGTATCGGGCGGAGTGAGCGGAACCCCCGTCGGATTCTGCTCGCCCGGCGGTGTGGCCAGCGGTGGCGGATTCGCCCCATCATTCGGATTCGCCGCTTGCTCAGGGGTGGAAGGCGCGAGCGGGTTGGTCGCTTGCGGCTGGGTACCCTCGTAGCTCGGCACGTCGGAGCCGGGCTCGTCGTTGGAGCCGCAGGCGCTGAGCGTGATGAGCGACGCGAACGTCGCGGCATGGGCGAGCGTTGCGCTGAGGGAGCGGGTGAATCGAGTCATGGGCTGTGTTCCTCGGACGTTGGCCAGTAGCGCCGAGGATATCGCGAACGCCGACTGCCGTGAAACGTTTCCCCCGACGGGCTGCCACGAATCGAGAGCGATTTAGTGCGCGGGGTGCCGAATACGCACTCATTCGGGAAGCGCTTTCCGTAAAGGCGCGGGTTGTTCAAAAATCGCTACGCGCTAGCCGCACGGCGGGCTCATCCTGGCGACGCTCGCTGGGCTCGGGTCCGAGCCCTCTAGCGCCATGGTGCTAGGCAGGGTCGCGTTCCGTCGGATATGCCGGAAGGTGTCGCACGTCGCGCACGGCGAGCAGCGCGAGGGCACCGACGATCTGCAAGACGAAGGCGAGCCACAGGGCGTTGTCGAGGCCGATGGCGGCAGCCACCGGGCCCCACGACGCGAGCCCGATCGGCTGAAGGACGGAGGGCCCGAGCCGCCGATAGGCACTGATGCGCGAGATCAGCGTGGGTTCAATGTGGCGCTGGACTGCGGAATCCCAGGTGGTCGAGCAAAGCACGAGGCCGATTTCTGCCAGCAGAGCTCCCGCCGCGATGATCTCGACCGGCATCGTCAGCGCGAAGAGCGCCAGCGGCAGGAAGAATCCTGCCAACGCAGCCGGGGCAACGAGCAGTGGCCTGCGTGGGTCGACATGCAGGGCGATGACGCCGCCCAGGATTCCACCGACGCCCTGGGCCGAGATGATGAATCCCCACGCGCGGGCTCCGCCGAGATCGCGCGCCGCGACCAGGGGTCCGACGATCGTCCAGCAGCCATAGAGGAGGCTCCAGAAGGACAACCAGGTGACGAAAGTCCAGAGCCACTTGCGCGAGCGAAATGCCTGCCAGCCGTCATGCAAATCCGCAAGCAATGACCGGCCGTGGAAGATCGCCGCGGCGGGCAAGCGAATGCGGCTCAACAGGGTCGCGCTGGCCGCGAACGTGGCTGCGTCAGCGGCCAGGGCCCAGCCCCCGCCGAATCGTGCCACGAGCAGCCCGGCGATGATGGGGCCGCTCATTCGACCCAGCGAGTAGCCCAGGCTGCCCAGAGCGTTGGCGGGCTGCAGCAACTCTGGTCTCACCAGCGAGGTCAAAAATCCAGGGGACGCTGGCTGGGCGAAGCCAGTCGCTGCGCCGGTCAGCGCGGAAAGAGCAGCGATGCTCCAGACACTGGGAGCACCCGCGAGCAGGAGCGCGGCGATGGCCCCCTGGCTCGCCACGCGAACGCAATCCATGGACACGAGGATGGTCCGCTGCGCAAAGCGATCGGCCAAGACACCGCCCGCCAGCAGACAGCCAACGAGCGCGACCGATCTGGCAGTGAACACCATCCCGAGCGCGGTCGCCGAACCACCGAGCTCGATCATGGCGAAGGCGAGCGCGACGTTTGCCATCGCGTCGCCCAGAAATGAGACGGATTGCCCGGCGAGCAGGTAGCAATAGTTGCGCTCCTGCAGCACCCCGTGACTCTTCCGCCAGGTCGACGACGTCACACGACCATCATGGTGGGTACGTTTGTTCGAAATTGGGTCAACATTGCCACGGGCCACCCGGATTGATTGTGGCCGGGGCTCGACACCAGTAGTTTTGTCGGCGCCATGTACTGTGCAATCTCATTTCCGCGCTCGGGGATATCGTTTGCGCTGGGGGCTTTTTTGGCGCTTTCCCTCGGTCTTTTGGCGGCGCCGGTGCAAGCGCAAAGCGGCGCCGTGATCTCGGCGATAGAACCTGGGCCCGCGCCCCAGATCAACGGCGCCACGCTGGTAGGGCTGCGTGCAGGTACCCCCTTCGTGTATCGAGTGGCGGCCACGGGCAGCGCGGGGCTCGCCTTCGAGGCCAGCGGCTTGCCCGCAGGGCTGAGCATCGATGCGGCGACTGGTATCATCAGCGGGAGCGTGGCCGCCGAGGGCGACTACCCGCTGTCGCTGCGCGTCTCGAATACGTCGGGCACGGCCGAGAGGGCGCTGACGCTCCGGGTCGGTGACACGCTCGCGCTCACGCCGCCGATGGGCTGGAACAGCTACGACTCGTTTGACGACTCGATCAACGAGAGCCAGTTTCTCGAGCAGGTGGCTTGGTTCGCCGAGAACCTCCAGCCCTTCGGCTGGAACACGGTGGTGATCGACTTTCGCTGGTACGATCCGAACGCGCCGCAGTCGGATGGCTATGGGGGCAACAACCCGCAGCTGAACATCGACGCCAACGGACGGCTGCAACCAGCGACGAACCGCTTCCCCTCTTCGGCCAATGGCGTCGGCTTCCGAGCGATCGCTGACCAGGTGCACGCCTTGGGGCTGAGGTTCGGGATCCACATCATGCGCGGCATTCCGCGCCTGGCCGTGAACGGCGACCTGCCCATCGCCGGCTCTGCCTTCTCGGCAGCGGACGCAGTGCGCGCCAGCACGGACAACGGCTACACTTGCACCTGGAACACCGACATGTTCGGCGTGCAAGGTGCCATTCCCGCGGGGCAGGCTTGGTACGACTCCATCTTCGCGCAGTACGCCGAGTGGGGCGTAGATTTCGTGAAGGTGGACGACGCGACGAAGAATCGTCCGGCGAACCAGGTCGAGTACCATCAGAGCGAAGTCGAAGCGATCCAGAACGCGATCCATGCCTCGGGGCGCTCGATGGTTCTCAGTCTGTCGCCCGGTGAGTCGCTGATCAGCGCCGCGAGCCACCTCAGCAGCAGGGCGAACATGTGGCGCATGTCCGATGACTTCTGGGACCGCTGGGCCAACCTCGACTACACCTTCACGCTCGCTGCCCGCTGGGAGCAAGTCGGCGGCAGCGGCCACTGGCCGGACGCGGATATGTTGCCGCTCGGGCACCTGGGGCCCAGTTGCCCCGTGGACGGTGCCAATCGCGAGACGCGCTTCACGCAAAACGAGCAGGTGCTGATGCTCACGTTGTGGGCCGTCCTGCCGTCGCCCTACATGCTGGGCGCAAACATGGTGCAGAGCGCCAGCAATCCTTTCATGATGGCGCTGTTGCGCAACGATGAGGTGCTGGCCGTCCATCAAGACGCGCTCGGGGCCAAGGCGCATGCCATCGCGCGCGACGCTTCCCAGGCCATCTGGCAGCGCGAGCTCGTGAACGGAGCAAGAGCGGTCGGTTTCTTCAATCGAACCACCACCGATCAGACCCTCTCGGTCTCACTCGCCGAGCTCGGCATCAGCGAGCGCCGCCGGGTCCGTGACGCCTGGTTACGCAGCGATTTGCCGGCGGTCGATCCGGGCGGGTCGCTGCAAGTGCTGGTGCCCGGTCATGCCGGCGCGCTGCTCGTCCTCTCACCCGAGGTTGTCGAGCCGCCCCCCAGCGGAGCGGGCGGTAGCGGAGCCGGCGACGGCTCGACCGGCGGAACCACCTTCACGGTGCCCAGCCAGGGCGACCCGACGAGCCCTCCGGGCCCCGTGAGCGCGGGCGCTGCTGGCGCCTCGCCGGTGGCGGGATCGCCGGGCGAACCCAGCCAGACGACGAACCCGCTCCAGCCGGGCGGCGGCGCTGCCAATCCCGCGAGCCAGCCAGCCAGCGACGGCTGCGGCTGTCGTCTGGTGAGCAGCGGGCAGCCCGAAAGGCTGCTGTTCGGGCTGGCAGCGATCGCGCTGTGGATCGCGCGGCGAGGCCGCAGAACAGGCCCCTAGCCGACCATCGGCAGCAGCTTGCTCGAGCTCTCGCCCGGCGCGCGGCGCGAGAGCGTGGGGTGCACCAGCGGCGCCGGTGGCGGCGCGAGCCGGGGCTGCTGCGGCCCGCGGATACCGTAGCCGAGCGGGGCGAAGGCCGCGCGGTAGTCGCTGAAGCGACCACCCGCCTGGACAGCCTGCCAGAGCGCGAGGCCTTCCGCCTCCGCGCCTTGCGCGAGCACGAACTCCACCCAGGCCCATTTGGCGCTGGTGGCCCGCACGTCCGCCCGCCCCTTCAGGCCGCGGCGCAGGCGATCGAGCCGGCCCTGCACGACTTCGATCCCGGCAAAGGGCTGCCCGTCGAGGGGCGTGCGGCGCTTGGAGCAAAAGGGCGCGATGCCGAGCGCCACCGGTATGATGTGCGAGAGCTTGCTGACGAACTCGGCGCACTCATCCACATCCTCATCCGTCTCGCTCGGCAGGCCCAGCATCAAGTACAGCTTGAGTCGCTGCATACCGACGGCGCGGGCGTGCTGACTCAGCGCTTCGTAGTGGGGCACGCGGCCGCGGCGCTCGATGGTGTCGCGCAGCCGCTCGCTCGCGCCGTCGAGCGCGGTGGTGAGCGTGCGGTAGCCGGCGCGCTTGAGCGCGGCCACGAAGGGCAGCTTGAGCCGATCGGGGCGCAAGCTGGAGAGGCCCACCTGCGTGCCCTGATCCGCCAGCTCGTTCACCACTTCCACGATCTGCGGGTGGTCGCTCACGGCGGCGCCCACCAGGCCCACCTTGCGGGTGTCCTCCGGGATGGCTCGGAGGATGACCTCCTTGCTGACCTTGCGCATGCCGCCGTGGGAGCTGCGCCGCATCACGCAATAAGTGCAGGTGCGCGAGCAACCCCGCTCCGCCTCCAGCAGGAACATGTTCGCGAGCTCGGTATCGGGACTCAGGATCACGCTGCGCGCGGGCAGGCAGCTGTCGTCGGCGCGCGCCAGGCCCGGCAGCTGCGAGCCGTGCACGCTGGGCACGAACACGTGTGGATGGGTCGCCAGGCTGCGGCGCGCGCTCTCGGGATCCGACGCTTCGAAGCACGTCTCGGCGACCCACTCGATCACGTTCTCTGCCTCGCCCATCACGATCGCGTCCACGAACGGAGCCAGCGGCAGCGGATTCGAGAAGGTGAGCGGCCCGCCCACCACGACCAGCGGATGGCGGTGGGTGCGGTCTTGCCTGAGCGGTGGAATGCCGGAGGCCTGCAGCATGCGCAATAGCCCCGCGAGCTCGAGCTCGTAGGCGACGCTGACGGCGATCCAGGAAAAGTCTCCGAGCGGGCGCAGACCCTCGTAGCTGAGCGGCGCCTCGATCTCGGTGACCCCGGCGCGGTCGCCGCCGTCCGGCAGGAACACGCGCTCGCAGGCGACGCCGGGCATGCCCTGGAGAATGCGGTAAATCTGCTGATAGCCGAGCGAGCTCATGCCCACCGAGTAGGGCGATGGGTACGTGAGTGCGACACGCCGGGGGGCGTGTTTGTCGATGCGACCGGACTCGCGTGCGAGTCGAGCACGAATCAACTCGCGGCTGGTCTGGGCGGACATGGTGATTTCGAAACGGAACGCCACGCTACCACGAGCGCCGCCCGATCGCGCCTCCAGGGAGGTTTCCCTGCGCCGAAGCGGCCGTAGAGAGCGGTGAGAGACCCCGGGGCGGCACGGTCCGGCGCGCCGGCGCAGTCCGGCCCGCTAGCGGAGAACAGGATAACCGAGATGAAAGCATTGGAGAAGTCGCCGCTGTGGGCGCTGCTGTGCGCGGCCGGTCTGGGCTGTGGTGACGCAGATGCGCGCTCCGGCGTCGACACCGGCCTGGCCGAAGCGACCGCGCTCGGCGACGTGAGCAGCGCCGATTCCGTCTCCGCCTGCCAGAAGGTGCGCAGCGCCGTTCAGGCCCAGTTCCCGGTCGACCAGAACGTGCGCGGCGCCTGTGAGCTGTATGGCGCCGCGCTCACCGACACGCCGTCGCAGTGCCAGCAGCAGGCCGACAGCTGTGTCACGCAGACCAACGACGGCAGCAACAGCTTCTTTCGCCGCGAGAACCTCGACTTTGGCGCGGCTCTGCCGTGCGACGGCGACGTCAGCGGTTTCGCGGGCTGCCCGGTGACCGTGGGCGAGTACGAGGCTTGCGTGGACGCGCGCATCAATCAGGTCGAGGAGCTGTTCTCGCACTTCAGCTGCACGCAGGCGGCGAACATTGACCTGAGCGAGGCGCAGGGCCTCGTC
>Ga0207675_100006929_pt1 | contig 10722 bp, 9 predicted proteins | sample KBSSwiS42_FD_184305 | JGI IMG/M metagenome (GOLD analysis project Ga0207675, IMG submission 184305) | Switchgrass rhizosphere microbial communities from Kellogg Biological Station, Michigan, USA - KBS Switchgrass S4-2 (SPAdes) (version 2) | ecosystem: Host-associated > Plants > Roots >...
TCGGCAGCTTGCCACGATCCTTTCGCTTACATAGCTACGGCTATGTGCGCCCACAGTGATGACATGGGATCGTGTCAATCTGCTCGATCGGAATTGCCCCCAGCTCGACGGCCATTACCCGGACAGGCTCCTAGGGAAGCGGAAAGTGCGAGTAGACTTTCAGCGGCTGCCCGCGGTCTTGATGTGCGATAGCAAATTCATCACGTACGCGCGTTGCGGTCATTCGTCATGATCGGGCCCGTCGGGGGTTCAAGCGAAATGTCGTCGAATGCCTCCCATTCCGAACCGGCAGCCAGCAGTCTCGTTCATGATGCGCTGGCGGCTGAGCTCTTCGAGGCGCTCAGGGAGCGGCGAGTTGTGCCGCCACTGCGCGAGCGTGGCTTGAATCTGAACCTTGATGACGCGTACGCGATCTCTCTTGGCCTCCTCAATCGGCGGTTGCGCGCGGGCGAAAAGGTCATCGGCAAGAAAATCGGTGTTACCAGCAAAGCCGTGCAGGACATGCTCGGCGTACATCAACCCGACTTCGGGTTTCTGACGGATCGGATGCATATCGCGGATGGCGTCGCGGTGAGCCTCGCCGAGCAAATGATTCAGCCGCGCGCCGAAGCGGAGATCGCGCTCATATTGAGCAGCGACTTGACGGGGCCGGGTGTAACGCCGGCGGACGTGCTGGCGGCGACACAGTGGATCGCGCCGTGTTTCGAAATCGTCGATTCGCGAATCTCGGGCTGGAATATCCGGATAGTCGACACCGTGGCGGACAATGCATCGTGCGGTGTGTTCGTACTGGGCGAAGGAAGAGCCGATCCGCGCGAACATGATCTCGCCAACCTCAAGGTGCGCGTTCGCAAGAACGATCAGCCGTTGTCGGAAGGACTGGGCTCCGCCGTCCAGGGGTCGCCGCTCGCGTCCGTGGCATGGCTAGCCAACACGTTGGGTCGATACGGTGTATCGCTCAAGGCCGGCGAGATCATTTTGTCCGGATCGTTGGTACCGCTCGAACCAGTTGCGGCGGGCGACCGGTTTTGGGCCGAACTGATCGGCGTCGGCACAGTGAGTATTTCGTTCAAGCGGTGACCAGCTTCCGATCCAGATGCAGTCGCCATGCAGCTGGGAAAACATCATGAGCCGCGATGAAGTGCAGTTTCAGCCACGAGTCGCCGTAGTTACCGGTGCGAGTCGTGGCGTAGGCAAGGGCATTGCGCTTGCGCTTGGCCGCGCCGGCATGACTGTGTATGTCACTGGACGCTCGGCGAGCGAGAGTCTCGGCAGCCTCAAGGGTGTGGCGCTTGGCGGTAGTCTGCTCGAAACAGCATCGCTGATCGATGAACTCGGTGGCAAGGGCATCGCCGTGCAGTGCGATCATCGCGATGACGCCATGGTGAAGGCGCTGTTCCAGCGCGTCGAGAACGAGGTCGGGTGTCTCGACATACTCGTGAACAACGCGGCTGCCATTCACGACACGTTGATCGATCAAGGGGGGTTCTGGGAGAAACCCTTGGAGCTGGCGGAGATTTTGGACGTTGGCTTGCGATCGGGATATGTCGCGAGCTATTACGCGGCGCCGCTCATGGTCAAAGCTCGCGCAGGGCTCATTGCCTTTACGTCATCTTTCGGAGCGGGCTGCTACATGCACGGGCCGGCTTACGGTGCGCAGAAAGCCGGTGTCGACAAATTCGCCGCCGATATGGCCGTTGACCTGGAGTCGTACGCCGTGGCGGCGGTGTCGCTGTGGCTGGGGCCTCAACTGACAGAGCGGTCCGGCGTCGCCATGCGGTTGCGTCCCGGGCAGTACGAAGAGTTCATGAAGCAGGGTGAGACACCGGAATTCAATGGCCGCGTGATCCATGCGCTCGCGTGCGATGCGCGCCGGATGTCTTTCAGCGGCCAGACATTGATCAGCGCCGAACTTGCCAGGCACTACGGCATCACGGAAGACGCTGGCCGCCAACCCCCAAGTTACCGCGATTCGCTCGGCAGCCCGCGCGTACAGCATCCAGCGCGTGTGATGTGAGTTCAGTTCTGGTGTGGCACTGCAAGGCCACAGCGGAGTGCAAGCGCCACCGCTGCGAGCATCACCCCTGAACCGGCGTCATGCCAACCCGGCGCGGCAGGCTAATCGTTTGCTCTCTCCTGTGTGACTCGACCTGCGGGTGTCAAGCGACTTGCGCCTGTCCTCGCGCAGGCGGCGCCGTATCATTCCCAAGCTGCGGCTGATGTGGACCCGGCGCTTCGACCGGATAGATGCGCGGACGGCCCAGATCGTAGACGCGGGTCAGCAGCTTGATGAACTCGCGGTCCCGCAGCGGATCGCTCGGCACATCGAAGCTATGGCCGCGAACGCGCAAGTCCGCGATAAACGTATCGAATACGCGTTCGTGCGTGAGGTCGTCAGTGTGGTCCATCACTTTCTTCAGTTCGTCGTAGTCCGCATAAATTTCGGCGCCCCAGTGCACCAGGAAACGCGTTTCACTGGCCGGAACCTTCTGGATGACTTTGCCGCCGGTGGTGATCTGCCAGCCATCCCGGCTTTCCGGATCGGCGCCGAACAGCGACTCGAATGCGAGGCCTTGCGGAAGTCGCATTTCTGCGGGGCCGCCTGCTTCGCCGCGGTGGTACATCATCTCGTTCTGCACCACGACCGCACGACCCCACATCGGCATTGCCAGGCGTTTGGGCTGGGCGAGCGGGCCGTCGGGCCAGTAGGTGAAGCCGTGGCCGATGGAGCCCTGGTAGAACCAGGCGATGACTTGTGCCTTCTTGTTGAGCCAGTGCTGGAACAGGCCCGACTTGGCCATGGTGCTCAGCAGCCAGATCGGAGTGTTGGAGCTCGTGATGCCGCGGAACGATGTGCCATCGACATGCGCGGTATCGTAGCTGGCGGAAGGGCCCTGGATATTGAACAGGAGCTGCTCCGGCTTCGCATACTTGGCGTTCCAGTACGAACGCACGCGATCGAGGAAGGATCCGTTGAAGAAGCAGTCCTCGAGTTCCGGATACAGGCAGGCGCCGTTTTGCGCCAGGTATCCACGGAAGGTGGGGGTCAGGAACATGTCGAACGTCGGCGTCCCACCTTCCGGCATGCTGCCCGACATGGTCGCGATCAGCTCCTCGGCCGAATTGAAGTGTTGCGCGATGATCATCTGCCAGGGTCCATTCTCGCGCACCACGCCGATGAGCCGGCGGTACTGATCTTCGGTGTACGCGTCGTCGAACACTCGCGGCGCGGCTACGGGACGCAGTATTGAAGCCAGATCTTCATTCATTTCGCTCTCCTCAGTCGTCGTCTTAATCAACGCGCGCGAAATCGAATGCGCGCCTATTCCACTTGTCTTGCCGACTCGCTCAGTCCGCCGGCGTTTCGCTGCGCGCAGCAATGGCGACCGATGGCACGCCTTCCGCCGAAATATTCTGCACGAGCATCGAGAGCCGCCCAGCCGTCGTCTTGGCAATCCACCAGCGTCCGCCGCGGCGCACGAATTCGTCGTCGTAGGAGACGGCCATCTGCGTGTGGCGGCGTTGCAGTGTATCGATCTGGAAAAAATAGAGATCGAAGTAGCCGCGTGCACTGTCGGACCCCGTCAGCTCCACGATCGGATTCTGTCCGTGGTGCATGTCCAAGATGTGCGGCTGACAGCCGAACCTCTCATAGGCCTCCACGAAGCTGTCGCGGTTCTCGAAGCGTGGAAAGCCCTCGTAGTCGATTACTGCCTCGGGCACGAAACAGTCGCGCACCACTTGCGGCTGCTTGCGATCGCAGGCTCGCAAATAGCGCCATTTCAAGATTTCGATGGCGCGAATGTCTTCCAGCGCTGACAGGCGCCGTTCCAACTCAGCAGTCATGCTTCCTCTTACCGGGGCGACATCAGACGCGCCAGATTCAAGTGCGGCAGTCGAGACGCGTGTCGACGCCGCCGCTGCTCTTCAGCGAGCGCCGATATCGGGTCCGATCAAGCCGCGGCCTTGCAGCCAGGTTTGCAGCAGCATCGGCCACGCGCTTAGCGCCGGATCGGTCATAGCGAAGCCGAGCCCGTGCCGGCCTTCGGCGAAAATGTGCAACTCAGCGGGCACGTTGGCGGCGCGCAGCGCGTCGTAGAACAGTGTGGCATTGCGTGCCGGTACGGTTTCGTCGGTGCTCGTGTGAAAGATGAACGTCGGCGGCGTCTGCGGGCTTACGTTCTGCGCCGGAGCGAGTTCCCGCAACGTCGCGGCATCCGGTTTGGGGCCGGCGACGCCGACGCCTATCTGTTTGAGCGAACGCTCCGTCAGGTCGATGGCCGGATAGCCGAGGATGGCGAAGTCCGGGCGGCTGCTGACGCGGTCGACCGGATCGGCGGCCTGTGTATCGCCGTTGTCGAATAGCGTCGCTGCCATCGCCGTGAGGTGGCCGCCGGCCGAGAAGCCGATCATGCCAATTCGCTGTGGATCGACACCGTAGTCCGCCGAGTGTGCGCGGACCCAGCGGATCGCGCGCTGAGCGTCCTGAAGTTGAATGGGATGATGATAGCCGTAGGGTATGAGCCGATAGGTGAGAACGAAAGCGGCGACGCCGTGAGCGGCGAACCAGTCCGCCACCTGGCGGCCTTCGTGGCCCGAAGCCAGGCCCATATAGGCGCCACCCGGCGCGACGATGACAGCGGTGCCGGCGGCAGGCGCGCCATCGGTGCCGATGATGGTGAGTGTCGGCTTGTCTTGCGGACGATCGCCGGTGGAGCCCGGGGCGCGGCCTTCCCACAGAGACACGGTGCGCAGTTCGAATGCGGCGCGGGGATCTACTGCGGGCGGCGCTGGCCGCGGCGCATTCGGCGATTTGACTGCGCCTGGCGTGCGCGCCAGCTCTTCATCGATCGCGTTGAGCTTCGCTTCGGTAAGCAGCGTAGGAGCGTAAACGGCGATACTGCGCAGGCTCTGGCCGCGGGCCTGTCTGATCTGCGGGCTCGACGCGATGACCGGGACCTGCCGTTTCAGGACTTCGAGGGCGGCCGGGTTGTCCAGGAGTTCGCCTATTGTGGCGTCCACCGTCAGGGGCGGCGCCGCCTTTGCGGCCGAGGGCGCGGTGGTGGACGAAGTGGACGGCGCGGTCGCAACGGGATTCTCTGCACCCATCGCCGATGCACAGAACCACAGCAGCAGCAATGCAGACAATCGACTTGGCATGGATTCGTTCTCGTTCATCGGATCTACCGGCTACTGCATTTGTTCGCAGCCGCTGCAGTCTTACCCCTGTCCCGCAAGTATGCCGCAGCGGGCTCCCCAGTGGAAAGCGCATGCTGTGACAAATTTTCATATTCAACGATGAAACGCGAAGTTGTTCACTGTTATTACTGCGCAAGAATCCAGAATCCGACCTCGGCGGCCAACTTCGAATCTGCCGCCAAGCGCGGCGGAAAGCAGCCGCCGAAATGCCGTTGACTAAGCAAGCGCCGCCGTGAAGCCGTGTAGAAAAATTGCCGTGGCGCGCTCGGCGGCAGCTTTCCGCGCCGCCTCGTCCATGGACCGATGCGTTGCGAACGGCCGGTTTCCCAGGGTGGCGAGAATCAACATCTGCACCGCACACCAATGCGGATCGTCGACGGGGAGGACGCCGCGTGCCGCTTCGCCGGCCAGCCACGCCGCGAGCGGCTGTGTCCATGGAGCGCGCATCGTGCCGTAGATTTGACGGGCGAGCGCCGGGGCGCGTTTCGACTCCGAGATCACGGTCCGATGCAGCGCGATCGAGCGGGGACTTGCAAGTACTGCAGACGCGGCGGCGAGATAGGGCGGTAGGACAACCGAAGGATCGCCCCCCGCCGCGAGTAGCGGCGGCGTGACGTCCGAGAGATCCTGCGCCAGATCGAGCATGGCGGCTTCGAACAAGCCGGCTTTGTTGCCGAAATGCCGATACAAGGTGCCTCGGCCGACGCGCGCCTGCTCGCCGATGAGGTCGAGGCTGGCGTCTTGGAATCCCTGCTTCAGAAAGTGTCGAGTCGCCACGCGGAGCAATGTCGCGACATGCCCGGGACGCTCGGCTCGGGGCGGCGTCGGGTCTTCCGCCGGCTGCGGGGCGCTGGAGAGTCCGCCGGCTCGAACTCTGCCGCCATATAGATAGAAGGTCGCGATCCGATGCGCCAAACGCTCGCGCTCCGCCTCGCCGAGTTCGGGCCAGCCCATCAGATGACGCGGGCCCTGCACAGCCAGCGAGCCGAAATCCGCGGCGCAATCGATGGGCGTCGGCCGCGCGACGCCGGATCGGGCAACGATCCGTTCCAGCACCTGGCGCAGCGGTTCGAGCCGGGCGACGTAGTTCTGCTGCAAGATCCGCGCGAAATCCGGCATCGTCCAAGCGATGCTCACGGTCACCCAGACGGCGGACAAGTAGCCGCTGTCCATTGCGCTGTCCAGGATGGCTTTCGCGTGTTGCGCGAGCAGGGTCTCGGGCTCCGCTTGTGTCGCCAGCAACTGCTCCGATCGTTTCGAGAAGGCCGAGCCCAACGCCTCGACCGCGGCCCGAAACAAGGCTTCCTTGTCCGCGAAGTGGCGATAGATGGTCTCCTTGCTCACGCCCGCGGCGCGAGCGATTCCATCCATGCTCGCCTTCGCGAAACCCGTTCGTACGAATTCCTGGCGCGCGATCTCCAATAAATGCTGGACGCGCGCCGAAGGCCGCAAATCGTCTGCGGGCTGCTGCGGAGAAAGATGGGCCGGCGCGGTTGCAGTCATCGCGAAACTCTATAGCGGCGGAATGTGCGGTGCACGCGTAGATTCCAGGTTGATCGGACACGAACGGTACGATACCGTACTCTATACAAGGTCGAATAAGGGGGCAGCCATGGACCCAGTCGCGGGTTGGCGGACCAGAGCGATTGAACCGTTCGGATTGGAGGTGGAGCATGATCTGGCACGCCCGTTCGAAGCCCCCGAGGCAGTCGCGTTACAGAGCCTTTTCAGCCGTCATAAGCTCCTCGTCTTTCGCAGCCAGCGATTGAGCGAAGACGACCAGGTGCGCGTGATGTCGGCACTGGGCCGCGTGCTCGGAGCGAAAGGCGAATATCGGGAGATTTCCTCGGATGGAAATCTGGGCCACGGTCCGCTTGCCTATCACAGCGATCTCGCCTTTACCGCGGAGCCGTTCAAATGCCTTTCGCTGCATGCCCTGGCGGTGAATGACGGCCAGAGCTGGACGAGTTTCGCCAATGGCGTGCGCGTGCTCGCGATGCTGCCGGCCGAATTACGCGCAGGCATCGAAGGCCGGGACGCGCTCACCGTGATCTCGCTGGTGCAATCTCATCGCGAGGTGGAGTTCGATCCGCCGGCGTTCCTGCCGCAGCAGCGCCGGCCCGCTCTCGTGCCGCATCCCTCGACCGGCGAGCCCATCCTTTACATCAACGAAATGCAAACCGCGCGCATCGAGGGCGTGACACGGGAGCAGAGCGATGCATTGTTGAGCGCGCTGTTCGCCGCGTTGTATGCCCCGAGCAATGTGTATCGCCACTACTGGCACAACGGCGACTTCGTGGTGTGGGACAACCTGGCCCTGCAACATGCCCGTTGCGATCTCACCGGCATGTACCCGCGCCGCTTGCAACGCGTCGCGGTCGCCGACAAGAGCTTCTTCGACCTGTGTCCGCAATTCGATCTCGGCGACCCACGCATCGCAGCGTGGGCCTCGGGTCAGAGACTCGACGTCGCCTGAGAGGAGCAACCATGAACGTTCCCTATCTCTTGCGCGGCGTGCTACCGGTGGAAACCGAGAGCAGCCTGCTCGTCTCCTCCTCGAAGTATCTCAACAACCCGAAGCTGCGCGATTGGCTTGCTTTCGTCCTGTTGCGCAAGAACGGCAAGGATTTTCCGCCGCCGGCGGAGATGCACGAGATTCTCGGCGTTCTCGATTCGCTGCGCGACCATGCGCGGATCGAGGCCCTGTTCAGCGCGGAGCGCAAGGAGAATCCGGCTCTCGATGCATGGTTCCAAGAGCGCTTTATCTCCCGCTACACGCTGGAGGATTTCCGCCAGTACCCGTCCGGCAGCCTGGGTGGCATCTTCTACGAACAGATGTGCAGCGGCGACTACGAAATCCAGATCGTGCCGTGGACCGAACCGCGGACACAGCTCGACTACTACAACCTGCGCTCCGGGCAGACGCACGATTTCGAGCACATTCTGTGTGGCGGCGGCTTCAACTTCATGGGCGAACTGGTGCCGTACTGGTACCGGTTGACGAACGTCTTCAAACATATCCGCAATCCGGAACTTGCCGGCGAGCTTAGCGTGTTGCAGCTATTCGGTTCGTTGCGCTACACCGTGCGCACGCTGCTTCACTACCCACAGGTATGGCCCACCGCGGTCGACGCCATCCAGCGCGGCACGCGCGTGGGCCAGGAAAGCGACGCGCTCTTCCTCGCGAAACTGGAGCCTGTGTTTCACCTCCCGTTGAAAGAGGCGCGGCGTGTACTCGGCGTGCGCGGTGCGCAGGATGTGGACACGACGCGCGAAGGTGCGATCTGGGCGGGCAGGGCGACTTGAGGGAAATGCAGTGAGCAGCAGCTTCGACCTGATCGTTCGCGCCGGAACCATCGTCGATGGCCGCGGCGGCGAGTCGTTCGTCGGCGACGTCGCCATCCGCGGCGACAAGATCGTCGCCGTCGGGAAATTCGATGGCACCGCCCCCGAGGAAATCGACGCGGCGGGTCTCACGGTGACACCGGGTTTTGTCGACATCCACACTCATTACGACGGCCAGGCGATCTGGTCGGAACGCTTGTCGCCCTCGTCCTCGCATGGTGTAACCACGGTCGTGACGGGCAATTGCGGCGTGGGTTTCGCTCCCTGTCGCGCGGCGGATCACGAACTCTTGATCCGCGTGATGGAGGGAGTGGAGGACATTCCCGGCGTGGTCATGGCGGAAGGCTTGCCATGGGATTGGGAAACGTTTCCGCAATATCTCGACGCGCTCGAAGCACGCCCGCGCGACATCGATGTGGGCGCCCTCCTGCCGCACAGTGCGCTGCGCGTGTACGTCATGGGCGAACGCGGCGCGGCGCGCGAACGCGCGACGGCGGATGATTTGCAACGCATGCGCACGCTGGCGCGCGAAGCCATCGATGCAGGAGCGCTGGGCTTTGCGTCCTCGCGGACGTTCTTCCACCGTACCAAGTCGGGCGAGCAGATTCCGAGTTACGACGCCGCCGACCAGGAGCTGCGGGCGATAGCCGGTGCGCTGAAAGATGCCGGCAAAGGCGTGGTGCAGATGGTGTTGGACGTGCCGCACGCCAGTTGGGCGACGGAGATGCAACACCTGCTCGGAGTGGTCGAAAGCAGCGGCCGTCCCGCGAGCTTCACGCTAGGCACCCCCAACGACGGCGCTGCGGATTGGCTGATCGCCATGGACCGGATCGCGGCGGCCAATGCACGCGGCGCGGTGATCAAGGCACAGGTATTGCCGCGGCCCATCGGTCTCATCGCCGGTTTCGACTTATCGACGCATCCGTTCTGTCTCTGCCCCAGCTACGAGGCGATCGCGCATCTGCCGCTTGCGGCGCGGCTTGCGCGGCTGCGCGATCCGGCTTTCCGCGCCACGCTCGTAAAGGAATCACCCATCGAAGGACATCCGCTTGCGATGCTGGCGCGCAACTGGGATTGGATGTTTCCATTCGCGGAACCGCCGTTGTACGAGCCGCCGCTCGATACTAGCATCGCCGCGCAAGCGCGTGCGCAAGGTCGGTCGCCGGCGGAAGTCGCATACGATTTGCTGCTGAACGGCGGCGACGGCGGCGGGATGCTGTACAACGCGCTCGGCAATTTCTACCAAGGCAATCTCGATGCGCTGTACGCACTGATGGTCGATCCCAACGTGGTCGTCGGCTTGGGCGACGGCGGCGCGCACTACGGTGCGATCTGCGATGCGAGCTATCCCACGTTCATGCTCACGTACTGGGTACGCGATCGCCGCGGGCCGCGCCTGAGCTTGGCTCACGCAGTACGCGCGCTTGCGACACGACCGGCGGAAACAGTCGAGCTTCGCGATCGCGGCACAATCGCACCGGGATTCAAGGCCGACCTCAATGTCATCGACCTCGATCGCCTCGAGCTGCATGCGCCGGAGATTCGCCATGACCTGCCCGGGGGTGGGCGCCGATTGGATCAAGGTGCAACGGGTTTCGTTGCTACGATCTGTGCCGGCCAGGTGATCCGTCGTTTCGACCAACCGACTGCGGCGCGTCCGGGACGCGTGGTCCGTGGAGCGCGCGCGGCGCCCGTGGGGCGATGAGTACAGCCAGGAAGACGGCAGTCCGCGCTATCGGCTCATCAAATAGAACGCCGACAGGAACAGCGCGCCGAGTGCGAAGTTGAGCACGGGGAGCAGGCGAACTTTGCGGCGCTGCTCGGGAGTAGAGAAACGCAGCATCACGCAGCTTCCTGTCCAGAGGAGCCACGCATCTACGATCAGCACGACCAGAAAGCCCGTTGCGCCTCCCCACCAGCCTCCGATACGTGCCACTTGTTGCGCCGCTTCGGGCGGCCACGGTGACAACATGCCTTTGACCATGAGGCCGACGGCCATGCCCATGACCAGAATGAACGGCAACAGCCATGCCGGATGCGTGGCGATGTTGAGGATCGTTCCCAGCTGCTTGCCTTCCCGCGCCGGCAAACTGAGGCGCAAACTGGCCAGGAGCGCGAATGCCGCCGCTGTCGCGGCGATCGTCCAGGCATTCACTGCTGTCGTTCTCGTGCCGTTGC
>Ga0207675_100006931_pt1 | contig 10721 bp, 8 predicted proteins | sample KBSSwiS42_FD_184305 | JGI IMG/M metagenome (GOLD analysis project Ga0207675, IMG submission 184305) | Switchgrass rhizosphere microbial communities from Kellogg Biological Station, Michigan, USA - KBS Switchgrass S4-2 (SPAdes) (version 2) | ecosystem: Host-associated > Plants > Roots >...
GTGGCGGCCGAAACCGGGTTCTGGCTCGAAACCCCGGAGGTCCTGCGGCTGTTCCCTACGTTCGTATGGAAATGCCAATTGCGCCCGGAGGTACACCGACGGGTCAATGCAACGATTCTCACCCGAGTGCATGAGATGCGGCGCGGCCTGCAGGCACTCGGTCGCGGCGAAGCGTGGCAATCGGGTCACGGGCTACACCGGCTCGAGGATTTCGGCGCATTGGTGTCTTGTATCGATGCGGCGGTGGCTGCAGTGCTGGCCCACCTGCGCGTCGGCGATCGCGACGTCTCGATCACAGGCTGTTGGGCGAATATCAACGCACCGGATGCGGCACACCGGACGCACGCGCATCCGAATAATTTCTTGAGCGGCGTCTATTACGTCCAGGTGCAGGACGGCGCCGATAGCATCAATTTCCACGACCCGAGGGCGCAAACGGCCATCATCCGCCCGGCAGTGACTGAGCTGACCGCCTACAACACCGATCAGGTGGTACTGACAGTCAATACGGGAACGCTAATCGTCTTCCCCGCTTGGCTGCCGCACTCGGTGGACACCAATCAAAGCGAGCTGCCGAGAATCAGCATCGGCTTTAACGTCATGTTCGCCGAATTCGCCAAGACCATGGGCCAACCGCTGTGGGGTGAGCAGTGAAGTTCGACCTCCCAGGCATTTCATGCCGTCACCCACCCGACGCCCCGCTTTCAAGGCTGAACCTGGTACGGGGGCAGGGTGGAAAGCCGCGTATCGTCCACCGCGCCGCCCAGGGTGAAGTGATACAGGCTTTGCCAGGAATGATCGCCAATCCCCAGCAGCGCGTGCATTTCGTCATCGAAGAAACAACCGATCCCGGTCGCGCGCGTGCTGGCCGCTTCGGCCTCGAGATACAGGACGTGTCCGAGCATCCCGCACTCCCAGAAAAGGCGACGGTAAAGCCAAGGCTCGTGCGAGGCGACTTCGAACCTGGCAACCATGGCTAGCGCAAAACAGGAATCCGCGCCGATGTCCTGGTGGCAGCAGATAAGCTTGGCCGCATCGCGCAAATCGTAAGGCAGCAACAGGTACAACGGCAGATGGTCCGGTCCGATCTTCTGCCACAGCCATTCGGGACGCATCGATCGCTTTAGATCAGGGAGTGCCGGCGCATCCCGAACGAACATGTACAGGCCGCGCTCCAGGCCATCCACGCGATGCACCATCAACGCAGGATGCACGAGGGAAGAGGACGGCAGCGCATTCCAGGGCGGCGTATTACAGCGCGCCAGCAGGCACTCGAGCATGTTGAAGAAGGCAGCGGTAGAGATGCGTGTCACACCGTCGAACTCCACGGCGCTGCGGCGTTGTCGTGCAATCGTGGCAAAGCTGAGGTCGAGGGCGGGCGCGACTGGCGATGGGAGGGGCAACGGTCCCGGCCCGGGTCCTTTCGAGGTGGAAGGCTTGTAAGTGGCGAGCGCAACCGAATCGATGTCCGGCCACTGCACATGCACCTGGCTCAACGGGTTGGCGCGGCCGTGCCAAGTCGCGTTGTGCAGAGGCTCCAGCAGCCGCACAGGATCGGGCTGTCCATCCGAAATGCCAATCCACAGCAGGATATCCGGCGTTTCCGTTTCGGCGGATGCAAAATCAACGACGCGATCGAGCCCGAGCAAGGCCGCCACGACGTCGTCCGCAGCGGACAGGACCAGTCGACTCTGCCAGCCAAGGGCCGCCGCGGCGTAGCTCACCGCGGCAATGGCGTGGCCACAATCATGCTGGCAGTAGCGCCAACCACGCATGCCGTATTTCCAGGCCTCACGCCAGTGGATCGAACTGATGCCAAGCAGAATCCCGTTGCCCGAGAATGCTTCGTTCCATCGCGGATCGTCGACTGCGGCGCGCCGCTCGAGCACGTGATCGCGGCTCCGGTAGTGGTAGACACCGGCGGTCAAGCCGGGGATTCGCGGGCACAGGAGATAACCCTCGGTCGGATGTAGATTTCCGCTCGAAGGGTTGCAGCGCAGCGCCCAGCGCGTGCCGCCATAGGATTTCCACGCGGAGAGGCCGAGCGAAAGCTCGAACAGAATTGCCAGACTGTCGACGTCGAAGGTGCGTGGAGAAGGAAGCACACCACAGCGCACGTCGTTGTAGCGTGTACGCAGGGAATCCGCCAGCAGGCGAAGCTTGACCTGCACCGCCCCTTGAAACTCCCGGAAGGGGTTTGGCTGGTTGGCCCAGTCGAGCCCGCCGGGGCCAGGAGCATAGTGATTGACACGGTGCTTGCTGCGCTGGTGATATTCGAAATGGGGTTTGCTCGAGCCGGTCATGCTTCATGCTGCCATGCCTATGACGATTCCGGTCGAAACGCTTGATTGACGGCCAACGCGGGGCGCAATTGGCGTCGCCCCGCTGCGAGGACGGAGACGCCCGAAACACCCAAACCGAGAGTGGACATCCGGCCAATGGCGGGCGTAGCATGGGTGCACAATTCGACGACGCAGGGAGCCTCTCATCGGTGAATCGAAAGGAGTGAACCATGTGCTACGAATATAGCGATTGGGCGTGGAAGGCGCGCATTGCGGAGCTGGCGAAGAAGGAGCGGGAGGTCGAGTCGCAAAGGCCGGCGCGAACGGAGCGGCAACCCGAGCCGGCAGCGGAGACGCCTCCGAAAGAGCGGGACACAGTCCCCGCCTAGGGTACTCAGCCTTATTCCGGCTCCGAGTGTTGCTGCGATACCCGAACCCGCGCCGCTCGCGCTCCTTGCTGTTGCTCTCGCCGAGCTCGGCTTCGCACGACGGCGCGCCGCCTAGATCATGCCTCGCACCACAACGAACGGCTCACTTCGGTGGGCCGTTTGCTTTTGCGACTGGTAGTCGCGCGCTACCGTCTAGCCGTTGCCGTAACCGCACAGCCTTTAGGAGCAAGTGTCTCGGTAAAGTCTGCCTTCACTAAGTGTGAACGCCCGAAACGGGTCGATAGCAACATCGAATGGGCAGCTGATGGCGCCTTCGTTGTACGACGGCTCTTGGCCGGACGTTTTTCACTTTCGGGAATGTCTTGAGCGAATTGACGATCTGTCTGCATCTCGTTCCCCCGAGCGAGTCTGCACGATGCATGGACACCGCCTGAGCATGTACACCGTAGTGCAACGAAGGGGCTCGAAAAATGGCCACGAAGATCAAACACGTAGTCGTTCTGATGCTCGAGAACCGATCATTCGATCACATGCTCGGCTACTTGAAGACCGACCAATATCCCATCAATGGGCTAACCGGCTACGAGACCAACCCGGTCAACCTCGAGCCTGGAGCGAAGGAGATCGGTGTCCAACCCGATGCGACGGACATACTGGTTCATGACCCGGGGCACGAGTTCAGCGACGTGAACGTTCAGGTGTTCGAGAACCCCTTGGGACCTCCACCAGTTGAGCAGCCGAATCGAGGCTTTGTCTTCAGCTACGGTCAGCAGCCACATGTCACGCCGGAGATCGCGCCTCAGATCATGAGTTGCTTCTCGGCGGCCAATCTGCCGGTATTAAGCGCCCTGGCACAGGAATTCGCGATCTGCGATCACTGGTACTCATCTATGCCGGGTCCGACATGGCCGAACCGATTCTTTGCCCATTGCGCAACCTCAAAAGGAGGTATCACAAACGGCGGGGCGGCGAACTACGACATGCCGACAGTATTCGAGCAGCTGACGGCCAAGGGGCGGACATGGAAGATTTATTTCCATGATTTCGTGCACGCACTTCAGCTTACCCGCCTCAATAGTCCTGAGAACGTCGTCAACTTCGTCAAGTTCAGCACGTTTGCGCAGGATGCCAGGAAGGGGCGGTTGCCGAACTATTCGTTTATCGAGCCGCGGTACTACAACGGACTAGCCGCCGCAAACGACCAGCATCCGCCGCACGGCGTCGCGCGCGGCGAAGTATTGATTGCCAGCGTCTACAAGGCGTTGCAAGCGTCGAACACCTGGCCCGAATCCCTGCTGGTATTCGTATATGACGAACATGGGGGAACGTACGACCATGTCATGCCGCCGGCGGCGACTCCTCCCGACGAGCATACGTCGCAATTTGGATTCGATCGCTACGGTGTGCGGGTCCCGGCCGTGCTCGTCTCGCCCCTCATACCCAAGGGCACGATAGTGTCGCAGCCGCTCGACCACACCTCGATCATTGCAAGCCTGCGCGAGAACTTCGATCTCGACGGCCCACTGACGCACCGAGATCGTGACGCCAGCTCGTTTATGGGAGCACTTGACCTTGCGACCGCGCGCACGCCTACGCAGCAAGTCGAATCCGCACTCCGCGCCAACAGCCCCGTTCCGCCGCCAGCCAAGCGTCTGAAGGCGCTCGCAGCAGAGCGCTACCTCGTTTCAAGCACCCTATCCGAGCTGCAGCGTGCCATGGTCGATGCCACACGACGCATTACCGGTGCAGCACCCACACCACTGAGGGCCGGAAAGCCGATTGTCGCGGTCGATTCGGAGCGCGCAGCAGGACAGTACGTCGAGCTCGCGATCGACGCCTATTTGGCGAGACAACGGTCGCAGGCCTCGGGGCGACGCACGTCTGGGTCGCGCCGGTAGTCGAATCCTGTCACGTACGCCCGCGAGATTGACCAGCGAGCGGGGTGCAGGAAATACTGCGCCCATGGTACCCGGATCGCGCCCGCGCCGCCCGTCGTCCCTCCCCGGGCGGTCGAGTCAGGGTGCCGTTGTCGAGGCAAGTTCGGCGAGCGTCGAGGCGATCTGCGATGGATAAAGCCGGTTTCGTCTTGACGTTCCTGTTCACGGACATCGAGGGTAGTACGCGACTGTGGGAACAGGAACCGATGCGCATGCAGCGGGCGCTGGCCGCGCATGATCACGTCGGGCGTGCCGCCGTGGAAAAACACGGCGGCCACATCGTGAAGATGACCGGCGACGGCATGTGCGCCATCTTCGACGACCCGCTGCACGCCATCGAGGCGACGCTCGACTTCCAGCAGGCGGTCGCCGACGAAACGCACACCGAAGGTCTCGAGCTGCGCGCGCGCTGCGGTATCCACGTCGGTCTGGCACAGCGCCGCGACGAAGACTACTTCGGCAGTACGGTAAACCGTGCAGCGCGAATCATGAGCGCCGCCCACGGCGGACAGGTGCTGCTGTCCCAGGCGGCTGTCGATCTCGTGCGCGACCGGCTGCCCGATTTGATCTCGGTGCGAGACCTCGGCTCGGTTCGACTGAGAGACCTCGCAAGCCCCGAGCGCCTGTACCAGTTGCAGCATCGCTCGCTGCGCGACAACTTCCCCGCGCTGCGCTCGCTGGAGCTCACCCCGAACAACCTGCCGCAGCAGGCAACCTCGTTCGTAGGGCGCGAGCGCGAACTCGACGAGGTGACGAAGGCGCTGACGGGAGCGCGGCTGTTCACGCTCGTGGGCGCAGGGGGCATCGGCAAGACTCGGCTCTCGCTGCAACTTGCCGCCAACGTGCTCGACGACTACGCGGACGGTGTGTGGTTCGTCGAACTCGCGCCAATCGCGGACCATCTCGCGGTGACGCACGCAGTCGCGAAGGTACTGGGCGTCGCGGAGGAACCGGGCCGTCCCCTCGTCGACGTCATCTTGCAATGGGCTTCCGACAAGCGATTGCTCCTCGTGCTCGACAATTGCGAACATTTGGTCGGCGCCTGCGCCGCATTGGCCGAGCAATTGCTGCGTGGGACGGCCGGGGTGAAGTTGCTGGCCTCGAGTCGCGAGCCGTTGCGGATCCCCGGTGAGGTCGTATACCCGGTACCGACGCTCGGGGTACCCGAGTCGGACAAGCCCGACGCCGATACCACTTATTCGCGATATCCGGCCGTGCGCTTGTTCGCCGAACGCGCCAGTGCGGTGCTGCCGTCGTTCCAACTCCACGCGCGGAACGGTGGCACGATAGCCGACATCTGCCGCCACCTCGACGGCATTCCGCTCGCGATCGAGCTTGCCGCGGCGCGCGTTCGTGCAATACCGGTCGAAGGGATCGCGGCGCGCCTGGATGACCGCTTCCGCCTGCTGTCCACTGGAAACCGCGCCGCGCTCCCGCGACAGCAAACGCTGCGCGCGCTGATCGACTGGAGCCACGACCTCCTCTCGGCTCAGGAACGAGCGGTTTTCCGCCGGCTGTCAGTATTCAAGGGCGGCTGGACAATCGAAGAGGCGGAGGCGGTCTGCTCGGGGGGATGTGTCGAGGACGGCGACGTGCTCGAGCTTCTCGCCGGCCTCGTCGACAAATCGCTCGTTGCGGTCGACCTCGACAGCGGGCGATATCGGCTGCTGGAAACGATTCGGCAGTACGCGATGGAGAAGCTCGAGGGGTCTGGAGAAGAGAATGCCGTCCGCGAATGCCATCTAAATTTCTATCTCGCGTTTTCGGAGGCCGCCGAATCGCACCAGAACGGCCCTGACCAACCTGTCTGGCGGGGCCGGCTGGACTTCGAGCAGGAAAATCTTCTCTCTGCTCATGCATTCTGCGGCCGCTCGGCCGATGCGGGCGCGAAAGGCCTCCGGCTCGCAAATGCGATGCGGACGTACTGGTTCAGAAGCGGCTTGCTTCCGATGGGCAAGCGCGTCATGACGGAGGCGCTCCTCCATCCCGGGGCGCAGACACGTGACAAGCACCGCTGCATCGCTCTCTCCGCGGCCGGACTGTTCTGCTCGTTTGCTGGCGAGTACGATGAAGCGACGCGTTTCCTCGAGGAAAGCCTCGCGATCGCGCGCGAGCTCGGCGACCGCGAGCAGATCATCGCAACGCTGGAGTCGCTGGCCTTCGCGGAATTTGGGCGTGGGTGCTTCGAGGCTGCCCGCGGCCACGCCGAGGAGGCGCTTGCGCTCGCCCGCGAGTCCGGGGACCAGCGAAAGCTCGCCGAGGCGTTGAATGCGGTTGCGCAGATGCACCGCGCCGACGGCGATGTCGCCGCAGCCGAGCCGCTGTACGACGAGGCCGTCGCGCTTGGCCGGCGGCTGGACGACATGGAGCTGGTGGCGATCGGTCTGCTCAACTTGGCGATGATCTACATCGCGCGCCGGGCGCACCGCGACGCCGGAAAAGCGCTTCAGGAAATCATCGCCATCGCGCGCCAGACGAGGTCGATGCCCATCGGCCAGAGTGCGCTCGAAGTCGCGTCGGGCCTCGCCGCCAGCCTCGGCGACCCGGCACTCGCGCTTCGCTTCTTCGGGGCCGCGGAAGCGCACACGCGCGACACCGGCATCGTGCGCGACCCCGCGGATGATGCCTTCCTACGGCCACTCATCCAATCCGCCCGCTATTCGCAGGGCACGGATGCCGCGGCTTGCGACGAGCGGGATGGACGGGAAGCGGGCTATGAAGCCGTACTCGACGAAGTCGATGCCTGGCTGATACGGAATCGCTGACGCCAGAGGCAGGACATCCCCAGCCACTGACAAAGGGTGGGCACCCGCATGAACGGTTCGCTTCATTTTGGCCACACGAATGGGTCGTAGGCCACCGGGGGCGCGCCGGGACTTCTTTGCTTCACATGGATCGTGTACCCGTACTTAACGTTCGGGTCTGCGTCCTGTCCCACATTGCAGACCACTATGCGGGCGTTTTGTGCGGGGCATTTCACAACGCTAGCGGCTGCGTCATTCTTAAACGTGATGGGTGGCTCGACGTACTCCCACCCTTCGGGAAGCCAGAGATGGAAGACGCCACCGCGGTTCACCCGAATGTACTCGGCCACCCACTGCGGCTGGCTCGGATCAACCGGCACATAGCAACTGGTGGGGCAGTCGAAGGGTTTTTGGTCGCGCTTGTCTGGCGGCAGGAACTTCGCCGGGCTCGTCTGGCAGCCCGTGAGCAGTAGTGTGTTGGCGGCGATTGCGACGGCGAGCAAGCGAGTAAGCATGGAGTTCTCCCTGGTTTTGTTGCATCAAAGTGTGCGAACGAACCGGCCCCAGGCGCACAGCGAGACTTGGTTGCGACAATCCGCATCCTTGTGCACGCGCCGAGCGTAGCACGCGTCGACGCGACCGAGTCCAAGTCGAGATGAGGGGCGTATGGGCGTCATGGGGGCTCGTTGCCCCAGGTGCGGGTAATCCGCGAGCGTTGGTGCGTCCAAATCTCGCGTTTTGGCGCTTGGGGGTGCAACAACGCCCTGATAGCGGCGGAGTAAGGCCGACAGACCGCTCACAAAGCGGCGCTGCCTGCGTTCGTACTCGATGCTGGACGGAAGCGGAGATCGAGGAATCGATCGTTGATTGGGCGGGCCCGCTCCCCCTGTCATGGGCGAGGAGATCGCGCACCAGCGACGCGTCGGCGATGAAGGCGATTACCCCTTTCATGTCGTTGCTGCGGACCCAGCGGCCAGGCTGATGAGCATACCCCCGCAATAATTCGGCTGTGTGCCAGCGTTGGACCCTATTCTCAGCTTGCTTTAGCCGTTCAAGCTCTGCACTCCGCGTTGCGCCGCGAGCCCGCCGACGTACAGCGTTTTCCTCCCACGCGCGCGTAGAGTCGGCCGCAGTGCGCAGCGACGCTTTACGGCGTACATCGCTGTTGCGCACGGCTTGAGCATCGTGTTACGCCGACGCCACATTGTCTTGGAGCACGGCCAATCATTGCAGAAGTACGGATGCGAATAGAACGGCCGCGAGGGCGACAAGCGCGACGGCCGCTGCCTTGGGTACTAGAACGTGGTATTTGCCTGGCACCTGACGGCCCACGATAGTCCCTAGCGTGATCCATCCTAAACCTACGAGTACGAGGAGAATTGAAAAGCCCGTTAGATAGCTCGTGAGACTTGGATCGTCAAGCGGAATGATAGCGAACGCAAAGACCAAGACCTTTGGGTTCAGCAGCGTCGTGACGAACACGTGCCTTGGTATCACTGTAGTCCTGTCTACATCCACGCCGCGGCGCCAGAGCTTCGCGGCGAGACCCGTAAGATAGAGCCCTGCGAAAAGGACGAGCCATTGACGCGCGTACGGTGTGCCCGCGATCCACGGCGCCAGCACGAAACCCGCTGTGAGAATGCCCAGGTTGTAGCCTGCGAACTCTGCGACCAGTAGACGCAGCGAACGGCTGATGCCGACGGTCGCGCCGGACGTAAAAAGGAGGGTGTTTGTTGGACCGGGCGTAATGAGGACCGTCAACACTGCAAGCACGAAGAGCAGTGGATTTGTCATGATAGGCTAAACGCCTTTTAGTACCAGTCGGAATTGTGCACATTCGATTACTTGAGGGTCGAGCCAAGTTGTGTCACCGCGTGCACAGCTTAATGTGCACGCGTGTCCGGACCTCCCTCGCCCCGCTGGTTGGGCGGCGCGTAGCCAAGGAATTCGCTAACCGGTCGCAACTCCTCGACGCGTTCGCACACGGCGTTAATGGCCATTACGATGGGAACGCCCAGCAGCAAGCCCCAGATGCCCCAGAGCCATCCCCAAACAAGTAGCGCCACGAATACCGTAACCGCATTGAGCCGGCCTACTCGTTGGGTAAGCCACGGCACGAGCAGCAGCCCAATCACACCCACGACGGCGAGCATGCTTGCGATGACAAGAGCGACGGGTTGTAGGGTGTCGAATTGTGCGTACGCGACGAGGCCAACGAGGACGATAAACGCTGTTGGTCCGGCATAAGGAATTAGATGAAGCACGCCACCTACGCATGCCCAGAAGAGTGCGTTGTCGAGTCCCACCCAGGCGAACACGACCCAGGCCACGACCCCGAGCAGCGCGCTAGTCGCTAGTTGCACGAGCAGATAGCGTTGTATTTGAGAGTTGATTTCCTCGAGTATCTGCAACGTAATCTTTTTTTTCGACAATGTGTCGCCGCTGGTGCGCATCAGAGTTCTTCGAAAACTATCGCCAGCGATGAGTAGGAAGTACACCAGCGCCACCACCACGACGAACTGCCCTGCGCCGGCGATGGCGCTCGCGGTTCCCATCACAACGTAGTCCCAGACGTTAAAGGCCGATGCCTCAGCCGGCCTTCCGGCGTCAACTCGCGGCGCCGTGAGCGCGGGAGCGCAGGCTGTTGTCGCTGCGGCCGCGCTGCCTTCTCGAGTTCGCTTGCTGCCTTTTGTATTTTTTCGACGGCGCCGGGTGGCCCGAGCGCGCTGCGCCGCAGCGACATACTGAATTTCTGGGTAGCATGAGGCACGATGTCCAGGATTTGCACGGCTTGTGTCTGAAGCGATTCCAGACCAAAACCGAGGCCAATGAGAATTAGCGCAAGTGTGACGCCAGCCCCCACGGCTTTAGGTAGCTTGACACTGTCTTTCAACCAGTCAACGATAGGCGTTAGTGCGTAACTCGCCAGAACTGCCACAGTGATAGGAATAAACACCGCACGCGCCACCAATAGAAGTCCCATAACTGCGATGAGGGCGAGGACAGCAAGGGACGTGCTCCGCACGTTCACAGGCGTATGAAGGACGGTTGGGGGTACGGCCGCGGGCCGCTCAGGTGAGGACCGAGGCGATGCGTTATCTTTTCCCATTCCCTCTCCGAGCGTTTGGCGCGCCTTACGTGGCATTCGCGCTAATGCAGCGTCTGTCTAGTTTCCTCTGATCGGCCAGTGCGGATTATCTCGCGGGCGATGACACCGACTCGCGTAGCGACGATATTCCCCTCGCCCTCTGATAGCTCGCCCTAAAGCTTGTCGCGATGCTCGACCACACAGTTGTACGCGGAAACCATGTCTGTCAGCTTGGGTATCAAATCGCGCTGCTCTGCGGGCAGCACGAGGGCAAGCAACGC
>Ga0207675_100006936_pt1 | contig 10716 bp, 7 predicted proteins | sample KBSSwiS42_FD_184305 | JGI IMG/M metagenome (GOLD analysis project Ga0207675, IMG submission 184305) | Switchgrass rhizosphere microbial communities from Kellogg Biological Station, Michigan, USA - KBS Switchgrass S4-2 (SPAdes) (version 2) | ecosystem: Host-associated > Plants > Roots >...
GGGTGGAATGGTCATGCTGATCGAATTGAGCACGACATTGTCGCCGTAGCCCGCTCCCTGTTTGTCGATGGCAAGCAAGGGCCGCGGCAGTTTGTCGGGCTCCATGAACGAGAACTGGAATTCGGAATCGACATGCGCCGGCGCGATCAATTGCATGCGTTCGAGCGCCTTGATGCGGCTCTGTGCCTGGCGTGCCTTGCTGGCGCTGGCGCGGAAGCGGTTGACGAAATTCATCATGTGCTTCACTTCGCGCTGCTGTCGTTCGTACATCGACTGCTGCTGGGCGAGTTGCGAACTGCGTTGCACTTCGAAGTCGGAGTAATTCCCGGTGTAGAGTTTCGCTTCGCCTTTTTCGAGGTGCACGATGCGGCCGACGGTCTTGTCGAGGAACTCGCGATCGTGCGCGATCATCATCAGCGTGCCCTGATAGGTCCGCAGCCATTCCTCCAGCCACACGACGGCGTCCAGGTCGAGATGGTTGGTGGGCTCGTCGAGCAGCAGCAGGTCCGAGCGGCACATCAATGCCTGCGCGACGTTGAGCCGTACGCGCCAGCCGCCCGAGAACGCATTCACGGACCGCGTTTCATCTTCGGACGAGAAACCCAGGCCTCGCATCAATCGCGCTGCGCGGCTGCGTGCGTCGTAGCCACCGAGAGCTGCATAGTGAGCGTACAGCTCACCGAGCTTGAGTCCGTCGTCCGCCGCTTCGGCTTTGGCGATCAACGCCTCGGTGGAGCGCAGCTCCACGTCGCCATCCATGACGAACTCGATGGCGTGACGGTCGGTGGCGTCGAGTTCCTGGGCGACATGCGCCATCACCAGGTTCGACGGCATGTCGAAGCTACCCGCGTCGGGTTGGATCTCTCCCAGCATCAACGCGAGCAGCGTCGACTTGCCGCAACCGTTATGTCCAACGATGCCGACTTTCTCGCCGCGATAGATGGTGAACGAGGCTTTGTCGATCAGCAGCCGCGGACCGCGGCGTAGGGATAGGTCGGTGAATTGGAGCATGGTCGATGGCGGCCAATGGTTGTCCCGCGAAGCGCCGCTGCCGTTCGTCCCGGCAGGTGTAACTGTCGGCGCGACGTTTCGAGTGCAGTGGGGCGATTGCAGGTAGCCCGAAGCGGGCGGGCCGCAGCAGTGCGGCGGTCAATACCGGGAATTGTATCGGCCAGGGTTCCTTTAGGCGAACAACTCTTTCATCTTGGACTTGCCCTGGGCCTGCGTGATCAGCAGCCCCAGGAACTCATCGGCGCTCATGGCGTCGCCGAAGAGACGGCCCTGCGCATAGTGACAGCCGCGGCTGCGCAGGAAATTGAACTGTTCTTCGTTCTCGACGCCCTCGGCGACGATCTCCACTTCGAGTGCCTTGCCCATCTCGATGATGGTGCGGACGATGGTGGCGTCGTCGGCATTGATCGCCGCATCGCGCACGAAGGACTGGTCGATTTTCAGCGTACCGATGGGAAATTGCTGAAGCGCGCTCAGGGAGGAATAGCCGGTACCGAAATCGTCGATCGACAGGTGCAGGCCCATCGCATACAGCTCGTTGAGCAGCTTCACCGTGCGCTTGGGATCGGCCATCAAGGTGGTTTCGGTGATCTCCAACTCGAAGTTGCTGGGCGAGACGTCGTGACGGCGGAACACCGATGCGCAGCGGGCGATGAAGCTGGTCTGGCGCAGCTGCTTCAGCGACAGGTTGACTGAAATGCGGCCCGGCTGCGGCACGCGGCGGGTCCACTGTTTGTAATCCTGGCAGACGCGATTCAGCGCCCATTCGCCGATGCCCAGGATCAGGCTGCTTTCCTCGGCCAGCGGAATGAACTGCGAAGGCGGGATGTCGCCGTGTCCGGGCAGGCGCCAGCGCAGCAGCGCTTCGGCGCCGATGATTCGACCGTCGGTCAGGGAAATCTTCGGCTGGTAGAACATGCGCAGCTCGTCCCGCTCCAGGGCACGGCGCAGCTTGCTCTTCAGCATCAGCCGCTCGACGGCGGCAGCATTCATCTCGGGCGAATAGAACGCGAAGCTGTTGCCGCCGTTCTGCTTCGAGTGATACATCGCCGCGTCGGCGTTGCGGATCAGGTCGATCACGTTCTCCGCATCGCGCGGACAGAAGGCGATGCCGACGCTCGCGGTGAGGAAGACTTCCTGCTGGTCGACGTAATAAGCCTTGCAGACTTCCGCCAGCACCATGCGGGCGAGATCCGCCGCCTGCGTGCGTTCGTTGTCCGAGTCGGCGAAGCCTTCGATGAACAGGCCGAATTCGTCGCCCGCCAGGCGTCCGACGACCGCTTCACGCGGCAGGATGCGGATCAGGCGCTCGCTCAACACTTCGAGAGTGCGATCGCCGGCGGCGTGGCCGAACGTATCGTTGATCTCCTTGAAGCGGTCCATGTCCAGGTACAGCAGCACGATGTTCCGATCGGCGCGTCGCGCTCGAGCGATCGTCTGCTGCAGCATGTGCTGGAACTGCATGCGGTTCGGGACTTTGGTCAGCGCGTCATACCGCGCGAGGTACTTGATGCGGCGTTCCGCCCGCTTGCGATCGGTGATGTTGCGGACAACGATAATTGTGCCTTGGAACCGCGAGTCCTCTGCGGCGATCGGCGCTCCGGACATAGACACCGGAATGGTCTGTCCGCTGCCGGTCGCGACCACGGTTTCGCGGGTTTCCCCGCTCAGGCCGTCGAACGAAAACGATCCGCGCTCGTTTTCGGCGAGCAGCGTGATGAACGGCTTGCCGGCGATCTGTTCTTCGGTGTAGCCGAACAGCCGTACCGCCGCATCGTTGGCCCGCGAGATGATGCCGGTCGACGAGGTGACCAGCACCGCGTCGTTCATGCTGTTCAGGACAGTGTTCAGGTAGTCGTTGGTGATGGTCGACTGCTGCAGCTTCTGGCGCATGCGATCCAGCGCCAGCTCCAGGTCGGCGATCTCGGTGTGGCTCGTGACCTTGTGCGGCTGGGTGTAGTCGCCTTCCCCGATACGCTCGGCAGAACGGATCAACTCGACGATCGGCCGCTCCAGGCGTCGTGCCAGCAGCCAGGCAACGGTTGCCAGCACGCCGGTGATCACCAGGCCGGCCGCAGCGATGATCCACAGCAGCTGGGTGAAATCGCGGCGCTGGTGCTGCGACAGTTGCGAACGCAACGCGCGGGCGGAAGCGACCAGCCCCGGGCGGCCCACTTCGATCCGCAACGCGCCGACCATCTTCGGCTGGCCGATTTCGATGCGGGCGGAGCGTTTCTCTTCGGGGGCGAGGCCGAGAATCCAGGCTTCGTCGCGGGCGGCGGCGAACAGGGCTTTGCCGCCGGCATCGGTAATGGCGACGGCTACGACCAGCGGGTTTTCGAAAAAGGCTTTGCCGGCCCGGCGAATTGCTACGCCGTCATGGGCTGCGATGGACTTCTCGAGGGCTGGGGAATTCTCCGTGGCGAGGTCCATCGCCTGCATTTCGAGGCGATGCGATTCGCCTTCCAGGAGGGAACGCTCGCTGCGGCTTTCGACCGAGGTAACGGCCTTGCGGTATTCGAGGTACTCGACACTGAAAAGAATCGCGGTGATCGAGAGGCCTGCGCCTATCGCGACCAGCAGCAATCGGACTTTCAGTCCTCGTGATCTCAAACCTTACGCTCCGTGACCGGCAGGCGTTGAGTGTGCACCTGTCGGCAGGTACCCAGCAGCGCGATTATTAGACTCGGTCGGCCCTTAATGAATGCGTATTGCCCAAAAGAATGTATGTGGGCCGCGCACTCCCCTTGCTATCGGGGCGCCGCTCGGGCGGTAACCACACGACATAATAGCGGGAGTTTGCCCGCTGAGGGAATCCGGTCGCGGGCGGAGTATGCGAGGTGCGGCTCCGACTGGGAAGGTGGCCGGGGACAATCTTTGCGATACTGTCAGGCGTTTCTCTGCGCAAGGCGGGTTGAATGAACGATCTAGAGCTGACGGGCCGCGCCCGCAGCCACGTTGTGGAACTGCAGGATCCGCGTTGCGCGCTTCATTACGAAGCCATCGCTTCCTTCCTGGCTATGCGCGATGCAGCGGCGGCTGAGGGCATCCAGCTGGCTGCGCGCTCGAGTTTCCGGGACTTCGACACCCAGCTGACGATCTGGAACCGCAAATGGTCGGGCGAGCGGCCCATCCTGGACCGGCAGGGACAGGTGCTGCCCAGGGAAAAGCTGAGCGATGCCGAGACGGTCGAAGCCATCCTGGCCTGGTCGGCCATTCCCGGCGGCAGCCGGCATCACTGGGGCAGCGACGTCGATGTGATCGATGCCGCTGCGGTTCCTGAAGGGTATGCGGTGCAGCTGGTGCCCGCCGAATACGCGCCGGACGGCATCTTCGCGCGGCTCAATGCCTGGCTCGACGCCAATGCGCAGTTCTACGGCTTCTTTCGTCCGTACCGGACGGATCGTGGGGGTGTCAGTCCGGAGCCATGGCACCTGAGTTACCTACCGGTGTCGGGGCCGGCGCTCGAATCGCTCAGCCTGTCGACCCTGCGGCAGGTGCTGGAAGCGAGTTCCATCGCGGGCAAGCCCCACGTGCTGGCCCGGTTGCCTGAGATCTATACGCGGTTCCTGCTGGCCATCGACGGGCCGGGATAGAAGCGCTCAGCTGGTAAGAACTACGGACGCGGTTCTTACCAACGCTTCGTCTTACTCAGTGCCTTTCTCTTCGATAGCGGTCGCTCATCCCCGCTAGCCGGCTGATGAAGGTGGCGGGCAGCCAGCGTTTCATCCGCCACAGGGTGCGTGCACTGCCCGGCAGGACAATGTGAGTCTTGCCACGGGCCGCCATTGACAAGGCATCGCGGGCCACATCGGAAGCAGCGTAAGCCGACTTGTTCATCATCTGCGCCGCGGACGCACGCGACTCGTCGCTGCCGCGGAAAGTATCGAGCAGGCCGGTCTTGAAAAAGGTCGGCATCACGACCGACACCTGGATGCCGGTGCTGCGTAATTCGGCGGCGAGTGTCTCGCTCAGCGACAGCACTGCTGCTTTGGTTGCATTGTAGGAACTCATGCCCGGGATCGCGGCGAACGCCGCAGCGCTCGCGACATTCAGCAACAAGCCGCTGCTATTGCGCTGCAAGTGGGGAATCGCCGCGCGGCAGCCATGCACCACGCCCATGAAGTTGATGTCGACGATCCAGCGCCAGTCCTCGACCGTAATGTCCATCACGCCGCCGGCTGCAGCGACACCGGCGTTGTTGATCATCACGTCGAGCCCGTCGTGCGAACCCGCGAACGAGTTGACGGCGACGGTGAGTTCATCCGCCTGGGTCACGTCGCCGGGATACGCCAGGACGGGAATGCCCGAGCTGGACAGATCCGCCTCCACCCTGGCGAGTCGTTCGACGTTGCGATCGAACAATCCGACCGTCCAGCCATCGTGCGCCAGTGCCCTGACGAGTTCGAGACCGAGGCCGTTACCGGCGCCTGTGATGAAGGCGCGGCGACGCGGAAAGCGCCTGCTCAGTTGCGGAAAGTTAGTCGTAGCGGCTGGGGTGGTCATGCAGGCGCGCAGCTTACGCGAGCCGTCGCTGCTGCGCTGGTGATGGATCACTATTGCGGAGCAGAAAGCCCGCGCGACGCTCAGCTCTTCCAGACCTGCTTGAGATGTCCCAGGACCAGCGAGCGGATGTTCTGCACCGGGTTTTTCTCCCAGGTGAAGCAGGGCGGATCGCGGCGAAGCATCGGCCAGCCCCCGGTCCGCAGCACTTCGGCGAGATAGTCGAGATTGCGGCTGATGGCTTCCATGTAGGGATTGCGGCCGTTGAACAGGGCGTCGAGATAGCGATACGACGCGTTGAACTCGCCGTCCAGGCGCGTGCGGCGCACCTCTTCGATGAACTCAGGCGTCTGGCGCAACACGTCCAGCCCCGATCCGTATTTCACCGACGGCTTGCCCGCGGCGTCGTTGGGCATCGCGATGCCACCGAGGACGAATTCCGGATAGAGACGATCGCGGCATTTCTCGAGATAGCAGCGGTCCGACATCTGCGCGATCAGGTCCCCGGTACCGACGATGTGGCCGACGATGCGATCGCGCGGGTCGTCGAGGCGAATCTGGTCGAAGCGCACTTCGTAGCCGGTGAAGTGCACGATCTTGGTTGCCACCGGCACCCATTCCGCCATGCCGACGGTGGGCAGATAGCGGCCGATGAACTGAGCGCTGCGGCTCACGTGGCTCAGCGTGAACTCGGCGCCGTTGCGATGGGTCTGGTCGTCCGTCTGGCGAATGTAACCGGCATCGTGGAACAAGGCGGTGACCACGGCGAGAATGGCTCGCTCGGGGCCGAAGCGTTCGTCGCCCAGATGCGTGCGCTCGTAGCCGACGATCAGTCGGGCTACGGCCAGCGTGCCATCGAGCGAGTGCTGCAGGTCGTGATAGACAGTGTCGCAACCGTAGTAGCCGGGAAACTGGCCGTTGAAGAGCCGCTCGAAATCCCGGAAGGCGGTGTCGACGCGGTCGAACGGATAGTTCGGCCAGGTCTGGCGATACAGATCCACGACGGCACGCCGCACGGCATCGGCCGAGCTGACTTGCACGGTGTTCGTGACATCGAAATCGCTGCGCCGATATTGCATCGTTTGAACCGTCGCGCGCTGCGTAGTACAGCGCATCAATCGAGTCTAGCGTGTCTGCGCCGATTTCACGATGATTTCGCAACCATCGCTGGGCTGTCGCTGGTGCCATCGGCGCATTCACTGGAGTGTCGACAATCTAAAGCAACGCAACCGGTGCGTGTGGTGGGAACTACATTTCCGGACGTGGTCCACAAAACGCGTGTGATCGAAGTCACAGTTGGCGACGGACCGCCCCGCATTTAACGTTGCGGCGCGAAGGTAGGGTCCGACAGCTTCATTTCCGTCACCGGACCGTACTTGCGCAGGCCCTCGCGGATCGCGGCGGCGTTGCCGATCACGACGAGGGTGAGATTGTCGGCCGTGGGAAACTGCTGCTGCACGATCTTGCGTGCATCGTCGAGAGTGACCGCTGCAAGCGAGCTGGCACGCTGTTCTATATAGCTGCGATCGAGTCCGTAGAATTCCAGGTCGCCGAGCGCGCCGGCCCATTGCGCCGAGGTTTCGAGTGCGAGCGGAAACTGTCCCTGCACATAGGATTTGCTCGATTCGAGCATGCCGGCGTCGATGACATTGTCTTCATGCAGGCGCCTGACCACGTCGAGCGCCAGGTCGATGGCTTCGACGGTGCTGGCCGTCTTGGTGAACGAACTCAATTGCCAGGCGCCGGCTTCGAGCATCCTGTCGAACCGCGAACTCGCTCCGTAGCTCAGCCCGGTGCGAATGCGCAGCTCGCTGTTGAGCAGCGAAGTGAAGCGGCCGCCGAGCAGCGTGTTGACCACATCCAGCGGCGCCCGCTGTGCAAAGGAGCGGCTCACGCCGACATTGCCCGCCCAGAAATACGACTGCACCGACGTCGGCGCATCGACCAGCAATACGCGGCGTCCGGTGACTTTCGCCGGCGGCGCTGGCTTCACGAACGGCGTGGCGGCCTTGCGCCAGCTGGCGAACGCCTTCGTCACCAGCGGCTTGAGTTCCGCTGTCTTGAAGTCGCCCGCGATGGTCAGGATCAGCCGATCGGCGCCGACCTGGTCGCTATAGAAACGGCTGAGCTGTTCGTGCGTGATGGCGGCGAGACCGGCCTCGCTGCCGATGGCGGCCTTGCCATAGACATGCGTGCCGAACAGGGCAGCGTCGCCATAGACGGGCGTCAGCGAGCCCAGGTCCGAGTCTTTCGCCGCACGTAGAAAATCGATTTGCCGCGAGCGCAGCGATTCGAACTCGGTGCGATCCAGCCTCGGCCGCTGCAGCATGTCGGCGAGCAGCTCGATCATCAATGCCCGGTCCTTGCTGAGGAAGGAGCCGTTGACACTGATGCTCTCGGTGTCGGCGCTCGCGTGGATGGAGCCGCCGACCGCGGCGATGGCATCGGCGAACGCGAATGCATCGCGGGAGCCGGCGCCTTTCTCCAGCAGATTCGCCAGCAGGCTGGCGCTGCCGCTGGCATCGGTGGGATCGGTCATCGCGCCACCGCGAAGGTCCGCGTTGAAAGCAATGAGAGGAACATCGTGCCGCTCCATCAGCAGCAGCACGGTGCCGTTGTCCAACGCGACCCGATCGAATTTAGGTATCCGCACGCCGGCGGTTGCTGCCACGGTCCAGGCGGGTAGAACACATATGCACAGCGCGATCGCCACACAGATCCGCTTAACGGCGCTCATTGCTTTGCCTCCGTGGTCACCGGCAGCAAGCCGACGGTGCGCGACGATGGTTCAAGCAGTTCGCCGGCCAGTTTCTTGATGTCTTCGAGCGTCACGCGCTCGTAGGCCTGCGGTGCGTCGAAGAGTTTCTGATAGCCCCCCTTCATGACGGCATAGCTGCCCAGCGCTTCGGCCTTGCCATCGATGGTTGCCTGTCCTCGCCAGAAATCTGCCAGCGCTTGGTTCCTGGCGCGGGCCAGTTCCGCTTTGCCGACGCCGTCCTTGCGAACCTTGTCGATCTGCGCGTCGAAGGCTTTTTCCGCGGCGGTGATATCGCCATCGCTCGGCAGCGACAGGTTGAACCACACCAGTCCCGGATCGAATCCCGATTGCACGAAGCCGTCGGCAGAGATGGCCAGTTTCTGTTCTTCCACCAGTGCGCGATGCAATCTCGACGCATCGCCGTCCGCCAGGATGCGCATCAGGAGTTCGAGAGCGGGCGAACGCGGGTCGGCGCCCGCGATCCCGTGATACGCAAATTGCACCAGCGGCGTCTGGGCGTCGGTCATCAGCGTGACCCGGCGTTCTCCCGTCTGCGGCGGTTCCTTGGTGACGATGGGCTTGGGTCCTTCGCGTGCCGGAATGGTTTCGAAATATTTGCGGGCGAGCGCGAGGGTTGCCTGCGGATCCAGGTCGCCGACCAGCACCATGGTGCAGTTGTTGGGTGCGTAATTGCGCTGGAAGAATTCCTTGAGGTCGTCGATCTTCCAGGACTCGATGTCGGACGGCCAGCCGATGGTGGGGATGTGATAGGGATGCGCGACGAAGGCCGCCGCCTGCACCTGCTCCTGCAGCCGCGACGACGGATTGTCGTCGACGCTCAGCCGGCGCTCCGAATACACGACGCCCCGTTCGCTCTCCACCACTTTCGGTTCGAATGCCAGGTTGCGCAGCCGGTCGGCTTCGAGTTCGAACACCGTGGCGAGAGCGGCTGAGGGCAGCCAGTCCTGGTAGACGGTGACATCGTTGGAAGTGCTGGCGTTGTTGCGAGCGCCATTCGCTTCGAGCACGCGATCGAATTCGCCCGGCTGCCGTGTGCTCGTGCCGTTGAACATCATGTGTTCGAAGAAATGCGCCAGGCCGGTGATGCCCGGGGCTTCGTTGCGGCTGCCGACGCGGACGAAGTTATAGAGCGCGATATTGGGGATGTCGTGATCGGGCCAGACGATGATCTGCATGCCGTTCTCGAGCGTCGTCGCGGTGACGTCGTTGGCACCGGCGCTGCCGGCCGAGGGACTGACGAAAGCGGTCGCGGCGCTCGCGAGCGCAGCGGCAATGAAGTGGCGTGTCATTCGGTACGGGTTCCTTCCTGAATCGTTACTGCTGCCCGCGTTCGATGCTGGCAACCTTGCCGTCGACGATGGTGACGATCATGCGAAAGGCGCGGCTGCCGCGATCGTAGGTCCAGTACTCGGTCGTCGATATGCCGACCTTGCGCGTGCGTCCGGCGGCGGCGCCGGGACCGTAGATGTCGCGAGTGGCGACATCCTTTGCGGCAGGCTCGCCGCATTTGCTCACCAGCTCCTGGACGGTGACATCGCTCGTCACCACCCACTTGCCGCAACGCATGGAGTCGGCGTGCGCCGCGCTTGCCATGGCAAGCAACGGACCAAGCAATGAGAGCGACACCGTGGCACGGCGCATATCCTTCCTTTTCCTTCGGCGAGCCTTCGCGAGATCGGCTTGCAACGCAGGGGTGATCGCCAGCCGGACGGCTGCGGAACAGACATTGTACGCGACCAAAAAAAAAACGCCGCCAGCTGGGAAGGGAGCGGGCGGCGCGAGATCGAACTCTGGAAGGGAAGGTTCAGCGCAAAACTGACAGGAGATTTGCAACTGCCATGCCACGTGCGGCCACCACGGATAATCAACGGTTTGATGCGAGGGCAGGCTACTGACATTGACGCAGCCGGTCACAAAACGACGCGAGTGGGTGACCAGTGTCAGGTTGAGGCCGCCTCGAGCGGAGCGGCCAGCCGACGTCGAGATTCTGACAAACGGCTCCGCGCCGTGAATAATCGCGGGCTCGCCCCTGCCATGGAGTTCCGTCATGTCCGAAGAAGCCCCGCGCCGCCGACTTACCGACAAGGTTTCCGGCAGTCCGACCTTCCTCGGCGCCGGCAGCATCATGACGGGAGACCTGCAGTGCCAGGGTGACCTGGTGGTCGCGGGCAGCGTCACGGGCGATTGCATCTGCCAGGGCTCGTTCACCCTGGCCGACGGCGCCAGTTGGGAAGGCCGCCTGCAAGCCAACAACGCGGTCATTGCCGGAGAGGTGCGGGGCAGCCTGATGATCGCGGAGAAAATCGAGATCCGTAAGAGCGCTCGCATTCGCGGCTCGGTCAGTGCCCGCAGCATTGCAGTAGCTCAAGGCGCGTTGATCGAAGGCGACCTGGCAGTGACCAGCGGCGCTTCGGTGGTCAGGT
>Ga0207675_100006937_pt1 | contig 10715 bp, 10 predicted proteins | sample KBSSwiS42_FD_184305 | JGI IMG/M metagenome (GOLD analysis project Ga0207675, IMG submission 184305) | Switchgrass rhizosphere microbial communities from Kellogg Biological Station, Michigan, USA - KBS Switchgrass S4-2 (SPAdes) (version 2) | ecosystem: Host-associated > Plants > Roots >...
CCACCTCGCGCACATTTCCAACATGCGACGCGAGGGAAGGAGACGCGCCATGCTGCATGCCGCCCGGCTCGTATTTGCGCTCGTTGCCGTGACATGGCTGGCGGCGGCACCGGTTTCGGCGGCGGACAAGCTCACGATCGCTGTCGGTCAGCGCGAGATATGGCACGGCGCCCCCGCGGCATTAGGCGAGCGCGCCGGCATTTTCCGCAAGCACGATCTCGACCTCGAACTCTTGTTCACCAGTGGCAGCGGCGAGACGATGCAGGCCACGATTGCCGGCAGCGTCAACATCGGCGTCGCCGCCGGTACGTTCGGCGTGATGGGCGCCTACGCCAAGGGCGCGCCGATCCGCGTCATCGGGGCGGAATCGACCGGCGAGGATTCGTATTGGTACGTGCGCGCGGACTCGCCGGTCAAATCGATGGCCGACATGAAAGGCCGCACCATGGCGTATTCGACCAACGGCTCGTCGACGCACGCCAACGCGCTCGCCTTCGTCGAGCAGTACAAGGTGGATGCCAAGCTGGTGGCAACCGGCGGTTTTCCCGCGACGTTCACCTCGGTGATGTCGGGCCAGATCGATGCCGGCTGGTCCGCGCCGCCGTATGCCATGGAGGCGCTGCGCAAAGGCGAGATCCGGGTGATCGCGCGCTCCTCCGAGCTTCCGCTGGTGAAGGGGCACACGATTCGGGTGCTGATCGCCAACAAGACCGATCTCGACAGCAGACCCGACGTCTACCGCCGGTTCATGCGGGCCTATCGCGAGACCGTGGACTGGATGTATGCGAGCGACGAGGCGCCGAAGATCTACGCGGAATTCGCCAAGATCAGCATCGAGGATGCACGGCGGGTCCGCGAGGAGTTCGACCCCAAGGAGATGCTGATCCCCGACCGCGTGCTGGGACTGAGCGACCTCGTTCCCGACGCCGTCAAGTTCAAGTATCTCAGCCAGCCGCTGACCGCGAGCCAGCTCGACGATCTCGTGCAGATTCCGAAATAGGGCGAGTGCGGGACGGGCGTCACGCTCGACGGGTGCCGGTGCCGTCGGCGAGTTGACGGACCAGGGCAGTCCGGATCAAGTCTCGCAATCCTTCACAAGTGCGATGGATTTGAAGTTCCTATCATTGTAGCCGTCCCTTCGATTCTGCAGTTCGTATCTAAACGTGCTGCGAAATGCTTACGAACTTCGAAATCGGACCATTAGGAGCTCACGATGCTTCGCCGAATGTTTTGGCACGTGCTTTTGCTTGCCGTTTTCGCTGCGCCCGGAACGCCTGCGCGCGCCGCCGAGGCGTACCAGGTGTCCACCATTTCCAGCCTGCTGGCCGGCGGCTACGACGGCGCGACGACCATCGGCGAGATGCTCCGCCATGGGAACTTCGGCCTCGGCACCTTCAACGGGGTGGACGGGGAAATGATTGTGCTCGATGGCCAGGTCTACCGCGCTACCGTCGACGGCCGGGCCCATCTGGTCGACCCGTCCGAGCTCACCCCGTTCGCGGTCGTGGTTCCGTTCCAGCCGCAATCCTCGATGGCGGTGGCCGCGGGACAGTCGCTGGAGCAGCTCGAGGCGGCGCTCGATGCGCTCCCGTACAGCGCCTCGCGGATTTTTGCGGCGCGCGTGGAGGGCAAGTTCCAGACGATCCAGATCCGCAGCGAGCCCAAGCAGACTCCTCCCTACCGCCCCCTGGCCGAGGTGATCAAAGCGGAGCAGGTCGTCCACACGCTCAACGACGTGCAGGGCACCCTGATCAGTTTTCGGTTCCCGGCGGCGGCGAGCTCGGTCAACGTGGCCGGCTGGCACTTCCATTTTCTCAGTGCCGACAAGACGCGGGGCGGTCACGTGCTCGCCCTGACCACGGGCGACGGCCAGGCGCTGGTGCAGGAGATCTCCGACCTGCGGATCACATTTCCCGCCAGCGGTCCCGCATCTTCCGCGAGCCCCGAATCGATCAAGGCGGTGGAGCGTGCCGGAGCGAAGAGCAGCGAGTGAGTCGCCGGCGGGATGGGCGGATCCTGGTCGAGACGTGGCGCCGTTGAGCCCGCGCGGCGGCAGTCCGGGAGCATTTCTTTTGCACCGCACCGAAAACGGGCCCTGCCACAATTCCGTTATTGTCCCGCACCGCGCGTCCCGATATAAGCTCGCCCCGCGAGCAGGGGGTTCTATGGTTTCCAACGGGGTTGCAATGTCTTCGCAGAAGAACGGCGTGGCGCTACTGGACAAGAACAAGACCTACCGACCTTCCGACAAAGAGCCTTTCATGAATGAGCGCCAGCGGGAGTATTTCCGCCACAAGCTGCTCAGCTGGAAGGAAGAGATCCTGAAAGAGGCGAAGGAGACGCTGGCGCATCTCCAGGCCGAGAGCGAAAACCATCCCGATCTTGCCGACCGCGCGTCGTCCGAAACGGATCGCGCCATCGAACTGCGAGCGCGGGACCGCCAGCGCAAGCTGATCGCGAAGATCGATGCGGCGATCGCCCGCCTTGATGACGGCACCTACGGCTATTGCGAGGAGACCGGCGAGCCGATCGCGCTCAAGCGGCTCGAAGCGCGCCCGATCGCGACCCTCTCGGTCGAGGCGCAGGAGCGTCACGAGCGGCGCGAGCGCATCTATCGCGACGAGTGATGCCAAGGCCCCGGTGGGGCCGGCGGCGCAGGGCACGTCCAAGCGACTCCGCAACCCGCCTCGGCCGGCCGTTGCCCACGCGTCACTACACCGCGTGGACACATCGCGTGCGGTTTCGCATGCGGAGCGCAAGCAGGTCCGACGGCGCGTGCGCCGTTTCACACGATCCCCACCTGGGTGACAGCATGATGAAGTATGTCCAAGGGCTCGTTCTTGTCGCGTTGGCAGTGATGGCCGGCGCGACTGCAGGGCAGGCGCAGACCTGGCCGCAGCGGCCGGTGAAGGTCCTGGTGCCGTTCGCAGCGGGCGGCAATATCGACGTGATGGGACGGCTTGCCGCTTCGCGCCTGAGCGAGGCGTTCGGCCAGCAATTCGTGGTCGAAAACCGGGTCGGCGGCAACGGCATCATCGCGACCGAGGCGGTCGCCCGCTCGCCCGCGGACGGCAACACGCTGCTGTGGGCGAGTACGTCAGTCATCGCCATCTTCCCGGCGATCTCGAAGGTCGGCTATGACCCGGTCAAGGACTTGGCGCCCATCAGCCTGTTCGGCGTGGCGCCCCAGGTGCTGATCGTGAACCCGAAATTGCCGGCGCAGACGGTTCCGGAATTCGTGGCCTACGTGAAGTCGCAAAAAGAAAAGCTCGCCTATGCCGGCGGCGGCGGGCCGGGCAGCGCGAGCAATCTCCTGATGTCGCTCTTCCTCAAGCGCGCCGGCCTCGAAATGACCGGCGTGAGCTATCGCGGCACGGCGCCTGCGCTCACCGATCTCATCGCCGGGCACATCCCGGCGATGTTCGTGCCGATTTCGGAGGCGCTGCCGCAGGCGCGCGCCGGGCTGATCCGCATGCTGGCGGTGTCGAGCGGTACGCGCTCGCGCGAAGCGCCTGACGTGCCGAGCCTCGCGGAGCAGGGCTTTCCCGGGTTCCACATGGTCTCGTGGACCGGGATGATGGCGCCGGCCGGCACGCCCAAGGAGATCATCGATCGCATGGCGGCGGAATTCGCGCGCGCGCTCAAGGACCCGCAATTCGTCGAACTCATGCAGAAGGCCGGCGTCGAGCCGGCCGAGGATGCGAGCCCGGCGGCGTTCCAGGCCTTCATCGCCAAGGAGATCGTGCTCTGGGGCGAGGCGGTCAAGATCGCCGGCGTCACGCTGCAGTAGGACGGCAGTTCACGCCACCGCCGTCCGCGCTTCGCTCAAGGCTTCGAGGGCGGGCGATTCAATAGGCTCGCCATCTCCTGCTCGAGACTGTCGTACATCGATTTCTGCGGCGCCGGCTTGCCCTCGGGTGAAGCGGTTGTGTCCGGCGCGTCCGGGACATCGGTAGATTCCGGCGCGTGCGGAGGAGGGGGCGCAACCTCCGGCGCCTCGCTCGCGGCCGGTTCGCCCGCCGCGTTCGGTATCGGGGGCGCCGGGCGGGCATCGTCGGTCCGGAACGGGCGGCGCGGCATGGCATCGAACCGAGGCGACGACGGCGCGGGCGTAAACTCGTCCATGCCTGGCGCGGCGGGCTCGGCCGTTTTCGGCGCGAACGGGCTCGAGCGAGACTCGTCGGTCCGGAATGGGCGGCGCAACGCGGCTCCCAGCCGCGAGCCGGGAGATGGCGCGAAATCTTCCAGGCCCGGTGCGGCCGGCTCCGGCCTGGGAGCAGCGGGCTCGCCAAGCCGCTCGCCACCGGACCTGTCCGCGGACTTGGGCGAACGACGCAGCGCGGCCTCCAGCCGTTGCGCCATCTCGGACAGATTTTGATCGCCGGGCGCTAGCGCGGGCGGGGCGTCGGGTGCGTGGCCCGCCGGCGATGCCGGGAACGAAGGTCGCGGCCCGCGGCGCGGAGGCGGACGCGATTCGAGGCCAGGTTCGGGAGGGGGCGGGATGCGCGCGAGCTCTTCGGCCAAGCCCGCGAGCGGATCGACGGGGCGCGGTTTGCGCTCCCGCGGCGGCGCCGCGGGCGGCGAATCGGGCGCAGCGGTCACCGGCGGTTCGCTTTCTCCCGGCCAGTGGATCGGCTCTTCGACGCCGGTCGGCGGACGCTGCGGCCGCGGCGCGGATTCCGTGCGGAGCGCGGGTTCGACGCGCGGGGTCGCGTCGGGCTTCGGCGCGGGTTCCGGCTGCAGCGGCCACATGGTGTCCTCGCCGAGCGGGACTGCGCGCGGCAGCGTATCGGTCGCCGTTGCCGGCCGCCCGGGAGCCAACGTCGCTCCGGCGGCGCGCACGATGTTCTGCTCGATCACGACGTCGGTCGGTCCGCCGATGATGAGGAGGTGCTCCACATTGTCGCGGCGGATGAGTATCAGCCGGCGGCGGTTGTCGATCGCCGCCTGGTCGATCATGGCAAGCCGCGGCTGGCGGCCGCGCGTTGCCGAACTGCCCAGCCGCCCGCCGCCGAACCGGCGCAGCAGCCAGAACGCCAGCGCGAGCAGGCCCAGCACCACCACCAGGAACAGCAGAATTTTAGGACCGGTCTGTCCTTCGCCGAACAAGGTATCCAAGATCACTCCTCCCTGCGTCCCAGGGGTGTGGCGTGTCGATCGGGGTCACCCGAAAGGTTAACGCCGCTGGCAATATCCGTCGCCATGAATACTAACAAAAATTAAGATAGATGGGCCCCAAGACTCCGCCATCCCTATGCCAAAGCTACGTCTTGGTAAACGGCCGTTCAATGGCGGGATTTGCTTGTAAACGGCCCACAACCGACCCTCAATCCATAGAATCCGTCATTCGGCGCCGGTAACGGGGCGCCGCCGCGCGTTGGTGGCGCCGCGCCGCCGGCCGAAACCAGCCGCCCGATGGGGCGCTACGCGCTTGAAACTCTGCGTCGACTCAGCGGCTGGCGGCGCTCCACGCGTTTTTGGTGGAACGTCAGATCCAAAGCCACGCCAGAATCATATAGCTGCTAGTGTTCCTTGCTGATTCCGACGTCCGCTCCGAGTGTGTCGAGAGCGCCGGCAACCTTCGGCAGCGGGACGACACCTTGGCGCACCAGGGCCCTGTGGCGAGGCGAATTGAGCCGATTCCCATCATGACGCAGCAGCGATCGCCCGACGAGAATGCCCGCGCGCCGATCGATCGGACGCGGACGAGCCGCGGGGGAGGCAGCATCGGTCTGGTGCTGCTCATGGCGCTGGTGCTGATCGGCGCCGCCGGCGGGCTGCTGTTCATCGGCCGCGCCAAGGCCGAGCCCTATATTCTCGCGTTGCTCGCCGTGCTGGCCATGGTCGGCGTGTTCCTGGCGTTCGCGCTCGCCGCCGGCATCCTGCGCACCTCGGGGCGCGAGGCTGCGAGCCCGCTGCTCAAGGCCGTGGTCGACGGCGCCAACGAGGGCATCCTGGTCACGGACGCGAGCGGGCGCGTGCTCTACGCCAACGGCGCCTATCTCCGCCTGGTCGAGGCGCCCGGTCCGCAGGACGTGCGTCCGGTCGAGCGCGTGTTCGTGGGCGACCCCGGCGTTTCGGAAGCGGTCTATCGCCTGCTGAAGGCGGCGCGCGAAGGCCGCCGCAGCCAGGAAGAGGTCCGCATCGGCGCGCATGCCGGCGAGGCGGCGCGCTGGCTGCGCATCCGCGTGCGCCCGCTCGGCGAAGGCAAGCGCGAATCCCGCATGACCGTCTGGGCGCTGGCCGACGTGACGCGCGAGCTCGAGCGCCACGAGAATGTGTTCCAGGAGCTGCAGCACGCGATCGACTATCTCGACCACGCGCCGGCCGGGTTCTTTTCAGCCGAGGCCAACGGCAACCTCGTCTATCTCAACGCCACGCTCGCAAACTGGCTCGATCACGATCTCGCGCAGGTCGGCTCCGGCGGTCTCAAGCTCGACGACGTCCTCGCCGGCGAAGGCGCGGCGCTGCTGACCACGCTCGCGGCCGTGCCGGGCGACGTCAAGACTGAGATCCTCGATATCGACCTCAAGACCCGCACCGGCCGCACCGTCCCGGCCCGGCTGTTCCACAAGATCGCGTTCGGCGCGGATGGCGCGCCCGGCCCCTCGCGCACGCTCGTTCTCAACCGCTCCAGCGACGGCGGCATCGACCCGCAGCGCGCCGCCGAAGTCCGCTTCATGCGGTTCTTCCAGAATACGCCGATGGCGATCGCGACCGTCGACAAGCAGGGACGGATCGTGGATTCCAACGCGCGCTTCGCGCGCCTGTGCAACCCCGCATTCAAGGGCGAGAGTTCCGGCGACCGGTCGATCCTCGCGGTCGTCGCCGAGCGCGACCGGGACACGCTCGAAGCCGCGATCCGGCAGGCAGGGGAAGGGCAGGGCGAGATCGCCCCGGTCGACGCCGCGCTCGCCGGCCCGGGTGAGCGCTTCGCGAGCTTCTTCGTCACCGCGATCGAGGATGAGCAGGATCGCGACCAGGAGGCGGCGATCGTCTACGCGCTCGAGACCACGCAGCAGCGCACGCTCGAGAACCAGCTCGCCCAGCAGCAGAAGATGGAGACGATCGGCCGGCTCGCCGGCAACATCGCGCACGACTTCAACAATCTGCTGGGCGCCATCATGATGGCGACCGATTTCCTGCTGAACGCGCACCGGCCGACCGATCCGTCGTTCCAGGACATCATGCAGATCAAGCAGAACGCCAATCGTGCGGCGAGCCTGGTGCGGCAACTGCTCGCGTTCTCGCGCAAGCAGACCATGCGCCCGGTGGTGCTCGATCTCGGCGAGGCACTGTCCGACCTCACCGTGCTGCTCAAGCGCCTCATCGGCGAGAACATCACGCTCAACGTGCCGCAGGTGCGCGACCTCTGGCCGGTCAAGGCCGATGTCCACCAGTTCGAGCAGGTGGTCATCAACCTGGCGATCAACGCGCGCGACGCCATGCCGCTCGGGGGCACGCTCACGTTGCGCACCGGCAATGTCAGCGCCGAGGAGAGCGCGCCGCACCAGCACCAGGGCATGCCGTTCGGGGAATATGTGCGGGTCGAGGTCGAGGATACCGGCAGCGGCATCGCGCCCGAGATCATCGACAAGATTTTCGACCCCTTCTACACCACCAAGGATATCGGCAAGGGTACGGGGCTGGGACTCTCGACCGTCTACGGCATCGTCAAGCAGACCGGCGGCTTCATCTTCGTGGAGTCCGAGCTCGGCAAGGGCACGATCTTCCGCATCTTCCTGCCGCGCTACATTCCGGTGGCCGACGACCTGGCGGTGCCGCAACTGCCGGAGACGACGGCGCCCGCGCTCGCCGGCGCCCTCTCCGCGGCCGACGCCATGCGCACGGTCGCGACCGATCTCACCGGCCACGGAACCATCCTGCTGGTGGAGGACGAGGAAGAACTGCGTGCGCTCAACGCGCGCGGACTCAAGTCACGCGGCTACACCGTGATCGAGGCCGGCAACGGCGTCGAGGCGCTCGAGGAGCTCGAAAAGCAGGGCCGACAAGTCGATGTCGTGGTGTCCGATGTGGTCATGCCGGAAATGGACGGCCCGACCTTGATGAAGGAGCTCAAGCAACGCAAACCGGACATCAAGATCATCTTCGTGTCCGGTTACGCCGAGGACGCGTTCGACAAGACCTTGCCCGACCACAAGCAGTTCAACTTCCTGGCCAAGCCGTTCACGCTCAAGCAGCTCGTCACCGTGGTGAAGGAGACGATGGCGGGGTGAGCGGCAGTGCGCTGCCGCCTTGTCCTGCAGAGACGGGCCGGCCGGAATTCAACCGCCACGACGAGCTTTTCGGCGCGCCGGTTTGCGCGTTATGATCCTGATATGAGCGAGCAACCCGGACCGGACAAATATGTGGAGACACCGCGCGACCGTCGGATCGCCAATGCGGTGCTGTTGCTGTTCCTGGTCCTCATCGTCGGCGGCGGGATCTGGCTTGCCAACGCGATGTTCGACCAGCGCGCGCTCGACAACTGCATGGCGCAGGGTCGCACCAATTGTGCTCCGCCGATCGACGCGCCGCCGCGCTAAAAAAGCGGTTACCGTTTGTATTGACTCAGCGCTTACCCATTCTCTGCCGTCGCCCGCGGGCTTGACCCGCGGGTCCATCCGCTTCGCAAGATGCGTTTTGTGAAGAGATGGATTGCCGGGTCAAGCCCGGCAATGACGGAGAGAGACTGTGGCTGCCAACCTGCGTGCGTTCGAACGGAAACGGCGGCCGCTGAACGTCAGCGCACCGTGCGCCACCCCCACAACACCGCCAGCGCCCCGATCACGGCGACGAGGAGCGCGCCATAGCCGGCGATGCCGATGAGCAGCGCGAGGTGATAGCCCACGAACGATCCCGCAATGCCAACCAGCGCGCTTGTCACCAGCAGGCGATTGGGACCGGCGATCTGGCGCGAGAGCCAGCCCGCGCCGGCGACGCGATCGAACAGCAGCCCGGCCGCAATGCCGATGATGAGCAGAAGCAGGAAGACGGCCCCCGGGCTGAGCATGGTCGTGGTCTCCTCGATGACGGCGGCGCAACACCGCGGCCGTAATGTTAATCGCCGCCGGGAGCTGCTGCCAGGAACCTTCCGTGCCCTCCACACATTTCCGCTCGCTTGCCGTGGGCGCGTCGCGCGAACGGCAATTGCGAATTCGCAGCAAAGGCGCAAGGGACTTCCGCGCCGGAAAAGCGGGTGAGGGCGCCTGCGCGGGCCAAAGTGTCCCGCCGTTTTCGCTACCAGACTCCAGGAATGAGGCGGTAGCGCACCCGCTGGGCGTATTCGCGATAGCCCGGCAGTTCCTCCGCCAGCGTCCGCTCCTCCATCAGCGCGCGCGCCGCCAGCACGACGATCAATACCGGTGTGGCGGCGAGGCCGTACCAGGAGCCGAGCAGCAGGGGCGTGCCGACGAAGAACAGCAGGGCGCCCGCATACATCGGGTGGCGCACGCAGGCATAAGGGCCGGTGCTGACGACCCGATGCCCGCGCTCGCGCGCGATCTTCACCACCGGCGCGGCATAGCTGTTCTCGCGAAAGGCGAGACACGCGATGGTCATGCAGAGCGCGATCAGGATCGCGCCGATCCCTTGCGCCCAGACCGGCATCCGCGACCAGCCGAAGCGACCGGCGTCGAGCGCCATCAGCACGAGCCAGCTCGTCCACAGCACGAACACCGTGACCATGAACACCTTGTCCCAGGTTTTCTGCGCGGCCTGGAAGCCGGCGGTGAGGCGCTCGGCGAGCAGCGCCGGATCGCGGCGCGCGAGCCACAAACCGATCGCGAGCCCCAGGCCGGCCATTTCCGCGAGGAAGACCCAGGCGGCCGGCCAGCGCCCGGTTCCGGCCGCCACGAACAAGACCGCCGCCATCGCGGCGATCCACACCGCGGTCTGGGTGATCAGCTTCGAAACCATGTCCGCCTCCGCGGCAAGGGGCGCAGCTTGGCGCGGGCGCGCAAGCTCGGGTCAGATGCGTATGGCGTCGCGCGTGCGACAGGATGAAAGCACGGGCCCCGTCCGCGCATGGCGCAACGCAAAGGCGGCGGTCACTTCCCGGTCTTGCGCTTGGCGCGCAGCCGCCGCTCCCGCCGCTGCCTGCGCCGCTTCTCCGCGCACTTGACGCATTTGCATCCGACGGGCTTGAGAAAGATCTCGAAATATTCCGATCCGTAGTCGTAGGTGATCTCGTCGCCCGGCTTGATGTTCCTGATCGCCCGCAGGATCACGTTGCGTTTGACCACGTCGGATTCGGCGTTGGGACGACAGGAGTGGTTGGCATAGCGGGCGATATTGCGGCGGCTCGAGCCGTCCACGGTCCAGCGGCTGTTGATCTCGTACATGTAGCGGTTGCCGCGCGCTTCGAGCTTGGCGGCCTGCGCATGGGTGAGGAGGCGGCCGCGGTAGGCGATGATGAACGCGCCATTCTTGATGGGGGCGGTGGCGAACAGCCCCAGCCCGGTCCGCGAACGGCCGACGCGGTAAGGCTTGCGCGCGGCGTTGCGCGGCGTCTTGCGTGCCATGACCACTGATGCTGACGCTTACGCCGCCTTCTCCGATGGCGTGCGCGTCACCGTCAGCCGGGTCTCCACCGGCACCGGCTCGCGCAGGGTATTGATGCCGGGGCAGCCTTCGAACGACAGGCGTTCGACCTCCTTGAGCTTGTCCTCGGGCGCATCGCTGACCACGCTGATGCTGATCGTCACCTTCTGGAA
>Ga0207675_100006941_pt1 | contig 10711 bp, 5 predicted proteins | sample KBSSwiS42_FD_184305 | JGI IMG/M metagenome (GOLD analysis project Ga0207675, IMG submission 184305) | Switchgrass rhizosphere microbial communities from Kellogg Biological Station, Michigan, USA - KBS Switchgrass S4-2 (SPAdes) (version 2) | ecosystem: Host-associated > Plants > Roots >...
GGGCAGGTGCCCGTCGCGTTCGAGAGCGACTGCCGGGAGGGCATCTGCGGCGCGTGCGGGGTCGTCGTCGAGGGTCACGCGCACGGCGGCCGCCCGCTCACCACCAGCTGCGAGCTGCGCGTCTCCGCCTTTGCCGATGGAGCGGAGCTGACCATCGAGCCCTTCCGCGCCAGGGCCTTCCCGGTCCTGCGCGATCTGATCGTCGATCGCTCGGCCCTGGACCGCGTGATCGGCGCCGGTGGCTATGTCTCCGTCCGCACGGGCAGCGCCCCCGAGGCCAACGTCATCCCTGTCGCAAAGCCGGCTGCCGACGAGGCCCTGGACGCCGCGGCCTGCATCGGCTGCGGCGCGTGCGTGGCAGCGTGCCCGAACGCCTCGGCGGCCCTGTTCGTCGGCGCCAAGGTCACCCACCTCGCGCTCTTGCCCCAGGGCGCGCCGGAGCGCAAGGCGCGCGCGCTCGCGCTCGTGGCCGCCGCGGACCGCGAGGGCTTCGGTGCCTGCTCTTCCTACGGCGAGTGCCACGCCGCCTGCCCGAAAGGCATCAGTCTCGGCGTCATCACGCGCATGAATCGGGAGCTGCTGAGAGGCGCCAGCTGAAACGCGGTGTCGTTCGCTCGCTGAGCGGCGCCGGCGCGCAGCTTGGCGGCTGCATCGTACCGTGTGGGCAAGGCCGCGCCCATCCCACACCGATCAACTCGATACAGCCGGCTGTGCACGCCCAACGCTCGGATCGAATTGTCGCAGCGCGTGTCTCTCCGGTAACGCATTTCCCTCGCGAGCAGGCGCGCGCGGCCGTTCCGAGTGCACTGGCACGTGTCGTGCCTTGCCAGGCATGGGCTGCGGGCAAAGCGCCCGCCCCGAAAGGACTTGCGATGAAACGTCGGACCCTGTTGCTACTTCCTGCCCTGTTCGCGTGTACCGAGAGCGTCGAGTCGACCGACGTCAGAACGTCTGGCGTCTATCCGGAGTTCCAGGTCGTGGCTGATGGCTCGGGCAGCAGCAGCGCCTCGGCGCGCCTCAAGGTCGGGGGCAATGATTCGAATACCTTCCTCGATCTGCGCGGCTCGGACCTGCTCGAGGTGAGCGCGGGCGGCGAGACGCAGCGCATGACCTCGGGGGGAGACCACCGCTACGCGGCGCGCTTTCCGTTTGACGCGGCCGGCACCGAGTTCGTGTTCTCCTTCCGGCGCGGAGCAGAGGACGACGGTGCGCTGCGCTCCGCCGTGACGCTGCCGGAGCCGTTCGAGCTCGAGATGGCTTCGACCGAGGCCTCGCGCGCGACGGAACAGGTCTCTTTCCACTGGGATCCCCCCGCCGGCGGAGAGCTGCACTGGGACCTGACGGGCGACTGCATCTGGACCGAAGTGGGGAGCACGCCCGACGATGGCAGCCACACCCTGAACCGCGAAGACGTGCGCGCCCTCGACAGCGACCCCAAGAGTTGCACGGTACGCCTGACGGTACAGCGCAGCCACTCGGGCAGCATCGACGCGGCCTTCAGCGAGGGCGGCGAGAACAAGGCGTACCAGCTGCGCGCCCAGAGCTTCACCTCGCTGCCCTGAGGCAGCCGCGGCAGGCCGCAGAGCTCGCATCTTCGCCGAAGTGATTTCTTTGGGTGCAGAGGCGACGCAGCTCGCGCCTGTTCGAGGCGGCGAGCTGTGACGACCTCGTCGCTGCAGCGACCCTGGCGATCGCGCTGGCGATGGCACCCGACGGGCCGCTTGCCGGCTCCGGCGCAGCGTCCGCGGCGCAGGCGGGCCTGACACCCTGACGCCGCGCCGGACGTGGCCACGGTGACGCGCGCCTATTTAGCCAGGTAGCTACGGACAGCCCTGTGCGACGATCGCTTTTCGCGCGCGACAGAGCACGGCCTCTCCCCTGTTCGTCAGCAAGATGCGCAGCGCGGGGCTCATGAAGGAATCGCTCCGATCCACCAGCCCGCGCTCATCGAGACCTCTCATGAGGCGTGAGAGTGTCATCTCATTCATCTCGACCCTCTCCGCCACTTGCAGCTGGCTGGTCGCATCTCCCTGTTCGACGATTACCTGGCGCGTCCCCTCCAGCACCAGCCATTGATTGAGGGTCAAGTCCAGATGCGAGAGGCAAGCTTCCAACCTTCGCCGAAAGCGCACGGCCTCAAACCAGTTCTCGATGCCCTGCGCAGCCGCTGCGGGCTGCTCCGGTGTCAGCTGGCGGCACCACGCCGCCACAAAGGGATGACGTAGCGCGGGTTGATGGGCCAGGTTCAGCTCCCGAGGTCGATGGCTTCAAGCAAAGCTCGAGAGCTGCTATCGCACCGACGCCGTCTGCAGTTGCGGAGCTTGCGCCCTCTTCCGGAGCAGCTCATCTCCGATTGGATCTCACTAACAGCTGTTAGTGAGATTTCGTGCGAAGATCCGTCGCGCCGCTCACACGGCACGCGAGCACCTTGCTGCGCACATCACGGCCGAGGGCGAGCCCCCCAACCGCTCTGGTGTGGGCATTTCTGCAGCCCGCGAGCCACCGAAACACGACTCCAGGTGCGCCCCTGCGCGCTCGGCGAGCCGCCGCAGAGGGGCGACGTGGGAACCGCGCGAGACGCGTACCGGAGCGAGAGCGAGTTACCATTCGGTAACCCCTGCGTGTTCCATCTTCCCGAGAAAGCCCAGGCACCATGCACAGGACACTCGCCCGGTCGGGCAACGAGACGCGAAGAGCGCGCGGCACATGGGCGATGGTGCGCTCGCGCGAGACCAGATGCAGGCAGCCGCGGAGCTGCTGCAGTCGCAGTTGCTGGCGTCGCTGCTCGGCCAGCTGAAGGACTGGATCGACGCGGGCGCGCCGGGCATGTGACGCCATGCAGCGCCCGCGCAGGTCTCGTAAATGGTCAACTGGGCAGATGCGAGACCTGCGAATAGACTCCGCTCCAGGCGGCCCTGCAGTTACAGCACGGTAGTCCTTGGATCCGGCGACAACTTCACCATCGATGCCTCGGGGTGCCTGCAGACGGCGGCGTGCCCGGCGTCGCGCCGCTCAGCGCGGCTCTTTGGGCAGAGGAGCCGTAGCCGTCCGCGGCTCCTCGGGCCAGGCATCGAGCGGATAGCGGCGCGACAGCTCGCGGCGCAACCCCGGGTAGTCGCGCTGCCAGAACGCCGCCAGATCGGCCGTGATCTGGACGGCGCGTTGATTGGGCGCGAGCAGATGCAAGGTGAGCGGCACGCGCCCGTTCACGATCGCCGGCCCTGCCGGCATTCCGAAGAAGTCCTGCAGGCGTGCCGCGATGAACGGAGGCTGGCCCCGGACATACTGCACGCGCAGGCGCCGCCCACCCTTCAGAGCCACGTACTCGGGCACCTGGTGTTCGAGCTCGCGCCGTTGCTCCGGAGTGAGCTGCTCGAGGAACACGGCGCCCCAGTCGAGCTCGCGCAGCTCGGCGAGCGAGATGACGCGCAGGCAGGCCGCGCGCAACAGACCGCGCGAGCCGAGCTCGTTCAGCGTTTGGAGCCCGAGCTCGGGCTGATACTGGGCGAGCAGCTCGCTGCGTGCCACGAGCTCGGGCAAGGTCTCGGCGTGGGCGAACAGCGTGGCGAGTTGCAGGAGCGCCGCGCGTTCCACGAGGTCGCCCGTGGCGATTCCGGGGTACGCGGGACGGCTGCTCTGGCGCAGGACGACCGCGCCCCAGCACAGCTGGCTGATCAGAATCGCCCGCTCGCGCTCGTCATCCCAGTCGAGGAGCTCGCGTTCGGATAGCCCTTCCGGCGCGTCTTCGATCAGCCACTCGGCTTCGATCGGGCAGGCGAGCCGCACGTGCAGTTGCGCCGGCGACGCAGCGTGTCCGGGGCGCTCGTCCGCCGCCCTGCGCTGCTCGGCTGCCACGACGAGCAAGAACGGACTGGTCCGCGCCACGCTCTCGGGCGCGAGCTGCGCCGCGTGCTCCGTCGCCAAGAGCAGCTCGTGACCGCCCGGTTCAGAGCGGCTCGCGACGCGATCCGGCAAGCCCGCGAGCAGCGCCAGGCCGAGCGCGCGCCGCGTGGCAGCAGCGTCGAGCGTGTCCTCGTCTGCCGCGGGCTGCCTCGCTGTCAGGTTGCCCAGCAGCTGCTCGTAGCTGCGGCGCACGCTCTCGACGGGCCCGAAGCGCAAGCCGAGCTGGCGCAGGGCTGCCGGCGCGAAGCGCTCGGCTGCGGCAGCCGTGTACAGCGCGATCAGCTGCTCGATGTCGCAGTCGCAGCCGCTGAGCGCCGGGCCGCCCTCGTTGGCTGCGCGGATGTCGCGTTCCGCGAGCAGCGCGACCGCCAGGCACACCCGGCGCGGGATCCCGAGCTCGGCCCCCGCGAGCGCCACGAGCGCGAGCCGGGGCGGCACCGGCAACGCCGAGGCCCGACGCCCCAGCTCGGTGACCCGATCGCCGCTCGCGAGCCCCAGCCGCTCGAGCCTGGCGCGCGCCGCCTCGAGTGCCGCGTCGCTCGGCGCATCCAGCCAGAGCTCGGGAGTGAGCGGCACCTTGCAGGCGTAGAGCGTCAGCAGCGGGCCCGTCAGATCCAGCCGCTGTAGCTCGGGCTGCTCGTGCTCGGGGCGCGCGTGCAGGCTCGCCTCCGTGTACAAGCGCACGACGCGCCCCGGCTCCGTGCCGCCCGCGCGCTCCGCGCGCAGCGTCGCGGAAGCTCGGCAGACGGGACCGAGCACGAGGTTCTGCCGGTCCGTCCAGGGCGAGTACTGCGGGCTGCGTGCCAGGCCGGAATCGACCACGGCGTTGACCCCTGCCACGGTGAGCGACGATTCCGCCACGTTGGTTGCCAGGACCACACGGCGCCGCTGGCCCTGTGCGATCGCGCGCGCCACGAGCTCGACCGGCTGCTCTCCGTGCAGCGTCACCAGGTCGAGCGCTTGCTGCTCAGCGAACGAGCGCAGTGCGTCCTGGGCGCGCGCGATCTCGGCTGCGCCGGGCAGGAACGTGAGAATGTCGCCGCGCGGCGCGGCGCGCACGAGTCGCTCGACGGCGCCCGCCACGCGCAGGTGCAGCGGTCGTTCCTGCTCACTCGCGGCGTCGTGCTCGATCTGGACGGGGCAGCCGCGCTCGCTGCAGCGCAGGCGCGGACAATCCCCGAGATAGGCCGCCACGGCCGCGCTGTCGTGCGTCGCACTCAGCACGACGATGCGCAAGCCGGCATCCGCTGCCAGGCGCCGCCGCGCGAGCATCAGACTGAGCTCGCTCTCGACACGGCGCTCGTGGAAATCGTCCAGCACCAGCACGCCAATCCCGGTGCCGCGCTCGGCGCTCGTGAGCCGTTCCAGGAGCACGCCGTCCGTCACGAAGCGCAGCCGCGTTTCCGGTCCTCCGCGCTCGTCGAAGCGCACCCGGTAGCCCACGCGCTGACCGACGCGTTCCCCCAGCTGGCGTGCCACGAGCTCGGCCGCGAGCTGGGCTGTGACGCGCCGTGGCTCCGCGACCCAGATCTCGCGCTCCGCGCCCCAGCCGGCTTCCAGGAGCGCGCACGGGATGCGCGTGGTCTTGCCGGCGCCGGCTGGAGCTTCCACCACCACGGCCTGCGCCGAGCGCAACGCCCGCAACAATGGCCCCAAAATCTGCTCGATGGGCAAGGGATCCTGGCTCATCATGGCCGCAGTATTGCACGGCACGGGTCTTCGACGATAACCCGGAGCCGCGACCCTGAAATCAAGTAGCAACGATGGCTTCGTCGTTCACACTGCGAGCTGAGGCTGGGGCGAGCGCGATTTACGGCGCACGGCGCGGCATAAAGCATTGGGGTGTTGTCTCGTGACCCCGAGTCCCGTAGTACTGTTGGGCGGACGAGGCGAAAATGCGTCGGTTCCGCGGGGTGCGAGGGAGCCGATCCCCGGGACCGGAGCTCGCGCCCGGCGGCAGGAATCGTAGCGGGCCCTCGCGATTTGGTGGTGGTCTCCCAGCTTCACGCCCGCGGCGCACGGCGGCGCCCCCGGGGGCGGACACGGACGCCGGGATGGTTCTTCAGGACGACGCAGGGCGATGGCAGAACGAGACAGCACGAAGGAATCGGAGCCAGGGGCCGAGCAGGACTCGAACAGGTTGGCGCCCCAGAGCCAAAGCGCCGCTTTGCGCTTCCCGATCGTGGGCATCGGCGCCTCCGCCGGGGGCTTGGCTGCCTTCGAGGCGTTTTTTTCCGCGTTGCCCGTCGGTGTCGACACCGGCATGGCGTTCGTGTTGGTGCAGCACCTGGCTCCGGACCACAAGAGCCTGCTCTCGGAGCTGGTCCGGCTCTTCACGCGCATGCCGGTCTTGGACGTCGAGGACGGCATGCGGGTCGAGCCGAACCACATCTACATCATCCCGCCCAACTGTGACATGCGCTTTGAAACTGGGACGCTGCGGCTCCACGCGCCGGTCGCGGCACGCGGTCGGCGGCTGCCGATCGACTTCTTCTTCCGCTCGCTGGCGGAGGATCAGCGCGAGCGCGCCATCTGCATCGTGTTCTCTGGCACGGGCAGTGACGGCACGCTGGGCTTGCGGGCGATCAAGGGCGAGGGCGGGATGGCGATGGCCCAGAACCCAGAATCCACCGAGTTTGATGGCATGCCGCGCAGCGCCATCGCCACCGGTCTGGTCGACTACGTGCTGCCTCCTGCGGAGATGCCGACCCGACTGATCGCTTACGCCGCGAGCTCCTTCAAACGCCGCCGCCCCTCCTCTCACCCAGCCAGGACGGAAGACGAGATCCAGAAGGTCTTCGACCTGCTGCGCACGCACACCGGTCACGACTTTTCTCAGTACAAGCAAAGCACCATCCGCCGTCGGATGGAGCGGCGCATGGCCGTTCACCAGATCGCGCAGCTGGACGGCTACGTGCAGTACCTGGGGGAAACACCGGGCGAGGTGGAGGCGCTCTTTCGCGACCTGCTGATCGGTGTCACCAGCTTCTTCCGCGACCCCGAGGCGTTTGTGGCGCTCGACCAGCAGGTCCTCGCGCGCCTCGTGGCGGATAAACCCAACGATTCGGTGATCCGAGTCTGGGTGCCGGGCTGTTCCACGGGCGAAGAGGCCTACTCGATTGCCATGCTGCTACGCGAGAGGCTCGACGAGCTGAAGAAGCGCTGCCGGGTGCAGGTCTTTGCCACCGACATCGACAGCAGGGCCATCGAGGTCGCCCGCAGCGGCACCTATCCCGCCAGCATCGCCGTCGATCTCACGCCCGAACGGTTGGCGAGCCATTTTTCCGTGCTGGACGATGGCACCTGTCGGGTGAACAAGGGCATCCGCGACCTGCTGATCTTTTCCGAGCAGGATTTGACCCGAGACCCGCCATTTTCCAAGCTCGATCTCATCAGCTGCCGCAACCTGCTCATCTACATGGGCCCGGAGCTGCAGAAGAGGCTCATCCCGCTCTTCCACTACGCCCTGAACCCGGGGGGAGCGCTGTTCCTCGGGACCTCGGAGACGGTGGGTGAGTTCAGCAACCTGTTCTCCCCGACGGATCGCAAGGAAAAGCTCTATCAACGCAGACAAGATGTACACGGCGCCGCTCGCCCGCTGCTCGGCAGTATTCGCTCGCCGACGGAGTCCGGGGAGTCGCGATCGGCTGCCCGGAGGGCCACCGGCGGGCGTGAGCTCACGGCGCGTGAGCTGCCCTTTCGCGAGCTCGCCGAACGGGCGCTGCTCGAGGACAGCCCGGTCGGAGCCGTCGTCGACGAGCGTGGCGAGTTGCTCTACCTCCACGGCCACACCGGACAGTACCTGCAGCCGGCTCCGGGCGAGGCAGGGGTGAACATCCTGAAGATGGCGCGCGAGGGCTTGCGGCTCGAGTTGACCAACGCCCTGCACCAGGCCGCCTCGGCAAGAGAGCGAGTGTTCCGTCCGGGATTGCGCGTCAAGACCAACGGCGACTTTACCCTGGTCAACCTCACGGTGCGGCCCGTGTCCGCTCGCGTGCAGGCTGTGGGCGATCAGCAGCTATTTCTCGTGACTTTCGAGCCCTCTCCTGCTCCTGCTCCTGCTCCTGCTCCTGCTCCTGCTCCTGCTCCTGCGTCCGGCGGTGCCGGCGGTGCCGCGAGCGAGGGCCCCAGCGCTGCGGCCACGCGCATCGTCGAGCTGACGCGCGAGCTGCGCACGAAGGACGAGTATCTTCACGCGACGCACGAGGAAATGCAGACCTCGAACGAGGAGCTCAAGTCCTCGAACGAGGAATTGCAGTCGACCAACGAGGAGCTGCAGTCGACCAACGAAGAGCTCGAGACCTCCAAGGAAGAGCTCCAGTCCGTGAACGAGGAGCTCGCGACCGTCAACGCCGAGCTGCAGAGCAAGGTGGGCGATCTGTCCCGCACCAACAACGACATGAACAATCTGCTGGCGGGGACGGGCATCGGCACCGTGTTCGTGGACCAGCAGCTCCGCATTCGGCGTTTCACCCCCGCCATCACTCAGTTCATCAACCTGATCGCGACGGACGTCGGGCGTCCGCTGGGCCACACCGTTTCGAATCTCGTGGGCTACGATCGACTGGTGGCCGACGTACAGGCCGTGCTGGACACGCTCACGCCCGCCAAGGTGCAAGTTAAGACCCGCGCGGGCGGCACATATCTGCTGCAGATTCTGCCCTACCGCACCGCGGAAAACGCGGTCGAAGGCGCCGTCCTCACCTTCACGGAACGGGCGGCGACCAGCGAGACGGCAAGCTCGTCGATGTCACATTGACGGCCACCATTTTGGTAAACCGGACGAGAGCCGTCTGTGCCGTGGCGATCACAGGACGCGGGGAGACCAGATGAGCAATCCAATCCAGGCCAAAGAAAAGGGCCATGCCCGACGCGACGAAGCGCCCGGCGGCGGCCTGCTGTCGGCGGAGGCGACGCATCAGCAAGTGGTCCACGACCTCACGGTCCACCGCATGGAGCTCGAGCTGCAGAATGCCGAGCTGCGGCGGACGCAGCTGCAACTGCTGGCGTCGCGGGGCCGCTACTTCGATCTGTATAACCGCGCCCCCGTCGGCTACTTCACCCTGACCCAGGCCGGGTTGATCCAGAAAGCGAATCTCACCGTCGCTGACCTGCTCGGCGTAGCCCGAGCCGAGCTGGTCAAACAACCATTGACCAAGTTCATCCTGCCCGCGGACCAGGACGTCTACTACCATCACCGCAAGGAGCTCGCCGAGACCGGCACGCGGCAGGTGTGCGAGCTGCGGCTGGTGAAGAGCAACAACGAGCCCTGCTGGGTGCGGCTCGAGACGACTTCCGCCAAGGCCCATGGCGGCGGACTCGTCAGCCGCACGGTCGTGAGCGACATCCGTGCGCGCCGGCACGCGGAAGAGACGCTCCGAGCCAGCGAGGAGCGGCACCGGGTCCTGTTCGAGAAGTCGCACGACGCGCTCATGACGCTGGCGCCGCCGGGCTGGTGGTTCACATCGGGCAACTCGACCACGCTTGCGATGTTTGGCGCCAGCAACCAAGCAGATTTCCTGTCGCGCCCGCCGAGTGAGTACTCGCCCAGGTGGCAGCTGGACGGCGGCGCTTCGTCCGAGCGGGCCGCCGTGATGATCGAGGTGGCCCTGCGCGAAGGCTCGCATTTCTACGAGTGGACCTACCAACGCCTGTCCGGGCAGGCGTTCCCTGCCACCGTGCTCTTGACGCGCATCGAGATCGACGGCCAGCCGTTGCTTCAGGCCACGGTGCGCGATGAGACCGAGGTGAAGAAGCTGCAAGCCATGCTGCGCCAGTCCGACCGCCTGGCGAGCATGGGTACGCTGGCGGCCGGCGTGGCGCACGAGATCAACAATCCCCTCACTTACGTGCTCAACAACATCGAGACCTTGACCGAAGACTTGCCGAAGCTCTCCGCGGCCGTCGAGAGCCTCCAGAGCTTGCGAGCGGAGGTCGGAGACGAGCTGTTCAGCAGGGTCGTCGGCGCCGGCACCGAGATGCTGCAGCCGGCGGTGCTGACGGACCTGGGCGAGCGTGCGCGGGAGGCCCTCGACGGCGCGCAGCGCATCAGAACCATCTCCCGTGCCATCGGCACATTTTCGCGAGTAGAGAGCAACGAGCGCTTCCGCGTCGACTTGAACTACGCGATCGAGTGCGCCACCACGATGGCGATGACGGAGATCAAGTTCCGGGCCAAGCTGGCGCTGGACTTCGCGCAGCTGCCGCACATCTGGGCCTCGGAGGGCAAGCTCTCGCAGGTCTTTCTGAATCTGTTGATCAACGCCGCCCACGCCATCGACGAGGGCGACGTGCCGCACAACCGCATCCAGGTCCGCACCTGGGCGGAGGGGGAGAACGTCTTTGCCGAGGTCACCGATACGGGCAAGGGCATCTCCGAGGAGAATCTCGCGCGCATCTTCGAGCCCTTCTTCACGACCAAGGGCGTCGGGGTGGGCTCGGGACTCGGCCTACCCATCTGCCGCAACATCATCGGCGACTTCGGCGGCGACATCCGGGTCGAGAGCGACCTCGGCCACGGCACACGTTTCACCGTCCGTCTGCCGATCGCACGGGGAGCGTCGCAGTCGCCCCCCGCCCCGCCCGCGATCGTGGTGAAAGAGGTCTCGATCGTGCGCGGGCGCATCCTGGTCGTGGACGACGAACCGGCGATCCTGTCGATGCTGGCGAAGCTGCTGGGAGTGGAGCACGAGCTCGTGAGCGCGAATTCGGGTCAGGCAGCCCGCGCCATCCTCGAGCGCGACCAGGCCTTCGACGTGATCTTGTGCGACCTGATGATGGCGGGAATGACGGGCATGGATCTGCACGG
>Ga0207675_100006942_pt1 | contig 10711 bp, 6 predicted proteins | sample KBSSwiS42_FD_184305 | JGI IMG/M metagenome (GOLD analysis project Ga0207675, IMG submission 184305) | Switchgrass rhizosphere microbial communities from Kellogg Biological Station, Michigan, USA - KBS Switchgrass S4-2 (SPAdes) (version 2) | ecosystem: Host-associated > Plants > Roots >...
CTCCCGCGAGCTTGCGGGCGACGCTCAAAGTTGCGGGTTCGCTATACTCCCTTCCACTTTCCAGCCTGACTTCAAACTCGCCACCTTTCATCTCCGGGATGGCGGCCAGCACACGCCGTGGACCAAACGCCACGATCTGCGCGGGCAGGTCTGCAATCCGCACCCCACACGCGAGCGTATCTCTTGTGTCGAAGCCGGCACAGTCAATCACGATCTCTCCGCCTGCTATTGCGTAGACCGGATCGATGGCCAGGATTTTCGCGGAAGTACCCATAAAAGCCGTTCATGATACGACGCCACCAGATCGATGTCTAATTGCAGCCTATGCTATAATTCGCGCCCGGGATAGGAAGGAAACGAACCATCACTAGCGTTCTCGGCAACACGCTTGGGTTAAAGCCGAACCAGATCCGGCGCATAGAAAAGCTCTACAGCAGGCGCATACCTCCCAGCCAGATAGTCACTCCTGAATTCGCTCGACAGTTGAGCGAGTTGTCACACGAAACACGCAGACAAATCGGCGCGCTCATCGATCGCAAGGGCCACGTGCAGTACGTAATGGTCGGCGACAACCGTGGCATTGAGTTGCCCGATTTCAAACGCGTGCGCGTTGCATCGGGAAGATTTCGTGGACTGCGTTGCGTGCACACCCATCTTCGCGGCGAACCGTTGACACAGGACGATTTGACGGACCTCGCACTGCTGCGTCTCGATCTCATGGCGGCTATCGACGTCGATTCAGAAACCGGCTTGCCCGGTCTCGTGCGTGCTGCGCATCTATTACCTCTTCATGCAGGCGAACTTGAGAACACGAGCACACCTGACCTTTATTCGTTTCTCCAACCAGGCATGGCATCGCAGTTAGATCTCGATTTCCTTGCACTGATCGACTCGCTCGAAGAAGAGATGGCGCGCAACCGTCGCACAGCACGGCGCGCTGAGATGCGCGATCGAACGATCCTCGTGGGCGTAGCAACAGGATCACTGGCAGACGCAGAGGAGTCGATGGCCGAACTCGCGGAACTCGGAGCGTCGGCGGGAGTCGTGGTCCAGGATCGAATCATTCAACGCCGCGCTGAAATTGATCCGCGCACAGTGCTTGGCAAGGGCAAACTCGACGAGTTGATCATTCGCGCTCTCCAACTCGGCGCCGACATGCTGGTCTTCGACCGCGAACTTTCAGCGGCGCAGGTCAGATCGTTGTCAGAAGCTACGGACCTGAAAGTAATCGATCGTTCGCAACTGATCCTCGACATCTTTGCGCAGCGCGCTCAGTCGAAAGAGGGCAAGATTCAGGTTGAGTTGGCCCAGTTGAAGTACTTGTTGCCCCGGCTCATCGCAGGCCAGGACTCCGCATTCTCGCGTCTCGCCGGCGGCATCGGCGGTCGTGGTCCTGGTGAAACAAAACTCGAAACTGATCGCCGTCGCGTTCGCGATCGCATTAATCGGCTGGAAAAAGAGATCGAAGGACAGCGTCAGCGTCGCCAGGAACGCCGCAAGGGCCGAACGCGACAACAACTGCCCGTCATCTCGATCGTAGGTTACACAAACGCCGGTAAGTCGACGCTGTTGAATGCGCTCACGAAGAGTGAAGTACATGCCGAACAGCGTATGTTTGCGACTCTCGACCCGACCTCGCGCCGATTGCGTTTACCGCGCGAGCAGGAAGTGATTATTAACGACACCGTCGGTTTCATTCGCGCGCTGCCACCCGATCTGCTTTCGGCGTTTCGGGCAACATTGGAGGAGATCAGCGACAGCAGTTTGTTGATTCATGCGGTCGACATCTCCAACCCGCGTTGGGTCCAGCAGGTTCAATCCGTAAAAAGAATTCTCGCGGAACTAAAACTCGGAGACATACCGACGGTTCTGGCGCTGAACAAGGCTGACTTACTCGGGCCGGAAGCCGTTCAGGCCGCTGTACGACAGGCACGCCAGATCGATAACAGCGAGGTCGCAGTCATCTCGGCAATCTCTCCAGCCAGTTTGCCGGTGCTACTCGAAAAGGCCGGCTCCATGCTGGCGCGCAATCTCGGCGCCGCGTTATCTCGCATCGCATAATGGGACTTCGCCCACGATTCAAGACACCTTTCAGTGAAGCGCGCGATAAGCTACTGGCCTACGCGATCCGGCCAATACTCGTCTTTGAGCCGCGTACCCGTTTTCTAATCGGTTGCGCGCTGCTCGTCACGCTTACAACGCTCTTACTAATCACTGATTATTCGTCCGGCCTCACCGACAACTACAAAGAAGGTGAAGTGCTGTCGCGGGACATCGTAGCCCCAGTCGATATCACCGCCGTCGACAACGCCGAAACCGAAAAAAGAAAACTTGCCGCTCGTGAGACCACGCGACCTATTTTTAATTTTGATTCCAGTCGCGCGGAGACCTCCGTGCAGGGTTTTCGCACCGACTGGGACGACCTCAAGGACGAGATCGCGCCGCAAGACAATATCAGTGAGGCGGATCTTGATCGCGTCGCGTCGATCATTCGTGAAGTCGGCGCCGGTTATATCTACGACGACAATGATACGGAGCGTCTCAAGCAGGAGATCGTACTTGTTGACGCGCGAAATCCCGCCACGCAGCAGATGATCGTGCCCGCGCCCCGAACGCGCATGGTGCCGCTGTCCGGTGCGCGGCAGAATCTGGAGTTGAGAATTCTCAATCTTCCCGGCTGGTCGCCTGCTCAGAAGAATGCGTTAACCGCCGCACTGAAACCGTTGATTCGTCCCAACGTCGTGCTGGACCAACCAACCACTGCCGCCGCACGGGAGACTGAGGCGAGCCGCGTTCAGCCGGTCGTTATCACGTTGAAGCGCAACCAGGTCGTTGCTCGTGAAGGCGATACGATAACACCGGCGATTCTTTCGCAGATCAACGCAATCAAAAACACAGGTCACCGCAACAGAAGTTGGCCCAGCCTGATGGGTCTGTTGATAGTGGTGATCGCTGTTTACTGGGCGGCGTGGAAATTTGCCGAGCACCGGCGTGAAAGCGCGCTCAGCATCAGTAAACACAGAGCATTTGCGCTCGTTGGTTCGGCGATCCTGGTGCAGACCGCGTTGATGAAAATCGGTTTTACGTTCGGCGATAGCGTAGCAGCGAGACTGCAAGCGCCGCTAAATGATCCTGCGATTTGGAACTTTGCGATTCCTTTTGCAGCCGCCTCATTGCTCGTCGCAATGCTGGTTGATACCCAGCTCGCATTTCTGACAGGAATGATCGCGGCCTTGTTCGCGGGCATGCTCGCGCCGACCGGTATGCAGAAGGCATTGTTTGCCATGGTGTCATGTTCAGCGGCCATCTACGGAATCGGCCGCTATCGCGAACGACAGTCCGTAACACTGGCCGGCCTGCTTGTTGGCGTCGTCAACGCCGTGATGGCTGTGGCGCTGATCGCGTACTCGGGCCATCCGCTCACATTCAAGACTCTTCTGATGGCCGTTGGTTGCGGGTTTGCCGGTGGACTGCTGACCGCTGTTTTTGCCGCCGGTGGTTTGCCGATTAACGAATCGATGTTCGGCATACTGACCGACGTTAAGTTACTTGAACTCTCAAATGCGGATCTACCGGTGCTGGGGCAGCTTGCAATGCGTGCTCCGGGAACTAACCAACACTCGCACGCGGTGGGCCAACTCGCTGAGGATGCGTGCCGGGCCGTAGGCGCAAATCCCTTGCTCGCCCGTATCGGCGCGTTGTACCACGACATTGGAAAACTTGCCGCGCCCGAGTACTTCGTAGAAAACCAGCAGGGAGACAATCCGCACGACCGATTGCGTCCATATCAAAGCGCGAAGATCATCACCAGTCACGTAACGTACGGCGCGCGTTTGGCAAAAGAGATTGGACTACCAAAAAAGATTGCAGACTTCATTCCTCAACATCACGGCACCAGAACGTTGCACTACTTCCTCCGCAAGGCGCAGGCACAGGCCAAGCCAAACGAAACCATCAACGAAGCTGACTTCCGTTATCCCGGTCCGAAGCCTCAGTTCAAAGAAGCGGCGATCATGATGCTGGCAGACTCGTGTGAGGCCGCAGCCAGATCCCTTGCGCGTCCTGATCCGGAAAACATCCGCGCTATCGTGGTGAAGATCGTGGACGCCATCATCAGCGACGGCCAGCTCGACGAGTGTGACGTTACGTTGCAGGAGTTGACGACAATTCGTGAGGCGATAATCAGTGCCCTCACCGCGATCTATCACGCGCGCATCGACTATCCCGGTTTCAATCCACCATTAACCGGACCACTGCCCGCAGGCGATCTTGACAGCGAAGAACGAGGCGTGAGTTACAGCAAGCCGTCCGAAGTTCCGATTAGTCGTGGTGGTGAAGTAGAAGACGAGGCACTACCGCGAAAAGTCGGAAAACGTTAGTCACAAAGAGGCACAAAAGACACAAAAGCCTCTTTGTGGCCTAGAACTTTTGGCGGAGTTTGGAGAAGGTTGTCTCGAGAGCTTCGGGAATTACACGCGCTTCGCCAACGGTCGTCATGAAGTTTGTGTCGCCCGTCCAGCGCGGCAACATGTGAATGTGCAGATGGTCGGCGATACCGGCGCCCGCAGCCGCGCCAAGATTCATTCCCATGTTGAATCCGGATGGTGAATAAACTTCACGCAAAGCAGTTTGTGAACGTTTCGCAAGGTCCATCATCTCGTCCGAAATCTCTTTAGCTACAGAATCAAACTCGCTGGTGTGGAGATAAGGCACCACCATCACATGGCCCGTGACGTAAGGATAAAGATTGAGCACGACAAACGCGTGTTCGCCGCGATGAAGAACAAAATTCGTCGCGTCCTGATCCGGGTTAGCCGCGATGGAACACAGAACACAGCCTTCTGTCTGTGAATCGACTCCTGACGCGATGTACTTGCTACGCCAGGGACTCCACAATCTCTGCAATTCGGATTACCTCGTTCCCGGGAATTCTCGATTAAAGGATAGGCGGCTGGCGATTGTCATCCGTGAGTCCTCGTGAGGAATTTGCTTGCGAAGTCTGGGCCGCAGCACTGTCGTCATTGATAAGCTCTTTCAACTCCTTGCCCGGTTTGAAATAGGGTACGCGCTTGGCTGGAATACTGACCGGATCGCCGGTCTTCGGGTTTCTTCCTCGGCGGGCGCCGCGTTCGCGTACACGGAAGCTGCCAAAGCCGCGCAATTCAATCTTCTCGCCCTGATTCAGCGTCTCGATGATGCTTTCAAACACAATTTCGACTAAACGTTCGGCGTCCTTTTTTGTAAGTTCCGCGGCTCTCGCTACGTCTTCGACGAGTTCTGCTTTAGTCATGCATCACCTCGATTGATTGAAATAGAGAGTCTTTAACTAACGTCTTGATAATAGCGAGGTTACGTTATTCGTACACTATCAGAAAAAGAACTCGTCGGGCAAGACTGATGCAGTTGAAACCCGGGAACGCAGGCGTCTCGCCTGAACGAAAAATGAAACGGCGCCGCCGTGAAGTTCAGGCAGAACGCCTGCGCTCCCTGGTGAATGAGAGGGTCAGGAACTACTCGTCGCCGGACTCTGCTTTGCTGAGACCAAAATCAGCCAGCTCGCCAAGTGATGCCATGCCGCCGCCGGCCTCGGAAGAATAGATCTTCGTATCGACGATCGGTTCGTCCTTGCCCACGGCGCGTGCTGAGAGCCCAATCTTCTTGGTGTCGGGATCGATGCGCAGGATCTTGAAGTCGAGTTCCTGTCCCAGTTGGACCACGTCTTCGGGTTTTGCCACGCGCTCTTCCGACAACTCAGAGATATGGCAGAGTCCTTCGAGATTGTCGTCGAGTTCAACGAAAGCGCCGAAGTTCGCGAAACGCGCAACCTTGCCGCGAACGACGTCACCGGGCTTGTGCTCCGTCGTGAACTTCTCCCAGGCGTTTGGTTCGAGATCTTTAATAGAGAGTGATAGGCGCCGGTTCTCGCTGTCGATACTGGTGATTACGGCGTCGATTTCCTGTCCCTTCTTCAGCACCTCGCTCGGATGCTTGATGCGGCGAGACCAGGAGATGTCTGACACGTGAACAAGGCCGTCCACTCCGTCTTCAATCTCGATAAAGGCACCGAAGTCCGTCAGGTTTCTGACGCGTCCGTGAACGCGCGTACCGACCTGGTAGCGCTCGTGCAGCGTTTGCCACGGGTTCTCCTGCACTTGCTTCATACCGAGGCTGATGCGGCGCGCCTTGGGATCGACACTCAACACCTCGACTTCGACCATGTCGCCAGGATTGACAACTTTGCTCGGATGCTTGACGCGCTTGGACCAGCTCATCTCGGAGACGTGCACGAGTCCTTCAACGCCAGGCTCCAGCTCTACGAATGCGCCGTAGTCGGCAACACTCGCCACGCGGCCTGACACTCTCGTGCCAACCGGAAAACGTTCCTCCACGCTGGACCACGGATCCGGGAGCAGTTGTTTGTAGCCGAGCGAGACGCGCTCACGTTCGCGATCAAACTTGAGCACCTTCACCTGGATCGTGTCGCCTACTTTGAACAACTCGTTCGGGTTCTGAAGCCGTCCCCACGACATGTCAGTCACGTGCAACAAACCATCGACACCGCCGAGATCCACGAACGCGCCGTAGTCGGTAAGATTCTTAATCTGACCTTCGACAACGATGTCCTCTTCGATCTGCTGGAGCGTCTGGTCCTTGCGGCCGGTGTTCTCCTGTTCGATTACGGCCTTGCGCGATAGGACCACGTTAGAACGCTTGCGGTTGAGCTTGATGACTTTTGCTTCGATTATCTGGTTACGCAGGCTGTCGAGATTTCTGACGGGCCGCACATCGACTTGCGAACCGGGCAGGAACGCGGCAATGCCGTCGATATCAACGCGCAGGCCGCCCTTGATGCGATCGACAACGCGGCCCTTGACGTTGCTGCCTTCACGATAAGCCTTCTCGAGATCGTCCCACGCTTTCATGCGCACGGCATCGGCGCGCGAAAGCACCGGAAGACCATCGGCGGTCTCCATGCTCTTTACCAGCACTTCAACCTCGTCGCCGGCTTTCACGGTGAGTTGTCCGTTTTCTGTGAACTCTGCCGGGTTGACGATGCCTTCAGACTTGTACCCAAAATCAATGACGACACCGCGCTCGCTGAGGCCTACGACGGTGCCACGCACGACTTCGCCTTCTTCGAGAGTCGCTTGCTCTTGTTCGAATTGATCGAGAAGTTGTCCGAAATCGACGTCGCCGACCGCGCGTGACTCGTCAGCATCATCGACATCTGTTTGGGTTGCTGTTCCGGATTGCGAAGCCACTATCGTGCGCTGCGGCTGGGTCTCTGGCTTGTTGGAATTCGTTTGATTGTCCTCGCTGTCGTTCAGCTTGGGTTGTTCACTAGACATGCATACTCCTGTAGTTCCCGGCAAATTTCAGCGCGTGTGACGATCATATCGCGCTCACTGAGCCGCAACAATCAGCGCAGGTCTTCGCCGACTGGCGGACAGTGTTCAGCGGCTATCAATTTGTTGACCTTGGCGTTGCCGGGAGTTGAAGCTGGCGAGGAAGCGAGCCGTTTGGAATTTGGAATTGTCGAGCTAATTAGTTTCGATTACCGCCCTGCCGTTTAGTCACCCCGCTTGGTCCGACAAACACCCGCCGCCGATTTTTCGGGTAGGGCGGCAATGTACACGCCTGCGCGAGCGCATGTCAAGGCAACAGCGCGCAGGTCATGTACATGTTACACAGTTGTTAATGCGCGGACGAAAGCGTGTCTGAAGTTCGCGGCACGACGTAGACACCCGCTGAGTGTGAGCCGACAAACAGCACGTTCTGATCGTGCGCATCGAAGGCCAGCGCCCAGATCCTTTGACTCGGCAAACGTCTTCCCTTCGGATCGATGCGTGCCCACGTTACGCCGGCATTTGTGCTGCGATATACACCGCCACCGACTTCGCTCACCTGATAAGCGTTGCCCACAAAGATCTCGTCGCCGTTACGCGGATTCACGAGAATGCTGGTGAAGTCGCCAAACGGCAGATTGCCGCCGCGGCGGCTCCACGTGGCGCCACCATCGTGCGACATGAAGAGCGCCTGCTTGGTCCCAACGTAGATGTAATCCGGCCGTTGCGGATCTTGCACGATCGTATTCACCGGTACCTCGTTCGGAATTCCTTCAACTTTCCGCCACGTGCTACCGCTGTCGCGCGAGACGAGAACGCCGGAACCGGGCGTCCCGACAAAGATCGTCTCCGGTGCTTTCAGGTTAGTTGAAATACACGTCGTGCGAGGATCGTAGTTGCCGTAAGAAAGTTTCTGCCAACCCTTGTTCGGATCGAGACTGCGATACAGACCCGTATTGGTAGCTGCGAGATACCCCGGTTTTTGAGTCTCGACGTCGACCGTATGGACCAACGCGCTTACTGCGTCCGCCAGAATGAGGTTAGAACCTTCGGTACTTGCCGAACCAGTACCAGCATCAATACCGAGTGCTGCGAGCGTGATCGAATCGAGCTTGCCGGTAACGGGCAGATGCCGATCTGTTTGAAACTTCTTCAGGGCGGAAACTGTGGCGGATCCCATCTTGCCGTCAGGTTCGCCGAGATGATAACCGGCGTTGAGCAGCGCTTGTTGCAGTTGAAGAATGGTCTCGTCGTTAGTCTTTGGGGTTGCTGTGCGAGTTCGCGCGGTGGCAGCAGTGCGGCTTGCTCCCTTTTTTGCCGCCGGCTTCTTCTTAGCAGGCGTTGTCGGTGACCACACTGGCGCCCACGATGCGCCACGATCGATTGAACGGTAGACACCCAGATTTGTACCCAGGTACAGCAAGTCTGCGTTACGCGTGTCCTGCACAATCGCATAAGTGATAAGACGCGAAGGCATGCTGCGCATCGATGGCCGCCACGTCTCGCCGTTGTCGTTGCTCACGAAAAGAAAACCGCCGCCTGTCGCAGTGTTGATGGTCGATGCGTAAATGCGATTCGGAGCTTCGCGGTCCGCAAGAATCGTATAGGCGAATCGGCCACTGAACCCACCGTTAGTTGGCGTGAACGATTTGCCGCCGTCGTTTGAAACCATCACGCCGTAGTTGTTGGTTCCGATGTAAACCGTATCGGGACGCGACGGGTGCACGGCGATCGAATTGATTTCGAGTTGGCGTGAGGTAGTCACCATCCACGAGTCGGCGTCGCCGCCTTTATCGGATCGCCAGAAACCTTCCGTCGTACCGGCGAACACGATACCCGGAACTGACGGGTGTTGCATGATTGCGCGCGTCCGGCGCGACTGCGAGGGAATGCCCTGCACTTTGCGCCAGCTCTCGCCTCCGCTCTTGCTCTCATAAATGCCGCTGCATGCAGAAGCGATGATGTGATTCGGGTCGTGTGGATCGATGTCAATCGCGAAGATGTCGGAGTCGTCGATCATTCCGTTCCGGATCGACTTCCATGTTTGACCGCCGTCCACTGATTTGTACGGCAAATAGAATGTGCCCGCGTAGATCGTGTCTGTTGTACGCGGATCGATTGCCAGCGATTCAACGTGCTGCAAGCCTGGAACGTTGGTGGTCGGAAGTTGCTTCCAGGTTTCCCCTGCGTTGTCGGAGCGAAAGATAGTATTGAACGTGCCCGCGATCAGCGTGTCAGGATTTGATTCAGATTGAGCAAGCGAATGAAGCGCCTCATTCTTTAGCTGCGCGCTCTCTTTCCAGGTGACGCCGCCGTCGGTCGATTTGAAAAACCCGCCCGGCAGATCGTGCCGGTGCCCACCTACGTAGATAACGCGCGGATTGCGTGGATCGACGATGATGTGATCGACGAACAGTTTCGGCTTACCAAAGTTATAAAGCAGTCGCCATTGGCGGCCTGCGTCCTCAGAGGTATAGATCTGTCCGTCAAGCGTGCCGAAGTAAAAACGATCGGGATTGGACGGATCGACGACGAGCCCACGTACGTCGCCTCCCGGAGGTCCCGTGGTGCGCCAGTCGTTTGAGTACAGAGCCGGATCGGTAGGTTCTCCGTCAGCCAACACGACCGCTGATCGGGTCGTCACGCCGAGGCCAAGACAAAAGAGCGCAAGTAAAGCAATCAGCAGGGGGAGCCGCACATTTAATATCATCGTTATCTCATCCAGGGTTTAATTCATCTGGAGCACGTCGCTCACCTGCCCCATAGTTTATTACAGTTTCGTTGCTTTGTGTCTGAAAAGCTGGGGGACACGGTAGGATGCCCAACAATGAACGGGCGATGCTCTTGAGAAAGAGCATCGCCCGTTTCGGTTAAAGGTTTGGCCAGCTTTAACTAAGCCAATCCGTGATTAGTTTATTCGTCGTCTCCGCGTCGCCGGCGTGGCGCTGGTTTGCGCTTGCACTCCGGACACGGCGAGATGACGTTGGACGTATCGACCGTGGGCGCGTCTGCCCCTGAAGGTACGATCCAGAGCTGAACCGTCAGGTCTGAACGGCATCCGCCGTCAACGACCGTGATTCGTCCAGCTTCGATTCCGCGCGTATTGACGAGGTAGTCCTTAGCGCGGTCGCCACGTTGTTGCGCCTCACCGGCACAAGTTCCGTAGACGATGATCGTAGCAGTTGACGTCGGATCGTTCTGCAACTGGATGGCGTAGTTGTCGAGTCTGGCTTTCTCATCGTTGAATCTGATGTTGCCGTACTCGTCAAACTTCTGCGCCAGGCGCTTCGGCGGTCTGATGCCCGTAGTGCACGAGTTGGTCGTGCCAGTGCAGCTCGGATCCGCGCCGCCAATGCTGACGGTCG
>Ga0207675_100006944_pt1 | contig 10710 bp, 11 predicted proteins | sample KBSSwiS42_FD_184305 | JGI IMG/M metagenome (GOLD analysis project Ga0207675, IMG submission 184305) | Switchgrass rhizosphere microbial communities from Kellogg Biological Station, Michigan, USA - KBS Switchgrass S4-2 (SPAdes) (version 2) | ecosystem: Host-associated > Plants > Roots >...
CCGACGGCGGCACCCATTCTCCCATGGCGAGGCCGGCCGTGAAAGCCGCCTCGCCGCCGGCGGCCGCCGCGGCCTGCTCGGACATGCGCGTGCGCACCACGCCCGGTGCGATGGCATAGGCCAGGATGTTCTTGTTCGCATAGTTGCGCGCGATCGTCTTGGTGGCGGACAAGACCGCTCCCTTCGATGCCGCGTAGGCTAGCGCCCCATGGCCTCTCCGCCCGGCAATCGACGAGAGATGAATGATGGATGCTCCATCGCGCAGCTTGGGAGTCGCTGCGCGGCTCAACAATGCCAGCCCCTTTGCGTTGACATCGAAGCAGGCATCCCAATCGGCGACGGTGAAATCCTCGACGCCGCCGCGGCGAGTGACGGCGGCATTGTTGACCAGTACGTCCAGCTCGCCGTAACGATCGGTGGTGCTGGCAATTGCCTCGCGACATCCCTCGGAGCTGCGGATATCGGCGATCACCGCCATGCAATCCCCGCCGAGTGCGCCGATCCACCGGCAAGTAGCCTCGGCACGCGTACGATCTATATCGACTACGCTCACTCTGGCGCCCTGTGCTGCGAACAGCAAGGCCATCGCGGCGCCAGTACCGAGAAATGTACCCTCGGATCCGGCGCCGGAGATCAGTGCGACCTTGCCCGCCAACCGTTGGCCGGTCAACGGCAGGTGCGAATTGAGTCGAGCTTCAATGGCGTGGAGTTCGTCATCGCTCACCGGCGGGCTTCCTCAATATTTTGGCTCGCGCAACAGGGCGACCGCGCCGTCGCACACGGTGGCCATGACTTCGGTGCCGGGTGGATACCAGCGCGGAACCTCGACTAGGTCGATTCTTTTTCCCGACTCTGCCCCGGTCGCGCGACAGTAGCTCGTGTCGATCAGCGCCAGCCGATGAACTGCGCCCTGTTCATCCCTGATGACGATGTCGATTGCGGTGGACTGCTCAACCACGCCTACCACCGGGGCGGCATCTCCAGGCAGCACGCAGCGCACGTCGAAGGAAACGCGAAAGTGACGGTCCGACCGATTGCGCAGGCCGCTGTGAGGCAGATGCCGATCGAAGATCACCACGTCCCCGGGAAGATAGTCGGCGCTACGCCAGCAATGTGCGGGAATGGCCTCGGTTGGAATCGGAAAGCGCGGTGGCCGATTGCGATCGTGCAGATACCCCGTGCGATGCATGCCCTGCGCCACGGCGAGCCCTCCAACGATCCGGCTCACGGGCCACAGCGGCAGCCAGGCCGTCAGACAGCGATAGCCTTCGTTGTAGAACCCATCCTGATGCGGATAGGTGAAGCGGCTCTCACCCACTCGTTCGCCAGGCGGCGTAATGCGCAGCTCCGCCACCGGCACCCACTGCGGTTTCGCACCCAGAACGCGAGCGAAGAAACTTTCCACCGCGGGCGACGCAAGAAAGTCCCGCCAGCGGCGCGACCGGGACAGGCCCGGAAACATCTCGTAGCCCGCGTGCGTGGCCTTGGGGAATCGCTCCATCGACTGCCCGTTCCACAACGGTGTCTGCTCCCGCGCATCCACGACGTCGATGGCTTTGAGTTGGTCCAGCACGGGTGCACGGAATCGTTCCACGGCGGCCAGCGGCAGCACGTCCCGGAAATACCAGTATCCGTTCGCTTCCCATTGATGGGCCAGCGCCGCGGGATCATCGAGCAGCCCGGTGGACTCCTGCATGGGCGGCAACTGCTGGACTTCGACGGCGATGGCATTGCTCATGGAGAGACACGGCTGGTGCGATGCCAATTGATATTACACAATATGATGACCGATCAGCGATCCGTTTCACAATGCCCGCGGGAGAAATGACTATCGTGCAATCTGCCCCCGCGGAAAGCCGCTCTGCCGACGCTGCGTCATCGCGCAGCTCCCCTGGTTACGCGTGGTGGATTCTGGCCGTGTTGTTGATCGTGTACACGCTGTCGTATATCGATCGAACCGTCATCTGCAGCGTCGCGGCCATCGCGATTCCGATTGCGATCGTGGTGCTGTGTCTCGGCATCCGCGACTATCGTCGCCAGCTGTCGTCGTCAGGTTGACACTGGCGCGCGCCAGGTCTCGATCGCCTTCCAGATCGCAGCTTCATCGTGCAGCGTCGCGAATCGTCCGGTCCGCTGCGATTTGCCCAGCGCCTGGCGCACATCCTGAAGCAGGCGCTTGATCAGTTCCTGATAGTACGGGCTGCCGCTCTGGATGCCTTCGGGCAGTCGGTCGTCGACTTCGATTTCTACAGGGCCCGCCTCCCCCAAGCGCATTCCGCGGAGCGTCGCGCCGCCGACCCAGCCTCCGGTGCCGCCATCGAAAATCAAAGCGCCCCGATCTCCATGCATCACCCATGTGAGGCTGGGCATGCAAGGACAGGCAAAGCTCGCTGCGATGGTCGATGGCGCTCCGCCGGGCAATCGCGCAGTGAGCGCAGCACTATCTTCAGCGTCGATCGGCCGCATGGGTCCGGGCGTTCCACCCGGTGTGTTCGGTCTTTGCGGCTTGGCGTCGATGAGATGCGGTGTGTATCCTGCCACCGCTTCCAGCCCACCGAATAGATGACGATGCAGATCGATCAAGTGCGAAGCGTAGTGAGGCAGCATGCCGCCGCCATGCGGTTTCGAGTAATGGAAACTCCACCATCGCATGCTGTCGATCTCTGGATCGACCGCGAAAGCGCCCACCAATGTCAGCGCCGACAAACGCAGCTTGCCGAGGTAACCTGCATCGATCGCTTGCTTCAGACGAATGACGCGCGGCTCGTAGCGGAACTCGTGATCTACTGCATGCAACAGACCACGGGCATCTGCCCTGGCAGCCAATGCGCTCACTTGGCTGCTGCTGATGCCGGCGGGCTTCTCGCAGATGAAGGGGACGCCCGCGTCGATGACGTCGCCCAGCACTTCTGCATGGGTGTAGGGCGGACTGACTATGAACAGCAGATCCAGCGGCATTGCCAGCAGTTGCGCTCGACTGTCCGCAACTGTCTTCGCGCCGTAGGTTTCGGCTGCGTTCGCAGCGGACGCGGCATCTACGTCGAAGACAGCCGTGAGCTCCACTCCCGGTGAGCTGGCGACCGCTGGCAACGGCGCCCTGCGAGCAAAATTTCCGGTGCCGATGATTCCGACTTTCATGATGCTTCTCCGGCCTGCTTCGTGACCATGCCTGACATCAGCAGCGCATCAGCCCTTCGCCGCCGGCTGTCGCTGAGCCGCGGAGGCCGTGAACTCCAGGCTCAGACCATAACCCAGCTCGTCCTGCATGCGCTGCTTCCAGTGTCGCATGAAGATTGCGCGAGTATGTCGACGACATAACTCCGGCTTCGCTGCGATCTGCGCACCCAGTTCCCAGGCGCGATTCATCAAACGATCGGCGGGCAGCACTTCGCCGACTACGCCGAGACGCTTGGCTTCCTCGGCGGACAACTTCTCGCCGGTCATCAGGAAATAGCGCGCACGATTGGGACCGAGCAGCAGCTGCCAGCAAACGTGCACGCCGTCGCCGGGCACCGTTCCGTTCGGGAAATGTCCCACGTCGGCTATGACCGCATGATCCGCGGCCAGCACGACGTCCGACAGCACCGCCACCTCGGCATGCAGCAACGCCGGCCCGTTGATCGCTCCGATGACGGGCACCGGAATGTCGAGCAATTTCAAGATCAGATCCAGCCCTTCGCGATACATGCGGTCGTAGAATCGCGGCGCATCGTGGTAATCGGCGGGCATGTCCGACCTGTCGAAGGTTTCGCAAAACGCTCCGCCGCTGCCGGTGAGGATCACCACGCGATTCTCCGGATCGCTGGCGACATCGGCGAACGCCCTGCCGAGCTGCGCATGAATGCCGGTCTCGGCGATGGAGAACAACAATGGTCCGCCCGCGGTGTGCAGGCTCATCGCAAGCACGCCGTCGCGGCGCTCGAAGCGAATGTTGCGATAAGCCTCGCGATAGCTGTCCAGCTGCATACGGAACTTTCCTCGTCGACCAAGGGGATCTGCGCGACGCGACAGTGCGGCGGCCACGGTTTTGAATAGTGTAATATCAATTCACGCACGGCGCGCCTGGAAGCTGTAATGTATGGACCGGGCCGCGACGCCACATCGACAAGGGGACGGAACGAAACGCTCCCGCAGACAGGAGGACCATCATGAGCGATGCCACCCCTCGCCTTCGCTTTGCACCGGTCGCGCGCTATCTCTCCCGGGAGATTGCCGGGCAGGAGAGCGCCAAGATCTGGCCCAAGGTCTGGCTGATGGCCGGACGGCTCGAGCAGCTCAAGGAGGTGGGCGACTTCCTGACGCTCGACATCGATCGCGAATCCATCATCGTGGTGCGCAGCTCCAGGACCGAACTCAAGGCGTTCTACAACGTCTGCCAGCATCGTGGCCGGCGACTGAAGGAAGGATGCGGCAATACCGGTAAAACTATTACCTGCAGCTTTCATGGCTGGCGCTGGGGCATCGACGGCAAGGCGCAATACATCACCAACGAGGAAGACTTCGAGCCCTGTGCCGGCTATTCACGCGACCTGCTGGGCTTGCAGCCGGTGAAACTGGATACCTGGGGCGGCTGGATTTTCGTATCCATGGATCCGGACATCGAACCGCTGTTGCAATGGCTGGCGCCGATTCCCGAGGTCTTCGAGCACTACGAGTTCGAGAACTGCCGGATCAAATGGGCGATCACGCTCACGTTCCCCTGCAACTGGAAGGTGGCGCTCAATGCCTTCAACGAGCAGTACCACGTCGAGATGACGCACTCGCAGCTCAACAAGTATGGCCTGGCGAAAGCGCCCGGCAAGGCGCACGGCAAGCACTCGCAGTTTCTCATCGATGCGACGTCCGGCTCGTCGAACCTGGGAACAGCCAATGCGCGGTTCAAGGATCTGGTGGAGACGATCGAGTACCGCGAGGCGGAACGCGATCGTCTGCTGTCCGCGCTGATTTCGGAATACTCGCTGCAGGCATCGAAGAACCTGCGTAATCACGTCACGCCGGAAATGACGCCGGCGCAGATCGTCGCGAAGTATCGCGAGCTGCATCGGACGGAAATGGAAGCCGCGGGCGCCAAGTGGCCGGACCAGCTCACCAATCAGGACATGGCTCGCGCCGGCGTCGACTGGCATGTCTTTCCCAATTTCATTTTCCTGCCGAGCATCGATGGCGCCCTGTACTACAGGGCGCGGCCGAATCCGACCAATCCCGAGGAATGCTGGTACGACATCTGGTGGATGCAGCGTTACGGCGAAGGCAAGGAGCCCGAGTACGAGCACAAGTTCTTTCCCACTCTGGAAAGCGCCGCCGGCGTCAACCCATTCCTGGAGCAGGATTTCAGCAACATGCGGGCGGTGCAGCTCGGCATGCATTCGCGTGGTTTCCGCGGAGCTGTCTACAATCCGCTGCAGGAAATACCCATCAGCAATTTCGAGAAAGTGCTCGACGAGTATTTGCAGCGCTAAGTTACTCGGTCACGCCACACGGGGGAATTGCATGGCGAATCTGGAGCAGCAGAGCCGCACGGCTCAGGAATTCATTCTCAACATCGGCAAGGGCGGAGTGGCGCCTGCGCGTTATGCGGACGATCTGACTGCGTGGTCGCTGCTGTCCGGCATGATGGACAAGACTCTGTATCTTTCCAAGCTGGATACGGTGCGGCAGATCTTCACGCCGCCGCTGGAAATCACTGTCGATACCGTGACGGCGCAGGCCGGGCGCGTAGTCATTCAAGCCAGATCGACGGGCGTGCTGTTCAATGGCACCCACTACAGCAACGACTACATGTTCCTGGTCGAGTTCGACAGCGACGATCGGATAACACATGTGCGCGAGTACTTCGACTCCACCCGGGCGATCCAGGCGCTGGTGCCCGCCATGCGGGAGTGGAATGCTCGCCACGCGGCATCGCCGGCCTAGTTGACCAGTCATCGCGGGGATCCATGGCGCAGGATAAATTGCGGGTCGCGCTGGTCGGCGCGAACTGGGGCTTGACCCATGTGGCAGCCTGGCGGTCGCTGCCTGACGTGGAACTATGTGCTATCTGCACTTCGCGCCAGGAAACGGCGGACAAAGTCGCTGGATCTCACGGCATCCCAGCGGCCTACGCAAGCGTCGAACGCATGATGTCCGAAGCCCGACTGGACGTCGTCGACGTCACGCCGCGTCCTTCGATCCGCGCTCCCATCGCTCATCAGGTGCTCGCTCACGGCAAGCATCTGCTGCAACCCCTGCCCTTCGCACTGAACCTGTCCGAGGGGCATACGCTGCGTCGAGTAGCTCAAGAAGCCGGCCTGGTCGCGATGGTCGAGAATCTGCATCGCTATTCACCGAGCTTCCGCCAGGCTCACGATCTGATTCGGCAGGGCGTCATCGGCGAAGTGCGTACCTTCGCCGCTTCGGTTCGCACCAGTATTCTCCTGGATCCGCCGGCAGGCTTCGCCTACTACTGGTTGCTCGATCCGCAAAGTGGGGCCAGCGCGCTGCGAAACTTCGGCGCCCACATGCTGCACGTATTGGAGTGGTTCCTGGGACCCGCGCGTTGCGTGGCCGCACGGATCGCCACGCATCTGCCGCTGATTCAGAAGGCAGACGGTTCGACTGCTGCAAACGGCACCAGCGACAGTGCGGTAGTGCTGCTGACCTACGACGACGATGTAGACGGCACGATGGATATCTCCTGGTGCCGGCCGGGCCAGAACTCTTTCAGCCTGGATTTCGTCGGCTCGCGCGGCCGCATCGTGCTCGAGTGCGAGGGGCTAGGGCCGAGGAAGGCTGAGCTGTATCTTACCGACAAACCTCACGGCGTCTCTCGCAAGCTGTCCATCGATCCCGCCTACCGGCAAGGATCCACCGTCGCGTCGCAGGACGATACGTTGGAGAGTCTCATGTTCATGTGCCGCGCCATGGCGGATGCCATCCGTAGCCGCAAGCCGAATTCAGTCGAGCCCAACTTCGACGATGCTCTGCGAATCATGGAGACGGTCGAAGCCGCCTATCGGGCCAGCGCCGAGCGACGCTGGATCGATGTAGCGGAGTTCAGCGCCGCCAGCCGGCGCTGATCGGGCAAGGCATTCGTGTCGATGGACTGCAGCGACTCTCCCCTGGAGGCTTTCGTGCACGATCTCGAACGGCTGGTGGCGATCGAGGACATCAGGAGACTCAAGGCGCGGTACTGCTACTGCGTCGATACCCCTCGACTGGGAAGGATTTCGTCCCACCGGCACCGATTCCGACAAGATCCGGAAGCGCATCGTGCTCTCAAGCAACTTGTCTACTTTCGCGACCGAGGTTTGCCGGCATCCGCGCTAGAGTGATGAGAGGCAGCGCGGTGATGATGCCGAACGAGAGTGTCACTACGCGCAGCGCGAATAGGTCCGAGCTTTGACCGGCTATCGATTGCAGCAGCGCGCTGGCCGCTCCTACGCCCAGGACCATGAAAATCTGCTGCAGGATGGACGTCATGCTGGTCGCCTGCCCCATCGCATGCGGCGCGATTTCCTCGAATGCGAGCACGGTGGTTGCGGACAAGGTCAGCGAGCGCGCGATGCCATGGACGAACAGCAATACGCCGCCAAGGATCGCGACGCCGCTGCCGCTCAGCTCCGCCAACGCGGCGAACGTGATTGCCGAAACCGCCACGCCACCTGCCATGCCATTGCGAAAGCCGAAGCGGTCGTACACCCGTGCGACCAGAGCCTTGGCCACCATCGAGCCGAGCGGATAAGCGAGCATGACCAATCCTGCTGCGCTCGCCGACAAGCCGAGACCTGTTTGCAGCAGCAGCGCAGTGAGCAACGGAGCGGATCCGATCAGGAGTCGCAGATTGCATTCGACGATCATGCTCACCTTGAGCGTGCGCTTTTTCAGCAATTCCAGATCGAGCAGCCCTCCGGTCCTGCGTCGCGAATGCACCACGAGCGCAGCCAGAAGCAACGCGCCGAGCAGACAGAGGCCGCCCGCCATTTCGGCCGCTCGCCCATGACCCAGCAGCTCGATGCCGGCGGCGATGCTGGCCGTGCCGACAGCCGCGAGCACGATGCCGACGAGGTCGATCGCCGGCGGGCTGTGCAATTCCTGACCGCGCTCGACGAATCGCGTGACTGCGATGAAAGCGAACAGACCGAGCGGAATGTTCACCAGGAAAATGGCGCGCCAACCGACCAGATCCGTGAGCACGCCGCCGATCGCCGGCCCGAGCAACGGACCTAGCAGAGCCAGCGTCGAGAACGTAGACAACGCATCTACTCTCTGCTCGCGCGTCGTCGATCGCAGCACCAGCAGTCTGCCCACCGGCAACAGCACTGCGGCGGACATTCCACCGAAGAGGCGGGCGGCGACGAGGACGGGCATCGATGGGGCCAATGTACAGGCGACAGCAGCCACCATCGTCATAGCAATCGCCACGCGGAACACATTCCGGCCACTGAAGCGATCGCCCAGCCAGCCGCCCAACGGCACGATGCTGGCGACGCCGATCAGGTAGGCGACGATGGCAAGCGATGCGTTCAACGGCGCCACACCCATGGCCCTGCCGATTGCAGGCAATGCCATTGCCGTGGCGCTCGAGTCGATGGTCTGCAGCATGACGCCGCTGCCGGTTGCGACGGCGACCCAGCGGGCCGTGCGGTGATCGACGGCCTCTTGGCCCCGCGTCGTCGGCTCAGTCACGTCAGATCGACTCGCCGCCGTCGACAGTCAGCGTGGTTCCGGAGATGAAACTGGCGCGAGGCGATGCCAGGAAGGCGATGGCCTGGGCCACTTCCTCCGGCTGTCCCAACCGGCCCAGCGGAATCTCTTTCACTTTCTGTGTCCGCAGCGCTGCATCCGCGGCGATTGCGCCGCCGCTTCCCGCATCGATCCAACCCACGCGAACTGCATTGGCGCGCACGCCATAGCGCCCCTCTTCCTTCGCCACGGCGGACATCAATCGATCGACCGCCGCCTTGGCTACCGACGACAAGGCGCCTTTGATCTCGATCCGCCCGGCCTGATAGGTCGTGGTCGCAACCAGCGAGCCCCGACCGCGAAGCAATGCCGGCAACGCCGCACGCACGACGGCCAACAGTCCCATCACATCCACATCGAAGGCGCGGGCCCACTGCTCCGCCGTGAGCCTGCTGACGAAATTGAACTGCTTGCGCGTGCCGGCAATGTAGACGACAGTTCCAACTGCGCCTGCCGCTCGCTCCGCAGCTTCGACGGCGGCAATCGCGCTGGAATCTGCGTTGTCCAGGAGATCGATCTGTACGATGGATGCCTGCGATCCCGCCTCGCGCACTTCATCGGCAAGTTGCTCGGCTCGACCGGCTTGCGAGTGATAGCCAATCACCACGTGAGACCAGTCCACGGCAAGCGCTCTGCAGACAGCCGATCCCAGCCCGCCCGTTCCGCCGATGACCAGCGCGGCGCCTGCAGTCGTTGGTGGATAGCTCATCGATTCACCCGCTACGCGGCACACGACTGCTACAGCCACAGACGCAGCGCACGCAAGGTGACTTCCGCAGGCGTCGTGGCTTTGTCCTGTCGATCGACGAATACATGAACCGACTCGCAATAGGCAATACAGCGTGCGTCGCCGAAAATTCCCAGGCCGAAGTGCACCGAGCGGGGAGTGATCCGTCGCACGCTGGATGCCAGCTCCATATTACGCGATCGCGCCGTCGCCAGCTCCCAGACCTTGACGCTTCCAACGACGCCTCGCAGCGAACCTCGAGGCAATTCGTTGCGATGGATGATATGACGCATCAGATCCGATCGTGCCTGCTCGGCGTGACGCGCAATGGCGCTGGCGCCGATTCGTCCGGCGACATCCAGATCCGCGAACCGCGGCGTGAGCGCGCTGCGGAAAGAATAGGATTGGGGATCGAGCAGTTGTGGATCGAGCGCGTCGCGGCTGATACTGGCCTCGCTATCGGCGATTCCCGGGATTGCTGTTGGCGATACTCGCGACAGCAGAGCTGCATTCTCCAGCGTCGCTGCGATCAGGCACTCCTGCAGATTGATGCAGCGGTCGCTCTGAAACAACGCCGAACCGATACGCACCGCGCTCGAATCCCATCCGAGTATGCCCACTCCCGCGATGAGGGGTGAAGGCCAGCGGCCGATTCGCAGATAGTCGGTCTGTCTATGCATGGGGCGCACTTCCCGCAGCTCCGCCATGGACAAACCCAGCTGCTGGGTCCAGAACCGGTTCTGCGCCTCGTCGTGCAATCCATAGGTCACGGCGTTGTTGAGATGCCCCACGGCATCGAGGTCGCCATAGCGCACCTGCAGGGACGTTCGATAGGAATACGCTGCGAGCTGCCGGCTCAGGCGTAGCCTGTCGGAGGAATCGGAACTCGTCAACGCTCGAAATCTCCCATCGATGAGAAGCGCCGCCGGTCTCAGTCCGGTATGCCGAGCCCGGCGCGAATGCACTTGCCGATCGCCAGAGCCGGATCGGTCGCCGGCGTCTGTCCGTAGTACATCTTGTTGTGGACAATCGCAACAGCCAGCTCGTAGTCCGTATCCGCCCAGCCGAGCGAGCCGCCGGTGCCAAGACTAAACAGGATGTTGGCGCGGCTGCCTACCGAAGGTTTCTGCGGGCCGCCCAGCCAGAAGCTGCCGTAGCTCAGCGGCGTGGCGTGACCTAGATACGCATCGATCTCTTCGGGGTTGGGACGTAGTTGCGCCATCCGTTCCACCGACTTGGGCGAGAACAAACGAACGCCGTCG
>Ga0207675_100006947_pt1 | contig 10709 bp, 10 predicted proteins | sample KBSSwiS42_FD_184305 | JGI IMG/M metagenome (GOLD analysis project Ga0207675, IMG submission 184305) | Switchgrass rhizosphere microbial communities from Kellogg Biological Station, Michigan, USA - KBS Switchgrass S4-2 (SPAdes) (version 2) | ecosystem: Host-associated > Plants > Roots >...
CAGGGACGAGCGGCTCCAGCGAACACCCTCCGACGGCGAAGCAGACTTCGGTCGTGCACTCGGCGCTGTTGCAGCAAGCGCCACCGGGCGGGACCGTGCCCTGGAAGACCCGGCGGCAGAGCGGCGTGGCGAAGAATCGCCATTCCGCGAACATCCAGTCGATCTCATCCCAGCACTCACGCGGCAGGGCGTCGATGCAGGCCGCCGCGGCGGCGGGGTCGTAGTGGGCCCGGCCGCTCTTGACGAGAGCAATTGCGTCGACCGGACCGCTCCCGACGATGTCGCGCGTAGCGGCACAGGTCGCGACGTCCGGATAGAGCGAGCAGTCAACCGCGCGCTGGCAGATCGCTGTCACCACCGCGTCTGCGTAATCGTCGAGCGCGATCGGACCGGTGATCGGTCCGCCATCGGTCTTGCTCGGGCTACGGCCGCACGCGGCGAGCAGCACGCAACCGATCGCCGCGTTCCGAAACGTCGCTTTCATGGGCGGTCATTATGCCGCGGTTCCCACTCGCCGCGCATGATCGCCAGCGTCAGCGGCGCCAGGAGAAAGCTGAGCGCCGTGCCGATTCCAACGGTGAGGCCGATGGCGCGCAGCGCCTGCGTGCGCGAGAGCGCCAGCAGGCCGAACGACAGCATCGTCGTGATCGCCGCGCCCCACAGGCTCATCGTCGTCGGGCCGATGTTGCGTTCCTGGCCGCATTCGACCAGGAACACCGTGTAGTCGACGCCCATGCTCAGCACCATCAGCAGCGACAGGACGTGCAGCAGGTTCGCCTCCACGCCCAGCACACCCAGCACGCCCAGCGTCGCCGCGCCCGCGAGCACCGCCGGTCCCAGGGCGGCCAGCACGGGGCGGATCCGCCGGTAGCGGAAGAAGAGGATGACGAAGATGAGGACGTGGCCGATCCCGATCGCCTGCAAGGCCTGGATGCGGAAGCGGGCGTAGGTCTCGTTGAGGAACCGCACCTGGTCGAAGATGCGCACGCCGGGAAGATCCGCGAGGGTCGCGGTCAGCGCGGCGGGATCCTTCAGATCTTTCACGAAGGTCAGGACGCCGACCTCGTCGCCGAGCTGGACGATGAACGGCCGGACGACGGTGTCCAGCGGCGAGGCCCGCAGATCGGCGAGGCGCAGCGGCGGCACCGCCGGCGGCGCGTGCAGCGCGCTCGCCGTCTGGCGGAAAGGCTCGAACGCTTCGGGCTTGAACCCTTCCCGTTGCAACGCGCTCAGCGTCCGTCCGGCCAAGTCGGGGACGGCCGCGACCGCCGCGCGGCTGCGCGTCTGGAGATCGGCGGACCACAGGAACGAGTGCAGCGAGACCACCGCGCTGACCAGCCCGTCCTGGCGCGCCTTCTCGAGGCGGGCGGCAACCTGGTCGTTCACGCGCAGCGCCTCCTGCTCGTCGCGCGCGCTGACGATCACGAGGCGGCCCTCGTCGACGCGCGACACCAGCGCTCGCACGCGCTCGGTCTCCGCCTTCAGCGCGGGATCCGCGGCGTTGATGTCGGCCAGCGAGTCGCGCCAGCGCAGCATCGGCAGGCCGACCAGGCAGGCGACGCCCGTCAGCCCGACGAAGGCGGCGGCGGCGCGGCGGTGGCGGCGCAACCAGTCGAGCGCGCGCTCGCCCACGGCGGAGCCGCGTTCCAGCCAGACAGCGCGGCGCGGCCGGGCCCGCAACAGGGGCGGCAGCACGTAGCGCGTGACGGCTATTGCGCCCAGCATGCCGACCGCCGAGGCGACCGCCATCTCGCGCACGCCCGGGAACGACGTCCAGAGCAGCGCGATGAACCCGGCGGCGGTGGTGACGCCGCCCATCAGCGCGCCCATCCAGACGCGGGCGATGGCGTCGTCGGCGGACTCGTCGGGCGCGAGCACGCGGTGGGTGAGCACCAGGATCGGGTAGTCGATCGCGACGCCGATCAACGTCGAGCCGATCGCCAGCGTCAGCCCGTGCACCTGACCGAACAGCAGCAACGCCACCGTGATGGACGCCAGCCCGCCGCCGACGACGGGCAGGACGCCGATCGCGATGTTCCGCGGCGACGCGAACATGAGGATCAGCACCAGCAACACGGCGGCGGTCGACAGGATCGAGATCTGCGTGAGGTCAGTGGTCATCCGCCGTTCCGCGTCGACGGCGATGGGCGCCACGCCCGCTTGCTGCAGCGTCAGCCCGCCGCCCGCTTGCCGGTTCGCCTCGTCGAAGGCGCCCCGGATCGCCGCCAGCAGCGGGCGCTGCGCGGCGCTGTCCAGCGCCGAGTGCCGGGCGCCGACGAAGATGATGGCGTGGCGGCGATCGGGCGTGACGAACTGATCGCCGTCGACCTCCAGCGATCCGGCGCGCGCGCGTTCGAAGCGGCGGAGGATCGCCGGGAACCACCCCAGCGGGTCCGACGGCGCGAGGCGAGAGAACATCGACGCCATCGGCGACGACATCTGTTCCTTCAGGCCGCGCGCGGCTCGCTCGATCGCGGCGTCGGACAGCGCCGCGGCGACCTCCGTCTCGGGTCGATCCGACACGAAGTAGGGGAGGCGCTGCGCGTACAGCTTGTAGACCGCCTCCGCCATCGCCGGCGTCGGGCCGCGTTCCAGCCAGGCGACCTCGGGATGGGCGGACAGCGTCGCCGCCATCGCGGCGGCGGCGCTCTTCACGGCCTGCGGATCCGACCCACCGACGTCCAGGATCAGCGTTCGCGTCAGGGTCGAGTCGGCGAGCTGGCGGGATAGATCCGCCAGGCGGTGGTCGGTGCCGGCCGGCAGGAAGTGCGTGATGTCGTTGTTCACGCGCAGGCGCAGCGCGCAGAAGACGATCATCGCGACCGTCGCGGCTGCCGCGACGCCGAGGTGCAGCCGCGCGCGGTCCTTCTTCCCGGTCATTTCTTGGGCAGGGTGAAGAACTTCGTCTGGTCGGCGGGCGTGAAGCGTCGGTTCAGGTCGATGTCGCTGAACGACGTCCGCGTCCAGTCACCGCTGGATTCGCGGACGTCCAGCTCGTTCAGGTTCAACCCGCGCCCGCGCAGCTCCATCTCCTTGATCAGCTTGTCCATCGGCGCCACGCGCGGGGTCAAGACCAGCTTCCACGCCCCCGCGGCTTGCGGCGCCAGCTGCATCTTGAAGATCTTCTCCAGCCCGGCGCGGTTGCCCGACAGCAGCATGACGAACGCGTCGGCGAACAGGCGCGCGACCGGGTTCGTGCCCAGGTTCATCTCCTCATGGCTGCCTTCGGTGCTGCCGAACGCCAGGTGGTTGCCGTCGATGATCATCGTCGACTTGATCGGTTTCTCGGTCCAGCGGGCGAAGCGCGCCGGCGGCGCGAAGTAGATGCTTCCTTCGCTGACCAGCGGCTGCTGGAGCAGGGTGATGTGCTTCTCCTCGCGGAAGTGCGCGTAAAGGCCGGGCGCCTTCGCCAGCCCCGCCAGCAGCGCGTCGATGTCGGCGGGCGCGGCGGCCGTGGTCGCTTTCGGCGGCTTCGCCTTCGCGGCCTCGGCGCCGGTCGCCTTCGGCGGCTTCGCCGCCTTGGCGTCCGCGCATGCGGCCACAAGAAAAATCACGGTTGCGGACGCGATCCGCGTTACGCGCGTCGCCCACGCCGCGCTTCGACCGCACGCTCCGGGCCGCGCGTTGGCTTTTTCCGGCGCGTGGGCTGCCGTCTCGAAATTGTCTGCAGCCCACGCGCCGGAAAAAGCACGCAAGCGGCCGCGAAGATCGGTCGAGACGCGAGGCACGCGGCGCGCGCGAGCCGACGGAGGGACGGTCATGGGAGGTGCAAGGCGCCCAACGGCAGCTCACCGCGTCGGTAGACCGCGAGCAACGCTGCGATATCGACGTCCTGCCGGCGGTCGGCGTCGATCCGCGAGGCGAGCGAGCGGACAGCGGCGTGCAGCTCTCGACTGCGGCGCTTGCACTGCGAAGGTCCGCGCAGATCGACCGCCTGGCAGAGCGCCAGCAGCTCGACGATCGCGACGGTCTCGGTCAGCTCCAGGATGCGCTGGCAGTCGCGCGCGGCGATCGATCCCATGCTGACCTTGTCCTGGTTGTGCGATTCGGTGCTGCGGCTGAACACCGCGGCGGGCATGGTCAGCTTCAGCGCCTCCGCGGTCAGCGCCGACGCGGTGATCTGCATGGCCTTGAAGCCGTGGTGCGCCACGTGCGCCGGACCCTCCAGCGCGACCAGGTTCGCGGGCAGGCCGTGGCTGGTGGCCGGGTTGCACAGCAGGGCGAGCTGCCGATCCAGCAGATCGGCGACGCTCGCGACCGCGGCCTTGAGGCCGTCCATCACGAAGGCGACGTGGCCGCCGTAGAAGTTGCCGCCGTGGAGGATCTCGTCGCGCTCGGCGTCGATGATCGGGTTGTCGTTGACGCTGTTGACCTCGGTCTCGAGGATCGGGCGGAACATCGCCAGCGCGTCCAGCAGCACGCCGATGACGTGCGGCGCGCAGCGGATCGAATAGCGATCCTGGACGCGCGCGCCGGCGACGGCGGCGGCGCCGTTGCCGTATTCGAGCGCGTCGCGGATCCAGGCGGCGCAGGTCGCCGTGCCGGGGTGTGGCTTGACCGCGAACAGGCGCTCATCGAAATGGGACGGGTTGCCGCGCGTCAGCTCGCTGGCCATCGCCGACAGCGCGGCCGCGAGGCGCGCCAGGTTCTCGGCGCGGCGGAAGGCGAGGCAGGCGAGGCCGGTCATCATGCTGGTGCCGTTCATCAGCGCCAGCGCCTCCTTCGGGCGCAGCGTCAGCGGCTCCAGCGCGCAGCGTTCCAGCGCGCGGGCCGCCGGCATGACCTCGCCGGCGAACGAGACCTCGCGCTCGCCCGCCAGCACCGCCGCGATGTACGAGAGCGGCGTCAGATCACCGCTGGCGCCGACGGAACCCTCGGCGGGGATCCGCGGCAGGATCTTCTTCTCCAGCAGCGCGACCAGGCGCTCGATCACCAGCGGCCGCACGCCCGAATGCCCGCAGGCGAGCGAGGCGATGCGCGCGGCGACCACCGCCGCGGTCTCCTCCTCGCCGAGCGGCGCGCCGGTCCCGACGCCGTGAAAGCGGAACAGGTTGGTCGACAGCTCGTCGGTCAGCTCGGGCGGCACCGGGTTCTCGCACGACTCGCCCACGCCGGTCGTCACGCCGTAGACGACGCGCCCCGCGCGCAGCTGCCGCTCCAGGCTGGCGCGGCTCGCCTCCAGGCGCGCGCGATATTCCGGGTCGGGGTTCAGGCGCGCCTGCGCGCGGCCCTGCGCGACGTCGCAGATCTGCTCCAGCGTCAGCGGCTTTCCGCCGAACACGACCGTGGCAGCCTCGCGGCGACTCACGCCGCCTCCTTCCAGACGGGATAGAAGTTGAACCAGTTGTCGGGGGCCATCTTGCAGTAGTGCTCCAATCGTTGCGCGTATCGCTGCGCCCAGACGCGCGCCTCGGCCGCGCGGTCGCCGCGGGCGAGCTCGATGCGTTCGGCGAACGGCTCGCAGTAGAGGTCGTAGCGGTTCGGTTCGTGGAAGAGGCCGAAGGTGAGGTACACCGGGCAGCGCAGGCTCGCGGCCAGCCAGTAGGGGCCGGCCGGCAGCAGCGCCGGCGCGCCGAGCAGATCGACCTCCACGACGCGATCTCCGACGCCGATGCGATCGCCGAGCAGCGCGACGATCTCACCCGCGTCGATCCGTTCCTTCAGCGTGAGCACGAAATTCATGTTCCGTTCCACGTTGATGACGCGGGTGGCGAGGCCCGGATTCAGCTTCTCCAGGACGCCGTTGATGAGGCGGGCGTTCTTGAAGTAGCCGATGATGTTCAGCGGCAGCGACGTGCTGCTCGCCAGCCCGCGCATCGCCTCGAAGCTGCCCAGGTGCGCGCCCAGCAGCAATGCGCCGCGCCGCTCCTGCTTCAACGCGATGAGGTGCTCTTTTCCGTGGCGCTCGATCGCGAACGAACGGTGTCTCCCCAGCACGAAGAACAGCCGATCCAGCGTCACGTGCGCGAAGCGAAGGAAGTGCGCGTACACGCCCCAGAACCCATGCGGCTGTCCGATGCGCCGCAGGTAGTCGCGCGAGGCGCGCCGCGCCTGGGGCGCCAGCAGTACGAAGTAGAAGACGATCGGCGCCAGCAGCAGGCGCGTGAACCCGCGCCCGAGCAGGCCGCAGACCGCGATCATCAGCCGGAGCCCGAACGCGCTGCCTCGTTCGGCGGTGCGCAGCCAGGAGGTCGCCGCCGCGGGAGGCGCGGTCACGCCGCCAGCCTCCGGACGAAGCCCAGATGCCAACGCAGCGAGGCGAACAACAGGCGGGTGTGCAGCAACGTGATGGCAACGTTATCGCGGACCGGCCGAAAGTGCGACGTGCCGCCGGCGTCGCGCGGGAGGTAACGCACACCGGTCGGGATATTGATGATGGGGACCCCGGCCCAGACCAGCCGCACGGCGATCTCGATGTCGAAATCCATCCTGTCGCCGCGGGCCGCCACCTCCAGCGCCGGCTGGATGGGATAGACGCGAAAGCCGCACTGCGGGTCGACGATCACCCGGCCGCCGGTCTGCAGGAACACCATGAAGTTCGTCAACGCGTGCGCGGCGCGTCGTCCGCGCGGCATCGTCTCGTCGTACACCGGATGACCCAGCACGGCGGCCTGCGGGCGCTCCGCAGCGTGCGCGAGAAACTTCGGGATGTCCGCGGTGTCGTGCTGGCCGTCGGCGTCGATCTGCAGCGCGTGCGAGAAGCCCAGCTCGCGGGCGGCGCGCAGTCCGGTCTTCACGGCCGCCCCTTTGCCGCCGTTGCGGTCGCGCCGGATCACGCGCGCGGCGCCCTGGCCGGCGATGCCGTCGAGCGTGCGCCGGGCTTCGTCATGGCCGCCGTCGTCGACGATCAGCACGTCGTTCAGATGGCGCCTGACCTCGGTGACGACGCCGCCGATCGTCAACGGGTTGTTGAAGGTCGGGATCACGGCGCACGTGCGCGGCGCTGCGGTCATCGGCCCTGCTCGGCGGGGAGGAATTCGAACGTTCCCGAGCTGGCGACGGCCGTTCCGCGACGGAGCTCGAACGCGACCTTGTCGGGCGGCATGCGCACCAGCTCCAGCTCCAGCGCGTCTCCCGGGCCGATCGGTTTGCGGAACTTGAGGCCGGTGACGCGCCGGAGGTGCCGGTGCTCGGGCCAGCAGGCGCGCAGCTCGCGCATCACGATCTCGTTCAGCTGCACGACGCCCGCGAGGATCGGGAAGTCCTCGAAGTGTCCGCGGAAGAAATGCCAATCCGCGGGGATGGTCAGCGCGATCGTGCGCTGCTCGGGCGCGGTCGGGTCGTCGAACAAGTTCAGCAGGCGTGCCTTCACCAGCTTGCCGTTGTCCTCGCGCGGCAGCGCGGCGACCAGCCGGAAGCGGCGGGGTACCGCGATCGGCTCCAGCCTGCGGAGCAGGGCGCCCCGCAGCGCCGCGACCGAGAGCGTCGGCGCGACGACCGCGGCCCACAGCTCGTGGCGGCGGGGTGACGGCGTGTCGACCGGCACGACCGCGGCGTCGGCGACGCCCGGGATCTCGCGCAGTAGACGTTCGACCTCGGCGACCGCGACGCGGCTGCCGCCGATCTTGATGACGCCGTCGGCGCGGCCCAGCAGCTCGAAGCGGCCGTCGTCGCGCGCGCGAATGCGATCCGCGCCGCGGTACCAATCGGCGCCTGTGCTCGCCACGAACGGCGATCGCAGCAGCATCGTTCCGTCGTCAGCGTCTGCGGCGACGCTGACGCCCGGGAAAGGCGCCCAGGTCCCGTCGCCGCCGCTGTCGCGCCAGGCGATGCCGCCCGTCTCCGATGATCCGAGCACCTCGGTCACCGGGATCGCGGCGCGTGCGGTGACCGCCGCCGCCGTGGTCGCGTCCAGCGGCGCGCCCGACGAAAAGATGCGGGCCAGCGCCGGCAATTCGCCCGGCGGCAACGTCGCGACCGCATGCAGGTGGGCGGGGACGCTGACGAGAACGTTCGTCCTTTCCGCCCGCGCCTGCGCGGCGATTGTCTCGGCGTGCAGCGGCGTGGTGCGCACGACGCTGCCGCCGCCCATGAACGGGACCAGCACCCCGAAAAGAAGGCCGTACAGATGGTGGGGAGGCACCGTGGCGAGTACCCGTGCTTCTGGCCCGAGGTTCCACAGCTTCACCAGCAGCGCCGCCTCGCCCAGCAGTTGCGCCGCGGTCTTCGGGCACGCGACGTGCGCACCGGTCGACCCCGAGGTGTAGACGCACACCAGCCGGCGGTCAGGCGGAAATTCCAGCGTCAGCGGCCCGGCTGGGCCCGCGCCGCCCAGCCGCGCTCGCACGTCGAGGCCCAGCGCGCCCTGACCGCCGCCATCGTGAAGGACCAGCGAGATCCCGCGCTCGGCGCACAGACGATCGATCGTCTCGGGGCGACTGTTGGGCGGCAGGGCCGCCGAGCGCTCGCGCTGCCAGACGGCCAGCAACGCGACCGCGCACAGATAACGATCGGCGCACGCGACCATCACCTCGGCGGCGGCGTTCGCGGGCAGCGCGCGCGCCAGTTCCGCGGCGTCCGCGAGAAGGTCGCCCCATGATCGCGGCTCGTCGCCCAGGGCGAAGGACGACGCGGGATCTCGCTGGGCCGGCGCTAACGAGGCCAATCAGTCACCCGTCCTCGTCCTCGGGCGTGCTGCTCATGAGTGCTCTATTCAGCGCCCGGCGGCGGACCCTCGGGCGTCGGGCCGGCCGCCAGGTGGGTCTCGACCATCGAGACGACGTCGTCGACGGTCCGGACGGCGCGCAGCGCTTCCTCGGGGACCTCGCGTCCGGTCCAGTCCTGCAGGTAGACGACCAGGTCGACCGCGTCGATGCTGTCGAGGTCCAGGTCCTGCTGCAGCAGCGCCGTCGGCGTGATCTTCTCGGCAGGCAGGCCGAACGTCTTGGTCAGCAACTCGCGGACACGCTCGAAGATCTCGTCGCGCGTCATTGTGCGCGCTCCATGCGGCTCTTTTCTTCGGCGATGAACGTGGCCAGCGTCCGCACCGAGCGGAAGATTTCCCGGTTCCTCTCGTCGTCCGACTTGATCTGCACCTTGTACCGGCGGGCGATCTCGACGGCCAGCTCCAGCGCGTCGATCGAATCGAGGCCCAGCCCGTCAGCGAACAGGGGCGCGTCGACGTCGATCTCCTGCGGCTTGACGTCTTTCAACATGAGCGTCTGCACGATCATGCTCTTCAGCTCTTCTAGGATGTCGTTCATGATGGGTTACGCGTGTCAGCTGCGGGCAGGCCCAGATGCTGGCGGAAAGTCGCCTCGCACGCCTCGGTCATCGCGCCCGCGTCCCCGCCGAAGGAGGCCGGGCTGATGGCTGGAAGTCGTGTCACCGTGAAGATTGCCGTTCGCGGCGGGATATCGTACCACGGCGTCCCCTTTCCGAGCGTAGCCGGTTCGCAGCGGATGAGTATCGGCAGCACGGGGACGTTCGCGCGGCAAGCGATCTCGAACGGCCCGCGCCGGAACCGACGCATGCCGCCCGCGGGCGAGCGCGTGCCCTCGGGAAACACAAGCATCGGCATCCCCTGGCCGATCCGATCGAGCGCCTGGTTCACCACCACGCCGCCGGCGAGCCCCTCCATCTCGCCGCCTTCCAGGTAGACGCAGGAGCGCAGGATCTGGCCGATGATCGGCGCGCGGAACAGCAGCGGCTTGGCGACGCACACCAGACGGCCGAACACGGCCGACACCGCCGCGATATCGATCAGGGTCGGGTGGTTGGCGACGATCACGAAGCCGCGCGCGGGCGTCGAGGTATCCAGCCCGCGCGGGTTGAAGTGCAGTAGGCCGCACAGGCGTATGTAGTCGAAGAGCAGGACGAACGCGCGTTGCATCCAGCGCTGGCAAGCCGCGGCCCGCTCGATGGTGGGTTGGCGGCGGTGGCGCAGGCGCGAGACCGGGAACAGGACCATCGCCAGGATGCCCGCGCCGATCCACGCCCCCAGGAAAGCGGTTCCCGCGAGGACGACTCGCGCGAACAGAAACAGGCGTCGCAGGAGCCCGGATGCCGGGACCGCGTCCTCGGAGCTGTAGCGCTCCGCGACGGTCACCGTGGGGCAGACGCGGCGGACAGCTGGGCCTGGCTGAGGTTGACCTTGATGTCGTTCGCCAGGTTCTTCGTCCAGGTGTTGTAGTTGCGGTGAATCACTTCGCCTTCGGACTCTTTCGCGTACAACAGGCCCTGGCTGTCGACGTAGTCGACGCGCGCGCTCTGGGCGTCGTACAGGACGGCGACGGTCGCGGAGTGACCCTTTTCAGCGTACTCGGCGACGTATCTACCGGGCTGGTGCTCCTTGATCTGCCAGTGACGCCGGGCCAGCGACATCTCGATCGCGCTTTCGAGGAGCTTCGGATCCGAAGGTCCCGCCAGGGCGATCGGGACCGAACGGACCATCGGCTGGGCCCGGTGATCGCATCCCGATGCGGCCAGAAACAACAACGCGGAAACAGTGATCACGGCGCTCCCGCGCCGGAGAAGGTTCGTTTGAGGGGTCATCGCAAGGGGACGCTATTCTGTTATACGAAGGCATGCAAGCCGCGCAGTCCGAGCCGGCGGTTTCTTGCCGGGGGCTCCGGAAAATTTACGACGCCCGTCGGGGCTCCGCGGTCGTGGCGGTCGACGGCCTGGACCTGGAGATCCGGCGCGGCGAGTGCTTCGGCCTGCTCGGACCGAACGGCGCGGGCAAGACCACCACCGTGGAGATCCTGGAG
>Ga0207675_100006948_pt1 | contig 10708 bp, 9 predicted proteins | sample KBSSwiS42_FD_184305 | JGI IMG/M metagenome (GOLD analysis project Ga0207675, IMG submission 184305) | Switchgrass rhizosphere microbial communities from Kellogg Biological Station, Michigan, USA - KBS Switchgrass S4-2 (SPAdes) (version 2) | ecosystem: Host-associated > Plants > Roots >...
TACATGGCCAATACTGCCGCTTGGCATTTGTATATGTAGCATAGCTGCGATCGTCGGAGCGATATCGGTCATATATACTTCACGATTCAGCTTGTCGCCTGCTTTTATATTCCAGCCAAACCACACCAATGGTATATGCGCATCGTAGGGATACCAGCTTCCGTGCGTCGTGCCAGTTTTTCCTCCGTAAAAATTGCCGGCCTTTACAATAAATAAAATGTCGCCACCCCGTTTTGGAGTATAACCATTCATGAACATTTCTTTTATGTGTTGCGGTAATGTCACTTCGTTTATTTTCTCGCTGTCAAAGGCAATAAGAAGCCCGGGATCTTTATTGACCAGGTCAATTATAAATTTTTTGATTTCTTTTTTATCCGCACCCGCAGAATCAATGGCGGGATCATTCAGGTAGATATGATAATTCGCGGTTGATACGATTGAATGCTTTACTTTGAATTTCTCTTCTACTTTCTTTTCCACATCGGGTAATGTACTTGCCAGTGTTTTTGCATCTATTTTATGCGTTTGTAAAAAAGCGGGTACATGCGCCACAGCATGGTCGGCTGTAATGAAAAAAAGATATTGCCCTTTTCCTATTTCTTTATCGAGGTAAGCCAGAAAATCCGCCAGGTCTTTATCCAGGCGTAAATAATCATCTTCCTGCTCAATGGAGTTAGGCCCGAACTGGTGACCGATATAATCAGGAGAAGAAAGACTGACAGCGAGAAAATCCGTCACACTATTTTTCCCAAGAGATTCTGCTTTTACAGCTTCTTTTGCAAAATTCAGGGTGAAGGTGTTGCCATATGGAGTGGCTCTTATTATTCCATAATCTTTTCCAATCTTCGATTGCAGTTCGTGGGGAAATACAGGCGCGGTTTCATGTCCGTATTTGCCTTCGTAGTCCGTATTATCTTTATCACTTTGTGTATAAGTTGCAATAGGGTAGAGGGTATTCCAGTTTTTGGTATAAAAACTATCTGGATATTTCTTTTGATTAAATTTTTCAACCCATGATGGAAGTGCATTCATATAGTATGTACTGCTGATCCAATTGCCGGTTACGCCGTCATACCAGTAAGCCGCATTCGCAGTATGTCCCGCAGGTAATATAGCGCCACGGTCTTTCAATGCAATACCTACAACTTTACTTTTAAAATTTGTAGCCAGCCGTAGTTCATCGCAGATCGTTGTTGTCCACAAATTTTTTGGGGACATCGGTTCTGTCTTATCACCACCAATTATTTTCACCGAATCATCTCCGGCGCAGTACACGGTTCTTTTTAATGTTTTATCATACCACTCATTCCCAATGATACCATGAATAGCCGGAACGGATCCCGTGTATACACATGTATGACCCGGAGCTGTTATTGTTTGTGCATAGGGAATCATCGTATTCTCACAACTGAAGCCTTCTCTCAGCAAACGTTTAAAACCATCCGCGCCATAGCGGTCATAATACCGATAGAGATAATCCCACCTCATTTGATCTACAACCATACCGACTACTAATTTCGGACGCTGTAGCTGCTGCGCCCCGCTTTGAATTAAAAACCCTGAAAATAGAAACGCTATCAGATACTTCTTCATGCTGACAAATGTATACAATGAATAAAACGCAAAATGATTGCGCAGGTTAAGCCCTGATTAAGGAAATAATGGAGTAGGGCAAATTTAATGGTATAAGTATTACCTTTTAGTCCGCCTCTGTATTTCTTCTGAATCAATGTCATATTTCTGCATTTTACACTCGTTTTTACCCAGTGAAACTACTGTTGATCCGGTGGCCCATGCGGGTTATCTTGTGCAAAACCAATACTTATGAACAGGATTATACGCCTGGTTATATTTTTCGCGGCATTTGCCCTTTACCTTTTTTTGCTGGAAGGATGTAAGAAAGATAAATCTATCGATACGAATAACACGGAAGGTAGTGGCGATTCAAATAACAACAACAATAATAACGGCAATAATAATAATGGAAACAATACAACCTGTACAGTTGTAAAAGCCGACGCGGAAAATATACAGGTATTTCCTGCAGATAATCCATGGAACCAGGATATATCATCATCAGCAGTGGACCCTTATAACAGCCAGATTATTTCTTCTTTTTCCTCAAACATTATCAAAGCAGATTTTGGTAGTGGCCTTTGGGATAACGCGCCGATTGGAATTCCATATGTCGTTGTCTGCGGCAGCCAGCCAAAACTAGCTGTTACATTTACTGATTATGGTGATGAAAGCGATGCTGGCCCCTATGCCATACCGTTAGATGCGCCGGTTGAAGGGGATGGCAATGGCGACTCGCATGTGATAGCTGTGGATAAAGACAATGGAATCTTGTACGAACTCTTTTACTCAAGGGTAAATAACGGGCATTGGGAAGCTTCGTCCGGTGCTATATTCAACCTGAATTCAAATGATATGCGTCCTGAAACATGGACATCTGCAGATGCCGCCGGCCTGCCTATTTTCCCGGGCCTGGTCCGTTATGAAGAAATACTGAAAGGAACGATTGATCACCCGATACGCTTTACCTTACAAAGCTCAAAAGTGAAGCCGGGATATATTTATCCCGCCCGGCATAAGGTAAGCAGTGGTGGTGGACAGTATACATTACCGTTTGGCGCGAGGATACGATTGAAAGCTGGTTTTGATATCAGTGGATACTCAGCTACCAACCAGGTTATCCTGAATGCAATGAAAAAGTATGGCCTTATACTCGCAGATATAGGCAGTAATCTTTACATAAGTGGTGCTCCAGACGAGCGATGGAATAATGATGATCTACAGAAACTTGGTCAGATCCATGGCTTCGACTTCGAAGTTGTCAAATTCAACAATTAGTAGAAATAAGTCGTAAAAACACGTTCAAATTCTGTTCATGTCGTTTGATTTTTCAAATAAATTGCGATCTTTAGGAAAACGAAGCAGACATGAGAACCGTACAAAATGTTATTGATTCAAAAATCAACTCGTACAATTACATTTCCCCTGATGCTCTTGTTATCGATGCGTTACAGATGCTGAATTCTGTAAACCTCAGTTATCTTGTTGTGCTTGATGGCGATAATTATAAAGGTGTTTTTTGTGAAAGGGATTATACGCGCAATGTTATATTGAAAGGCCGTTCCAGTAATACGACAAAAGTTGGCGAGGTGATGACGACTGATTTACCCATTGTCGCTCTTACCGATACGGTTGAATCCTGTATGAATGTAATGAATTCCCATAAAGCAAGGTACCTGCTTGCTTACGACGGTCCTCATTTCGAAGCTGTAATTACAATTCACGATTTACTACGCCAGGTAATCGCCAATAAAGAAAATGTTTTCGATACCTCACTGGCCAATCAATTGATAGACCATGATGAAGGTGGCGGCCGGATATATTAATTGCCGGTCTGTTTTTTGGTTCTTAATTTTTTTCATCCACAACATTAGTGGTATCGCTGTAGTTGTTCCTGCCTGTCCGGTAGGCAGGTCGCTCAATTGTACGGTTGATGATTCTATCCGGAATTCCTGAACCCTTCCTTTTATTACATTTTACCGGTTAATGCACCGCCTTAATATATCCCCAACCATCCCGTTGCTTACTGACTATTTCATAAATCCCGTCTGGCACGGTTTCTACTCCAGGTAATAACTGGCTTTTGTCAATACCATTATTTTTCATCGCCACCTCGCATACTTTGAATGATATGTTTTTATTAGCTACTAACCCTGTAACGGCATTGCCTACTACAGTACGATCTTTGGTTACCATATTAAATCCCTGCCCATACATTACTACTTCCATTTTGGCATTCGGGTTTAACCTGGATACCTCTGTGAGCCATCGTATTACCGATTTGTGATCTAATGAATCTTTACTGGTCAGATCAAATACAACTTTGTAATCGGTTGTTTGAGCCGGTGCGATAAAAGGATACAAAAACAATAGCCCGGCAATCAATAGATTTTTTTTCATCGCTGCAGATTTTAATTTTTAATAAATGCGGGTAGAATTATCGAAAACAGATTGTTTTTATCTCTTGCTTCGCATGGTTTGAAACAGATAAGTTACATTTTTTTCCCGGAAAATAATCAGGGAATTATTGTTACCGGTGATCAGAATAATAATTAGCAGGGAGAACAGATTTTAACTCTTCCATTTCATTTGCTGAAAGAGAAGTTGAAGAAACTGAACCAACAGCTTCTTTTAACTGCGCTGCGTTTCTCATTCCTACGACTGCACTTGTGATAGCCGGGTTTTGTAACACAAAGCGAATAGCTACCTGCGTTTCATTTCGTCCATCGGTTAATACCGATTGAACTCCTTTTGCGGCTTTACTTACTTCATCTGGTTTATAACCGAGATATTCTTTTGCCGGTTTATTGATCAGCAATCCCTGGGCTACTGATCCCCTTGCCAATACGCCAATATTGTTTTCCTGCAAAAGTGGAAGGCATGTTTCTTCGGGCCGCCTGTCTAATAAACTATACTGCATCATCACGCTAACGATGGCCGATTTTTTCACATATTCTCTAATTGCGTTCGGACGGATAGAAGAGATACCATAATACCGGATTTTTCCCTGTTCTTTTAGCAGTTCAAATGCTTCGATCGTTTCGTCAATCGGGTCATTGACTGTTCCCCCATGTAACTGGTAAAGATCGATGTAATCAGTCTGAAGGCGTTGCAGGCTTTCTTCAACGCTGGTAAGAATATATTCTTTAGAAGGATTCCAATCCCAACCGCTGCCGTCTTTTCTCCATTGATTACCCACTTTTGTGGCAATAATGACTTCTTTTCTTTTTTCCTTCAGGCATTTTCCAAGGGTAATCTCATTTTGCCCACGATCGTATAGATCTGCCGTGTCGAAGAAATTAATCCCTGATTCATAAGCATGCCGGATCAAACTATCATTTTCCCCGGCATTCTTGTTTAATGACATGCAGCCAAATCCTATCCTGCTTATACGCAGTTCAGACTTGCCCAGCTTAGCGTACTCCATAATTGTTTTCTTTCAGGTTAACTGTAATTGGGGCATAAAGTTCGCGTTTACCCGCCTGGTATTTTTCTACTGTTATGCATTAATATTAACTTTTTTTACAAACCTGATTTTATAACTTTAAGACAACAACTAAAACATATTTTATGGGCATAAAAAATTCTACACAAAGACTCATTTTAACAGTGAGCGTTTTCCTGCTCATATTCAGTACGGCGTCTAATGCACAAAGAGGGTGGGGAAGGCATCACGGACATGGTTATCATCATAGCTCCCGGGTTTATTCCTATTATCACCCTTATGCTTCTGTTGGTTTCAGAACAGGTTATTACCGGCACTACGGCGGTTATTATTATCGTCCTCATTACGGATTTTACAGGCCGTTTGTGCCGCACTTTGGTGTTCGTGTTATGCTGTTACCTCGTGGCTATCGCCGCATTTATGCAGGCGCATATCCATATTATTATTACGGCGGTGTTTACTATGCTCCTCTACCAGGTCGCGGATACCAGACAGTCAAACCACCAACCGGTGCACGAATATCAGAACTTCCGGGTGACGCACAGGCCGTGATAATAGACGGCCAGCAATATTATGTATTTGATGGTACTTACTATAAAGAAGTAATCACCAATGATAACAGAACGGAGTATGAAGTAGTAAGCACGCGTGGGGTGATAGATAGAGAAAGAACAGATTCCGATGTGCCGGATAACAATGGCTCTCAAATCGGCGACCGGGTAAATAAGCTCCCCTCCGGTTCCAGGTCAGTAATAATAAAAGGCAAAAAATATTATGAATCTCCCGATGGTATTTACTATGAAGAAATAGTTTCTCCGAATAAAGTGGAGTATGAGTTAGTAGGTAAACCGGATGAATAGCGATTTTTAAAAGTATCATAGCAATAGAATATTAACGTATAAGCACTGACAAAAAGCAAAAACTACACGTCATACTGTTTCCGGCAGCCGGGCATAAGCAGAACATGTTATCAGGGAACTAAAAGTGTTCAGGATACCTGGTGAACGCTATGGAACAGAAGAAAACGATTTGGTTTGAAATCTGATTGCTGATATTTATAATTATAAATTATATAGCGGCATTTACGAAAGGCATCCGGTTTATCTTTTATCTCTTTTCTTTTTCTCCTCCTTTGCTTTTAATTTTTTCTTTACCACATCAGCAGGATACTTCAATGCCAGTTTTCTTATTTCATAGGTAAATTCTGTAAACGTTTCTTCCCATAGTCTTGCTTCTTCTTCTGTGTATTCATAAAAACCTTTTGCATTCAAAACGCCTTTGCCGCCTTCTTTTACAATATCATCAATCAGTTTTGGTACGTCGGTACTGTTATTCAGCGTAGGGTTCAGATCTTTCATCACTGTATGATAGGCTGGCACACCCGTTAAATCCATCCAGCGGAAAACCCCGGCCAACGTCATAAAGTAACCAGTATTGTTACGGCAAGCCCTATCTATATCCTCAACTGTTCCGTACCCGTTTTCCACTAAATAAATTGCCTCCCTGTACATGGCATACATCAGGCGGTTAGCAATAAAACCGCGGATATCTTTGCGTACCAGTGTAGGTTCTTTACCCCAGTAATGCGACAGATCATACAATGATTCTCCTAAAGCCACATCACTTTTTTCGCCACAGATCACTTCCAAAAAACGGGTTGTGTGAGAGGGCTCTGTCCAATGTAGCCCAAAGAAACGATGCGGATGAAACGTCTGTTGCTGTAAAATACTTATCGGAATTGCCGACGTATTGCTTGCAAGTAACGCATCTGTCGAAATAACGTTTTCAATTTTCTCGTATACTGATCTTTTTATGTTAAGGTTCTCTATAGTGCATTCAATCACCAGGACGGTATCAACGAGTTTTCCATAATCTTCTGTAATGATAAGATCTTTTAAATATTCATCTTTTTCTTTTTTGATCAATCCTTTTTTCCTGGATCGCGCAAGATGTTCCGTTATTCTTTTTTCCGCATGTTTCATGTCATCGGGAATAGGAGCTATGGCAATTACTTTATGCCCGGCCATAAGCAGACAGGTGCAGATACTACATCCCATCATACCAAGGCCCACCACACCTATTGAAATTTCTTCAGGTCTTTTGTTTATCTTATTCATGCGGATTTATTTTCTTTTTTAAAATTTGATTTGTAGTATCTGCCCGAACAATTTCCCAGTCAGCAGGGAGAAAAAGCAAAAAAAACTCTTTTGGAATTATTAGAAAAAGAAAATAGAGACAACCACCATCCTTTTCACAACAGTATGCTTCCTTCTCAGCGCTTGTAAGGATTATGAAGTCAGATTAAATCTAATTATTTCAGTTCAAGTTCAGTTTCGTCTGTTGCTGATAATGTTTTACATTTGCCTCCCCCAATGATTTGGGCAACAAGAGATTTTTTTTCAAAAATAACCCCGAATTTTTCGGGACGTAGCGCAGCCCGGTAGCGCACTTGCATGGGGTGCAAGGGGTCGCTAGTTCGAATCTAGTCGTCCCGACTTTTTAAAATAGCCTTGGAACTACTTGTTTAGAAGTGTTTCAGGGCTTTTTTATGACCTCATTTCTTTCAATGACCTAATTCGCATCTGGCTCGTTAAACACCCAATTTGGGTCACGAATGGGTCACAAATTAAAAGCTCCGAAAGGAGACATTAGCGTCGCCAATTCCAAAGGAAGAATCAGGTTAAGATGGAGGCACTCAGGAGAAAGATATTCCTTAAGCCTTCCATTTGCGTATCAGTCAGAAAATATGCATTATGTCTCAGTTAAAGTAGCTGAAATTAAGCTAGACATTCTTAAAGGCTGCTTTGATGTCACTTTAAAGAAATACGAATATCCAACCATCTTAAAACTAATTAAGCCCAAAACAAAGCAGGTAGAACCTACAGAAGTAATTGAAAAGGTTCTGTTCCTTCATGAATTGGCTGCAAAGTTTAATGATTGGGGTAAGAATATCCGGAATATAGAAATTGATAATTCAATTGACTATCTGTATATCAGAAAATGGCTGGAAAAATGTATAAATGATCCTATTGATTCTATTGCTGAAAAGCTGAATAGTGAAGATTGGGCAGTTACTACATATAACAGAAGGCTATCTTACCTTAATGCTTTCTTTGGTTGGTTGATTGAAACCGGTTCAGTAAACAGAAACTATTTGAAAGGTGTCTGTAAGAAAAGAGAGAAGAGTAAAAAAAAATGTCTTAGACGAAAGCCATTAGAACAAAATGAAATTATCACATTGCTGGAAGCTATTAAGAATGATAGCTATTGTTCCAAGACTTCAGGTTACATGCATTCTCATTATTATCCATTCCTTGCATTTATCTTTTATACAGGCGTTAGAAATGCAGAAGCCATAGGTTTAAGAGTTAGGCATATTGACTTTGTAAATGGACAGATAGAAATATCAGAAACTTTTGCACGTACAGTAAAAGGCACTAATCATGCAGCAAGAAAAGAGAAAGGAACTAAGATGGAAAACGTACGGTATTTGCCATTATCTGATGAATTGATAGCTATTCTTAAACCACAGGTACAGGATAAAACTCAAGATGAATTTGTTTTTAAGTCTCCCAAAGGGTTATCAATAGATGATAGGATGCATTGGGAATTTCCGGTTCGAAAAATTCATTCCTGAAAGGTTACTATGAAAGAAAGGTAGAAGAAGGTAAAAACAAAATGACCGTCATAAATGGGCTTGAAAACAAATTAATACACCGGGTATTTTCATGCGTCCGGAGTGATAGACTTTATAGAGAAATATTAAATCAGGTTTAACAAGGAATAATAGCTAAATCAAATTTAAGGTTAATTGCCTATATGTGGAATAAGCTTGTATTTCTATTTCAACTCCTGGTTTATAACGGCCATTAATAACCATATATAATTTAAGGTTAAATGCCTATATCGCCATAAGGTTTCAATGGACGTTTTTATTGTGATCAGGATCCGGCGGATTTTATACAGAAATAATAAATCAGGCTTAAAATGGAATAGTAGCTATTAGGCAGAAAAGGTTAGTTGCCTGGGTAATTATTAAGCTTGTATTTCTATTCCAACTCATGGTTTATAACGGCCATTGCTTTAGATTTTGTTTACTACAACTTTGTAGGACAACACAATGTAAGCTCCCCCGAAAATTTGCCATTCAAGATTAGAGAAATTTTCTCCATCGGAGTTTTTACTTTATTATCAGTTTTAGGCATTTATAAATTTACCGAGGGTATATCCTCCTGCCGCGTTATAAAAACCAACGGCCCAGGTGAAAGCGCCTGATGTTTGGTCGGGATGGAGTTCCAGGGTTGTGAACTACGTTCACTGGTCATGCCGTGATGCCATTCCCTTCCATGTATGCCATAGTGGAGCCGGGGAATATGATACCATTTGCGCACCGTATTATTCTGCACTTTGAAATCAATGGAAGTATTGCCTTCCTGGCAGTAGGTCAGGATGGACTGCGCATAACAGGCAGGGTTAGTATGAAAATCAATGGCAGCCCAGGGAACGGTTTGGTGGAATATGCGATTTAGTATGATGAATACGGCCGCTTAATTATTTTTCTGAATAATCAAGAAACTGTCCAATATCCATACAAATCCCACCACAGGCAATAATCAGCACCTGTTCGTCAGCGTTAGCCTGTTCAGCGGCATAATAAGGATAGGCAAGCGCCGCACCGCATGCCGGTTCGACCAGCACGTTATATTCATTCAAAAAATTACCGCAAGCTTTAATGGCCCCAGCATCCGAAACAATAAATGGAGATACATTAAAATTGTTAGCCATCTCAATGGCATTCAAACACACTTTTTTTGCAGCGAGACTTCCTGCAATTGTCTTTATCTCGTCCAGCGCAATTACTTTTTTCTCAGTCCAGCTTTTCAGAAAAGAAGCAGCGCCTTCTGTTTCCGCCGTCACGACCGTTGCTTTATTCCAGCCATTACGTTTCATTCCTTCGAATATACCCGAGAGCAAACCCCCGCCGCCTACAGCCACTACTAATTTATCGGGCTCCGGCATTAATTCCGCACATTCATCAATGATCGAGGAATGTCCCTGCCAGAGCAGGGGATGATCAAAGGGATGTATAAATGTATAACCGCCTTCAGCGACTAACGTTTGCGCATAGCCATTGGCGTCATCCCAAACTTTTCCATGCACTTCTACTTCCGCGTCCAGGGTTCTTATCTTTTCAATCAGAACTGATGATGTGCTTTCCGGTACAATAACCTTCACAGCAGCCCCTAACTGTTTACCCGCGAATGCGAGAGAGTAACCAGCGTTGCCACCGGAGGGGATGATAAAGGAGGTCTTGCCATGCTCCATAAAATGCCTGCATAGCTTTTCTATTCCCCGTATCTTAAAACTCCCCGACGGCTGATAGCATTCCATTTTGTAAAATACATGGAGGCCCGCCTTTTTCAGCAACTGATGGGAACGGAATAACGGTGTCCGGGAATATAACGGTTTACTCATCCTGCAATTTACTGAGCCGTGAGTTTAAAGACTGAACTCGCTTTGGCGCCCTCATTATCGGTCGCCGTCACCTGTACTGTAAGTGTTGTAGGCTCAGTTGGTTTTCCCGATACTGTTTTTTTGCGGGGATCAAATCGCAACCAGGCTGGCAGCGCAGACCCGTCTGCCAGTGTTGCCGAATAGGTGAGTGTGTTATTCCCGTCATCGTCATAA